>SMVB01074077.1_pt1 | contig 16281 bp, 21 predicted proteins | sample 2456461 | NCBI WGS metagenome assembly SMVB01 (sample SAMN11095934, study PRJNA526329) | marine sediment metagenome | biome: Marine sediment; feature: Surficial sediment; material: Deep marine sediment; isolation source: Hadal surficial sediment | place: Pacific Ocean | collected 2014-05 | depth...
ATTCTCTACAGTAGTGCAAATATGGTGCACTTCTCTGCACAACACCCCATAATTAGCCCCACTAGACACTACTTAAGTGATTGATTTAATTGTGGGTTATGGTGGGTATAAGAGGCGTAAACCGCTCTTGAAAACCAGCGAGGGTAACACCTCCCAGGGTTCGAATCCCTGCCCCTCCGCCAAGTAAACTAATCCTAAAAATCGTTTCCATTGCAGGAACGCACGATATTTCGCTCACGGTTGTATTGCAGTTGTGTGCGGTTGCGGGATTGCTTTAAATCCGCTACAAAGACCGAGCTGCCATCCCATGGCCGTATCACTTGATAACCTTCACCACTCTTGCTGCGCACCACTTGCCCGAACCGGACCTCTTCAAGTGCTTGCATACCCGCGTTTCCCTGACCGTAAGATTCATGCAGAAATTTTACAGCCCTTAAAGGCATAGACAGTGTAGGTTTGTAAGTGGTTCTTCAGCATAGTTACTACCGCGCAATGCAGTTAATCTAGCTTATCTATATGATCAAAAGCATTGCCGGTCAGACAAGCCACTAAGCATCCCAAAATTTCTGGTGCCATGAACAAGTTACATAAAATCATCGACGCGACAATCGCGTTATCCGTTGGTCTTTTCGAATTCGTCAGTGTCGTTAATCTGATCACGGCTTACACTGTCTTGGCGATCAGTTACCTGAATCGGTATAAAGAAGCGGACTAATTCAAACCAAACCACTGGTTCCCCCAGCCCTATAAACATATCGATATGATCTTCACCATAGCCGTTCATGGCGCACCCTACGCCAGTCAAGCTAATCACCAAGCCTTAGCATTTTGCCGGGCAGCGATGGATTCCGGCCACACGATCACTTCGATATTCTTTTACCACGAAGCCGTACTGACGGCACTTAACTCTCAGGTACCGCCCCAGGGAGAACGCGACATCGCCGCCGAGTGGGCGGCATTCGGCGTCCAACACGATATCGAGCTTGCAGTGTGCATCGCCAATGGCCTTAAACGAGGGGTAATTTCTGACGGCGAAAAAGATCGCTACGACAAACCAGCCACAACCCTGGCCGATGGTTTTGAACTCGTCGGCCTGGGTCAACTCATCGATGCCATTGCCAACAGCGACCGCTACGTGGAGTTTCCAGCGTGACAAAGTTGCTCTGCATCATCAGTCGGCCGCCCTATCAGAACAGCCACAGCTTGGAGTTGATGGAGACGGCCATGGTGGGGGCAGTGTTCGATTTTGAAGTCAGCGTGCTGTTTCGTGGCGAAGGGGTCTGGTGCCTGTTAAAAAACCAGGATGCCAGCACGCTGTCGCAACGCACCCTGGGGAAAGTACTTGGCGCCCTTGCCACTTATGAAATTAGTTCGGTCTATGTTTGTACCGACGCATTGCAATCCCGGAATCTAGCGGAGGCTGATTTAGTCATGCCGGTAGTCAGGTTGGACTTCGCAAAACAGGCCGACTTGATCGCGCAGCAGACCGTGGTTATGGGTGCACAGTCATGACCCTGCATTTAGTATTTTCACCCGCCGGTTGGTCATCATGTCAGTTGCGTTTATCCGCCAATGACCCGGTAATTCTGCTGGGAGATGGCGTATATGTCGCAGACCAGATTGAACAATCACAGATATCTGTTGTTGGCGAAGATTTGGAAATTCGCGGCTGCAAAGCGCCAGCGCGAGCCAGCGTTATTGACTATCAGGAATTGGTCGAGCTATGTACACAGCATAATCCAATTGTGAGTTGGAACGATTGAACAACCCATTTGAAAAGGCACTCGACAAAGATGGATTCCTTAAGGACCTGGCAAGTTGGGACCCTGCGATGGCTGACGCATTAGCCCTGCTCGAGGGAAGACAACTCACCGACAATCATTGGGAAGTGATGCATATTCTGCGAGCGTTCTATAAGCAGACTGAAGTAGCCCCGGCCATGCGACCATTCGTCAAACTGGTGCGCGAAAAGCTAGGCACAGATAAAGGCAACAGCATCTACCTGATGGAACAATTTGGTTCCAGCCCTGCAAAAACCGCCGCAAAATGGTCCGGCCTGCCCCGTCCGACAAATTGCCTATGAGCGGTGTCTGAGCCCGACCACCTCACCGATAATGACAACACAAGGTCCAGTAATTTGCGCCTCGGTTGCGAGTTGCGCAAGGTTGCCGACATTCCCATCGATGATTCGTTGTGCGGGCAAAGTCGCATGTTCAATCAGTGCGGCTGGCCGCCGGGCTTCGCAACCATGCTGCATCAGACGTTGCAAAATGCGTTGCAACCCGACCAGACCCATATAAATAACCAATGTCTGATCAGCCCTGCCCATTTCAGGCCAGTCCAGGTTAACCGTGTTCTCTACACGATGGCCTGTGACGAAACGTACCGATTGAGACAGGTTTCGATAAGTCAGCGGTATACCGGCGTAACTGGCGGCGCCCAATGCAGCAGTGATACCCGGCACCACGATCACATCGATATCCGCCTTAACCAGCGACTCCAATTCTTCTCCACCGCGCCCGTAAATAAATGGGTCGCCGCCTTTCAGGCGCACGACCTGCTTGCCCGCTTGCGCATGGCTGATTATCTGTTCGTTTATGGACTGTTGCTGATTGGAACGGTTATCTGAACGGTCGGGTTGACTGCCGGGTTTAGGACCTTGTTTGCCAACAAATATCCGCTGTGCATCGCGTCGTGCATAGTCGAGCAATGCCGGGTTTGCAAGTTTGTCGTAGAGAATGACGTCCGCGCGTTGCAGCAAACGTAGTGCTTTGAGTGTAATCAGCTCGGGATCTCCGGGACCGGCACCCACCAGGGCGACACTACCTGTTTTGATCTCGGGGTTAGCCAACATTTTTTCAGCAGTCACCACTGCTTGATCATGATTCCCTTGAAGCGCCTGCTCAGCGGCATGACCGCCAAACAAGGTTTCCCAGAAACTCCGACGCGCTTCCAGCGAAACGATCTGGTCTTTAACCCGTTCACGCAGAGCGACGCCCAAGTCTGCAAGTCGACCGAGATTGGGAGACAGCAGTGTTTCGATCCAGCCTCGGACGATTCGGGCAAGCGTTGGCGCACTGCCCATGCTGCTTATGGCGATCAAAATGGGGTCGCGATCCACTATTGCCGGGAAAATAACGCTGCACAGCTCCGGCCGATCGACGCAATTGACCAGGATATTAAGCTGACCAGCAATCTGACTGACCCGCAGGCTCACGGCGGGGTCATTGGTGGCAGCGATGATAAGAACTAAATCGTCGGTGATGTGCTCGTCGACAAATTCAGCCTGGGTTATCGTCACCAGTCCTTTCTTTTCGAGTTCACGCAATTCATCAGAAATCTCAGGCGCGACAATCTCAATGCGTGCCTGCGCTCTCACCAACCAGTGTATTTTCCTGGCCGCGGTGGTCCCGGCGCCCACCACCAGACACTTTGCGTCGCGCAAATTGTGGTAGAGAGGTAGGTAAAACATGGCTAGACCGCGCTACAGTTCCAGCTGCGTCGCGTTACCCATGTAGCTACGCAAAACGTCGGGAATGGCGACCTTGCCTTCTCCATCCTGATAATTTTCCAACACCGCCACCAAAGTTCGCCCGACGGCAAGGCCCGAACCATTCAAGGTGTGCAGCAGTTGGGGTTTGCCTGATTCCGCATCTCTATAGCGTGCCTGCATGCGGCGGGCCTGGAAATCCAGAAAATTACTGCAGGATGAAATTTCCCGGTATTGATCCTGCCCCGGCAACCACACTTCCAGGTCAATCGTCTTGGCTGCCGAAAAACCCAAGTCCCCGCCACACAGGACGACGGTACGAAAAGGAAGCTCAAGCGCCTTAAGCACCGCTTCAGCATGGGAAGTGAGTTCTTCAAAGGCTTGCCAAGACGTATCAGGGTGCACAAGCTGCACCATCTCGACCTTTTCAAACTGATGCTGCCGAATAATGCCTCGGGTATCCCGGCCATACGAACCCGCTTCGCTGCGAAAACACGGGGTGTGACAGACGTGCTTTATGGGCAGATCTGCGGCGTTGACAATTTCATCACGGTAGATGTTCGTGACCGGCACTTCCGCAGTCGGTATCAGATAGGTTTCGGTTTCCTGGGCCAGGCGAAACTGGTCCGCGGCGAATTTTGGCAATTGGCCGGTGCCATAGAGGCTGTCGGCATTGACGATGTACGGCACGTACACTTCCTGATAGCCGTGCTGCTGCGTGTGCATATCCAGCATGAATTGAGTCAGAGCACGCTGCAGGCGCGCCAACTGGCCATGCATCACCACGTAGCGGGCGCCTGATATCTTCGTCGCCGCATCGAAGTCCATCGACCCCGCAGCGGTGAGATCAACGTGATCTAACGGCGCAAAATTAAACTCCGGCAGATTGCCCCACACCCGCAGCTCGATATTGTCATCTTCGGTTGTACCCGGCGGCACAGAGGCGTCCGGCGTATTGGGAATCGCCTGTAAGAATGTTTGCAATTGCGTCTGCAGGTCGTTGAACTTTTCCTTGGATTTTTCTAATCGGCTACCAAGATCGCCGACTTCGGCAAGCAACGGCTCGATGTCTTCGCCTCTGGCCTTGGCTTGACCGATGGTTTTCGACTTTTCATTGCGTTCACTCTGCAACGCTTCGGTTTCTTGTTGTAAGGCACGCCGCTGAGATTCGAGCAGCTGAAAACGCGCCACATCCAAGTGAAACCCTTTGACCTTCAGCGCCGTAGCGCAGGCCTCGGTCTCGGTGCGTAATCTCTTAGCATCCAACATAACCTGTCCTAAGGTAAAAGCCCCTGCCCCGCCCTTTCACCAGCATAGACCGCGATCAGACATCCACATATGGAGGCCAGAACATATCCAAGCCCGGCAAAAAAGCGCTCGGACTGGAGCAGGTTCAAGGTCTCTAACGAAAAAGCTGAGAAGGTCGTAAAACCACCTAGCAAGCCCACGACCAGCAACGCGCGACCCCATTGTTGGAACCAATCCATGTGGCCGAACCCGCCCCACAGCAGGCCGATAGCAAACGAGCCGGCGATATTAATGGTTAATGTCGCCCATGGAAACAGATGATGAGCGCCAATCACGGCCGATAGCAGGTAGCGCATCACAGCACCGCTGGCACCTCCCACGGCGACGGCAAGTAAGGCGTTGATAGCCTAGACCTCGTCCGTTTGATTGGTACCGTCGGGGACACTGGTCCGGCGTTGTTGCCCGGCGCGTTGGTCCAATGCGCGCAGCCGCTCAAGCCGTGCCTGGATCTTTTCTTCCAGCCCGGAAACCTTAGGCCGGTAGAAGGCTTGCGGTTGCATTTCAGTGGGGAAATAATCCTCGCCGGCGGCGTAACCGCCCTCGCTATCATGGGCGTGTCGATAGCCTTCGCCATAGCCCATAGATTTCATCATTTGCGTTGGCGCATTACGGATGTGCATGGGCACTTCGTATGACGGCGTGGCTTTGACGAACGCCATGGCCTCGTTAAAGGCGACATAAACGGCGTCACTTTTGGGCACGCTGGCCAGATACAACACGGCTTGTGCCAACGCCAGTTCACCCTCAGGGCTGCCCAGACGCTCATAAGTCTGCACTGCCGCCAATGTCAATTCGAGGGCTCGTGGGTCTGCGTTGCCAACATCTTCGCTGGCCATGCGCACCAGGCGACGGCCGATATATCGAGGGTCCGCGCCGCCGTCCAACATGCGACACAGCCAGTACAACGCAGCATCCGGCGCACTGCCGCGCAGTGATTTATGCAGGGCTGAGATCTGTTCATAAAAAAGATCGCCGCCTTTATCAAACCGACGCATACGCTCGCCCAGCGACAACGCCACCTGGTCAACATCGATACAGTCCTCGCTGAGTTGTGCGGCGATATCCAGCACGTTGAGCATGCGCCGTGCATCACCATCTGCATGGTCGGCCAGCAAATCGGCAGCAGGCGTTGTCAGTTTTTTCTGCAGGTGTTGTGCGCCCCGAAACGCAAGCTTCACCAGATCGTCAGTCGCTAAAGGTTTGAGCACGTACACCCTGGCCCTGGACAATAACGCTGCGTTGACTTCGAAGGATGGGTTTTCTGTGGTCGCGCCAATGAAAGTGATGGTGCCCCGCTCAACATGTGGCAAGAAGGCATCCTGCTGGGCTTTGTTGAATCGATGTACTTCGTCGACGAACAGCACCGTGGCTTGACCTTGCTGCGCGCGTATTTCTGCTGCGGCTACTGCCTGGCGTACGTCTTTGACCCCGGCCAGCACGGCTGACAACCCCACCAGGTGGGTTTGTGCATTGAGTGCCAGCAAACGTGCCAGGGTCGTTTTGCCGGTTCCCGGAGGGCCCCACAGGATCATTGAATGGATCTTTTGCTGTGCTGCCAGTTGAGTGAGCGGTTTATCTGGACCTAGTAGATGAGATTGACCGACAAAATCCGCCAAGGATTGCGGGCGCAGACGTTCGGCCAGCGGCTGACTGTCTGCGGCTGGTGTCTCGATAGGGTTGAGCCCTAGCTGGGATTGACGGTGCTCATCCTCGAACAAAATCGGTGCCCGGCGGAAATTCCAGTTCAAACACGCTGGATTGTATCACCTGATGGGTAAGGTAATCGGCAAAACGAATGAGCGTCTGCTGACCGGTGTGATCAAAAATACTCATCGCACTGAGCATTTCGCCATGGAAAACCATTTCCATACGCGTAAAAAGTGCATCTGGGGAGATCGGCGTGAGCACAAACCGCGTAAAACCCGGTTCATTGACGATGAATGCCACGGTGAAGTGGGATTCAAGGGCTAACGAAGATCGCGTCAACAACGCCAGCGGCGCCTGGTCTAGAGAGCCCTCAATTTTCCTCTGGGTTACCTGTTCCAGGTCAGGATCATAGATTTGTATGAGATCGCCATCGGCAATGATGATCTGCGGGAACGGCTCACGCACATCCCAGCGAAACCGGGGCTTTGCCAGATACAAAGTGCCTTGCGCCTCCTCGATCAAATAACCCTGGTTATTGGTTATCTGTTGGTCAAAAGCGGCAATGACACCATCGAGTTGTTGCAAACGGTGCTGCAGGTCAGCAGACGCCGATAGGCCTGGTGGGGCAGATGCAGCCAGCACGGCAATACCCAACAGGCATGCCAGGCAACTAGTTGCGGTTTGGAACCAGAACTTCACGGCTACCATTACTACTCATTGGCGTGATCATGCCGGCCAGTTCCATGGCTTCGATCAACCTCGCTGCTCGGTTGTAACCGATGCGCAGTTTTCGCTGGACCGAAGAAATAGATGCGCGCCGGGATTCGAGCACAAACTGCACGGCTTCGTCGTAGAGTTCATCTTCCTGCTCGGCATCGCCATCAGCGGAATCGATCTGCACAAAAGGCTCACCTTCGATCTGCCCATTCAGGACTTCCTCCAGATATTCTGGCGTGCCGCGTTGTTTCCAATCCCGCACAATCCGGTGCACCTCATCATCGGAGACAAAAGCGCCGTGCACACGCTGTGGCAAAGCCGTGCCGGGCGGCAAATACAACATATCGCCATGCCCCAACAACTGTTCCGCGCCACCCTGATCAAGAATGGTGCGGGAATCTACTTTCGAAGAGACTTGATAAGCCATTCGCGTGGGGATGTTGGCCTTAATCAAGCCGGTAATAACGTCCACAGACGGTCGCTGGGTCGCCAGTATCAGATGAATGCCCGCGGCGCGTGCTTTCTGTGCGATACGAGCGATCAATTGTTCCACCTTTTTGCCAACCACCATCATCATGTCGGCGAATTCATCAATGACCACGACAATGGCTGGCAACGTTGTCAGATCCGGTGCTTCGGAAGTTTCATCCGTCCAGTTCGGGTCTTGCAGCGGCTCGCCCCGGCTGATGGCATCACGCACCTGGCGATTAAACCCGGCCAGGTTACGCACGCCCAGGGCAGCCATTAAACGATAGCGCCTCTCCATTTCAGCGACGCACCAGTTCAGCGCATGCGCTGCTTCACGCATGTCGGTCACCACCGGTGCCAACAGGTGCGGTATACCTTCGTACACAGACAGCTCGAGCATTTTCGGGTCGACCAGGATCAGGCGTACTTCTTCAGGTGTGGCCTTACAGAGGATACTGAGCAGCATTGCGTTCACACCCACAGACTTCCCTGAGCCCGTGGTGCCAGCCACCAGTAAATGCGGCATTTTCGCAATATCGACAACAACCGATGCACCAGCGATGTCCTTGCCCAGAGCCAGAGTAAGGGGTGACGGCGAGTCCTGAAACGCCGAAGATGCCAGCACTTCCTTCAAGCGCACCATTTCTCGGTGTTCGTTGGGTATTTCGATGCCGACTACCGATTTACCCGGAATAACTTCGACTATGCGTACGCTGATGACGGCAAGGGATCGCGCCAGATCTTTCGCCAGAGCGCTGATCTTCTGTACTTTTACCCCTGCCGCGGGTTGTAATTCAAAGCGCGTGATCACTGGCCCCGGTAACACCGAAACCACCACTGCTTCGACACCAAAGTCAGCTAATTTCAACTCCAGCTGTTTCGACATCGCTTTCAATGACGATGCTGAAAAACCCAACCCCTCGTCTTCTGCCGGCTCATCGAGCAAATCCAGATCAGGCAGTTCGGAAGTCGTCTTTGTATCGAACAAACGCTTTTGCTGGCCGCGACCTTGATGGGTGCTTTCGATAATCTTCGGAACGATCTTTAACTTGGAACCACTCTTTTTCGCCATCTCCTTTTGCAGCGACGCTTCTCGGCGCTTTACCCGCTGGGTGGTATTGACTTGTCGAGCATGCTGTTCAGAGCGGTGCGTTCGCAGACGGTCGTAATACTTGTCGTATAGCGCAATGCTCAAACTGCTGGCTTGATACAACTTGCGTCCAGTCCGCTCCGCCACCTCAAGCCAGGAAAAGCCTGCCGCAGCTTGCATGCCGATCAGCGCCCCGGCTACAGACAACAGGGTCAGACCCACCCAGCCGAAGATACCGGTGCCTTCGGCCACCAGCCATTGACCAAATACACCACCTGCACCCGCCGGTAACGCCGTACTGGGCAACGAATGCAAATGCAACAGTACGCAACTGCAGACCACCAGCAAAAACCAACCGCTGCTGCGAATGCTCGCTAACAGCCAGTTAGATGCCAATTCTTTTGACATCACCAGACGCACACCGATCACAGCGAGCGCCAGGGGAATGACATAGGCTACCCAACCGAACAGATACAGCACCAGATCGGCAAAGTATGCGCCGCTGCTACCGACCAGGTTGTGTATTTCACCGCGATTGCCACTAAAACTGAATGCCGGGTCCGTCGGCGAGTAAGAGCCGATGGCCAACAATAGAAAAAGTGCGATTGCAGCCAAACCAACCAGGCTGATTTCACGGGTGGGCAGCAGGCGCATGGGGACTGAAGTTGCCACTAAGATTATCCTTGATCTTCAAGCCACGCGAAGTGTAGCCAAACAGGTCCGACCATACAAACCCTATAAGACATTTTATTCATCAAAATCAAACTCTTAATTCCACTTCCTAAAATCCCTCACGACTCTTAAAACCCCTCGCGGCGGCCACTTGAACTCATTTGTCTGTACAATAGCGACCCGACACTGAACACAAGCAGAACGCTCATGCGACCAGACAAAGCCAAAGTAGTTGATGAAATATGGGACGACGAGCGTATCGACAGCTTTCTTGGTAAAGCCCCCATGGGCGGCGAAAACGCAGAATTCAGCACCCTGCTCAACGCCTATCGCAGTATGCGAGCCGAAGACTTTGGCCGCTTTCTTGCCAAGTTCAAAGCCAACGGCGGTTCTGTCGACGCCAAAAGCCAGGATGGCCGCACTCTGGCCCAGTTTATTGAGACCCACGCCAAGGCCGCACCCTTCAGGGATCTCTTAAATTCCTAGCAGGCCTGATGGCCTGGCAGCCCAAATGTCCCAATCGAGTAGAAGCTAGCTCGCCTGTATGACCGCCATTCCCCTTTTACCACCCGAACCCGTTGCATTTCCTGATCCCAACGACGCCCTGGAGGAACCGGATGGCCTGGTCGCCGCGGGTGGTGATCTCACCGTACCGTGGCTGATAGAGGCCTACAGCAAAGGGCTGTTTCCCTGGTTCGAAACTGACGACGAGCACATTCTGTGGTGGTCTCCAGCGATACGCGCGGTGCTTAAACCAGGCACCATGCGGGTGACCCGCAGCCTCTCCAAACGCATCCGCAATGCCGGTTACAGCCTGACCATGGATCAAGCGTTTGCCACCGTCATGGCGAATTGCAGCAAACCGCGCCGCGATGGCCCCGGCACCTGGATCACCCCGCGCATGCAAGGTGCTTACCGTGCCCTGCATGAAGCAGGCTATGCGCATTCTGTCGAGGTCTGGCTAGACGGTGAGCTATGCGGTGGTTTGTACGGTGTTTCACTAGGCCGGATATTCTGCGGTGAATCAATGTTCAGCCATGCCACAGACGCCTCGAAAGTAGCCTTCCACGCTCTGCAGAATCAGCTCAATGACTGGAACTTCACATTACTGGATTGCCAGATCATGAACCCGCACCTGCGCTCCCTCGGGGTCAGCGAGATACCTCGCGCCGAATTCCTCCGACTATTGCAAGACAATGAACCCCAGCTTTCACATCCTGGCCCCTGGCAGTTCGATTGACCCGCAAGCTTGATCTGGGCAGAACACTGAATCCGCCAATCGGACTAGCACGAAAAATCCTATGATATGCTTAGCTAGCTCCCAGAACGTACGAGTCAAGAATTGCAAGATTCAACTCCCACAGACAACAACCAGGTTCAGTTCTTCCTGACACCGAAGCACCCCTGTTCGTATTTGAATCGAGATAACGCACAAACTCTGTTCTTCGATCCGCGCCAGATCATCACTGCAGATATCTACCAAGCCTTGACAGACCAGGGTTTTCGCCGCAGCGGCAGTCATCTGTATCGTCCGCATTGCGGCAGTTGCAATGCCTGCGTGCCAACCCGTGTACCGGTCGATCAATTTCAGCTCAGACGCTCGCAAAAGCGCATTGTGAAAAGAAATAGCGATATCGAGTTGCGTATTGAAGAAGCTACTTTCAGCCGGCGCCATTATCACCTGTACGAACGCTATATCAGCCTGCGTCATGCAGATGGCGACATGTATCCGCCCAGTGAGGATCAGTATCGCTCATTTCTTTTGAGCCCCTGGTCAAACAGCATGTTCTTGTCGTTATACCAGGACAATCGACTGCTCAGCGTTGCCGTTACCGACAAACAGGCGAATGGGCTATCTGCGATATACACGTTTTTTGAGCCCAATGAAGCGCGCCGCAGCTTGGGCTCGTTGAGCATATTGAAACAGATCGAGTTATGTCAGCAATTAGGGCTGCCCTATCTATACCTCGGTTACTGGATCAAAGATTGCGACAAAATGAGCTACAAAACCCAGTATCGCCCCACCGAGTTGTTTGTGAACAATCGCTGGGTAACTTCCAGCTGATCCATCTCTCTTTGCCTTTAGCAGGGCGTTCGGGCAGAATGCGCGCCTGCAAAAACTGAAGACCACCACTGCATGGCGAAAGAAGAACAGATCGAAATGGACGGCACGGTAGTCGATACCTTGCCCAATACCATGTTTCGAGTTGAGTTAGAAAACGGCCACATCGTGACCGCCCACATTTCCGGAAAAATGCGTAAGAACTACATACGCATATTAACGGGCGACAGCGTTAAGGTTGAGCTGACACCTTACGATCTCAGCAAGGGCCGCATTACCTTTCGCATGTAACCCGGTCAAACCTCTACCGGGTCGAGAATATCCACGCTCAGGTCGCCGTCTTCTACTGAGATGCGTACTGTACCCCCGTTTTTCGAAAGCTCACCAAACAGTAAATCTTCAGCCAGCTGGCGTTTGATCTTCTCTTGTATGAGCCTTTGCATGGGTCGCGCGCCCATCTTTTCGTCGTAGCCTTCACGAGCAAGCCATTCCCGGACGGCGTCATCCACTTCGAGGGTCACGCGTTTATCATCGAGCTGGGCTTGTAGCTCCGTGAGAAACTTATCTGCCACGGTCTTAACCACATCTAATGACAGCGCGCCGAATTGCACGATGCCGTCCAGACGGTTACGAAACTCCGGGGTAAACATTCGCTTGATCACTTCCATGCCGTCACTGGCATTGTCTTGTTCGACGAAACCGATCGAATTGCGATCCATTTCCTGAGCACCGGCATTGGTGGTCATGATCAATACCACATGGCGAAAATCTGCTTTTCGGCCGTTGTTGTCTGTCAACGTGCCGTGGTCCATGACCTGCAACAGCAGGTTAAACACTTCCGGGTGGGCCTTTTCAATCTCATCCAACAGCACCACGCTGTGAGGATGTTTGGTCACCGCTTCGGTCAGCAAACCGCCCTGGTCAAACCCGACATACCCTGGCGGAGCGCCTATCAGACGCGACACAGTATGACGCTCCATATATTCCGACATGTCATAACGCAACAGCTCAACACCCATGATGGTCGCCAACTGCCGGCAAACTTCGGTTTTACCGACACCGGTGGGACCGGCAAAGAGGAAACTACCCGTCGGTTTATCGCCAGATTTCAAACCAGCTCGTGACATCTTGATGGCGTTGGTAAGTTGATCGATCGCTTCGTCCTGGCCGAACACCACCATTTTGAGCTTTTTGTCCAAGTCCTTGAGGGCTTGTTTGTCAGATGAGGTCACCTGCTGGGGAGGAATCCGCGCGATCTTGGCAACCACGGCTTCGACATCAGACGGGCCAATGCTTTTCTTGCGCTTGCTCGGTGGCAATAGCTGCTGAGCAGCACCCGCTTCGTCAATAACGTCTATCGCCTTGTCTGGCATGAAACGGTCGTTGATGTACTTTGCGGCAAGCTCGGATGCGGTGCGCAGCGCTTTATCCGTAAAACGGATGCTGTAGTGGTCTTCGAATCGAGACTTCAAGCCTTTGAGGATCTTGTAGGTATCTTCGATGTCAGGCTCGAGAACGTCGATTTTCTGAAATCGCCGCGACAGCGCACGATCTTTGTCAAAAATGCCCCGATATTCCTGATAGGTGGTTGAGCCCATACATTTTATCTGGCCAGAGGTCAGCACTGGTTTTAACAGATTCGAAGCATCCATGACGCCGCCAGAAGCGGCACCCGCACCAATGATCGTATGCACTTCGTCTATGAATAAAATCGCACCTTCTTTCTTCTTCAGCTCTGCCAACACGGCCTTGAAACGCTTTTCAAAATCACCCCGATATTTAGTACCCGCAAGCAACGAACCCATATCCAGAGAAAAGATTTCAGCATCAGCGACCACCTCAGGAACCTGCTTGTCGACGATACGTTTAGCTAATCCTTCGGCTATCGCGGTTTTACCCACACCGGACTCACCGACCAGTAGTGGATTGTTTTTACGGCGACGGCATAAAACCTGAATCACGCGTTCGACTTCTGCTTCGCGACCGATCAGGGGGTCGATACGCCCGGCTTTGGCTTCTTCATTCAGGTTGGTGGTAAATAAATCAAGCGCGCTTTGGCCACCGCCCTCGGCATCGCCCTCTTCACTGGGTTCCGGCAACCTTTCTGCGTCGCCGTCTTCGTCTCCGGGCACTTTGCTGATGCCATGCGAGATGTAGTTGACCACGTCTATGCGCGCGATATTTTGTTGCTTGAGGAAGTACACCGCCTGGCTTTCCTGCTCGCTGAAAATAGCCACCAGCACGTTGGCGCCTGTCACTTCTTTACGCCCGGAAGACTGCACGTGAAATACAGCTCGCTGCAGCACGCGTTGAAAGCCTAAAGTGGGTTGCGTTTCCCGTTCACTGTCACCGGCAGGTATCAGCGGCGTGGTGGAGTCGATGTATTGTCCGAGATCCGTGCGTAATTTTTCGATTTCTGCACCGATCTTGTGCAATACATCAATCGCAACACCATTATCAAGCAAAGCGAGCAGCAGGTGTTCTACCGTCATGAACTCATGGCGTTTGCTCTTGGCAACACGAAAGGCTTCGTTCAACGTGGTCTCTAAATCTTTGCTTAACATGTAACTCGCTTTTACATTCCTTGTTAGATGGTATTTGGACAATAGATATCTAGATAATAGCCCTAATCCGTCATCTCAATGGTAGAAATTAGAGGGTGATCATTCTCCTGGGAATAAAGGTTGACGCTTTCTGACTTTGTCTCCGCTATATCACGCGGGAAAATACCGACAGTTGCAGCGCCCTCGGTGTGTACCGTGAGCATGATCTGCGTGGCCTTTTCTCTGTTCATAGCAAAAAACTGTTCCAGTATATGCACCACAAACTCCATTGGCGTATAATCGTCATTCATCAAAATGACTTTATACATCGGCGGACGCTTGAGCTTCGGCTTCGCGGTAACTGTTGCCAGATCACCTTCGCGCTCCTGATCGCTGCCTTCGTTGTCGCCCTCATCGCCACCTATGCTACCGACTATTTTTCCACCCAGGCTTGTGCCTCTGTTGCCGCTCATCTCCTGTCTTTGCCTGGCCTGATTCGCATGAGTGCATGATAACCGGAATGAGGCAAAGGTGTCTTTAACCCTATGTGGGGTCAATAGCGGTCTTTTTCAAGCACTCATCGGACGGTTTTATCCGCTCTTTCGGCCCTTGACTCCCTCGGCATTTTTGACCAAAGTCGGGTGGGTGGAGGAAAATTTCCCTTCACGGGGGCAGTAAAAGCCTACGCGATTATGACGCAGTAACTGCTTGGGAGGGCAGTCGTAATGGCAAATGGAAAGGTTAAATGGTTCAACAACGCTAAGGGATATGGGTTTGTATTGCCCGATGAAGGTGGAGAAGACCTTTTTGTGCACTACTCAGCCATTGAAATGGATGGCTACAAAACCCTCAAAGCCGGCCAGGATGTGCAATTTGACATCGTGGAAGGACCCAAAGGTTTGCATGCCGTCAATATTCAGGATGTTGAAGGCGATGAAAGCGGATCAGCCGAATTGGGCGTGTCAGTCGAATTCGATATCGATGACGCACCTGAAGTTGGCGAATCTCATCTTGATGATGCATCGACACCCGACGCTTCCTCTGCATAAACCATTGACATAGGAACGTCGCAGATACTCAGCCTGATGCTCGCTGTTGCGGATGTCCGGTGCTGTGTCGCTTGCCTGCCTGTTCGCTAATCAGCTGAGGCGTTTATCCTCTCGCCGGCGATTGACCGATCGCCACTTTTGCGCCCTGCTGACATCATCTGCTGTTGAGGCAAGCCAATGGCTTTGATTCCGTGTCTGTTCTTTTTTCCAGAACACTGCGTCGGTTTTCAGATAGTCCATGATGAATTCTGCCGCCGCGAAGGCTGCATCCCGGTGCCCGGACGCAACCGCCACCAACACAATCTGGTCCGCGGGCACCAGCGTACCGATGCGATGAATGACCTGGGCTTCGAGTAGCGGCCAACGCGCTTCAGCCTTGTCCAGTATTTTCTCGATACTGGCCTGGGTCATACCTGGATAATGCTCGAGGGTTAAGGTGCTGACCGAGCTACCATCCGCGGCAAGACTGTTGCGCTCTCGCACCAGCCCGGTGAAGGTAACCAGCGCGCCGATCGCAGCACCATGCGTGGCCCGCATTTCGGTACTCACCGCCGCAACGCTGAAATCATCTTCTGTGATCTGCACCCCTTTGATCACATCAGCCGCCCGTGATCGGTGGCAAAAAGGCCACCTCGTCGCCATCGATCAGACTCAGGTCCAGTGCAGATTCAATCAACTGTTGGTTAACAGCAATGCGCACATTTTCGGTTTCGACTGCCTGCATCGCACTGTCACTTAATGTTTCGCGCAACACAGATAACACAGCCCCCAGGTTATGTGCCTTCACCTGCATCTGGCCGACACCTACCTGTTCGCGCAGCGAAGCGAAAAACAACACTTTAATGCTCATAAAATCAGTCTTCAGTCCGCCGGTTTCACCCAGTCACCGCTTTTACCACCTTGTTTTTCCAGCAAACAGATGTCGCCGATGACCATGCCCTTGTCAATGGACTTGCACATATCGTAGATCGTCAGCGCGGCGATGCTCACAGCGGTGAGCGCTTCCATTTCCACGCCGGTTAAGCCACTGACCCGGCATTCCGCCTGAATCTGCAATTCCTGGTCATTCAACACAGTAAAATCAACCTGTACTTTGTTGATTGCCAAGGGGTGACACAAGGGAATCAGATCACTGCAGCGCTTCGCTGCCTGGATACCGGCCACTCGCGCCACCGCCAACACTTCACCTTTTTTCAGTTGATTGTTTTCAATGGCCTGTAATGTTGCCGGTTGCA
>SMVB01382703.1_pt1 | contig 16281 bp, 12 predicted proteins | sample 2456461 | NCBI WGS metagenome assembly SMVB01 (sample SAMN11095934, study PRJNA526329) | marine sediment metagenome | biome: Marine sediment; feature: Surficial sediment; material: Deep marine sediment; isolation source: Hadal surficial sediment | place: Pacific Ocean | collected 2014-05 | depth...
TACCCCGAGGCAGAGCCATCGAGGTATCAAGCGGAAAAAAACTTATTCTTAGTTTTATGAAAACCATCCGTTTTCATACTTTCCTCTAAACCCCGAGGTAGAACCTCGAGGAATTCATTAGATTAAATTTTCAAGTGTCATCACGAAGTTCTAAAGCATAATGCGGGCTAAGCCATATCGATACCGAATCCAGTAAAGGAGAAGAAAGATTAAAAAGTAGCCCTAAGCTGAACCGTGCCGGTATGTATGGTTTTTGAAGTTTCTGACTTTCTACCAAAATAATTTACATTGAGATCCAGATAAGAAGTCAACCTTTTTTGAATGTTCAGCAACCATGTAAAATTGGTTCCGGGTTGTAATCCTTCTAACATCAGAAAAGCTACAGGCGAGTTAGTATTTCCCTTAAATTCATTCAAATACAAATTCAAATTGGCATTAATGGAGAATTTTTCCTTATTGGAGTATTGAAAACTGGCTCCCAAAATATGCATCTTTAAAGATTCATAATCTTCCATTTGATTTTCTTTATTTTTATACTTGTAAAACACTTCTAGCCTCGAATTTTTACTGTATAAATAGGATATTTGAGGATAAATATCAAAGCTATTCAGTTTATAGTTTCTATTGGAATAACTAATGGATTCGCTACTATTTTCTTTTATAGCACCTTTGAAATCTACCAGCCAAAAATTACCGATTTTATGTAAAAATTGGAATTGATGCGACTGTAACTGAACATCTTGATCTCCAAAAACAAAAATTGATTTTTTTCGTAATTTAACAAAAGTATATGCAGTGCTATATTTTTGCAATCCTCTATTAAAAAACAAACTATTTTTAAAGCTCGAATCTAAATTTAATAATTTGTTTTCATCCGTATTAAATGGATTAAAATTAAATGAACCATTTTCTCTTTTTGAATTCACATCGTTTAAAAAATAAATATGATTATTGAAATGTGATGCAACTTTTTTCCATCCATTTTTATTCTGCCATTGATTTGCATTTAAATTAATGGATAGGCTAAATCTATTTTTATTTGTTTTGATAAAATTTACACTCGGTAAAAGCACCCTCACATATTTGGCCTGATCTTGAAATTGTGCGATGACAAATTCATCCAGTTCCTGAATTAAATTATTATTAAAATCGATCCATTCATAAAATCCTTTTCCCGGTTCCACTTCCACATAGGTAAACTCCTGTTGCGGCAAATTCCCTGATTGAGTTTCATACAATGTTTGCAAATTGATAAAATTATCAAAAAGCTTTTGACCATAAACAATACGAGAATTTAAAACCTTTTCGTTTTCAGAATTTATATTAATTACGTTTTTATAATTTACAAACAAAGATAAATCTGCGTTTTTATTTTGAACCAATTTAGATGTTAAGAAATAGGTATGCACATTACCAACATTTTGTAATGTAGAAACTTGTAAACTATCTGTGCTTCGATAATTATATCCAATTTCGGCAAATATTTTAGTGGAATCACCAATACCAAAGAAGCCTTCGACTTCAGAATATTTGTAACTTAAATTTGATAAATCTTGTGTTAAAACTTCTTTTCTTTGATTGTTTTCATAATTGAATTTGGCTCCAAACCAGCTTTTTGAATATTGTTGCAATAGGGTTGAATACCATCTGTAAAAAACATTTTCTTCTACCAATTCTTTATTTGACATGATACTTCCATTCAAATAAATTTTTGTGTTTTTTAGGAATATATTTGAGTTGAAACTATTTCTATTACCTCTATAAAAATCGCCCAATTCTAAAATTTCAAATTTATAATCTATATATGAAGTGCTGTCTTTTTGATAATTAAGTGATCCTGCCAAAAACAATTGATCCTGTCTGTTTAGGCTAAAAGTATTATTTATATTCCAATCTCTCGAAAATTCCACATTTCTATATCGCTCTATGGTATTAAAATTTTTGTCGATATATTCAAAATCAATCTTACTTGATAAATTCCATTTTTTATCTGATATTATTTGCTGCCAACTCAATTTGGATGCAAATCCGTTATTATTATCATCATCTAAATTTGAATACAAATTCTGATCATAATTACTAAAAGCTATTTCAGATTTAAAATTGGTTTTTATATTTGGATTGTAATTGGCATCCAAGGTAAATATTTGTTTTTTTTCTGGGGCAACCAATTGAACAACTGAAACATAACTACCTTGTTTCAAATTATTCACATCTGAAATATATTCGTAAACCCTCCCCGAAGCCAAGGTTGTTTTAATAAAATAATCGCCATTATTTTCACCCACATAGCTAAAACTTACCTGATATAATTCATCATTTGGATCATTGGAATACACAAAAATATTTTGATTATTTTGAGCATCTATTCGATACAAAATTTTATTTTCGGAATAGGTTGTGGGTATCACCGATGGTGAAATCATTTTGGTTTTATCATCACCCGCATTGGCCAATATTTGCTTTTGAAAATCGGTCAAATCTTGTTGCACCGGCTTATTCTTGGCATCGGTCTCACTATAATATTTCAACCCAATTTTTAATTTGTCTGCATTAAATTCAACACCATCAAAAGTTAAAAATCGTGTATAATTATTCTCGGAGATTTGATACTCAACGGTAAATCGTAAATTTGAATTCACCGGATAAACCGTTGTAAAGGTTATTTCTGCCGTACTATAATCTATGGTATAGTCAAAATTTTCACCTCGTTTTAATGGAACTCCATTGGCATATACCCTGTCGCTTCCAGATACCAATAAAATGAAAAGCTCATTATTAGGCCCCAATATTTTATATGGCCCCTGGTTGCCATCTTTTCCGTTAAAATTAAAACTGTTATACCGGCCTCTAACCAAGGCACCGGATGCAAAAATATCAGTTTTAGAATTGTTATGATTCAATTTAGCCTTTACCAAAATTCCTGAGATCTTCTTTTGGAAACGCATAAAATAACTATCATTATTAACCAAATCTATATCTCCTGCCTTAATCGCCCAATCTTTGCTAAAAAGCTCTATGAATACCTTATCAAACTCATCCAAGCGTTGCGAATACCCTCCTTCTTGAAGAGGAATCTCATTATCAGTTATGGAGGCTCTGATCCCAATATTTTTAGATAATTTACCCTCAATTTGTAAATTAAAATTTGAATTAACTACGGCATCCTGATTGTTTCCCATAGTGATACCTCTTGAAAGGCTTCCGCTGGTGTACAATCCATCAAAGGGTTTGTACGCACCAATTTTATTTTTGTTTTGATAACTGAATAATATAGCATCACTGGTTACTTTTGGAACAATAAGTTTTTTATCAAAAGCGAAATATGTTTTGGTTAGAAATTCCGGAAAAGGCTGATATTCTACATGAATCTCATTATTAGATTCTAAAACCTCGGAATGCAAGAACAATTGAGCCTTAACAAAATCTATTTTATAAAAAACTGAATCTATTTCTTGATGAGCATCATCATAAACTTTGAAATAATTTGGATTAATACTTAAGGTATCAATCTGAATTGTATCCGATAATATCCTGAAAGATTTGATTTTAACATGATCTGGCTTGTTTTGACCATAGGAAATAAATCCTAATAAAATGATAACAAAAACCAATATATTCTTCATCAAAACAAATTCAATTGTAAACAAAAATAAAGGAAAAAAATCACTACTGAAAGATGAAATAATCAAGCTTTACATATTGTTGAATTTATTCTGATTACAGCAATGGAAATCTAAGCCACAATTTGTATAGACGCCTATATTTAACAAAACAAAATTTAGGAGCCATTTTTAAAACAAGGAAGTTTGTTTTGAAGGGCTTTCATGTTCCAACATCCATTTTTTACGCCAAATTCCTCCTGCATATCCTGTTAAGGAACCATCGCTACCAATCACACGATGACATGGTATGACAATACCAATTGGATTCTTTCCATTTGCCGAAGCAATCGCTCGGATTGCCTTGATATTTTCCATTCTTTTTGATTGATCTAAATATGTTATTGTTTTACCAAAAGGTATTTCTTGTAATTCAAGCCAAACTTGTTTCTGAAAATCAGTTCCTTGAGGGTTTAGTTTTAAATCAAAAGCTTTTCTTTTTTTTTGAAAATATTCATCCAATTGTATCACACATTTTTGCAATGATACTGGAATTATTACTGAGGGTTCTAAGTTTTTATCATAAAAATGAATCGATATTATACCTGTATCATCTCCAATAATTTCTACTGTTCCAAGGGGAGTTCGACAATAAACTGTATCCTGATTCATTTGATTAAATTTTAAATACGTCTTTAGAGTTTTGAGTCGTAATTTGAGCAATTTCTTTGGGAGGCAAACCATAGATATCAACCAATTTATCTAATATGTTTATTAAATAACTACTTTCGTTTCTTTTTCCCCGATAAGGGGTTGGAGCCAAATAGGGTGAATCGGTTTCAAGAACAATATTATTTAATGGTATCTCATTTAAAAATTTATCAATCCCTCCATTTTTGAAGGTTACCACTCCACCAATCCCTAATTTCATATGGTAAGAAATTGCCAATTTCGCTTGTTCTAAGGTTCCTGTAAAACAGTGAAAAATTCCAAAAAGATCTTTACTTTTCTCTTGCTCAAGAATTTCAAAAACCTCATCAAAGGCATCTCTACAATGAATTACAATTGGCAGGTTTTTCTCCTTAGCCCATGTAATTTGGGTTCGAAAAGCTTCTTGCTGTTGTTTTAAATACGTTTTATCCCAAAACAAATCAATTCCAATTTCACCAATTGCATAAATCTTTCTTTCTTGCAATACTTTATTTACTACTGTTAACTCTTCATCAAAATTATCTTTTACATGTGTAGGATGCAATCCTGCCATTAAAAAAATATTTTCCGGAAATTGATTCTCTAATTCAAACATTGCCGGATAATAGGTCGAATCAATTGCCGGTATAAAAAACCGCGATATATTATTATCTATAGCTTTTTGAATAACTTCAAATCTATCATTGTCAAATTGTTCAACATATAAATGCGTATGCGTATCTGTTAAAATCATTTTGTAAATATACTACAACAGTGTAAATAACTTAAATTAATTGACATCAAAACAACAAATAATTGAAAGTTTATGTATCTTTTTATTTTGTTAAAAAAATGTTAAACTATTCATGAAAACTTTTATCTTTAACCACTTTAATAAAAGATGAATGAAACTTTACCACAATCCCAGATGCAGTAAAAGCAGACAAGGTTTAGCCATATTGCAGGACGCTAATTTAAATTTTGAAATTATTGAATATTTAAAAACTCCTTTGACGAAAGATCAAATAAAGGAGATTTTAAATAAACTTAAAATTCAACCTATTGATTTGGTTCGCAAAAATGAAGCTGTTTGGAAAGAAAAATATAAGCATCAAAATCTTAGCAATGAACAAGTTATAAATGCTCTTTATGAGCATCCGAAATTAATTGAGCGACCTATTTTTATCAATGGCAATAAAGCGGTAATTGGCCGTCCTCCGGAAAAAATAATTTCTATTATTTGATTTCAACCCTATATTATGTATTTAATTTTCAGTATTTTACAAAGAATACTAAGGGTTATTGACTATGGTAAAAAATACCCATAAACCTCTATTTAATATTAAAACAAATTGTAATATTTTTATCAGATTATCCCCTTGCAAATGAAATTAATAACTTCAATAACCATTTGTTTATTCTCACTTTCTTTAGCTGGACAGGTGGCGGACAAAAATATGTCGGTTATTGGAACTATTTATGATGCCGAATCACATATAGCCATACAATATATTACAGTTACACTTCAAAATATTGAAACCAGGAATATCGTTAGTGTAATTACAACAAAAATTGGTGAGTTTAAACTTCAAGTCCCTTCCGGTGATTATTTTTTTACGACTTCTTCTTTATCTTTCAATTCCTTTAGTATTCAGGTATTAAAGGTAAGTCAGGGTATAGATATGGGAACCATAGAATTGACTCAAAACGTTGAAGAATTAATGGAAGTAGAAGTGGTTGCTAAAAATAATTTAGTAGATTACAAATCCAACAAGAAGGTGTATTATGCTTCTAAGGACATTGCAAATGTGGGTGGTAATGCCATCACCGTTTTGGAAAACACTCCATCTGTTCGGATTGATGATGAAGGGAATATAACAGTTCGGGGAACTTCTGTTCAAATATTGGTGAATGGAATACCTTATGGAGGTCAAAATACCAATGCGGATATATTGAGTTTAATACCTTCAAATTCTATTAACAAAGTTGAAATCATAACCAGATCAGCCAAATATGATGCTGAAGGAGGCAGTATATTAAATATTGTTTTGAAAAAAGGCGCCAATGAAGGTTATAATGGATCATTGGAAGTTCATGGTGCTATCCCTGATAACCATGGACTATCCACTTTTTTAAACTACAAAACTCCTAAAATCAATTTGTTTTCAACGGTGAGTATTATTAATAGAGTAAGAATAAAAGACACCTATATAGAACAAATATTTTTAGATGATAATCAACAACCCTTCGCCAATTTTGATGAAAATAGAAAAGACAATAAGCAAAGAATAGGCCTGTTATTAAACTTAGGAAGTGATTTTTACCTGAATGATCAAAACACCTTGACCACTTCCCTGCTCTATTCAAACGCTAACAAAAATTACGACTCTAAATTGTTATTAAATGATTATAATCCCATTGACAATTTAGCCAGATCTTCTGTTCGCGATGTTGATGAAAATACAAGTGAAGGATTTATTGAGGCCTATGCAAATTTTACAACTAAATTCAACAAAGAAGACCATCAATTGTCTATACTTTTGAATTATGACAATATCACTTCAAAAAATGACACATATATTACTAACGCCGAAACATATCCGGGTTTAGATACGTATAATCAAAAATCATTACACAATCAATATTTAAATAATTACTATCTCAGTATTAATTATTCCCTGCCTTTAAAAGATAACTCCCTGTTTGAAATGGGTCATAAATCTAGTTTTAGAATATATGACAATGACTTTATAGTAAGTAATTTGGATGAAAACAATATTAATTCTATTCCTATAAATGAGTTCAATAATAAAATAAATTATGATGAGAAAATATATGCATTTTGGGCGAATCTAAGTAAAGAATATGAGAACTTTAGTTATTCGTTCGGGTTAAGGTCGGAAATTACTTATACAACTATCAACGATAAAAAGGAAGACAGAACAATTTTAAATAATTATACAGATTTTTTTCCGGATGCCTTATTAACGTATACAATGAAAAATGAAAGTTTTATTTCTTTAAATTACAATCGCTATATAAGTAGGCCAACTATAAAAGAACTTAACCCTTTTAGTTCTTATACAGACGAACGATTCATTTTAGTTGGAAATCCTTATTTAGACCCGTATTATTCTAATTCTTTCATGTTAGAGTATCATCGTGATTTTGACAAACTATCATTTAATACAGCTTTTTATTATACAAGTTCCATTGATAAAATTCAGCAAACTATTGAAAAAACCGAGTATCAAACTATTAATGGAAATGACATTTTTAGAAGAATACCGTTAAATAACGGCGATTATTCAGCTACTGAACTGGAAATAGAATTAACCTATTCGCCTACCAAAAAGATTCGATTATATGGTTTGATCAACCCAAATTATGCGGTATTATCAAACACAAAAGATAACTTGTACGATTATAGTGATATTATTTGGATTGGAAGATTGAACGGTTTATTTCGATTTTCTGATTCGTTTAGAATGCAACTATCATACAATTATCAATCACCTATAAAAACTGCGATAACTGATTTTGGGACCTATCAATATGCTGTATTAACTATGAGTAAAGATTTATTTAAAGGAAAAGCTACCCTAAGTTTTAATATTAATGATTTGTTCAATTCAAAAGAAGCAACTTATACATCATTGGAATCCAATACTATTTCTCGTCTTAATTTTACTTATGACACTCAATATTTATTATCGTTTACGTATAGATTTAACAATGAAAGTAAGAGAAATTCGAAAAACAGGTCAAAAGATGCAGAAAAAAATGTCTTCGAAATCGATCAATAAACAAAAAAGACCGATAATAAATTACCAACCTTGCCATATATTGTCAATGAAATTTAAATGATTATGCCTTTTTAGCTGCTCTTTTATACTTTAAAATTTCTTTTATATTTCCAAATAACCAGTATGGAACTACAAATGTTAACAAGAAAATCATTAACCAAAATCCCATACTAAATATGGCCATAAAAACTAAAAACCCTAAAAACTGTCCAATTTCCATAAAATTATTCTCTTATATTTTATAACACCTCAAAAGTAATATATATTTTTAAATCTACCATTAAATAAAAGCTCTTTTTCATAAATGTATTTAACCCGCTTTATGTATTAGAAAACCTATTACAGTTTCCAACCACTTCAAAATATTATGTTTGAAACCTTCATAACGAAGTTCTAATACATAATGCGGGTTTAACAAAGCTTTAACACATTATTTATTAAACCAACATGAACTTTTTTAGTCTTATAAATTAATAATAATTTAAATTCATGAAAAACTTACTGTTCATTTCTATTATACTATTTTCATTTTTCACATTAAACGCCCAACAAAAAAGAGAATTAATTAATCATCAATTAACTGGTTTTGTGGCCGATAAAAATAATGGCATTGGATTAGAATATGCTACAATTGTGGTAAAACCCATAAACGGAGATAAGATATTCGGGGGACTTACGAATAGTAAAGGAAACTTTAAATTCAAAGTACCACAAGGTACCTATAATATAAGTATTGAATTTATTTCATTTAAAACTGTTTCTTATCAAAATATAAACATTCATAAGAATCTGAATTTAGGTCAAATTTATTTAGATGAAAATTCTGAGACATTAGACGAGATAGAAGTAATTGCCGAAAAAAGCACGGTAGAAATTCGATTAGATAAAAAAATATACCACGTAGGAAAGGACATGACCGTAAAAGGTGGTACCGCAAGTGATGTATTGGATAATATTCCTTCCGTTACCGTTGATGCAGATGGAGTCGTTAGTTTACGAGGTAACGAAAACGTAAGAATTTTAATCAATGGTAAACCAAGTGGCTTAGTGGGTATAAATGATACAGAAGCTTTGAGGCAATTCCCCGCAGAAGTAATCAAACAAATAGAAGTAATCACCAGTCCTTCTGCCCGATATGATGCCGAAGGAACTGCCGGAATTATAAACATAATTTTACGACGGGATAAAGCTTTAGGTTTTAACGGTTCGGCTACTGCCAATGTGGGAACACCAACCTCTTATGGATTTTCCACGAATTTAAATTACCGCTTGAAAAAAGTTAATTTTTTTACCAACATTGGTTATTCCAATAGTGATTCTCCGGGAAATGCAAAATTCAATACCGAATATTATTCTCCAAATGCCGGTTTTCCATTTGTAGAAGAGAACAGAAAATATGACAGATCAAGAATTAGTTTGAATACAAATTTCGGTTTTGAATATTATTTAACAGATAAAAGCTCAATTACAGCCAGTTTATTGTTTAGAAATTCCGATAGAAATACGCTGGTTAATAACAAGACAGATAAATTTGATCAAAATTTGGATTTAGTAGAAACTAGTTTGCGCGTTAATGATGAAGATGAAATAGACAAGGTAATTCAATATTCTATAAATTTTAATCAAGATTTTAAAAATAGCGGCCATAAGTTAACATTTGATTTTCAATATCAGGACAATGGTGAAACAGAGAAAAGTTTTATAACAAATGAAGATATATATCCGGAAGAAATTGCCAAACCTTCAGAAATAATCGATTCTGACGAAAGTCAAGAAAGAATTTTATTACAAGGTGATTATGTACTTCCTATGGGAGAAAAACAGCAATTTGAAGTTGGATTCAGAAGTAATATTAACACTCAAACAACTGATTATAAAATATATAATGAAATTGACGGGGATTTTATTTTAAATGAAAACATATCGAATATTTTTATCTATGATGAAAATATTCACGCTATTTATTCACAATATGGGAATAAATTTGGAAATATTTCTGCACTTTTTGGCTTAAGAATGGAAATAACAGATATCACGATTCAAAGTAAAAGTGGATTGAATGACAATTATAATACAAATAAAAACTATCATGACTTTTTTCCAACAGTAAATTTAGCTTATGAATTTAGTGAATCTGAAAACCTTACTTTAGGTTATAATCGCAGAATCCGCCGTCCACGTTCCTTTTATATTAACCCCTTTCCTTCCCAATCCAGTCAATCAAATATTTTCCAGGGGAATCCCGATTTAGACCCATCCATTTCCAACGGTTTAGATTTGGGTTATTACAAACGTTGGCCGAAGCTAGGATTTAACACATCTGTTTATTATAGCCATGCCACCGATGTATATCAATTTATTAGTGAAGATACCGGAGAAGAAACAGAAGATGGAATTCCTATTATTAAACGAAGCCCCATAAATTTAAGCACCAATGATCGTTATGGATTTGAATTTTCCTTAAACTATACACCCATATTAAAATGGAGATTTAATTTGAGTTTTAATGTGTACAATTCTACCATTGAAGGGTTTTATGAGGGGGTAGATTATGGATCGAATAATACGAGTTGGTACTCTAGATTTAGTGGTAAAGTTATTTTGCCTGCCGAAATCGATTGGCAAACAACAATGATGTATCGTAGCCCCAGAGAAAATTCTCAAAGTAAACGAGAAGGAGTATTTTCTGCAAATATGGCATTTAGTAAAGATATATTAAAAGGTAATGGGACTATTTCCTTAAACATAAATGACCTGCTGAATTCAAGCAAAAGAAAATCAGAAACATTTACAGATGATTTTAATTCCTATAGTGAGTTTCAATGGCGGGAAAGAAATATTCGCTTGACATTTTCATACCGATTTAAACAAAAGAAAAAACGTCAGCGAGATAGGAATTTTGATTCTAATGGAGGTGGTGAAGAGTTTGGTGGATAAAATATTTTAAACCCGTATGATGCACTAGAAAATCCTTGCCTTGCTGGCAGGCAGGTATTACAGCTTCCAACCACTTCAAAATATGACTTTACTGTGTTTTTAAGTTTAACCATAATGATGCTATGCTAAAACCTATAAAACACCATATTTTATTATGTTTGAAACCTTCATAACGAAGTTCTAGTGCATAAAGCAGGTTAAAATATATTCACAATCATAATTATTCACTTCAAAAAAAGGGATTTTTACTAAACGCTTATAATAGCTATTTTGTACCTTTGTTATCAATTTTTACATCAAAATTATTACAAATGAAATACAGAATAGAGCACGACACTCTTGGTGAAGTTAAAGTTCCAGCAAATAAATTTTGGGGAGCACAAACTGAAAGATCAAGAAACAATTTTAAAATTGGATCCGAAGCATCTATGCCCAATGAAATTATCGAAGGCTTTGCATATTTAAAAAAAGCTGCTGCTTATACCAATTGTGATTTAGGTGTGCTTAGTGAGGAAAAAAGAGATGCTATTGCTCAAGTTTGTGATGAAATTTTAAAAGGAGAATTGTATGATCAGTTTCCTTTGGTCATCTGGCAAACGGGTTCTGGCACACAGAGTAACATGAATTGCAATGAGGTCATTGCAAACAAAGCTCATGTCAACCATGGTGGTGATTTAGAGGGAAATGAAAGATATATTCACCCAAACGATGATGTAAATAAATCACAATCTTCAAATGACACTTTTCCCACCGGAATGCACATTGCTGTTTATAAAAAAATTATAGAATGCACGATACCCGGTATTGAGGAATTAAGAGATACATTGAATCAAAAATCTAAAGACTTTTCTAATATAGTTAAAATTGGTAGAACGCATTTAATGGATGCAACCCCTCTGACCCTTGGACAAGAATTTTCAGGATATACATCACAATTAAATCATGGTTTAAAAGCGTTAAAAAACACTTTAGATCATCTGTCTGAATTGGCACTCGGTGGAACCGCCGTTGGAACGGGAATCAATACGCCTGAAGGATATTCTGAATTGGTTGCAAAATATATAGCCGAATTTACAGAATTACCCTTTATTACTGCAGAGAATAAATTTGAGGCCTTAGCGGCGCATGACGCGATTGTTGAAACTCACGGTGCTTTGAAACAATTGGCAGTATCGTTAATGAAAATTGCAAATGATATTCGAATGTTAGCTTCGGGCCCAAGAAGCGGGATTGGCGAAATTGCTATTCCTGCAAATGAACCGGGATCATCTATTATGCCTGGTAAAGTAAACCCGACTCAGGCTGAAGCTTTGACCATGGTTTGTGCTCAGGTAATTGGCAATGATGTCGCTATTACCGTTGGTGGATTAAGCGGACATTATGAGTTAAACGTTTTTAAACCTATGATGGCTGCAAATGCTTTACAATCAGCTGAATTACTTGGTGATGCTTGCCGATCGTTCAATGAGAATTGTGCTGATGGTATCGAACCAAATCAAGATAGAATTACGCAATTATTAAATAATTCTCTGATGTTGGTAACCGCCTTAAATACAAAAATTGGCTATGAAAAGGCTGCAAAAATTGCTAAAACTGCGCATAAAAACGGAACTACGCTAAAAGAAGAAGCTGTTGGATTAGGCTTTTTAACCGGCGAAGAATTTGATGCCTGGGTAAAACCGGAAGATATGATATAAATATCAACATGGCGAGGTAGAATCGGTTTTTGCACTTTCATTTTCAAAATTCTAAGCCATTGAGTTATGTGTAACGATTTTAACAAAAAATTTCTGGATGAGGCGTCGAAGTCATTTCATGATGAAAATGACGATGGTCAGAATATTCATGAACATTTTATGGGATTAGCCATTGATAAGGCTATCAAAGGAATGGATAATAACGAAGGTGGCCCTTTTGGCTGTGTGATTGTTAAAGATGGAAAAATTATTGGAAAGGGAAATAACAAAGTAACTTCTACGAATGACCCAACAGCTCATGCCGAAATTGAAGCTATCAGAAATGCATGTAAAGAATTAGGTTCATTTCAATTGAATGGATGTATCATCTACACTTCATGCGAACCTTGTCCCATGTGTTTAGGGGCCATTTATTGGGCCAGGCCCGATAAAGTATATTTTGGCTGCAATAAAAAAGATGCTGCAAAAATAGGTTTTGACGATGATTTTATTTACCAGGAATTGCCTCTTGATTACGGTAAAAGAATGATTCCTTTTGAACAAATTAATAAAGGTAAAGCGATCAAAGCCTTTGAGCTTTGGAGCAAAAAAGATGATAAAATTGACTATTAACTAATTCAGTTCTAATATTTCAATATTTCTAAATTCAACCGGATGACTTTCACTTTGCAAGGAAATATAACCACTTTTTAAAGGAGTGCCTTCTTTTATATTCCATTTTTCTTTGTTAAGTCCCGATACGCTACCTCCGCCAATTTGAGGTTTATAATAAGTTAAAACAGCCTCGCCATCAATCATATGTTTAATAATGGAATCATTTCGAACCAAGATATCAACTTTTACCCATTGATCTCCATCATACGTTTCAGACGAAGAATTTATACAATGCATGGTCAAAGTTTCTCCTGCCATCATAATATTCGTACCCGGAGTACACACATTTACGGTTGATCTTGCCTCTCCATTGCTCAATCCGCCCAAAAACTGGGCTTCAATACTAACGGGAAAATCCTGATCTAATCCAAGGGTTTCCGGATCCTGACAATGGAGCATTACCCCGCTATTTCTAGTTGCCCAACCTGCCCCGTCTTTTAATTGGTCTCCCGTAAAACGGTATTCCAATCGAAGTCTGTAATCAGAAAATTCTTTATCATAATATATATGTCCATATGAGCTATCAAAAGTATCATATTCGTCATAATTAACCTGAAGAACACCATCAACAGCCCTAAATGTATTTTTATAATTATCATTCAAAGGATGGCCTTTAATTTTAACGATCCAATTGTCTAAATTTTCACCATTAAATAACTGAACCCATTCTTCTTTTGCCACAGTTTCTTTTATTGTTTCCTGATCCTTTTTTTGATCTTTTCCACAACTATAAATAAAAGAAACAGCAAAAAATAAAATTAAAAATTGATTGGTTTTGAATCTCATTTGATTTAAATATAAATTAATAAATTCAAATATATTGAATATATAACAGACCCTTCAGGACTATTGGTATAATTTCATTAAAAAAGTCAGTATTAAAAATTTAATACTGACTTTTATTCAAAATTATCTATAATAATTAAGTTAATACATCATTCTCCCATTAATCAATGATGACTAAATTAATATCCTTTAAAACATCATATACTTATTGATGCATTCAAAAAATTAGGCATTGTAAAGCCCACGACTTAATTTTTCGATGCGTTTTAAATACTGTTCGTATTCTCTTTCTTTAATCAAAAGTTCTTTTGCATCAGAAATTGATTTAACTATTTTTTTATTTAAAGAACCGTTATCAGAGTTAATATCCTTTGTTTTCTTTACCATTTTTTAGCAATTTATTCTCTATAACGGTTAAGAAATAGTATTTATTATAAATACTTATTATTAATTACATTTAAATGGTGCAATAAATGGCCCGAAGTTATATAACCTAAAGCTCTTACGGACATATTATTACTACCTACTCTGCCTTTTTGCATGAATATTTTATCAGAAAAACTTTGATATAAATAGATTGTATTTTTTCGTAAGGCAAAAAACTCTTTCTTTAAACTTCTAAAATTTCTTTCATTTGCATTGGAATTCAATACAAAGTTATTTTGATCAAAACCATCTAAACCAATCGCATCATTACGCGCAATTCGCAAAGCTCTATAATTAAAAACCCTTTCTGCATCACTTAAATGTTGTATCACCTCTTTTATAGTCCACTTTCCGGGAGCATATTGATACATCTGTTTTTCAGAATCTAAGTCATTTAAAAGTTTTTCAGCCTTCACATATGAGTCTTCCAAATTTTCAATAATACCCATCGTATTATCTTTTAAAACATCTATATATGTTTGATAGAAAGGATGGTATTCATTGTTGTTTAAATTGATCATGATTTTAATTTTATGTTTATACCCTTTTTTTAATTAGAAGAAAATAATGCAAAAAGGAAAATTATAATATCAATAGACTATACAACTTGAATATACGAACTATTAAATAGAGTTTACCATACAAACATCCTAATTTTACGATGTGCCTTAGTATAGGTGGGAAACCTGACTTTCTTCAGGCAGGCCCCAGGCAAAGCCTCGAGGAATTTTTTTTTGATTAAACCCGCATTATGCATTAGAAAATCTATTACATCTTGAAAACACTTCAAAACCTAAGGCTTCGCTGCGTTTTTTAATTTAACCATAGCGGTGTTATGCTAAAATTAATAAAACCATTGAAATTCCCAAATACACCATTATAGATAATCGGGATAAAATAGCTGTCAACAATTCTCCAAGGCCTTCCGATAGCCTGATTTTTAAAAAAATAATTGATAAAATTAATTTGGGAAATTAAAATGCCCAAAGAAAATCTTTAGGCACTAAACCAACTCTTTTTATAGGAATCATTATAAATTTTGAATGTGCTTACATCTGAAACAAAGGCCTGCCGCTCATCAAATCATTCACTTTTCCAGCAACATTTTCCAATAATTCTTCATTTTCAAAATCAGAAATTACCTCATCAATCAAATCAACAACAGTTTGCATATCCTCTTCCTTTAAGCCTCTTGAAGTAACGGCAGCTGATCCAATTCGAATGCCTGAAGTAATAAATGGTGATTTATCATCAAAGGGAACCATATTTTTATTCACGGTAATATCGGCCTTTACCAAGGCGTTTTCGGCTTCTTTTCCGTTAATATTTTTATTGCGTAAGTCAATTAACATCATATGGTTATCTGTTCCACCGGAAATCAAATGATAACCTTTAGCAACAAATGCTTTAGCCAAGGCGGCGGCGTTCTTTTTAACCTGAATTTGATAATGTAAAAACTCATCGGTTAAAACTTCACCAAAGGCAATAGCTTTGGCTGCGATGATATGCTCCAATGGCCCACCTTGTATTCCGGGGAATACGGCAGAGTTGATTAAAGTACTCATCATTTTTATTTTGCCCTTTAAAGTTTTTTCTCCTAAAGGGTTTTCAAAATCCTTACCCAACATAATGATACCTCCTCTTGGGCCACGCAGAGTTTTATGAGTTGTTGTAGTAACAATA
>SMVB01162497.1_pt1 | contig 16276 bp, 13 predicted proteins | sample 2456461 | NCBI WGS metagenome assembly SMVB01 (sample SAMN11095934, study PRJNA526329) | marine sediment metagenome | biome: Marine sediment; feature: Surficial sediment; material: Deep marine sediment; isolation source: Hadal surficial sediment | place: Pacific Ocean | collected 2014-05 | depth...
ACCCGGCGACATGGTGTATCTCCCCGCCTCGCTCCGGCCGAAGTGGCGCTACCTCGCGGCGGCGCTGGGCGTCCAGACCTTCGGCTTCCCGCTCCTCGCACCGCTCGAGCTCGTCGGGGTCATCGGGCAGGGGAGCACCTTGAAGCTCCAAGTGCCCTCTCAGACTCTCGCTCCCGGCGTGGAAAGCCGGATGACCTTCCACCAGATCTTCGTCCTCGACTCGAGCGGGCAGCGCATCCTCGGCGGCGGCCATGCCGTCGTGACCATCGACGACACGTTTTGACGCTCGCCCGGTCAGGGAACGGGAAGGAACTGCACGGCGTCCGCGACGACGTACCCCGTGGTGCCCAGCGTTCCGACCACGACGGCCGCCGTGGTTCCGAACTGGTGGACTCCGAGCGAGCGAAAGGGTCCGGTCCCGCCCGGCGCTTCGCGCTGGTCGAGGACGACGGTCGACGTGCCCGTCGCGTGTTCGATCGCGACGGGTACGGTGCCCGCGCGGTTGGAGTGGGGCGTCCACGCGAGGCGCACTTCGTAGCGACCGGGCCGCGGGAGCGGCGTCTCGAACCGCACGGACTTCGTGCCCTTCCCCTCGTCGCCGTCGTGCAAGTAGCCCGGGCCGACCCAGGTCCCGGCCGACGTGCTCATCGTCCAATCGCCGATGAGCGTCGCCTGGGTGTCGTCGACCACGATCCCGGGCAGCGTCTCCGCGCGGATCCCCACGGCCGCTCCGGCAGCGGGCTCCGTCGTGAAGTCGAGCACCTGCTCCGCCGCGACGAGCCGTTCCCGTAGCGCGTCGTACGGCACGTCCTGAACGGCGACGCCCAGCTCCAGCGCCAGGCAGGCGGCGATCGCGCTCGACTGGCCGAGCACCATGAATACGGGTTCCATCCGGATCGACCCGAACGCGATGTGCGAGGCCGACAGGCACACGGGCGTGAAGAGGTTTGTGCACTCGCCCCTGCGCGGGACGATCGAGCGGTAGCTGATGGGGTAGGGGAGCGAGCGCACCTGGACGTCGCCCTCGTTGCGCACGGCGCCCGCGGCCGTCACGTAGCGCTGCACGTGGTGCGAGTCCATGTTGTACGCCCCCATGCCGACCGAGTCCGCCGCGACGATGCGGCGCTGTGCGTTGTGCTCGGTCATCACGTAGTCCGACACCATCCGGCGCGCCTCGCGCACGTAGATCTGGCGCGGCCAGCCGTCCGTCTCGGGGAACTCGTCGCGCGCGAGGCCGAATGCGCTGAACGCCTCGCGGACCTGGTCCGGGACGCGCGGGTGGTTCGCGAGCGTCCAGAGGAGGCCCTTCTGCCAGCGCTCGTGGTCGGCGACGATCCGAGCGCGCGTCGCGTAGTCGGCCTCCGGGTAGTCGCGACTGGCCCCGATGAAGTCGGTCGAGACGGCGAAGTTGTTGTTCGAGTCCGTCTTCCCGTTCGGCATTCGCACGGGGTTCCACGGAAGGCGGTGGTCGCCCGCTTCGAAGTTGCGCAGGAGCAGCTCGTAGTGCGCGGGGTCGTAGTCCGCAGGCTTCGGCCACGGCAGCCGGTTCTCCGGGACGTCCGTGGCGCAGATTCGGAAGCAGTAGGCCTGGACCCGGTCGTCGCCCGCCCCTTTCTCGCCCGGGCCGCCCATCTGGATGCCGAACAGCAGTCCGCTGGCCGGGTCGCCGGGGACGACGTAGGGATCGACCGGCTCCGTGAACTGGTGGTGGATCGCGCGCTCCGCCTGGACCCCGTTCAGGGTCTCGCCGTACGTCGCGTTGGGCTCGCGACCCACTGTGTACGAGACGCCGGCCGCGGCCATGAGGTCGCCCTCGTAGGTCGCATCGATGAACATCGCGCCCGGGAAGACGCGCCCGCGTTCGGTGCGGATCGAGAGGATGCGTCCGCCGTCCAGGCGCACGCCGCTCTCTCGAGCGAGGCGGCCGCGGACCGCCCGGACGCCGGTCTCGGCGAGCATCTCATCGAAGATGCGCTCGGCCACGTGCGGCTCGAACGTCCACGCCGTGTCCTCGCCCGGGCGGTGACCGCGGCCGCGGAAGGCGTCACGCGCTTCGAACTTCCACGCCGACTCGTCGTCGTAGTACGCCCGGATCCGGCGGTAGAACTCGCGGCTCATGCCGCCGATGGCGCGCTTGTCACCGATGTCCGTCGCGCCCAGGCCGCCGCTCGACAGACCGCCGAGATGGGCGCTCGGGGCGAGGAGGACGACCGATCGTCCGGCGCGAGCTGTCTGGACCGCGGCGATCACGGCGGCGGACGTGTCGCCGTACACGACGACGTCGGCGCGTGGCTCGCTCTCGGGGGCGGGAGATGCGCATCCGCCACCGATGAGAGCGAAGAGGGGGGCGAGGCCGAGCGCGCGCGCGATCACTGGCCGCCGTACGCTTCGATGAGCCGATCGATCATCGCAAGCGTCACGATTCCGCCGGCGGGATTGCCCATCAGGTCCTCGAGCAGCCCCGTCCACTCGACGAGCTTGACGCCGAAGTCTCCGGCCGGGTCGCCTTCGAAGCCGCGCAGGTAGGCGTCCGTGAAGCCGAGCAGGTGACCGAACTCGTGGGCGAGGGTGCGGCGCGTGATGGGCGAGGGTCCGAGCAACAGGCTTCGCCCCGCCCATGCGTGGGTGCTCTTCGCGCCCGTCGTGAGGACCAGCCGGCCCTCCGGAAAGCACGCGACCTGGGCCTCGACGTCGACCGCCGCGCCGTGCTCGGGGACGCCCTCGGGATAGAGCTGCGCCAGGGGGATGCGCTCGATCACGAGCTCGATGCGCAGGCGCCGCTCGCGGGCGGCTTCGCTGTCGTTGTAGACCGCATCGACGGACTCGGACAGCGTCTTCAGGAACTCTTCGTCCAGGATGTCCGTCGCGACCGTCACACGGAGCACGCGCCAGCCGTCCTCGCGGTCCTCCAGCACGAGGCCCGCCGCCGGCTTGAACGGCGCGATCTCCTCGTGGATGGTGCGCGTGAGCTCGGCGATCCGCTCCGCGGGACCGTGGCGCTGCTCGAGCGCCTGACGCTCGCGCACGATCCAGACGATGCGCGAGCGGTCCTCGAAGTAGTCGCGCTGCTCGACCACGGCCGCCTGCCACCACTCGTGGTAGGCGAGGTGATCCTCGAGGTTGCGCAACCGCCCGCGCAGCCGCACGAACACCTTGACCTCGCGCTCGAGCTCGGCGACGTCGGTGTCGGTGCCCGGGTCGGGTCTCTGGGCGACGCGCCAAGCGAGCATTCGGGCATCGCGAAAGTCACGCACGTAGCCGGTGGAGAGGACTTCCAGCGAGTAGGTGCGCTCGGTCGGCGTGACCGCCTTCAGGGGGCCGCTCGCCTTCACTTCGGGCAGAATCCCGTAGCCCGTCGGACGCGGCGTGGGGGGCGCCTGTTCGAGCTGCTTCGCGAGCTTCGGGGCGCTCTCCTCCGCCGCTGGGAGCAACCTCGCGTGCGCCGTCTCGAGCTCCGCGGCCATCGTATCGCGCTGCTCGCGCAGCCAGAGGATGACGTCGCCCCACGGAGTGTCCGCCGTCGATTCCACGGGCGGCGGGTCCGGCTCGACGTCCTGGGACGGTGGGGGCGGGCTGGCGCGCGGCACGAGGAGGACGGCGAGGAGGGCAGCGTTCATACCTGGAGTCGATGGTACCCTGTGCCGCGCTCGCGGGAGCGAATGGACCCCATGAAGCAGAGACTCGCGCTCGTACACCTCGTGCTCGGCGGCTGCCCCCGCGAGCGCGCGTTGCTTCGGCCGTAGATCACACTCCGGATGGCCGAGCTGCGCCCCTACCCGTTCAGTGCCCTCGTCACCCGGATGCTCCGGGAGCTCGACGAGCGGCAGTCGATCTTCGACCTGCCCGAGCCGCGGTTCTTCCTCGGCGATCCCACGCTCGATCTCTCCGTCGACTTCCACGGCCACAGGGCTGCGACCCCGCTCGGGCCGGCGGCCGGGCCCCAGTCGCAGATGGCCCAGAACATCGTGCTGTCGTGGCTGGGCGGCTGCCGGATCATGGAGCTCAAGACCGTGCAGATCGACGACCGGCTCGCGATCCCGCGCCCGTGCATCGACATGCAGACGGTGGGCTACAACGTCGAGTGGTCGCAGGAGCTCCGACTCGAGGAATCGCTCGAGGAGTACGTGAAAGGGGCGATGCTCGTCGAGATCCTCGCGGCGAGCGGGCGGCTCGAGCTCGCGCCGGGTTTCGAACGGACGCTGTACGACATGAGCGTCGGTTACGACCTCGCGGGCATCCAGAGCGAGCCCGTGCAGGCGTTCGTGCGCGGCATGCTCGACTGCGGCGAGGTCGTCGAGCGCTTGCGGCGGGAGATCCCGCTCGAGTACAAGGAGTTTCGCGACCTGGACTTCGCGCGGCGCCTCTCGGACACGCTCACCCTGTCGACGTTCCACGGCTGTCCGCCGGAAGAGATCGAACGGATCATCACGTTCCTGCTCGAGCGGAACGGTCTCCACTGCATCGTGAAGCTGAACCCGATGTTGCTGGGAGCGGAGCGCACGCGCGAGCTACTCGGGGACGTACTCGGGTACGAGGACGTGCGCTGCCCCGACAGCGCCTTCGAGCGCGACACGACGTGGGAGGAGGCCCAGGGGTTCGTCGAGCGACTCGGGGAGCGGGCGGCGGCGCTGGGGCTCGGTTTCGGCGTCAAGTTCACGAACACCCTGATCGTCGAGAACCACAAGCACTACCTCCCCGCGAGCTCGAAGGAGATGTACCTCTCGGGGGCGCCGCTCCACGTGCTCGCGATGGACCTCGTGGGGCGCTTTCGCGCGCGGTTCGGGGACCGCTACCCGATCTCGTTCTCCGGCGGGATCGACCGCAAGAACTTCCCCGACGCCGTGGCGCTCGGGCTCGTGCCGGTCACCGTGTGCAGCGACCTCCTGAAGCCGGGCGGCTACGCGCGGGCCCGCGGCTACTTCGACGAGCTCCGGCTCCGGATGCAGGCCGTGGGCGCGACCTCGATCGACGAGTGGATCGCGCGCGCGTACGGGGGTGAGGTACAGCCGCGTGAACGCGCCGTGCTCGCGAACACCGCGCGCTACGTCACCGCCACGGCGGTGAACCCACGTTACGCCGCCGCCGCGAACTCGCGCCTCCCGCGCAAGATCGGCAGCTCACTCGAGCTCTTCGACTGTGTCTCCTGCGACAAGTGCGTGCCCGTCTGCCCGAACGACGCGAACTTCGTTTTCGAGCTGTCGCCCATTCGCATACCCATCGTCAAAGTGTCGCGCACCGGCGCCGGCTGGACGAGCCGCGAGGACGGGGAGCTCGTCATCGAGCGGCGCGAGCAGTACGCCAATTTTCAGGACTTCTGCAACGACTGCGGGAACTGCGACGTGTTCTGCCCCGAGGACGGAGGGCCGTACGTCATCAAGCCGCGTTTCTTCGGCCGCCTCGACGACTGGAAGTCGATGGCGCACCTCGACGGCTTTCACCTCGCGCGCGAGGGCGGCCCCGGGGGCGATTCGGTACGCGTGTACGGGCGCTTCGATGGGGTCGAGCTCGAGCTCTCGACGCACGCCGGATCGGCGCGCTATTCCGGCCCTGGATTCGAGCTCACGTTCGAGGAGCGCAATCCGCTCGGGACCCTGGCCGGCCGCGCCGAGGGCGAGGTGGACCTCGTCTACTACCACCTCATGCGCGCGATCGCGCGCTCGGTGCTCGGCGAGCACGCCGTCAACTTCGTTAGTTGCGGCTTGGCGCCGGCCGGTCCGGACACTTCATGAGTCGTCCGGACCAGACGGGTCCGAGTGGCGGGAGGCTCGCTTCTCGGCCAGCACGCGCACGAGCGCCTTCTTGCCGGCACGCAGTTCCATGATCTCGCGCCAGCGCTGCGCGGCGGTGCGCTTGCGCTCCTCGAGCTTCTCGCGCAGCTTGATCAGCCTGTCGTTCGCGCGGGCGATAGCGGACGCCTTCGCCTCGATCATCCGCTCCTGTTTCTCGGCCTCGCTCCGGAGTCGCGCGTTCTCGACACGGACCTGATAGAAGGCCTTCTGCGCGCAGTCCCGCTCGACTTCGAGCTCGCCGATCCGGGCGACGGCCGCGAGCCGGTACCGCTCGGTCTCGGCCAGCCTGTCGCCCACCGGCCGCAGCTGCGCGAGCATCTTCTGGAGCTCCGTGATCGTCGCGTCCTTCAGGGCGAGGATGCTCGTATCGTCCACGGCCGGCAGCACGGCGTCGAGGCTCTCGAGCAGGTCACCGAACTCGGCGGCCGACTCGGGGGCCGGTTGCGGTGCCGGCTCGGGAGCGACGGCGATGGTCGCATCGGGCTCGTCCGTGGTCAGAACTCCGCGCAGGAAGGCGAAGGTGCCGCTGAAGATACTCATCGTGGCCGGGGGGGCCGCCCTCCTCATCGGAACGCCCGGCGCCTGAAGTCGAGCGAATCCGCCGTTTGGGGGGAGTCCCGGCGCTCAGCGCGTGTAGGTGTCCGGTCGCGCGTCGCGGGCGAGGTCCCAGCCCGACGGGTCGTGGGCCGTGAGCTCGGCCAGGTCGAGGTCGGAGACGACGAGCTCCGGCCGGGAGGGGCGGCGTGGGATGCGCCCGTTCGGACCGACGAAGTGACTCGCGCCGAAGTATTCGACGCCCCAGGGCGGCTCGGTGCCCGCGCGGTTCGAGCCGCCGATGAAGAGCCCGTGGCGCGCCGCGTCGACCTCGAACTCGAGCTCCCACAGGCGGCGGGACTTCGCGCCGAAAGTGACGGCGGGGGAGAAGACGAGCTCGGCGCCTCCGGTCGCGAGAGTGCGCATGACGCCCTCGAAGTGCCGGTCGTAGCAGGTCGCGACGGCCAGGCGACCGATCGAGGTCTCGAACACGGGAAAGAAGGGATTGTGCGCGACGTTCGCCGCAAACTGCCCCAGCTCGCCGTCGCTGCGCTCGTAGTAGAACGTCTCGCAGAACGAGGCCGCCTCGTTCGTACCTTCCGGTACATGCGTCTTGCGGTACTTGCCCAGGACCGCGCCGTGCTCGTCGATGACGACCGCCGTGTTGAAGCGCCGACCGCTCGCGCCGTCCAGCTCGTAGATCGGCGCGACGAGGATCACGCGCTGCTCGCGCGCGCACGCTCGCAGCGCCGTGATGGTCGGGCCGTGTTCGGCGTCCTCCGCCATCGCGCGCCACATCGGCTCGCGCCCGAGCGCGAAGTAGGGGGCGGGAAACAGCTCACCCAGGCCGACGACGGCGGCGCCCTCCGCCGCCGCCGCCGCGATGAGCTCGACGTGGTGGCGGACGTTCGCTTCGCGCACTTCGTCGAGCCGATCGGCGAGGACGCCGAGGTCCTCGACGCGCTCGGGCATGGGCGCGAACGCATTGCGGGTCTCCGTCATGGCCGCGCGGACGATCCGGGTCACCGGCGGACCCCCGTGAAGAGCAGGGCGATGCGCTCGTCGGGCGCGAGCTTGCCCTCCGATTGCAGGACGAAGAGCCCCGCGAGCCCCGCGGCACCCGTCGCGTCGACGTCGATGCCCGTGAGCGCGCGCGCGCGTTCCTCCGCGCGCGCGAGCGTCGCCTCGGGCGCGACGACGGGCGAGCCGCCGACGTTGAACATCGCCTGGCAGACCGCGCGCCAGTCGTAGGTCTCGTCGTCGAGGATGCCCGTGGCGATGCTGCGCGGCGTCTCCTCCCACGGCCACATGAAGTCGGACCGGTGCGTGCGCGCGTGGGCGAGCTCGTCCGCGGCGGCCCTCATCCGCGCTCGCGGCGTGAGGCCTGCCTGGCTTGCGGCGTGCGACCCGAGTCGGCGCGCGACGCCTTCCTCGAGCTTGCGCCACGCGCGCTCGAGTGGATGGACGCTCGCCGTCTGCACGGCATGGACCAGGATCAAGGGCTGGAGGAGCCCGGAGACGCACGCCTCGAGCAGCGCCCGCGTACACGCGCTCGCGAGGGCCCCGCCGCCCACCTGGATCGCGATGCGGTCGAGACGCGGCCCGGAACCCGCGGCGTGCTGGCTTGCGAGCTCCCAGCCGAGCGTCTTGCCGCCCTCGATCGCGAGCCCGTTCTCGCTGCCTTGCACGGTGAAGGGCACCGCGCCGTCCGCGGCGGCGGCGCGGAGCCGGCGCAGGCACGGATCGCCGGGCGGCGCGTCGGGCTCGCGCGCGCAGGTGACGACGCGCGCTCCGAGCGACGCGAGCTCCGCGAGCACGCGCGCGTCCGCGCTCTCCGGGACGTACACGTCGAGGGGTCGGTCGAGGGCGCGCGCGACGACGGCCGCGGCGAGCGCCGCGTTCCCGCAGCTCGCGATCGCGAGCGGGCCCGGGCGGGTGGGCAGCCCGATGCGCTCGGCCACGACGAGGTGGAGCGCGATCCCGAAGAGGTGGCGGAGCTTGTGCGAGCCCGCCGGGTTCCCCGTCTCGTCCTTCACCCAGACCTCGCCGCGCTCGAGCCCGAGCTCGGCGGCGAGCGGCGCGCTCTTCACGTACGGCGTGATGCGCAGCCCCACCCCGGCGACACCGGCGACGGCGTTATCCAGCTCGCGGACGAGCTCCACGAAGCCCTCGTCGCTCATGCCCCGCGCGAGCGCGAACTGGTGACTCTGGAGCAACGCGCGGTAGCGCACGAAGGGCTGCTCGTCGCCGTCCGTCGGGACGCTGGTCATCGCCGGCGGAAACTCGAGCACGTGGTCGATGTCGTCGCCCGCGATCGCGCGCGGGCACCGGAACGGCGCCGGCGCATCGAGTGTCACTCGGGCGCCGCACCCACCGCAGAAGAGCGTGCCGGCGGGCGGGCTAGAGCCCTCGAAGGCTGGCGACATGGGCAGACTCTCCTTCGATGGGTGTAGCACTCCCCGTGTGGGCGAGTGCGGCGGCGAAGTTGCCTTGGCGCCCCAGGCATTCTCGCACAGAGCGCGAACTCACCGGCCGGATGGCCATCCGGCCCTCCGCGGCATTGGCGAGACGCGGAGCGCTCGACCATGCCCCGCCGGTCCGAGGCGTAGCCTCGCCAGTCACGGGTCCGTCGCCCCCGTCTCGCGGTTGAAGGCCTCGATGCGCGCGTCCCAGGCCGGGATGAGCGCGCGCAAGTCGCGCCAGAAGCCCTGGTCGCGGCGCCGCTCGAAGTCATCGAGCGACACGCCCTGCTGTTCGACCCAGGTGAAGTAGCCGAGGTTGAAGATCCGGTCCCGGTCGCGCGCATCGAGCTCCAGCACATGGTCCGTGTCGGCGCCCGCGAGGTGCTCGATGAAAACGCGTTGCGCGGCCACGCCGTCGAAGCCGGCGGGGAAGAGCTTGCGCTCGGCCGGCTCGAGCTCGCTGGTGTACATCGCCGCGCCATCGGTGGCGACGGTCACGATGGCGTCATCGGGCCCGAGCGCGAAGGCTTTCGCGACCTTGATCGCGGCGACGATGTTGGCGAGGCTCGAGAGTCCGAAGTTCGCCAACTCGGCGATCTGGTCCTCGCTGAGAGCGAGCTCCGCCGCCAACCACTCGCGTCCGACGGCCGTGTTGAAGAGCAGGTTCAGAGAGTCCGTGGCGCGGTCGGAGACCGCAAGGGCGACGTCGGTGTTCGTCACGTTGTGGATGAACGGGATGTGCTTGTCGCCGATGCCCTGGATGTTGTGTTCGCCGAAGCCGTTGTAGAGCATCGTCGGACACTCGAGCGCCTCGACCGCGACGGTGCGCGAGCCGAACCTCTCCTTGAGGTGATCGCCGGCGGCCAGCGTGCCCGCGGAACCCGTGGCCGACACGAACGCCGCGAGCCGCAGGCCGGGTCGCGACTCACGCTGGGCGAGGAACACGCGCTCGAGCGCCAGGCCAGTACACAAGAAGTGCGCGAGATGGTTGCCGAACTCGCAGAACTGGTTGAGCACGACGTTGGCGGGGTCCGCCGCGAGCCGCGCGCACTCGTCGTAGATCTCCTTGACGTTGCTCTCGGAACCGGGCGTGCGCACGACGTCGCGCTCGTCCGCGACCCAGGCCGCGAGCCAGCGGAAGCGCTCGGCGCTCATGCCCTCGGGCAGGACGGCCACGCCGTGACAACCGAGGGCCTTGGAGATGGCGATCCCGCCGCGGCAGTAGTTCCCGGTCGACGGCCAGATCGCGCGCTGGGTCCCCGGGTCGAACTGCCCCGTGACGAGCCGCGGCGCGAGGCACGCGTACGCGGCGAGTACCTTGTGCGCACGGATCATCGGGAAGCGGTCGCCGAGCGCGACGATGATGGGCGCCGGGACGCCCGTGAGCTGCTCGCCGAGCACCACGTGCCCGGGCACGGAGACGAGCGTCTTGCGGTCCTCGCCGTTGTACCAGTGCACGCGGAACAGGTTGAGCGCGTGCGGTTGGTCGGGGTCCACCCCGGCGAGCTCGGCCGCCACCTGGGCGGGGATCCGCGCCGGATCGGCGAGCTGCGCGAACGTGGGCAACCGCGCGCCGGTGGCGCGGAAGCGCTCCACCGCGCGCGAATACACGCCCTCGTCGACGACGTCGTGCTCGAGCCCGAGACTCGTCATCCCTATTCCGGCAAGGCGCCCATGGTCTCCCAGAGGAGCGCGGCCTGCTCGCTCGCGTCCGCGCGGACGGCGTCCAGGTCGGCCGTCAGCAGGCGGCCATCCTCGACGACGGTGCGCCCGCCAACCTCCACGCGCCCCAGCGAGACCGCAGCCTCGACGGCGTTCGCGCCGAAGCGCTCCGCGAGCAGCTCGTGCCCCGCGTCGAGGCGCGCCACGGCGCGGTTCACGTCCTCGCCGTGCGTCGCGGCCTGCATGATGAGCATCTCGGCTTCGTCGATCATGTCGGCCGGGAAGCCGTCCGTACCGAGCGCGACGCGCCGCGAGTGCGCGAGTGCGCGCGGATAACCGACGCCGTTCGCATGGTTGGAGCGCGGGTTCTGAACGAGCCAGAAACGCCGCTCGGCGCAGAGCCGGACCTCCGCCGAGGAGAGCAGCACACCGTGCGCGAGGATCGAGCCCGTAGGCAGCGCGTCACACTCGAGCAGACGCTCCAGCGGACCCTCGTAGCCGCGCTCCCGCGCGTCGCGCACGTCGGTGACGTCCTCGGCGAGGTGGACGTGGACGACCGTGTCCAGCTCGCGTGCGAGCTCACCCGCCTCGCGCAGGGTGTCGTCGGAGACGGTGAAGCCCGCGTGAATGCCGACGACGCCCGTGACGAGCGGCCGCCGGTTGGCGCCGATGAAGCGCCGGCACTCGGCGAGTCCGCGCCGCGCCTCCTCGCGCCCGTCGTTGCGCTCGGTGGCGCCGTAGCAGAGGACCGCGCGCATGCCGAGCTCCTGGCACGCGTCGGCCAGCACGTCGAGCGAGCCCTCGATGAAGGTGGGTGACTCGTGGTGGTCGATGAGCGCCGTCGTGCCCTGCAGCAGGGCCTCCGCTGTGTAGGCGCGCGCGGCGGCGCGCAGGGTGGACTCGCCGTGCGCCCGGTCGAGCCGCCACCACACGCGCTCGAGGATCTCGATGAAATCGGTCGGCTCCTGTTCCGGAGCGGGCATGCAGAAGGGCACGAGACCGCCGTAGAGATGCGTGTGTGCGTTGACTCGACCTCGGGCGACGGCGGTCATCGTGCTCCGGCGGGACGCCCTGTCGCCGTGAACCCGAACGCGAGCCCGAGGGCGTCGCGCCGCTCGATCGTGCCGGCCGCTCGGCCGGGAGCGCTGGGGTCATCGACGATCACGCCCGGAGCGTTCACAGTTCTTCCTCCGTGTTCTTCTCCCAGTCTCACGACCGGCCAGCCGGGCACGATCCTGCGACGCAACGCGATCCACGACATCCGCCGCAACGCCGGCCGGGCGCCGTCCAACGGCATCTTCTTCGATCAGGGCACGAGCGAGATTCTGACCGAGTCCAACGTCTTCTGGGACATCGACACGACTCCGCTGCGCTGGCACTGGACGTGCGAGAACCGAGTCGCCGCGAACACCTTCGTTCCGCGCGAAGGGCAGGACATCGCCACCTACAACCGGGCTGAGGCCGGGGACATCGACTACGAGGACAACAGGACGGTCTCGGAGGGAGGCCGGTTGGACGAGCTGGCGCGGGAGATCATCGACGGGGCGGGCCCCGCGGCGCGCTAGCGCCCCGCGATCGGGAGCCAGGCCTCGTCTCCTTGGGTCACCGTTGCGGCTCGGGCAACTGTCCAGTGCCTGGATTGCGCGCTCTCTGCCTGGCCGTCTTCAGGAACTCGATGAAGGGGCCGTCGTCGACGAGCGTCGCGCCGTCGTAGCGCGCGAGGACCCGCTCGTCGCGTGGATCGAGCGCGAGGTAGATCGGGTTGGCGACCGAGCCCGTCATCTCCACCTGGAGCTCCCTCAGCTCGGGCTTGTGCGGGAGGTCCGTGTGCAGGCGGGCCTCGGTGAAGTACTGCAGCTGCCCGGCGACCGCCGGGCGAGGGAACACTTTGAGCTCCATCTTGCGGCAGTTCACTCACGTGACGCCGGTGAAGTTGACGAGCAGGAGCTGGTCCGCGCTCAGGGCGCTCTCGAGCGCGCCGGCGTAGTCGTCGACGACGATCGTGTGCGTGACGCGCGATCCGCGCTCACCCCCGCTGACGCTCCCGAGCCCTCCGTCGATGCGCTCGCTCGAGTAGGGGGGGATGATCGCGGTCATGATGTCGTCCATCACGAACCCGAAGAAGCCGAAGCCGCAATAGAGCGCGAACAGCAGGGTCGCGATGCCGCTCACCATGCGCGTCGGACCGATCTGCCGCTCCTCCTCGCCCTGCAGTCGGATCCAGCCGAACAGGAACATCGCTGCGCAGACGAAGATCCCGAACCAGAGCAGCAGGAAGATCTCGCGCGAGAGGATCTGCCAATCCCAGACGAGGTCCGTGTTCGAGAGAAACTTGAGCGCGGCCGCGAGCTCGACGAAGCCGAGGAAGACCTTGAGCACGTGCATCCATTCGCCGGCCTTCGGCATTTTCTGCAGCTTGCCCGGGACGAGCGAGAGGATGACGAACGGGATCGCCATCGTCAGGCCGAAGACACCCATGCCGAGCACGACGCGGAGCATGCTGCCCCCTTGCGCGCCGAAGCTGAGGAGCGAGCCGACGAACGGCGCCGTGCAGGTGAACGAGGTGACGACGAGCGTCACGCCCATCAGGAACACGCCGACAGCGCCGCCCTTCATCGATGCTTTGCCCGCCACGTTGAGCAGGAAGCGCGGCGGCTGGAGGTCGATCACGCCGAACAGGGCGAACGCGAAGAGCACGAACAGGAGCCCGATGACGAGGTTCGTCACGGGGTGCGTCGCGAAGACGAGGATCGGCGGCCCGAGCACGACGCCGATCAGGATGAACATCAGCACGATCCCAAGGCCGTACAGGAGCGACAGACCGATCACCTTGCCGTCCCGCGCGATCGCCTGCTTCGTGAAGAACGAGATCGTGATCGGGATCATCGGGTAGGTGCAGGGCATCAGGAGCGTGATCAGGCCCCATAGCACGGCGACGAGCAGGAACGTCCCCATCGGCGCGTTCGCGTCTCCGCCGGTCCGCGGGAAGGCGTCGGGGGCGACGGCCTCGTAGCTCGGGAACGCGGCGAAGACGGCGTCGGGTCCGCGGCCTGCGCTCGAGAGCGACGCGGAGTAGGGGACACAGCCCTCGTCGTCGCAGGTGAGCCCCTCGATCGTCGCGGTGACGTCCGCGCCTGCGGTCGATCCGGATGCGGAGCCGCGCGCGTAGAAGACGACGGTGCCTTCGTGCGTATTGACGAGCACTTCGTGCCCGTCGTCGTCGATACCCGGAAACTGCTCCGGCGCGGGGTAGACGACACGCTCCCACACGATCCCCGGGCCCGCGAGCTCGATCTCCGTCGGAGCGCCGACCGTGCCTTCCGGGCCGATGTCCGCCGGATCGGGGCCGTGGTACAGGTGCCAGCCCGGCTCGATCGTGACCTCGATCGCCGCGCGCGCCACGCCGTCCTCGACGCGTACGAACAGCTTCGCGGAGGCCTTGTCGGCGCCGCCTCCGCCGATGCCGCCCAGGAAGCCGAGACCGAGTCCGGTCGAGTCTCGCGAGGCCTGGGGTTCGTCGACCGGCTCCACCGCGGCGGCGGGGAAACCAGCGAAAAGCTCCGCGCTCCCGCGCCCCTCGCTCGTGAGCGTCTCGTCGTAAGGGACGCAGCCCACGTCGTCGCAGACGAGCCCCACGACCTTCGCGGTGACCGCATCGGCACGCGCGGCCTGCGTCGCCGCGCCGCGCGCCCAGAACGTGACCGTGCCCTCGTGGCTGTTCACGAGGATCGTGTCGCCGGCCCCGTCCATCCCGTCGACGACGTGCGGCTCGGGATACTCGACGGGTCCCCACTCGATGCCCTCGCCGGCGAGCGTGATGATGGTCGGCGCGCCGACGACGTCCCCCTGCCCGAGGTCCTCGCGCTCGGGACCGTGGTAGATGTGGTAGCCGGGCTCGATCGTGATCTGGACCGCCGCGCGCGCGACCCCGTCGTCGATCCTTACGAAGAGTTTGCCGTGCGCCCGCTGTTGCGCCGAGCCGAGGGGTGTGAGCAGGGCGAAGACGGCGAGGAGCGCTATCACGCTCCCTGCTCGGAACCCGGCGTGATGCGGGTGGCACTCGGGCCGGGTGGCTGCGGAAGGCTTCATCACGGGTCGTTCTCGGCGGTGGCTGCCGTGCGACTGGTTGGGGTCGCGACGGGTGGATCGTGCGCCAATCCTGACAGGCGCGTCGCCGTGGTCGCCGCGAGCTCCCATCCGGCAGGTGCCCGGAGTTCTGGCGGTGGTAGGCTGTTCGGGTACGCTGGACGCGGCCCCGGAGCGTGACACCCGGTTCGCCGAGTCCGGGCCGCAGTCACGAACGGAATCGCCCGGCCCCCGTTGATGCCACCACGAGAACTCGCTCATGAAACGAAACTGGATCCCCCTGCTGTTCCTCGCCGGTGCGCTGGCGACCCCCGCGGCCGTCTCCGGACCCGCGGCCGATGGACCCGCGCCCGCCGACATCGTGAAGCTGAAGGTCGGGTCGACGGTGCCGAAGAGCGTGACCCTCAAGGACTTCGAAGGCGAGTCCCTGAGCTTCGGGGACCTGCGCGGCAAGGTCGTCATCCTCCACTTCTGGTCGGATCGCTGTCCCGCGGAGCGCCACGCCAACCCCGTCTTCATGGAGATGGAAGAGCGCTACGCGGAGAGCAAGGACGTGGTGATGGTCGGCATCGCCGCGAACCAGAACGAGCTCGGCGCGGAGCCGGAAGAGGGCGCCGACCTCTCCGAGCACTACACGAGCCTCCGCAAGAAGCGGGACAAGGTCGGCTACAAGCACACCATCCTCGCCGATCACGGCAACGTCGTGAGCAAGCTCTTCCAGGCGCGCTCGACGCCGCACTGCTTCGTGATCGACAAGCAGGGCGTGATCCAATACGCGGGCGCCCTCGACGACGACCCGCGCGGCCGGAAGGGCGCCGAGGCGACGAACTACCTCGTCGACGCCGCCGCGGCCATCCTCGCGGGCGAGAAGCTCGCTGTCACCGAGACGAAGCCCTACGGCTGAGGCATCAAGAAGCGCTGACCTTCCCGTGCGGACGGTTCTGACCACTGGATTTTACCGGCGCGCTCTCGCGCTCGCGCTCCTTGCGGCCCTCGCCTGCGATACAGGCGAGGGAGTTCCGCGGGAGGGGAACGCGGGGGGCGCCGTCGCGGAGTCGTCCATCGCGATCGTCGGGTTCGAAGGGCTCGAAGCCGCCCTCGCGGCGCGGCGCGGCGGCGGCCTGTTGCTCAACTTCTGGGCCATGTGGTGCCCGCCCTGCGTCGCCGAGCTGCCCGAGCTCGTCGAAGTCGCCCGCGCCTACCGCGAGCGCGGCGGCGCGGTCGTCGGCGTCAGCTACGACCTGATGATCCCCGACACCGATCCTGACACGATCGAGGCGACCGTGCGCGAGTTCCTCGACACGCGCAGCCTCGCCTTCTCCGTCCTCGTCTACGACGAGGATGACTACGAGGCGATCAACGCGCGCTTCGCCCTCCCCGGCGACATTCCCGTGACCCTGGCGATCGACGCGCAGGGACGGATCGTCGACCGGCAGGAGGGGCGAGCCGGCAAGGAGCGCTTCGAGGAGATGATGCGGAAGGCGCTGGGGCTGTAGGCGTCACGACTCCCGGCCGATGTCGCGCACGCGTCGGCGCTCAGTCCCGTACCGGGGAGGGCGCCCGCAGTTGGCCCAGGAAGTTCTGCGGGTAGTCCCGCCGCGCGAGCCCCAGCTCGCCGACCTTGCGGCCCGCGGGGAAGAAGCGCGTGCCGAAGACGAGATCCCAGACGATCAGGTTGTTGCCGTAGTTGGTATTCGACTCCGCCGGCAGGCGCGAGTGGTGCCAGCGGTGGAGCTCCGCGCT
>SMVB01148262.1_pt1 | contig 16271 bp, 12 predicted proteins | sample 2456461 | NCBI WGS metagenome assembly SMVB01 (sample SAMN11095934, study PRJNA526329) | marine sediment metagenome | biome: Marine sediment; feature: Surficial sediment; material: Deep marine sediment; isolation source: Hadal surficial sediment | place: Pacific Ocean | collected 2014-05 | depth...
ATTCTCGGCATGTTCCTCGACTGGGTCGGGATCCTGCTGCTGGCGGTGCCGATTTTCATTCCGATCATGAAATCGCTGAGCTTCGACGGCGTGTTCGGTTTTTCCGGCGTATCGGCGGCCGAGCTGCCGCTGTGGTTCGGCGTCGTCTATATGGTCAACATGCAGATGTCGTTCCTCAGTCCACCCTTCGGCTACGCCCTGTTCTACCTGAAGAGCGTCGCGCCGCCGGAAATCACCATGGGGACGATTTTCCGCGCCTCTATACCGTTCCTGATCTTGCAGGCGGTCGGGCTGGCGCTGATCATTATCTTCCCCGAACTGGTTCTGTGGCTGCCGCGTCAGGTCTACGGCTAGAGCCTATTCAGTCGGCCGTGTAACCGCCGTCGATATAGAGCGTGTGGCCGGTGACGTAGTCGGACGCCGGCGACAGCAGATAGATGAGCCCGCCGATTAAATCATCGGTCTCGCTCAGCCGGCCGAGCGGCACCCGGTCGAGCATTTTCTCGCGCACCGATTTACCTGGCTCGTCGTCGGAGAACATCCACTCGGCCAAGGGTGAGCGAAACACCGTGGGGCCGATGGCGTTTATGTTGATGCCCTTCGATCCCCACTCGCAGGCCAAGGCCTTGACCATGCCGTCGAGACCCGATTTCGAGGCGCAATAGCCGGTATATCCGCTGGGCAGGCCGTGGCGGCCGCGGGTCGACGACACAACAACCACCTTATTGCGGGCGCCGTTTGCCGGTTGCTTGGCGAACTGGCGGCCGGCAGCCTGGCAGGCCAGCCAATAGGTATCGAGATTGGCGATCATCACCTTGCGCCAATCTTCGAACGGCTGATCTTCTATATAGGCGACATCGTTGGTGCCCAGCGCGATGAACATTAGATCGAGGGCGCCATGGGCGGCAACCGTGGCATCGACGATCGCCGCGGCGTTGGCCTCGGTGTCGGGCCAGTTGTCCACGACCGCGACAGCGGCGCCGGCAGCCGTCAGTTCCTCGGCCATCGACGCCAATCCATTGCTATTGCGGTCGGCCAAGGTCAGCTTGCAACCAGCCGCACCCAGGGCGCGGGCCGCCGCGCTGCCGAAGGTTCCGGTGCCACCGATAATGAGAACCGATTTTCCCGAAATATCGAACAAGGACAGAGGATTGCCAGTGGTTGCGTTCATTTTAAAACTCCTTTGGTGTTCCGCTTTCCAAAGCGCATACCCCATCGGACAGCGCGGTGATAGGCGGTGACAGAAGGAGTCCGAGTCAGAGCGCCGCGCCTGGTCACAAAAAAGGCCGGTGCTGATAAGCACCGGCCTCGATCGTGTCGTATTTCGTGCCGTCGAGAGCGTATCTCGACAACTAAGCAGGGATCAACTAGGGGTGAACGGATTAGGAATATTGGCGCCTGCATTTTGTAGCGCAAGACCGATATCGTTGAAGAAAGCGCTCAGGTTCTGACCCAGCAATGTCATGCCGAGGGCGGCGACGATAGCGATAAACGCAATCAGAAACGCGTACTCGGTAGCGACCGCGCCGGATTTGTCTTTCCGCAGGCGAAGCGCCATCAATTTAAGATAAGCTAATGTGTACATGTTACCCTCCTGGTATGCAGCAGGCCCGACCTTGGACCCCGTCGATTGCCTGCCGGTCTGGCCAGACAACATTGATTAAGTACTCATAACGACTTCAGGCCGCTTGAGCACGAACGCCAAAATCTTCAAAAACTATACGATGTATTAAATATCATTAAAAGAGTGTTTACATAAAATTAGTTTTATTAACTTTAATATTCGATGAATGCCGCGCCGTACCTCTCCTGTTAATAAACTTTCGAATTCTAATGAACACCCAATTCACGCTTAATTAGACTTGGTAAACACAAGAATTACCGTTTATTGGGTGCTAGCGCAAAACGCTGCGGCCATCGTTCAACAAAACATGGCTCTATCGAGCGGCATAACCTATCAAGACCCTTTAACGATGCCGCAGAGGAGTAACGCCATGACGGACCGGGCCATGGATCGCCAAGCAATCCGGGAAATCATCGAGAATTGGGCGATTTGGCGCGATTCCGGCGACTGGAAGCGGTTTCGCAGCCTATGGCATGACGATGGCGTCATGGCGGCGACCGTGTTTCAGGGCCCCGTGGACGAGTTCATCGAGCAAATCCGCCAGGCGCACGAGCGCGGCCTCACGGCGCAGCATATTCTGGGCGGCACCTCTATCGACGTCACCGGCGACCGGGCCGTCGCGCAAACCCGGGCAACGATTGGCCAACGGGCGCCAGTTCACGACGTGGTGTGCGATGTGGTCTGCACGATCCGCTTCTACGATCTATTCGAAAGGCGCGGTGGCCGTTGGGGCCTGGTGCGGCGGCGGGTCATTTACGAAAAAGACCGGCTCGATCCGGTCGACAATGCGCAAACCGTGGCGCTGGACCCGGAACTGTTGGCGCGGTTTCCCAGCGGCTATCGCCACCTTGCCTACCTGCAAACCAACGCCGGCTTCACGGTCAAACCCGACATGCCGGGCCTCACGGGCCCGGAAGTCGATGCCCTATACGCCAGCGGCGCGGCATGGCTGGCGAGAGACTAGAGCCTATTCAGGTAAGTTGGAATCAATTCTGTTGGCGATCGGGGCGGTAGCCACGCGGAAGACGGCGCGGCACGATGCCGTAGCATCGTGCGAGCCGTCTGACAAAGTGGATGCCCGCCGATCACCAACAGAATTGGTTCCAACTTACCTGAATAGGCTCTAGGACCGGGCCAAGAGCGAACAGCGAAGTCTAAAATTTAGAAGGCGGCCCCAGATCGATCCGTTCGATCCAATATTGCTGCGATATCCAGCGAACATCCGAAGGCTTGACTCGTACCAGCAGGGTGGTCGATCCCTTCGTACCCCGCTGCACGCCGATGGTATTGTAGATGTTGGAGTGGAAGCGTTCGGGCGGAAAATTAGCGGTAACCAGCAAACTGAGCTTTTTTGGGTTCTGATCGAGCGCAGCCTCCAGCGCATCGGTAATCCGCGTTGGGCCGGTGATCAGGCCGTAGGACTGTATGCCGATCCAGATTATGCCCACGAACGCGATAAACAGGATGTCGCGGCGTTGGTACCAAACGCGCTGCCGGCGTACCGGCCGGACTTCATCGAGTTCCTGCGACGTCATATCAAGTTGGCTTCCACACTAGTCCCCACCGCTCGATCGTCCACTTCTCCAGCGGCACCAGCATCCAACGGTCGGAAATCAGGTAAATCAGCGAAATCAGGATAACCCCGAGGAACACCTCCTCGGTCTTGAATTCCACCGCAGAGACAAAAATCATAAATCCGAGCCCGCTATCGCCGCCAATCATCTCGGCGGCGATCAGGGCGCGCCAGCCGAAGCCCAGCGACATGCGCATGCCGGTAATGATCGCCGGCATGGCGCCCGGAAAATAGACGTGCCGAATGGTGTCGAGATACGAACCGCCCATGGTCTGAACCCCATGCACCAGGACTTTCGGCACCGCGCGCACGCCCATCATGGTGTTGAAGAAGATCAGCCAGAAGATGGTATTCAACATGATGAACAGGGTGGTCTCCCAGCCGACGCCGAACCACACGATGGCGAGCGGGATCCAGGCGATGCCGGAAACCGAGTTCATGAAGATACCGACCGGCTCGAGGTAGCCGGAGACGACACGATTCATGCCGGCGAGGATACCGAACGCGATACCGCAAGGAATACCCACGACACCGGCCAGAACCACGCGGCCAAGCGACGACAGGATGTGGTTCGAAAGTTGACATTCGAAATGCCCTTCGAACGCCGCCACGAAACCGGGACAATCGGACTGCAAAAAGAAGATGGCCTCCCACACATGGGACAGCGGCGGAATTTCGATCGGTTCGAACCAGACGAAATGGGTGTTGAGTTCCCACAGGGAGATCAGAACGATGAACGGGATCGACCCGAGGATAGTTTTGCGCAGGCGCTGACGGCCAAACCGCTTTTGGATGGCGATGGAGACTTTGGAGAGTGTGGTCATCGCTGGACGAGCCCCCATCTCTCGATCGTGTCCGCCTCAAGCGGCCGCAAGAGAAAGTGGTCGAGCACGATCCAGGTGATCCCGATCATCACCATGCCGAGAATGATCTGGGCGGTGTTGTCGAACTCCTGACCGGAAAAAATCATGTTTCCCAGACCGGGACGGCCGGCCAGCATTTCGCCGGCGATCACCGCGCGCCAGGCGAACCCGATGGACAGGCGCGTGCCAACGGCGATTGACGGCATGGCGCCCGGCAGCAGTACATCGCGCACCACCTGCATCCGCGATGCGCCCAGGGTGCGCGCCGCCTGGATATAGCGCACCGGCACCGCCCGCACCCCCGATAGCACGTTGAAGGTAATCGGGAAAAAGCTGGTGTACAGAATGACGATCAGAACCGTGGTGTCGCTGTTGCCGAACCAGATGACAATCACCGGGAAGATGGCGATGCCGGACACCGACTGGAAGAAATTCAACAACGGATAGAACATGTCGGCGACGGTCCGGTTCAATCCGAGCAGCAAGCCGACCGGAATTCCAATCAGGATGCCAATCGAGCCGCCGAACACCAGACGGAACAACGTGTCCGAATAAAAACTCAGCAGCGAGCCCTTGTAGAGCATATCGGCCGAAGACAATATGACCGACAGCGGCGACGGCAGATAGCGGTCGGGGCGTTCGACCACGAACGCCGAAATGAAGGCCCATAGAACCACCGAGCCGATCAAGAAAATGATCAGCCGGCCAGCGCCTTCGGTGGCGAATTTCTTTAGTTTGAAGCGGCGCGTCTGCTGATAATCAATGCTCGTCATCGACGGTCACCTCCTGGCGCACGAGACGAAGAATTTCATCGCGCGCCTCCGTGAACTTCGGATTGGTTGCCATTTTCGACCACACCCTTTCCTCGCGCGGAATGTCGATCTTGATCTCGGTCTTGATACGGCCCGGACGGCGCGAAAACACGATACAGCGATCGCCCAGAAAAGCGGCTTCCTCGACCGAATGGGTGATAAACAGGATCGTCTTGCGGGTCGCCATAACGATACGGTTTAGCTCGTCCTGCAGCGTGATGCGGGTTTGCGCATCGACCGCCGCAAACGGCTCGTCCATCAGCATAATGACCGGATCCGCACACAAGGTGCGCGCCACCGCGACGCGCTGCTTCATGCCACCGGACAGCTCGTGAGGGTAGCGATTTTCGAAGCCGGTCAAGCCGACCAGATCGATATATTCCTGCACCCGGCGCCTGGTTTCTTCTTTCGGCACCCGCTGCAGTTCCAGACCATGCCCGATATTCCGGGCTACGGTGCGCCAGGGCAGAATCGCGTGTTCTTGAAATACCACCCCGCGGTCGGGACCAGGCCCGCGAATATCGACGCCATCGACCATGGCGCGGCCCTCGCGGTAGGGTAGCAGCCCGGCGACGATATTCAGCAACGTCGTCTTGCCGCACCCGCTCGGGCCAACGATGGCGACGAATTCGTTGTCGTAGACTTGGAGATTGATCCCCTCCAAAGCATGGACCGACTCGCCCGTATACTCATCCGGATAGTGGTGACACAAATCCTGGATGATCAGCTTGGCTTCACCTGACATATCGCTTCCAAGAACTCGGGGTTAAGTAAGGGGCGGGCACGGAACTTAGCCCGCGCCCGCCATAAGCAACAAAAATAACACTCAAACGGTAGTGAAGGCTCAGCCGCCCTTACCCAAGTCCGCGAACCATTCCGGATGGCGCTTCATCGTCGACCGAATGAATTTCGATTCGAGATAACGCGCCGGGTCGAACTTAGTCTTCATTTTCTTCTGCTCAATCAGAAGATCGACTGACTTGCGGAAGGCGATGGCGGTATTTTTGCCGATACGCGGATCGTAGACCCAGTAGTCCATCCCGCTTAGCACTTCTTCTTTCGTCATATTGACGAAACGAGTACCGATCTCGGCAACTTCGTCGCGGTTGGCCGGATCGCGTACATAGGCCGCCGCTTCGGCAATGGCATCGACAAATTTCTGCGTCTTGGCCTCGTCCTTGTAGACCCGCTCCGGATTACCGTGCAGGTAGGCGCAGAAACAGACCAGATCGCCGCCACGCTTGATGATTCTGGACCCGGCCACTTTCTTCAGCGTCCGGAAGTTGTAGGGCTCCCAGGCCACGATGGCATCGACGCCGCCGGTGTCGATCACCGATACCAGACTCGGCGGGCGGGTGTTGATGCGCTGGACGTCATTTCTGTTCAGGCCGGCCTCTTTCAGGGCTTGCAGCAACCAGAGATCGCCGGTCGACCCAAAGGTCACGCCAACTTTCTTGCCTTTGAGGTCGGCCACCGAATTGATGCCGGAATCCTTCGCGGCGATAAGCGCCATAACGGCATCGGCTGTGGTCTTCTCGAATGCGGCGCCGACATAGCCGACGATACCGACAACGTCGAGACCGCGCTCGAGGGCGGCGGGCAGGTTGGTGAAAGCCGCCGGTGCAAAATCGAATTCGCCGGCGCGCAGTCCCTTCGAGAGCTCCGAGCCGGTGTTGCGAATTTCAACTTTCACATCGACGCCGTTTTTGGCGAAAAATCCTTTTTCCTGTGCGACAAACACAGCGAGACCGCCCGGATTACTCGCCGCGGCAACGACAAGCTCCTCTTGGGCGTTGGCCGCGAAGCTCGAGGCCGCGAGGCCAATCGCGGCGACCGCCGCGACTAAGCCAGTTCTAATTTTAAACATCGTTTCCTCCCAGTTTATGTATTTGATTGTTAGTTTCAGTCCCCATGGGTGGTCACCCTAGCGTATGGGGTCATTGATCAACAGTCTCGTGCCTATTCGTCAATAGTCGTAGAGATCAAATTTTCGGCAACTGCCGCTTAGACCGCTTTATTTCCAAAATAGCGATAAAATGGCAGCCCTGTCGAGTCTGCCGAAACCAAGCTGTCATCTCACTCGCGACAGTTTTCTAAATTCACCGCAATGCGCACAGGCCGCCGCCACCGGTTCGGGTGGGACCAGGGAATCTTTATCCGCGGGAAAAAATAAGACCGGACGCGGAGGCTACCCCGCTTGTTCCAATCGAGTCTTGAACGCCTGGCGCTGGATTTCCATCTCGGCCGGCAGACGGTCGCCATAGTCGCCGAATGCGGATTTCTGGGCATCGGCTTCGCGCATCGCGGCCTGCGGATCGACGGTCATGAGGTCGTCGAACTCGGCAGCCGAAAATTCCAACCCGTTCCAGTTGAGATCGTCGTAGTTCGGCATCATGCCGATCGGCGTTTCCTCGGCGTGGCCGTGCCCATTGACCCGGCCGACGATCCATTCGAGCACCCGCATATTCTCGCCGAAGCCCGGCCAGATGAATTTCCCCTCCACGTCTTTACGGAACCAGTTCACCCGGAAAATCTTCGGCGGGTTGGCCAGCTTTCCGCCCAGCGTAAGCCAATGGCGCCAATAGTCGGCCATGTTGTAGCCGCAAAAAGGCAGCATCGCCATGGGATCGCGGCGGATCGCCGCCTGATCGACCGCCGCGGCGGTGGCTTCCGAGCCCATGGTCGCCGCCATATAGACGCCATGCTCCCAATCGCGGGCTTCATAGACCAACGGGAATGTGGTGCTCAGCCGGCCGCCAAAAATGAAGGCGCTGATCGGCACCCCATTGGGATCGTCCCACGCCGGATCGGCGGTCGGGCACTGGCTGGTCGCGCAGGTGAAGCGGGCGTTCGGATGGGCCGCCGGCACGCCGCTATCGGGCGTCCAGTCGTTACCCTTCCAATCGATCAGATGGTCGGGCGTATCGCCGTCCTTGCCTTCCCACCACACGTCGCCGTCGTCGGTCAGGGCGACATTGGTGAAGAGGGTGTCGCTCTCCATCATCGCCATGGCGTTGGGGTTGGTCTTCATGGATGTCCCCGGCACCACGCCGAAATAACCGGCTTCCGGGTTGATGGCGTACAGGCGCCCGTCGGCGCCGGGTTTGATCCAGGCGATATCGTCGCCGACGGTGCTCACCTTCCAGCCTTCATAACCTTCGGGCGGAATGAGCATGGCCAGATTGGTCTTGCCGCAGGCGCTCGGGAACGCCGCGGCGACATAGGTCTTCTCCCCCTTGGGCGATTCCAGCCCGAGGATGAGCATATGCTCGGCCAGCCAGCCCTCGTCGCGCGCCATCACCGAGGCGATGCGCAGCGAGAAGCATTTCTTACCGAGCAGAGCATTGCCGCCATAGCCGCTGCCGTACGACCAGATCGAGCGTTCCTCGGGAAACTGGACGATGTATTTGGTCTCGTTGCACGGCCACGGCACATCCGCCTGCCCCGCTTCGAGGGGGGCGCCGACAGTATGCATGCACGGCACGAAATCGCCGTCGTCGCCCATCACATCCAGCGCCGCCTGACCCATGCGGGTCATCAGGCGCATGCTCATCGCCACATAGGGCGAATCCGTAAGTTGCACGCCGATATGGGCAATATGCGAGCCCAGCGGCCCCATGCTGAAGGGCACCACATACATACGCCGGCCGCGCATGGATCCGGTAAACAGCCCTTTCAGGGTCGCCCGCATTTCGTCGGGATCGATCCAGTTATTGGTCGGACCGGCGTCGATTTCTTCGCGCGAGCAGATATAGGTGCGGTTCTCGACCCGGGCCACGTCGTTGGGGTCGGAACGGGCCAGGAAGCACCCCGGACGCTTTTCCGGGTTCAGCGGGATCAGCGTTCCGGCCTCGACCATGAGGGCGCTCAACCGGTCGTATTCGTCCTTCGAACCGTCGCACCAATAGACGCTGTCCGGCACGGTGAGCGTGACCATCTCATCGATCCAGGCCAGCAATTTCACGTTCTGCGTGCCCACGTTTAAAGGCTCCGCTAATTCAGCCATCCTACTCGTCCCCTCCGACCGCCTTCAGGCGATAACGTGCGGTTTCCCCGCTTGAAGTAAACAATAAACTGATTGAGTCGGACGATGTAAATAGGGGTTGGCGAAAGGTTTTTGTAGATTATGGTCGAATCTCCGAAAAACCCCGCGAAACAGAGCCTCGATTGCTTAAAAGGCTTTATTTATAGGCCGCGTCCGAGTGACGCAGCCTATACTGGTCATTTAGTTGATAAAGCCTCTTCCGGTCCCCCTTTCCCCACTCCATGCGTGTTGGCGATTAATGCCCCGTAATTTCAAATTTGTCGCTTTGCTCGCGTTGATGTCCGGCCTGGCGCCGATTTCGATCCATATCCTGCTACCCGTATTGCCGGAAATCGAACGCGCCTTCGGCCGCGGCAGCGGCATCAGCCAGTTGACCCTGTCCCTGGGGCTGGTCGCGATGGCGGTCTCGACGATCGCCTACGGCCCCGCCTCCGACCGGTTTGGTCGCAAACCGGTCCTGCTGTTCGGCCTGGCTATCTTCATCGCCGGAAGCTTGCTGTGCTTCTGGTCGCCCAATATCGAGGTGCTGATTGTCGGCCGCGTGGTGCAGGCCGCCGGTGGCGCGGCCGGCATGGTCGTCAGCCGGGCCATCGTGCGCGATGTCTACAGCCGCGAAGAGTCGGCGCGGATCATCGGCTACATGATGTCGATGATCATCCTGGCGCCCCTGTTCGCGCCCTTGATCGGCGCCTTTCTCACCGAATATTTTGGCTGGCGGTCGGTGTTCCTGTTCACCACCGTGGCCGGCATCGTCGCGCTCGCCTTCAGCGCATATGGATACCACGAGACCACGCGAAAAGCGGCCGGCGGCAGCCTGTTCAGAGAGATGGTCACGGCGTTTCCTATCCTGCTGAAAAACCCCGCGTTTCTGGCCTATACCGGCTATGCCAGTTTCGGCGTCGGGATGTTCATGACCTTCTCTGGCGGCCTGCCCTTGCTGATGGTTAATCTGTTCGACCGGCCGCCATCGGATTTCGGACTTTTCATCATGATGATCATGTCCGGGTTCCTGATCGGTACATTCCTGAGCACGCGGCTGACCCCGAAGGTGGGTATCGACAACATGATCCGCCTGGCCAGCGGCGTCAGCTTTCTCATCGGCATGTCCATCCCCGTGCTGTTCTGGCTGGGCTATACCTCGCCCTGGTCGCTGTTCGGACCGGGCGCCGTCATGGCGATTTGCCACGGCTTGTCGATGCCCAATGCGCAGGCCGGCGGCGTCAGCGTGAACCCCACCATCGCCGGTTCGGCGTCGGGACTGCTGATCTTTATTCAAATGTCGGTCGGCGCCGGCTTTGCCCAACTGGCCGGCATGATCCCCACTGACGTAGCGTTTCCGATTATCGCTCAGATATGCATCGCCGCGTTCCTGGCCTTCGCCAGCTTCACGTTTCTAATGTGGGTCCGCCGGAGCTAAGGCGCCCCGATGGTGGCGATGCGCAGGACGTTGGTGCTGCCCGGGGTGCCGAACGGGACCCCGGCGGTGATGATGATCTGCTCGCCGGCTTTGGCGAAGCCTTCGCTCTCGGCGATCGCGGCGGCGCGGTCGACCATATCGCGGAAACTGTGCGCGTCCTCGGTCTGGACGCAGTGGACGCCCCACACGATCGACAACCGGCGCGCCGTATCGCGGCTCGGCGTCAGCACCATGATGGGGACGTCGGGCCGCTCGCGCGACGCCCGCAGCCCGGTCGAGCCCGAGGTCGTGTAACACACGATCGCCGCCACCCCGATGGTCTCGGCGACCTGGCGCGCCGCCAGCATGATGGCGTCGGCGCTGGTGGTCTCCGGCCGGGTCTCGGCGCGTTCGAGGATCGAGCGGTATTGCGGGTCGGTCTCCACCGAGTGAGCGACGCGGTCCATCATGGTCACCGCCTCGAGCGGATAATCGCCGACCGCCGATTCCGCCGACAGCATCATCGCGTCGGCGCCCTCGAACACCGCGGTCGCCACATCGGTCACCTCGGCGCGGGTCGGGCCCGGCGCTTCGATCATCGATTCGAGCATCTGCGTGGCGATTACCACCGGCTTGCCGGCCCGCCGGGCGGCGCGGGTAATGGCCTTTTGCAGGCCCGGCACCTGTTCGATGGGCAGTTCCACGCCCAGATCGCCGCGCGCCACCATAATGCCGTCGCACGCTTCCAGTATCTCGTCGAGATGGTCCATCGCGCGGGGCTTTTCCATTTTCGCCATCACCCAGGCGCGGCCATCGATGATTTCCTTCGCCTCGAGTATATCGGCGGACCGTTGGACGAACGACAGCGCCACCCAATCGACCCCCAGCGATAGTGCGAAATCCAGGTCCTCGCGGTCCTTCGCCGACAGCGCCGTCACCGGCAGGATGGCGTCGGGCACGTTGACGCCTTTGTGCGAGGTGAGCGGCCCGCCCACTTTGACCAGGGTATCGGCGCCGCTGTCCGAAACATCGGTGACTTCCAGGCGAATTTTGCCATCGTTGAGCAGCAGCGCCATGCCGGGATTGAGCGCGGCGAAAACTTCCCTGTGGGGCAGCGCCGCCCGCGTGGCGTCGCCGGTCACGTCGTCGAGGTCGAGGCGGAAGCGCTTGCCCTCTTCCAGCACCACGCCGTCGGCCATTTCACCGACCCGCAGCTTCGGCCCCTGTAGATCGACCAGGATGCCGATGGGCCGGTCCAGATCCTGCTCGACGGCGCGGATAGCCGCATGCAACGCCGCCACGTCGTCGTAGCTGCCGTGGCTCATGTTCAGCCTGAACATGTCGGCGCCAGCCTCGAAAAGTTGGCGGATAATTTCGGGCGTGCCGCTGGCGGGACCCAATGTCGCCAGCACTTTCACGTTGCGGGTTCGCCGCATGGGGACCTCATACCTGTTGTCGATTTCGCAACCGTCAACGTAACACTACGCGCCGAAGTCAAGACATCCCGTTTTTAGGCGCACCATCGTGGCGGCCCCCGTGGCGTCCCCCATGGCGGCCCCGGTAGCGCCGCCCGCGGATTTGTGCTGAATAGGGCGCAGGATTTCAGGGGGAAAAATCAATGCGCGAATACGGAATCGGCCAATCGGTGCCGCGGGTCGAAGACCGCCGGCTGCTGACCGGCCTGGGACGCTACACCGACGACCGCAAAGTCGCCGGCACGGCGCACATGGCCGTGGTGCGCTCGCCCCATGCCGCGGCGCGCGTGACCGCCATCGACAGCGCCGCCGCCGGGAGCATGCCCGGCGTCCTGGCGGTCCTGACCGCCGACGACGCGGAGACCGATGGGCTCGGCACCATCGTGTGCAGCGTCAAGCGCCGCCAGCACAACGGCGAGCCCATGGTCGAGCCGCCTTTTCCCATTCTGGCGCGCGACGCCGTCAATATGGTTGGCGTTCCGGTCGCCATCGTCGTTGCCGAAACCTTTATGCAGGCCCTCGACGCCGCCGAGGCGGTGGATGTGAGTTACGACGTGTTGCCGACGGCGACCGATACCGGCAGCGCCCTCGACCCCGGCACGGCGCAAGTCTGGGACGCTGTCGCCGATAATGAGAGCTTCTATTTCACCCTCGGCGATCAGGCGGCGGTGGAAAGCGCGTTTGCCGCCGCCGCGCACACCGTCGAGCTGGATTTCGTCATCAGCCGCGTCTCCGCCAATACCATGGAGCCGCGCGCGGCCATCGGTTTCTACGACCCCAGCGACGAACGCTACACGCTGTACGCCGGCGTGCAGTCGCCCCACCGCATACGCAGCGAATTGGCCAGGAACGTGTTGCGCGTGCCGGAGGCGCGTTTGCGGATCATCTCGCCGGACATGGGCGGCGGCTTCGGCATGCGCGGCTCGCCGTTCGCCGAGCATGCGCTGGTCCTGTGGGCGGCGCGGCGACTGGGCCGCCCGGTCCGTTGGGCGGCGACGCGCAGCGAAGCGCTGGCGACCGACTACCACGCCCGCGACAATGTAACCTCCGGCGCCCTGGCGCTGGACGGCGACGGCAAGTTCCTCGCCCTGAAGGTCGCCACCGTGGCCAGCCTCGGCGGCTATTTGAGTTTCGCCGGCCCCCATTCGCCGACCAATAATCTGGGCGGCCTGTCCGGGGTCTATACGACGCCGCATATTTTCGCCGAGGTGCGGGGGGTCTATACCCACACCAGTCCCACCACCGCCTATCGCGGCGCCGGACGGCCCGAAGCGTCCTACGCGGTCGAACGGCTGATCGACGTGGCCGCCGACGAGATGGGCATCGATCCGGTCGAACTGCGCCGGCGCAATCTGATCCCCAACGACGCCCTGCCCTACGACACCGGGTTTGTCTTCACCTACGACACCGGCGACTTCGAGACGGTCATGGACATGGCGGTCGATGCCGCCGACCGCGCCGGCTTCGAGGCAAGGCGCACGGCGGCGGGCGAGCAGGGCAAGCTGCGCGGCCTGGGCATGGCCTGCGTCATCGAGATCGCCGGCGGGCCGCTGCCCATTCCCAACGAGGAAAGCGCCGCCGTGCGCTTTGAAAGCGACGGCAACGTGACCGTGGCCATGGGCACCCACAGCCACGGCCAGGGCCACGAGACCGCGTTCCGCCAGATTACCCAGGAACTGCTCGGCCTGGAGTTCGATCAGATCAGCATCGTCTACGGCGATACCGACGTGGTGCATCACGGCAAGGGCACGTTCGGCTCGCGCTCGATCAGCGTCGGCGGCGCGGCGCTGCTGCGGGCGTCTGAAAAAATTATCGACCGGGCACGGCAAATCGCCGCCCATCTATTGGAGACCGCCGAAGCCGACATCCGTTTCGACGACGGCACGTTTCTGGTCGAAGGCACCGACCGCTCGATCACCCTGATCGAGGTCGCCAAGGCCGCCTATGTGCCCGCAAAACTGCCGGCCGGCATGGAGATCGGCCTGGCCGAGACCGCCATCGTGCTGCCGCCGGGGCCGACCTATCCCAATGGCTGCCATCTCTGCGAGGTCGAAATCGACCGCGACACCGGCGTCGTCGAGATCGTCGCCTACACCGTCGTCGACGATTGCGGACGCATGCTCAACCCGCTGCTGGTCAAGGGCCAGGTCCATGGCGGCATCGCCCAGGGCGCCGGCCAGGCATTGATGGAAGAGGTGGTTTATGACGGCGACAGCGGCCAACTGCTGACCGGTTCGTTCATGGATTACACCATGCCGCGCGCCGATAATTTTCCGTCGCTCGACGTCATCGGCCACGAGGTGCCGTCGACCAACAATCCGTTCGGCTTCAAGGGCGCCGGCGAGGCCGGCACCGTGGGCGCCCTGCCGGCGGTGATGAATGCGGTGTGCGATGCGCTGCGCCCGCTGGGCGTCCGCCACATCGACATGCCGGCAACGTCGCAGCGAATCTGGCAGGCGATCCAGGATGCGGAGGGCGCCGCCTAGCGCTCAATCCTCGCCGATATCCTCGGCCCATACCGCTGGATAGCGCTCGATGAGGGTGTCCATGAGTTGCTTGCATTTCGGATCGTCGAGGATGACGGCCCCGGTTTTTCGAACCTATCTTCCGAACAGTTTTCTTAAACTATCCAACGGGTTATCCGATGACGATGATCCATCGCTGGAGCCGCCGAGGCCGGGGATGAGGTTTTTGATGGTGTCCAGTACGCTCTCCGGATCCTTGATCAGTTCGTCGACCACGCCGGCCAGGTCCGGCTGATACGACAGATCGTCCCACGGCCCGGTGATCAGCACCGGCACCGCCAGTCCGGCCAGTTGGTCGATACCGCCCTGACCTTTGGCCGACGCCACCACCTTAGGCGTGACGCGGTAGTCGACGGTGCGTTTCGGCAGATCGACCATCCCCTTGCCATCGACGCGCAGCAGCGGCGATTTGAGGAACAGATCGTCGTTCTTCACGATGCCCTTGGTAATAGTGTAGGTGCCCGCCAGTTCGGCGAAATCGGTCTTCTGCGTCTCGCGCGCCGAAGAATCGAGAAAGGCGCTGGAAATGTCGCGCACCATGGCGCCGATATTGATGCCGCGCACCGCGCCATCGAGGAACTGAATGCTGCCCTTGCCGTTGAGCGCGGACACCAGTTTGCGCTGCGAATTACCGCGGGTTGTCACGTCGACGACGATGTTGGCGGTGCCCTCGACCCGGTCGAACCCGGCGGCGTCGGTGAGCAAGGGCGCGGCTTGCACGCCCTTGAGGTTGAGCTTGTGCGTGATCGCATTGCGGCTGGCTTCGATGATGATGCGCCCGGTTCCCTGTCCGCCATAGAGCGCCATTTCAGTCAGGTCGAGGGTCAGCTTGCCACCCTTCAGCACGGTTTTCAGCGCGGTGCGCCCAACCTTGATCTCTTTGACGAAGATGCCGCCGGTCACGAAGCTGAGGTCTGCGTTGACCAAATTGAGGGCGGAGAAATCGATGGGATCGTCGCTCCAGCCGGCCGATTTTTTCGCCGAGCCCGCGCTGCTACCCGACGATGGGGCCGCTGCCGGCGCGGAGCCGCCCGATGACGCCGGGGACGCCGCCGGTTTGGCGCTTTCGAGCGGCAGGTAGGTGTTCAGGTCCAGCTTGTCCACTTCCAGCGAGGCCACGATCGACGGCACGCGGCCTCCCAGATCGACCTCGAAATCGCCCTTCGCGTTCATATTATCGATGGAGATTTCGGCACCCTTGAAGGCGATTCTCTTGCCGGCCATGTCGAGCGCGCCCTTGATCGAGAGCGGCCCCAAGCCGCCGCCGGCGGTCTCGATGGGGTTGCCGACCCACGCCGCCAGTTTGCGGATCGAGGGAACGTTCAGCGAAATATCGCCGGCGACCGCAGGGGGCTTGGCGTTGGTGACCGTGCCCTTATACTCGAGGGTCACCGGCGCCGCCTTGATCGCGGTTTGCACGCCGGTCGGCCCGCCTTCCATTAACGCGCGCGGCTTATCCACCTGCAACGTCAATTCGATGGTCTCGCCGTTCCAGGTCAGGGAACCGGCGGCGGTCAGAGTCTGATCGAGGCTCGGCAGGTTGATCTCGGCATTGATCGCTTTAATTTCCTGACTGGCGCCGGTCCGCGCATCGAAATAGCGCACCGTGCCGTTGACCAGCCGGACGTCGCCCAGGCTGATTTCGCGCAGCCCCTTGGAACCGCCGCTGTCACTGCCACTTTTCTCGCTTTTACCGGCGGCGTCACCGGAAGATTGTTCGCCATCGAAGCGCCAGTTGGGTCGTCCCTTGGCGTCGACTTCCAGATTGATCACCGGATCGATCAGGACAAACGACGTCAACTCCACGGTGCCGCCGAGCAAGGGGAATAACGAGAGGCCGATTTCCAGTTCGGCCAGCTCCAGCATGTTCGCCTGCTTGGCGCCGGGCGCGTTGGCGAATGTCACATCGCCGGCCTTGATCCGCACCCGCGGCAGGATCGACAGATCGAAATCGCCGG
>SMVB01233900.1_pt1 | contig 16265 bp, 21 predicted proteins | sample 2456461 | NCBI WGS metagenome assembly SMVB01 (sample SAMN11095934, study PRJNA526329) | marine sediment metagenome | biome: Marine sediment; feature: Surficial sediment; material: Deep marine sediment; isolation source: Hadal surficial sediment | place: Pacific Ocean | collected 2014-05 | depth...
AGGTCCCAGGCTTTCAACAGGTCGCCGTCAGCAAGACGGACCCGGGCCTTCCACCGTTGCCCGTACCGGGTGGTATTAACCCCAAGGGCTCGCCGCAGCACGACCGCATGCTACGCGAGGAGGCCGCTTACAAGGCGGCTCAACAGAAACGGCTGCCGGACATCATACTACGCGAGGAGGCCGAACGGGTACCGGTCATCAATCCCGCCACCGACGCACCCCCCATCGACCAGCCGCGCGTGATGACTGTTCGGGATGCGATGGACGCCGCGCTAGCAATACCGAACGCACCCCCCATCACGCACGCCACCGCCAAGAAATTCCTCGAGGACCACCAAGCCAAAACCGGTGCACCTTTGATGCTCGCGCCGTTGACAGTCCGCGCAGCGCAGGGGCAGCCGCCGCTGCCCAGTGACAAGGCAATCGTCTTGATGCCCCCGGCCCCAGCGTTGCCGGCGCCCGCCATGGAACCCGGCGGAGAGCCCTCGAGGCTCCTCGAGGAGGGCAGCGGCAAGCGTGGCACCAACCTTTGGGTGTGGCTTGGGGCCTACTACCTGTGGCAGCGAGGCCGCAAGGCGTCATGAGCGAACGTACTAGAAGATTTGTCAGCGAGCTGCAGCAGCTAGGCGAGCTGTTCGGGGGCGCTCCGCAGCGCCGGCCGGAAGCTCCCGCGGACCTAATCGAGATACGTCCGGGCATTTGGGTGCAAGCAGTGCGGCCGTTTGGGAGCGGGCCTGGCCCCAGGTCGCGCAAGCAACAACGCAAGACCATCGAAGGCGTCGTGACTAGCGCGCTTGGGCTGGACGACGACGAAGCACAGGAGCTCGGAAGGTTGCTGTGGAGAGACTGACACCCACGCCTGAGCAGGCTACCGCGCTTGCGCAGAACCGCGACGCACTCCGCGCGTTGTGGCTGCGCAACGTGCTGCCAGCCGTTGCCCGCCGCTGGGTATGGTGGTCAGTCATTCACCAGAAGGCAGCCGCCTACAACATCCGGCCATCGGACATCGTGGGCCCGGAGCTGTCGCGCATCAATGACGAGCTCGACGGCCACGCCCTGGTCATCGCCCACACCGCGGCCGAGCTCGGGGCGGGGCGCGCGATCGTGCAGCCATGGACCATCCCCGGCGAGGGGGGGCCCGTCCTTTACATGGGAATAGTGAAGCGCTCACGGGGCGGTCTGGGTTTTCCGGGGATACTTCTCGGCGCCTGGCTGCTGGCGCCTAAAATCATTTCGTTCGCTGTGGCGGCGGTAGTCAGCACTGGGATTTTTATCCTGGCCGATGCGTGGCTGGACGGACAGCGCGCAGAGGCAGAGGCAAATCGAGCGCTGCAAAAAACGCGGCTGAAAATCGCGGGAGTCATCGCCGACGTTGCAAAGCGCGACCCGACGGCAGCAGCTGCGCTGGCCGAAGCGCTCAAGCAAGCCGACGTGCTGGCCGATGACCAGAGCGCGCTCGACAACCTTATAAACGCCGCCGCCGGTCTCACTGAGACGGTGGTGGAGAGCGCCACAGGTAGCGGCTGGCTGCCGTGGGCGCTGGGGTTCTGGTGGCTGTCACAAAGGAAGGCGTCGTGAGCCTGCAGGCGCACTACCACATCCCAGCGGTGACGGTGTGTCTTGGCACAGTCTTGGACCTGCGTGTACGGCAGAATGCGTCCACGCGTCTAACCATCGGAGACTGGCGCGATTGGCTTATGCTCGCCGACGAAAATGCGATGGACTCAGAGCGCCCACGCTTGTACCTCGTGCCCGGTGAGCTCTCGGCCGACGACAGCCGCGAGGCCATCGGGCCCGCCGCTGAGACGTACGAACGCTGGCACAAGCGTGGTTACGAGTTCGTCGACGACGTGGAGATTAGCGAATCGGACATCGGGCACCTGCAGGGCCGCGTGCTGGTCATAGGCTACCGCTCGGACAAGTGGGGCGGAGAATCGAACGACTACGACCACGACTTTTGCGAGGGCGACGGGTCCCCGCCGCTGCTGTACACCAACCGCGCGAGTGTGGATAACGCAACGGCCGCAGTCATCGTTGGCGGAGACATGCGCATTACCCCCCGGGGTATCGAATGACGGTCGGCGAACGATTCGACCAGTCCGATTTCGGGGCATCGGCTGGCCGCGCGGCGCCGGCCGTGCTCGATTTGATTATCGGCTTCAACAGCAGCGCTGTGGACCTTGCGTACCTGCAGCTATTCGACGCCACGGAACAGCCCGCGGACGATACCGTACCGGTGCGAGCATGGCCCGTTGGGCCGCTGGCTTCCTTCAGCTACGCGCCCAGCCAAAGCGGGCGCAAGTTTGACCCCGGTCTGTGGTGGGCCATCAGCTCCACCCCGGACACGTTGACGCCGGTCCCCGCTGCGCTGTGGTGGGTGACCCTCGAGGGGCGCGACACATGAGCGCGTTTAACACATCGCCGGGGCTGGTAGTCACCCCCTCTGCTGCAGGCGCCGGCGCCGCGGTGTTGTCGGCCGGCTATCTCACCGGTCTTCAGATGTGGAAGACGGGTGACACCACGCTGGTAGTCGCCGCCGGCGGAGCTCGAGACTCAGCCAACGCACTTGACCTGGTGCTCGCCGTCGCCCAGGCCGTGGACTTTTCAGCGGTGGGCATCAACGGCGCCGATGTTGACATCGCCAACGCCGACGCCATTGTCTACGCCTATGTAGTCGGCGGCGATGCGGTGTCGACCGGCATTCTTATCAGCGCATCCCCCCTCGCACCTGTGCTGCCCGTTGGCTACACGGCACACCGCTTCGTCGGTTCGATACCCATCACCGCCGGTGAGGGACCTTTCCAAATCGATTGGATGCAACAGGGGCACGGCCGGACGCGTGTTGTGCGCCTGGGGCCCCAAGAGCCGCAGGTCGCGTTGGTAGGTGGCCCATGGCCCACCACGCCTGTGCAGATTCCTGGAGTCACCGGTTCGGTGTCATGGCGCAACATCGTCGCCGGCGGGACCGATGTGCAGTTCGACCCGCTGGAGCGCGTGCCCGCGCGGCCGATAGGAGCGGGGGGCAACAACGCACGCCGCGGCATCCGGGTTATTTTTCTCTTCATCACACGCACCAATACAAATGATTTTCTGGAAGTGGCCCCCGCGCATGGCGCCCTCGAGGTGCCGACGAGTAGCCCGCTCAACGGCGACAGCAACGTGCGCGCCTACAACATCGCCAGCAACCAAACGGTGGAGCTCGCGCTCCAGGTGGGCGACGGCCAGATGATCCAATACCGCAGCTCCATCGCGGGCAACACCTACCTAATCGCCGTCGTGGGATGGCACGACGAATTATGAAAGGGCACTGACATGGCAGCTTTTGGAATATGGCCCCCGGCCGCCCCCTCTGCTGGGCAGCACGCCATTATCAGTTTCGACGGCACGATTATTTTCCAGACGTCACCCGACTTCATCGACAACGTTGTGAAGGGAGCGACGGGCCTGTTTGAAATCAATTTTGTGGCAGGCAAATACGACCCCATATCGTCGGGTGACGCACTTTTCGCCGCAGCGCTTGAAGGATTGGACGCCATAGGCATCGGGCCGCCAGGCGTCGACCAGGTTGGCGTTGCGGTATGGGATATAGAAGGGGCGGCAGCCGTCGACCACGCGTTTTCACTGCACCTGGAGAATAGCTAATGACTGTTGGATTTGGAAACTGGCCCCCCACAACCGCCCCCGCCGGCGCGTACCTCGGCTATGCAACCATCGACGCGGACGGGACCATCCTGCGCAGCGGCGGCCTTGTCACGGCGGTTGCACCAAAAGGTGCGGGGGACGGCGATTACATCTTGTCAGTCAGTCCCGAAGTCGAAGGAGGCGACCCGGGGGACCCGAACATCGCCGCATTCGTCGAACCGAGGACCGAACACCTCATATCCCGAGCGTCATGGGACGTTGAAGAAACGGAAGGCGTCTGGGAAGTAACTTTCCGCGATGACACTGGTGCGCCCGCCGACACCGCATTTAGCATCACCTTCTACAAATAATTCTTGCGCCGGCGTTGTCCGGCTTGAAAGGGACGAACCATGGCTAGCAAGACGGCAGTAGTGAACAAGAAGAAGAAGAAGACCAAGAAGCGCAAGCGCAACTACGGGGCCGCCGCAGCGAACCCGAAGAAGAAGCGACGGCGCCGCAGCAACCCCTCGTCGGCCGCGCCGCGCCGGCGCAACACCGGCCGCAAGAAAAACCCCGGACCCTTCGATATGGATTCCATCATCGATACCGTCCCGGCCGCCACCGGTGGTGTGTGGCTCGGCCGCTGGGCGACCAAGCTCGCGGGCAAGTTCGAGGACAACCAGGAGGGCATCCCCGAACCCGGCATCAAGCACGCCATCGCGATTGCCATCGCGGCATCGGTCGGTGGGGACATGCTCGGCAACATGCTGGGCTCGGCCGCGAAGGGTGAGTACGCGCGTATCTCGTGCTTGGGTTTCGGGGGCGACATGTTCCTGCGCAAGCGCTTCATGCGTGACTCGGCCTTCGTCCGGGAAAACCTGTCCCTCGAGGGCATCGGCTACGACGACGATGACGTTGAGTACGAGGACGAGATTGAGATGCCCGAAGGCATGGAGGGCTATACGGACCGCAGCGACCTGGGGCAGGACCTGGTGCAAGACGCAGAGGGCAACCTCTATCAGCTGAGCGGCGGCATGGGCGCCACCGCCCCGGGGGCACCCTATCCCGCCAACTACCGCGACATCATGAACGGTGTCGGCGCATTCCAAAACACTTCCGCGTTGGGCATGGCGCCCGCGCGGGCAGACTCCACTAACTCCTTCGGGTATTCCGCCTAGGTCTCCCGACTAAGCACAAAGAAAGAGAGACAAAAAATGCCCGAAGCAGCTCCGGGGGTTTTCAAAGCCCAGCCGTGGACACTTTTCGATACCGTTGTGGCGAAAAGTTTTCTTCTCGGTGATGAGACCAACGGTCTTGCCATCGGTACCCAACAGCCAGCGATCAACGCCAACGGGGACATCGTGTTCTTTGCGGCGGGCCGCACCAAGGCGCAGCTGCCCTGGTACACAAACATCGATTTGCAGGGCCAGCTCGCGTACGGGATGGAGGTATGGCAAATCTATTTGCTGTTCGCCTTCCCAGCGGTGACGCCCGCGCAGAACAACGGCTATGACATCCTGGCAGACCCGGGTGTCCCTCCGACCGTGAAACTGATGGAGGCGATACTCAACTTCGGGGTACTCGACTTGGACCTTGGTCAGGAAGAGCAGACCAGCTGGCCGCTCACGCGTTTCGCGGCCGGCGGTGGACTGGTCGTGAGCAACACGGCCGCGGTGGTCGTGGCGCAAAACGCCGAACAGCAGGTGTCAAACGTCATGCGACTCGCGGAGGCTATCGAAATGCCGCGGACGCAAAACGTGAGTGCCAAGATTCGCCTCGCGCCCGAAGCGCGGGACATGATTGGCACCGAAACCAACCCAGGCGTGGGCAGTCCCCTCGACCCCTACATCTACAAGACGGAGAACCAGGTACAGCACACCCTGAAGCAACTGCCTTTCAGCATCCAGCTTGGATTCCAGGGCAGGCGCATCAAGAAGACGCAATACGGCCAGGTCCCCGGTGGACCGGCGCCCGTACCGTCCGCGTAGCTCACGAGCTCGCAGCCGGCCCTGTCTAGTTGGCAGGGCCGGCGCCCCTTTTATTTTTCGCGGCGCCCCTAACCCCATTTGCTACAGGTGCATTGAATGTCCGACCCACGCTTTCCCATGCAACGAGTTTACGAGTACCCGTACGGGGGGCCCGGGCAGCCGCAGCCGCCGATGTCAGACGACCAACGCACGCGCGCGATGTATGAGGTCTCCGGACGGATGGGGGCGCCTCCGGGGGCACAGGGCGCGATGCTCCGGGATGACCCGGACTTTGACAACTTTCAAAAGGTGCCCGCCTTCTACACCGTCACCATTGTGTTGGGTGGCGCGGCTGGCGCCGAAAAAGCGGGCGCAGCGCCAATTCGGCCCGAGGCTTTCATTTGCGAGCGCGTCACATGGGCGTGCAATGAGTCGCCGCTGGATTACGAAGGGGAGACCAGCCCCGGCAGTGCCATCGGTGGCAGTCCGCAGGGCCGCGCAGTGCGCATCACCTGGGGCGACGAGTTCACCAACTTCATGGGCAAGCAACCGTGCATGCTCTCCGCAATTTTTGGCGACGGCGACGGCTTCCTAAACCTGCGTCGTGGCATTTTGCTGCAGGGTCGACAGACCATTACCGCAGCTCTCACGCGCATCACCGACCCGACCAAAGGCAAGGCGCCCACGCTGGAGTTCGACATCAACTTTCAGGGTATCGGGCTATTCCCCAAGGATGGCGGGGGCGCATCGGGCGCCGCGGGCTAGTCAGCCGTGGGCAATCAACAACCGAACAACCCCCCACCGCCGTGGGGGACGCTGCCGGGGACGGTGGGGCGCCAACAGATTCCCGGGCAGGGGACCAAAGGCGTTACCGCGGACACGCTCGCAGATGGCGTGGTGCCGTTTTTGGCGTCGGGTGGTGCGACGCAGTTTCTAATATTTGCAGGGGGCGCTTTCGACCCCCGGGCCGATGGTATTCAACTCATCACCTCGCAGTACGTCCCGCTCGGGAAGGCCGCGTGGGTGAAACAGATTAGGGTCGGCCCGTACTGTCCGCCGGTGCTCGTCGACCCGTGGCGCACCAGTGGCATCGCGGGTTTCGTCGGGTCGTGGCAAGAGTTTCCGACAAGCGACGGCCAGCCGGCCGCGGGCGTCAATGGGGTGTGGGAGACCCCGATGGGATGGCTTGCGTTTCACGACGACGAAAGGCCGGAGCCGAAGTGGGAGTGGCACCTGCGTATCATCAGGGGCGACATCCAAGAGCTGCGCAGGAAGCAAGGGGACTTTGACCCGGGCAACCACCGCACGTGGTCCTATCTACCGGGCCTGCCTGTTCCGCGCGCGGCGTACAGTGGCCGCGGGCTGCCCGGTGCGTCCATCGCAATGGGCGGGCACTGGGGCCCTAACCCGATGCAAGCGACGCCCAGCGCCCCACTGATGACGCACGGGCTTGTCCCTGAAAACTCAACCGTGTGCTTGTTCGCGACGTGGGAACAAACACCGGTCACACCACGCGGCGCCGACATCAACGGCACGATTCTTTACGGGGGCAACGACCTCGAGCTCGGCACCACGGTCTATCCACTGCTGCCGAGCTACGGCCAGCTGCACGGGTACATGCAATCGGACGGCGCCGGCGCCAGCGAAGTCAACGCGCGTCATGGCTGGGGGGGATGAAGCGTGCGCGGGGGTTGCACTTCCGTTAGGTGTCCCGCCGCATGTTGGGTCCCCGTACGGGCTGCGCACCACTCGCAGCGGCACCGACTTCCATGGGGGCCTCGACCTGCATGCGCCAGAGGGCAGCAGCGTGCACGCGATTCTGCCCGGCCGTGTGGTCGCACGTTTGCGCAGCGGGGAATACGAAGGCTATGGCAACGCGGTGGTGCTGCAGCACGGGCCGCAACTGTTTTCGCTGTCGGCGCACATGCAAGGATTTTCGCGCGCCGTCCTGCAGGGGGCCGAGCTCGCCGCCGGCGTGCGCCTGGGGACTGTCGGCCGCACGGCGGGGACGCGTGCTCGGCCGAGCAAGACGTTCGAATCAAGCAAGCCTCACTTGCACCTCGAGTTTTTGACGCAGTGGCCCCCGCCAAAGGCTGGCGGCGGCCGACTCGACCCGGCCGCGGTGCTGGCCCAAATCGGTATCGTTGTGCCTGGGAAAGGCCCGCTACTGCTCCGGTGCGTCCCGGAAGATCTTCCCCAGGGGCGAGGCCGCGCCCGCTTTCGCCCGAAAGCCTCGAGCTCGGGCTCAGCGGGGCTCCTTTTGTTGGGGCTCTACCTGTGGAGCAGGCAGAATTAGAAACGGCGCCCAAGCAGGGGCGCCGCAGCATCCACATTCACCATGCAAGCGGGAACTGAAATGCAATGTCTAAGCTAACACCGCCGGCGACGGAATCAACCTTCTGGCACAGCCTAACGGAAGGCGCGCAGAAGTTTCTGCGCGAGCAAGGCGCGTTGGGGGGGTTTACGCCCACACCCCCCGCGCCCACACCCGCCCCGCTGGCCCCCCCTCCTGAGCCGGACCCCACTCGACACGAGCGGCGGGCGCAGGCTCAGCAGCAGGCGCCCCGGCGCCGCACCCGCATTACCCTCGAGGACCGCGATACGAAAAGGCTTGCCAAGCTCCGCGCCAAGACGCGGAAAATAACTGGAGACGCCACACACCCGGGCCCACGCCTGTGCCCGTCAACAGTCGATGCCATGTGTCAGGACATCATGGCGGACGCCACGGGGGCTGCAGTGCGCATCTACATGCGTGCGGAACCTAACAAGGTCGCGCTCGGCTCCATGCGCGAGGCCGCCCTGGTGCCAAGTGAAGAGGGGTGCCGCTACGTTTGGGCCGATGAGCGCGCTCGATCGATTGCGGCGCTGGGCCTGGCCATGCTGCGGCTGGGCGTGCCGGCCCGCGAAAATGGCAAGTGGCGCAGCATTATCCGCGGCATGCCGGTGGGAGTTTACCGGGGGCTTCTTCGCAACCCGTTCACGGGGGAAAAGCCGTCCCGCTCGGCGCTGGCGGGCCGCCATCGCCCCGGCGGGTGCGTCGCCAACGGCCAGGTGGGCTACCTGGTAGCCCTTCGCGAGGCCGGTTTCACCTACTCGTATCAGCTGCACGCCAACGACCCGAAAACGCAGCGGTGGGAAATGCTCGGCACCAGTGGGCGACCCACTGCACGCCGGTGGTTGCTCGGCTTTTTGCCCACCGCACCACGCGACGACGACGAAAAGCGCAGGCTAATGGCATGGCACTACGCGGGCTGGGAGGCCATGGAAGAGCGCCCGCAACGCGTCCCACCGGTGCTGCGCAGGGCTAACGCTCCGCCACTGTCAGGCCCCCCACCGCCGCTAGCAGCCTAGGTCTGCAGAGCAGCCCGGCACCCGGCCCGACCGGAGGCGCAGCTCCGTCTAAGTGCCTGATATCGCGTGACTGTACACCCCCTCCTGAGCTCAGAGCTCGGCACGGCGGTCAGGAGCGCAGCTTCGCAGCCGCATGAAACCCCTCGAGGGCGCTGGCCGCACGATTCCGTCGCACGGTCTGCGTACCGACACCTTTAATTGTGTGTAGTCGCTGCACTGGCACTTCTAGTTAGAAGTTAAACTCTAAGACAGACCGCGACGGAATCGTGCGGCCAGCGCCCTCGAGGGGTTTCATGCGGCTGCGAAGCTGCGCTCCGCGTCAGGCGCCATGCGGCGCCGTTACATCGCACGGAGTGCGAATCGCACACGCTATGCCAGGCCCTGAGCTCAGGGGTTGCATCTCGGCCGCCGAAAGGTGCAACATCTCTGTATGACCGATGCCATCCCAGACGCCGGCGACATCATCCCCGATGCGACCCCACGCGCGAACCCTGAAGACGTCCCGCCTGAGCTCCTACTCGGGCCGCCATTCGCGATGTCGATGGAGTGCCAGCTAGTCGAGGACGGCGGCGGCTGCAAAGCCGTTGTGAAATGCGATTGCGGTCAGGTGTTCCGCATGGACCTACTGACGGCCGACGTGAAAGTGTGCCCGAAGTGCCGAACCGAATACACGCACGTGCTCGTCATCACCACCAACGCTGACCGGGAGATGGCTGGGGACATGTTTACGCAGATACTCGCCGCCAACGGCTACGCCGGCGGCGCCGGCGACGAGGACGAGGACGAGGACGAGGACGAGGACGAGGACGAGGACGGCGACGAGGACGGCGACGAGGACGGCGGCCAGGGCGACGACGAGCGGCGCGAGGGGTGACCTCCTCGCGAGGCCGCACCGTTCTACCTGATGACCGGGTAAGGCTCCGCACGGCCATGCGGCAATGGGCCGACTCGGGCGCCTTCCACGGCCTACGCACTCGCGCCTTGACGCTTCTGGTCTGGGGCTCCGCGCTGCGGCTGTCCGAAGCGCTGGCGCTTGACATCGGCCAGGTGCTGCAGCGCGTACCCACCAACCCCCGCACGATTGGAAAGGTCCGCGGGACTGCCTACCTGCGGCCGAGCCAAAGTAAAGGCGGGCACGCGGCTGGCGCGTTCGTGATTACGAAAGCTGCGCGGGATGCGCTGCGCCCCTATCTGCTAGAAGGGCTGCGCCGCGGCTGGATTCCTGTAGGGGACGCCGATGCGCCCCTATTTGTGACAGCGAGGGGCGGCGGCCACCAACGGGTTCGCAAGCGCGCTGCGCAATACGCGTGGGAGCGTCTGCAGCAGCGCGCTGGCATCCGTGAGCTCTACCGATTCCATGACCTGCGTCACGACGCGATGACGCGAGTCAGCAACCGCGCCGGTGGGGACATGTTCAAGGTGGCCGCATTCGGACGGCTGAGGGACATCCGGACCACAGCAACCTATGTGCACAGTGACCCCGTAGCCCTCGCCCACCTGGCCGAGCTCGCCGACAGCTAGCCCATTCGCTTCTGCAGCAGCCGGCGCTCGTCGCGTGCCTTCAACCACTTCTCCCGGGTGAGCTGCTGGGCCGCTAGTCGGTCTTTCTCTGTCTTGGCTGAGTCGACGACGGGCGCGGCCGGCGCGGCCTTTCGTCCCTTCAGCTCCTCCGTCAGGAACCGCAAAACCTCAAGCGGCGCAGTCCCCGCTTTCTCCACAAGCAAATCAAGTAGCTCGTCTGCGCTGGGCGGGCGCCCCATCGGGCCCGCCGCCTCGAGGTTGTCCAAATCCCCCGCGAGGTCCTCGATACGCTTGAGCGCGTTGATAAGCTGCAGGTCGCTGCGGTCAAGGTCCGCCTGAAGGGTGCCCACATCCTTCTCGTGGTCCTCGATTCGCTTGTGGTCCGTCTCGAGGTTCGCCTCCAGCATGCCAATATGCGTCTCGAGGTCCTTGATTCGCTTTCCCGCAAGCTCTGGCTCTGCAGTCGGCTTCTCGTCTGGTTTTTTGCCCATTAGAATAACTCCGTTTGTTTGGATTCCGGAGCCATCTTTTTGGGCCCCCGCTTCGCTCGGCCAGGGTACACCCATCGGCTGCGTTGCAGTACTGACTGCCCGCCGTCCCATACCCTGACGCCCAATCGTATCGCCCCACATGTGCGACACCACTCGCCGTGGTGTGCAAGCTGCTTGACCCTGATGTGGGGGCACTTCACAGACACACGCCGGCTGCGCAGCCGCCGTTGCACCACGTGTTGCGGCTGGTCGCCAGGCAGTCGCCGCCGGCGCAGTACCAGCCGAGCACCTCTTTGAGGCTTTGCGGGGCGCTGCAGAAGAGCGCAGGCAACGGTTCTTCACAATCGGACGCCTGAACGCACTCAGGGGCCGCGCTGTCGGCGGCGGCGCCAGCGTCGACCATGATGGATGTCGGGTTGCCAGCGTCCTGTACAGGGGCCCCAGCCGCCATGGCGATGGCCACCGTGCGGCCGGCCGCGCCGGCGGGCGCTTTCGTGGGTCCTGCGTCGCTGGCCTCGAGGTCCTCGAGGCTGGCCCCAAGACAGCCCGCCAGCAAAACCAGTGCTCCCCACTTCACTCGCGGCGCCACTTCATCGGGCCCTGGCGAACCCACCATCCGTCGTCGTCCTCGTAACGAGCGCCGACTTCCGGGTTTTCGTTTTCGAGTTCGGAGAGCACCCACGAATCCTTCAGCATTTCTTCGAAGGCCCACTCCAGCGTTTGTCCATCCGAGCTCACCGCCCAGTCCTCCCGCTTCTTCTGCAGCTCGCGCACTCGCGTGCGGAACAACGCATCGTTGTCCCGACAGGCATCGTCCTGGGTATCGATGTCATCGAGAAGTTGCCACAGCGCTTCGGCCGCATCCTTGAATGTCGTTTTCATGATCCGTCGTCCTTCGACCACCCACACCCGGGGCATTTCTTCGGCAGCCCCGCCTTCGATGGTCGGCAGAATTCAACGCCGCACCGAACGCAGAACCATTTATTGATATTCTCTCCACCCGGGGCATGGCCGCGCAGTTGGAACATCGGACGGTCGCGGTCAATCGGTGACACCGACGCCAGCCCGGGTTGCTTCTTATCGTCGCCGCCCCCCATTATCCTCTCGAGAAGTTCGGAATAGTCAGGCTCAAGAGGGAGTGCTTCCTCGACCAGGGCCACGACTGCTTCAGGGGGCAGAGTGGTTGCGTACGAATTATCCTGCGTCGCCACGTGGGTTTTCCCGTTGCTGTCCACGCGCACGCACTCTACCGCCGCAGCCTTGATGAACAGGGCTCCGGGTAATTTGATGAAAGTCATGATGGAATTTCTTTCAGGTCGGGGAAGTCGAGCTCAGTCTCGGACTTCGCGACCACCAAAAAGGGATTGCCCGGAATCTTCTCTGTATCGATGTACGCCACAAGTCCGCACGCCGCGGCAAGCACTCCAAGGATGCGCAGGTTGGCTTCGGGGTCGGCGTCCCGCTCCAGCCTCCCCGCAATGCTCGCAATCATCATCTGCCGCGCGACCCCCGGGGGGACGTCAATAGGCTTCGGCATTTTCCTCCGGCGCTTCGTAGGCCGTTCCTTCGGACCGTTCCTCGTTTCTCGACAGGGAGTGCAATTGACCGAGTGCCATGACGGTGTCGACGAACCGGTCCCGCGTTTTCCGCACGTAGCGTGTCCGCCCCACACCTGGCTGTGGTGCATGAGACCCATCAGGCTTCACCCTCCTTCACAACGCGCTGAAACATAATTCCCTCCAGAGGGTGGTCGCTGTCCCCGTGCGCATCGAAGCCCTGCTGACACGACGGGGTAGGGCAACGCCCTGGAAACCCTCTGAGTTTGAACGAGCCATCAGAGCTGCCCTCGAGCGTTAGGAGCCCACGCTGACAACGACCGCAGCGCAGAAATAAGAGCAGCTCGTGTTTTCCAGTGTCGTCCAAGTTCAACCATCCTTTCTCGGGTGCAATATTGTGACGGATCTTCGCCGGTTTTATGCTGCACCTTTTGCGCAAAAGGTGCAACGTGGGCTGTCGCCGCGCTCGCAAGTGCCCGTAATCCCGTCGCAGCTGAGCTCCGCTATGCTGCACCTTTGCGCTGGAGTACACTGGCCGCCATGGCAGGGTCGCCCCAAAGACGCAAACGCCGCGAGGCTGCAGCAGCCGCAGCCGATGGTGTGCCCGATGCGGACGTTTTGAACCCCAACGCGCCCGCGGGTGACGCACGCACGCCACGTGCACGCGCGGGCGCACACGCCAGGCTCCCGCAACAGCGTGTGACACCGGGTCCGAAAACCAAAGACCTAGGCGACCGCACGCAGGCAACCGCAGCGTCTGAGCTCGCCGCCATGCTCAACCCGGGCATCACTGTCACCATCGACCGAATCAAACCGGCCTGGTGCGCGGGCTGGCAGGAAGACTACCTTCTAGACAGCGACGACATCGGCGAGCTGCGCCAGTACATCAAAGACGAATACGGGGGGCAGGTTTTCAGGCTCACAGCGATGGCAGCCGGCGGTGCGCCGTTGTGGGTGTCCAAGATGACCATCGGCGGCAAGCCTCGAGAAGACGGCCGCACGCTGAGACGGTGGGAGTACGAAGGGGAACCGAACCCCGCGGCGCAGCAAGCGCGACCACCGGCGACTCTGGGCGAACCCGACGCCGCCGCCGGTATCAACATCATGGGTGTGTTGACTCTGGTACTGGATTCCAACCGCGCCGCCGCCACCGCGCAGCTCGAGGCGGTCCGCGAAACAGTCACCTCGAGCAACAAGGCAATTCAAAGTCTGATGAACACGATTGTAGTGGAGCGCAGCGAGGAAAAGCGCGGAGGCGATTTCGCGGGTCAACTCAAATCGCTAGTAGAAAGTACGAAGGCGTTGAAGAAGGCCGGCTCGTTTTTCGGCGCGGCCGATGGCGGTCCCGCGCAGACATCCGGAGGCGATGGCATGCTTACGGAAGCAACCCGGCACGCCTTCGAAAGATTCGTGGGTAACGTCATCGACTCAGAGATGGGGGACGGTCCTAAACGACCCGACCGGGTACGCCGCCCCCCACAACGCCGCCCAGCGGGCGCCGGTGGTGACGGGATTCCTGATGCAATTCGGCGCCCTGAACCGCCAAACTGACGGCCGGTAGACAGAATGTCCCCCCCCGGTGCATCATTGCGCCTCACATCCAGGGGGCTTTTTGGCAGCTGCTGCGCTGACATCGATACCTGACGCCGTTGGACCGGCGCCGGTACTGCTGCGCGCACACGTCCGGGTGACGAAAGAACCCCGCGGATTTGCCCACGTCCAGAGCACCATCCGAAAAATGGCGCAGCTGGCCCAGAAGGGCCAGCACACGTACGAGATTCGGAACCTTGCTACGCGCATCGTTCACCACGTCCCGTCCAAGCAAGTCACCCAAGAGCTATTCGCGCTGTACCGATGGGTACGGGACTACATCCGGTACCGCTTCGACCCGGTGGACCTCGAGTGGGTGCAATCGCCGCAACGCACCGTCAAAGAACGTGCGGGCGATTGCGATGACATGGCAGTGCTGCTGGCCGCGCTCGCCGGTTCGCTTGGACACCGCTGGGAGTTTATGACGGTGGGGCCCACACCCGAAATTCAGAAACACACCGCCGTCAAAGTGTGGAACGGCAAACACTGGGTCACCCTCGACCCGGTGTTGGAACCGCCGCAAGCTACGACAGCGCCGCGGAGTGATGTCGGAAAATTTGCTGCAGTCGCGCCTGGCGCAACGCTGCGATGGAACAACCAAGGACGGCAAATGGCAGGACACCTGGGAGCCCCCGCAACCCCTCGTCTGCGCTCGCTGTGGCTTTACTCGAGCTACTACACCAACCCGCGCCCGCACGGCCAGGCGGACGGGGGCATCCCCATGCCTGGAGTAGCGGCCGAGCAAAACCCTATCTATGGGTCGCCTAACCGGCCCGGGTTCTACCAGGGTGCGCCCATCACGCTTTCCTTCGATGTCGGCGCCATCGAAGCGCGGTACCTGCATCACGCGGACACCTTGGGACGCATCCCATATTACGACGACGAGCTCGGGGGCTGGGGCTTCCTGAAGAAAATCGGGAAGAGCATCAGCAAGATTGCAAAGAAGGTCGGCAAGATTCCCGGCATCAAGCTCATTCCCTACGTGGGGACTGCCCTCGAGGCCGCCAAAATGGCAGGCAAGCTATCCAAGGGTGGGAAGAAGAAGCGCAAGCGAAAAGGCAAGAAGAGGAGACGCGGAAAGAAGAGGGCCGCGGGCCGCCGGCGGAGCGCCGGAAGGAAGACGACCACCACCCCAGCCAACTACGTTACCCGGTCCGACATGCGCGAGCTGCGCAAGGATATCTACATGGTGGCCGACCTGGCGAAGCGCAGCGACATAGAGCGCATGATACGCGCGGTTCGCGGGGACCCGGCAGTCCGCGGGTTGAAGCGCAAGAAGCGCAAGAAGCGCAAGAAGAAGAAGCTCAGCAAGAAAAGCAAGCGAGTCATTCGACTTCGACGCATCAAGGCGAGCGGGCGCCGATATCAGACCTTCGATAAGAAAGCGGGCATCTTCCGGGTGTTCAAGAAGAAGCGGCGCAGGGTACGCCGGCCGCGCTCTTTGCGTGGCGTGTCGGGAGTCGGGAAGATCCGTCCGACCATTTCTTTCGCGCTAGGCGCCCCGGCCCAGGATGACCCCACGGTCATTGCGGCGCGGACTGCCATAGCTCGCGTGGAACGCTTCATCAGTAAGATTGGCAGCCCGCCAGCGCTCAGGCTGTCCGAGGTGCTCGCCTTTCAAGAGGCAGACGGCAAGCTGAAAACCGATAGTCTGTACGGCAACAACGTGCGAGCGGCGGCCAGCTGGTACCTCAACATCCCTATCGGTCAGTTGCCTCTGACTAGGTGGGCAAAGACCGTAGTCACCTGGACGCCCCCGACCACAGCAGCGCCGCCAGTGCCCGTCCCTGCGCCGCCAGCGCCGGCGCCAGTGCCCGTCCCTGCGCCGCCAGCGCCAACGCCAACGCCGGTCCCTGCGCCGCCGCCAGCGCTGGCGCCAGTGCCCGTCCCTGCGCCGCCAGCGCCAACGCCCCCCCCTCCTCCTACGCCACCGGTGCCCCCCCGCGTCGTGCCAATACCTGTAAAGGCCCCCCTTGTTGCAGTAGCGCCAGCGCCCGTCCCGGTCCCGCCAATAATGCCGCCGATGAAGGTCCCAGGCTTTCAACAGGTCGCCGTCAGCAAGACGGACCCGGGCCTTCCACCGTTGCCCGTACCGGGTGGTATTAACCCCAAGGGCTCGCCGCAGCACGACCGCATGCTACGCGAGGAGGCCGCTTACAAGGCGGCTC
>SMVB01350232.1_pt1 | contig 16258 bp, 16 predicted proteins | sample 2456461 | NCBI WGS metagenome assembly SMVB01 (sample SAMN11095934, study PRJNA526329) | marine sediment metagenome | biome: Marine sediment; feature: Surficial sediment; material: Deep marine sediment; isolation source: Hadal surficial sediment | place: Pacific Ocean | collected 2014-05 | depth...
GGTAGTTTGCCGTAGAGCGGGTGTAGCAGAGATTGGCTTTCCCAGGCTGCAGGTTCTCTACCCAGGACCAGCGATCTAAATAGGCCATAAAAATTAGCCACTATTTACCATAATGCGGTGTTATTCAGGCCCTATTTTCCCTGCCGCTTGACCGGATTCCCCGGGTAATGACCAGGGGTTAATGTGGCTGTGTATTGCAATTTTTAATGGTTGATTCCGGCAACCTGCAGTTAGCGCAAAGACCGCTTAATCCATGGCCCGACATTGGCTTTGGTGAGCGGTTTTTAATCGGCAAATAAATTGTCACCCGTATCAGGAAAGGGGGTTGTTCTGCCGTCAGTTTAACGGCAGAAATGATTATTGCATCGCAATATAAAAGACGGGTATGTTCGCCGGCAGATATTTGACATAATCCGGTTGTTGTTTGCGAAAGAAGCCAGTTTTTCAACCTGCGGTATAATTACGTCTGCATTAACAAAGGAATGTTAATTAAGGGTGTAGGCGTGTGCGCCTGCACGATAACAAGGACGTTGCAAACCTAGACGTGGCAGTACCTACGGCTGAAAAACAATACCAGTAATATCAGTAATATCAGCCGTGAGAAGCCGTGCTATCAGTTCCACGAAATATGTGCAGCGTTTGTAAAAACAGGAACGCTTGCGCATGACCTTGTTTCATAATGTCTATGCCAGTCGCAATCGGTACCAGCTTATGTTCGGTGCCCGTGCACTCGTAGCCGTCCTCGGCCTGCTTTGCGGCAGTGTTGCTGTGGCAGATATGCGTGAGCGCCAGGATGAAGCAGCCTTCCTCGCTCGCGGAGGCGACTATGACACTGCGCTCGCTATCCTGGCAGAGTTACGCGTTGAATATCCCGCTGAGATCGCCCTTCTGTATGACGAAATCGTTATCAGCGTATGGGCTGGTAACAAGGGGCTCGCACTTGCGACAGCCGATGAACTGGTCATGGATAACACCCCACTGTGGGTTTCTGCCGCCGTCGGTAAGGCTGCGCGGGACCTGCAGCGCTTTGATACAGCCATTCTCTGGTATGAATCGGCAACCAGGAATAATCCCGCTGATCTTGATGCCAGGTTGGGGCTGGCTATGGCACATGCTGATGCGGGTCAGGCCAGTGATGCACGTGCGGCACTGAAGCTGACACCTCCGTCGGTACAGAAAACTACCCCTGTACTGCTGACATCGGCATACCTTTTTCAGCGTGAAGGGATGTTTATTCCTGCGGTCAATGAATATGACCGTATCCTGGCGATTGAACCCAATCAGAGCGAAGCACTGCGTGGCAAAATATACGCGCTGCAGGAACTGCTGCTGCCGGTCGAAGCACTGAAAATGGCACAGGCACATCCTGGCCTGATGACTGATGCCGATATGGTTCGTCTGGAAGGCGATGCCCTTGCACTTGAATTACGTCGGGCGATGCAGAAACCGGATGAGGTCTATCCGTATCCGGCGATTAATCTGGCACTGGCGCATATCGACGACCGCCTTGAGCAAGAACCTGACGGTACGCCACTGGCAATGCAACTTCGCTACGACCGCGTTGCGGGTCGTACTGAGGCGCTGCGCACGCTGGAAGCCATCAACGATTACGAAACCATGCTTGAAGAGGGTATCGAGCCGCCAGCGTACGTGCATTATGCAGCCGCGCGATCTTACCTGGCGCGTGAACGTCCTGAGGAAGCTTTGCAGGCATTGGAGACAGCAGAACAACTGGCACCGAACAATCTGGAAATTCAGATCGAAAAATTCTATGCCTACATCAGTGTGTCGCGTTACAAAGAAGCAATAGCGCTGGCTGATGGCCTGGTGGATCAGCTCGAGCCAATGATTCAGGAAGAAAATTCCAACGTGCTCAAGCCGAATGAGACGCGCACCCGGGCACGGATTATTGCGAGCATGGGCCGCGCTTATGCTGATCAGCTCGATGAAGCACAGCAAATGCTTGTTGAGTTACTTGCTGAAGCACCCAATAATCTGAGCGCCCGCTATTCATTGGGCAATATTTACCGTTACCGCGGCTGGGAAGACCGGCCGTTGCCTGAGTACAGCCAGGTATTGACGATGGATCCGCAGCTGTTGCCGGCACGCACCAGTTACGCTCAGGCTGAGATTCAGCGGCAGGAATACCCGCAGGCCAACAGTGAATTACGTGCTGTTCAACCGCTCCATCCCGGCCATAAATCAGTCATGGATCTGAATGAAGCGTGGCTCTTGTATCGCAGCTGGCAATTGCTGGTCGATGTGCAGTGGGGTGACAGTTCCGGCGACACTTTTGGTAGTGACCAGCATGAGGTAAATGCCTGGCTGTTTACCCAGCCGGTTAAAGACAATTTTCGCTTCTATCTGCGGACCTTTGATAACTATGCCGAGTTTGTAGATGGCAACGATTCGCGTCGGCGGGCTGCGGTGGGTACCGAGTACCGCAAGGGTGTCTGGACTGCACGTGGCGAAGCTAACTGGAATCGTACTGACAGCGGTGATGTTGGATTTGCCGGGCGTGTTGATTATCGCATCAATGATCAATGGTCGGCTGGTGGCGCACTGGAAATAGACAGCTACGCAACCCAGTTGCGAGCAGACAGGGTTGGTATCAAATCAGATATTGTGACTGGCGATGTCCGTTATGGCCGTGATGAGCGTTACACCGCCGGTGCAGGTGTCGGTATTCAGCATTACGATGATGGCAACACACAGCTGGCCTTGCTGGGTGACAGCAGTCTGCGGTTTATCAACCGATTCAAATACAAACTTGATGGCCTGGCTAACTTTTCCATTACGACAAACTCTGACGGTGACGCTACGGTCTATTTTGCGCCAGAGAGTAGAGCAGAGGTGAATGTAGGCGTGCAGAATATCTGGCAGCAATACCGTCGCTATGATGCGGCCCTGACGCACCGGTTGTCTGCTTTAGCCGGTATTAATAACCAAAAAAATTATGGTTCTGATGGCATCTGGACGCTCGCTTATGAGCTGGAGTGGAGCATCAATGAATCTGTTGACCTGGTGGGTGGAGCATCCAGAGGGCGACGTTACTACGACGGTGATCCTGAGGATCAGACATTTTTTAACCTGGGACTTAATGCAAGATTTTAATGGCTAAGTTGTTAAATAAATTTTTAATATTACTTGCTGTTTTACCATCGGCAGGATTCGCTGCGGTGGATAATGCGGCTGCTCTTCGCCTGGCGGGTCAGCAATTGCGGGAGCAGCTGACCATATTTGCTTACCATGATGTGCGGGAAGATATTAAGCGAGACTATGCTGCGGATCAGTATGCGATGTCTGCAGAAAACCTTGCAATGCATTTCGCGTGGCTGCGCGATAACAATTACAAAGTTGTTAGTCTTGATCAGGTTCTGGCAGCAGTAGCAGGGCAGCGACCGCTGCCAGCTAAAGCAGTATTGCTGACATTTGATGACGGTCTCGCCAGTGTCTATACAACGGCATACCCGCTATTGAAGCTGTTTAATTACCCGGCACTTGTCAGTGTCGTGACCGCATGGATCGAGACCGAGGTTGAAGTTGCCTATGAAAACCACCTCCTGAGCTCACGTGATTTCCTGACATGGGAGCAGATGCGTGAGATGCAGGATTCCGGGCTTATCGAAATTGGATCGCACACTCACAATATGCATCGTGGCGCAATCGGCAACCCTCAGGGCAATGAACAGCCGATGGCGGTTACGCGTATATATCAGGATGGTTATGAAGGCCCCATTAAATACCTCGAACGGATTGAAGCTGACATTGCTGCCAGCGCGCGTCTGATTAAGCAGCATACCGGTAAAGCACCACGAGCCATTGCCTGGCCTTACGGGCAATACAATACTGATCTTCGGAATCTGGCTGCAATACATGGCATGGATATGTCATTCAGTCTGGATAGCGGCAACGATATGAATGGGTTTGCCGTGCTTGGGCGCGAGCTAATGGTTGCTAACCCGGGTATCCCGCGGTTTGTGAAATTGCTGACAGAGCTCGAGCCGGCGACGGTATTGCGGGCAGCCCAGGTTGACCTTGACTACGTTTATGATCCCGACCCGGTAGTTCAGGAAGCGAATCTTGGCGTATTGCTCGATCGTATAAAGGGGCTGGGTATCAGCCATGTATTTCTGCAGGCCTTTGCGGACCCGGATGGTGATGGTGCCGCAGATGCGCTGTATTTCCCTAACCGCCACATGCCGATGCGTGCCGACTTGTTTAATCGTGTTGCCTGGCAGTTGAGAACACGTTGCGCAGTAAAGGTTTTTGCCTGGATGCCCCTGCTTGCATTTACCGGTTCGGATATAGCTCCCGAATGGCAGTTGCTGCAGGCAGGAGAAAACGGAGATGCGCAGGCCGACCCGGATGGTGAGCCACGCTTGTCCGTATTTGTGCCTCGTGCCAGGCAATTTATAGAAGATATCTACTCTGATTTGGCCATCTATACACACATAGAAGGCATCCATTTCCATGACGATGGCCGCATGAATGAGCTGGAGGATGCCAATCCGGCTGCCCGTCTGGTTTATCAAGAGGTTTTTGGTCCTGATTTCAGTATTGAAATGGCGCAGGAAGATCCTGTATTGCTTTGGCAATGGTCTGAATTTAAGGCATCAGCGTTAATTGATTTTAGTCTGCAGTTGCAAAAAGCGGCTGAAAAATTTCGGCCCATGCTGCGAACATCGCGCAATCTTTTTGCAAGTTCTTTACTTGATGAGCGTGGCACTATTTACCTGGCGCAGAATTTTGATGAATATCTTGCAAGCTATGACTATGTCACTGTCATGGCGATGCCAATGCTGGAGGGAGCGCCAAGCGTTGGTGTTTTCTACAAGGAACTCATTGCGGCTGTAAATGAACGCCCGGATGCATTAAAACGAACAGTATTTCAGTTGCAGACAGTTGACTGGCGTGATGGTCATGAACCTGTCTCTTCCGCTGAGCTCAGTGCACAGATGCGTCGGCTGCAAAGTCAGGGCGTGCGAAATATTGCCTATTACCCCGATGATTTTCTGAAAAATCATCCGAGCTTCGATGAGCTTAGGCAGGGCATGTCATTAGCTGATCAGCCGGTGGTGCCATGAGTACCACTGATTCCATCATGATTAGTCTGGCAGCCGCCTTTGAGTGGTTGCTTGAGTTCAGTTTTATGTACCCGTTGATCATGTCGATCTTGTGGATTACGGGAGCTTCTTATTATTATTTCTACCGCGAGCGACGCGAGCACACGACACCTGAGGAGCCACCACCTCTGGCCGAGACGCCCGGTGTCAGTTTTATGGTTCCGTGCCATGACGAAGGGTTGAATATTCAGGAAACGATTCAGTCGTTACTGGATCAGGACTATCCGGATTTCGAAATTATTGCGATTAATGATGCAAGCACCGACGATACAGGCGAAATCCTGGAAAAAATGGCGGCACAAGAACCGCGCTTACGCGTCATTCATTTCGATGTAAATCAGGGCAAGGCTGTCGGTCTGCGTGTTGCAACATTGGCTTCCAACCATGAAATTCTGGTGGGTCTTGACGGTGATGCATTGCTGGATCCCAATGCGACTCGCTGGTTGGTGCGGCATTTTATCAGTGGTTCCCGCGTGGGTGCTGTAACCGGTAATCCCCGCGTGCGTAATCGCACTACATTGATCGGACGTATTCAGGTAGGTGAGTTCTCTTCCATCATCGGTCTTATCAAGCGCGCACAGCGTATCTATGGCCGCGTATTTACAATCTCCGGTGTGGTGGCAGCGTTTCGTAAGACAGCGGTCCACCAGGCAGGTTACTGGGGGGAGGATGTTGTAACCGAGGACATCGATATCAGTTGGCGATTGCAGCTAAATCACTGGGATATTCGTTATGAGCCCAATGCGCTGTGCTGGATATTGATGCCTGAAACACTCAAAGGCTTATGGAAGCAGCGGTTGCGCTGGGCGCAGGGCGGCATAGAAGTTCTGCGCAAACATTTTAAAAGTCTGTTTGCGTGGCGTGCGCGGCGTATGTGGATTGTGGCGGCAGAGCTCATAGTGAGTACCTTCTGGGCCTACTCCATGGGGCTGATATTTGTTATCTGGATTCTGGGCCAGTTATTTGATTTGCCGGCACCCTACGGCACGGCGGATATTCCGCCCGGCTGGTCCGGCATTATTCTGGGGACAATCTGTTTGTTGCAGTTTGCGATCAGTATTGCGATTGATAGTCGGTACGAACGCGGACTGGGCAAGGTGTATTACTGGCTGATCTGGTATCCAATGATTTACTGGATTATCCAGGTTGTGACATCCGTGTTTGCGGTACCACGAGCGCTACTAAGAAAAACAGGCAAACGTGGTGTCTGGACAAGTCCGGATCGTGGTATTCATCCCGCACCCGAAGATAGTACGGAGAAGGCTGATGGCTAAAGGCTTACGCGACAGCACTATACATTTTCGTGAGTTTTTGACGGCGCGGCAGCGCGCTCGGGAAGCTGTGATTACTACAGCGCTATGGTTCCTTTACGGTTACCTGTGGTTGCCACTGGTCAGTTTTGCCGCATGGTACTTCGGTATTGATTTTGCATATGAACGAGTCATTCGTGCGGGTGGCCCGGATCAACTGATCCTGTTGTTATTGTGGTTTGCTATTATATTTCTGATCATTCTATTGATCATCGTAACCTGGTCCGGCGTGCAGTATTCCCGGTTTACGGGTGATGGTGAGCGACGCAACCGCGCCCCGCTGCTTGACCCTGCTGAAGAGCGCGAAATGTGGCAGATCGATTCATCTGTACAGCAACAGATAAAGGCTGGTCAGATTTTAAAGATTTCGATGGATGCAGACCTGCGTAATTTGAAAGTACGTGAAGTTTCCTTGCGGCCCTGATCTTATTCAGGGTTTTAGTTGAAAATGATTGACTGACTGATCTTAAATGGCGCGCCCGAAGAGATTCGAGCTCCCGGCCTCTGCCTGCGGAGGGCAGCGCTCTATCCAGCTGAGCTACGGGCGCAAAATTTGTGGCTGCATTCTAATGCAGATGTTGCTTTGATAAATGCCGCTTTCGCGGCATACAGCGCTCCCTTCGTCACTTCGTTCCTGCCCGAGCAATGCTCGGGCTTCGCTGCGCGAACCGTCTCTCACCCAGCTGAGCTACGGGCGCAATTAATAAATTGTTATTTGATCGGCGCTTTATTACCGTCTTTATCCAGATTCACGAAAGTTATTTTTGTTTCAAACAGGATGGCATCTTTGGGTGCAAGTTTTTGGCCAAATACTTCAATCAGGTATTCCACTGAGGTGGTTCCCTTTCGGGTTTCAGTCACTGCGAACCGGAGTATTTCCCCCAGGCTGATCGGGTAATGAAACTCAACTCTGTCCAGGCCTATCGTGACAAAACGATTGTCCGGGTGCTCAATGCAGACGGATATATAGGCGAATTCATCAATCCACTTGAGCAGGTAGCCGCCAAATAGCGAGCCCTGATCATTCATATGTTCTGGTTGTACCAGTTTGCGATGGTTCATATTGGTTAACACTATTGGTGCTGTTATTAACTGCGGTTCGACCCACTGCTGTCCCACTTAATCACAAAAACTATCCGGCCGACATGAGGCGTAACATCTGTCTGAGGCTGTGGCCCGCAGGGATGCGGGCCCCAAGCCCACTGCGCCCCGAAGGAAGTGCCCTTGGGGTAGATGTGTTCACGGCGAGCCTCAGACATATGTTACGCCTCATGTCGGCTGAGCTACGATCTTTACACACCATCGACTACCACTGACTGCAAACTATACAAGCCGTTGTTAAGTGGGACAACAGTGGGTCCGACTCCAATTAATACAATTAATATGCAGCGCGCAAGATCATACTCTCGCACTGCGGCCAGTCAAATCAGTATCCTTGCCAGATGGTTCTTCAGGCGCCATTCTTGCTGCCATGTTATTTGATGCTGATACCGGTGATATTTTCCTCGACATATTTGCAGGCGCGCCTGTCCGGGAGTTGGGGCCGGGTGAAACATTGTTTCATGCGGGAGCTGCTGCGGATCAGGTATTCAATATTATTTCCGGCACATTAGTAGTGACCCGTATCGGCAACGATGGCCGCAGGCAGATTTTGAGCTTCCTGTTCAGGGATAATTTTGTTGGCCTTAGCGCGACGGATAGCTATTTTTTTACGGTTGAGGCCGTAACTGCGGCCCGGGTGGCGTGTCGCCCGCGCCGGGTGCTGGAGGCTCGGCTGGCTGAGGATGCTCTGGCAGAGCGGGCATTCCTGAATATGGTGTTTCGTGTGCTGGAAAATTCGCTGGACCTGGTTTACAGCCTGGGCCAGCGGACAGCGGTTGAACGCCTCGCGGTATTTTTGCTGTACCTGCGTAATTGTCAGCGCATAAGTACTGGTTTACCTGACAATGCACCCGATTTATTGACCATCGATCTGCCCATGTCCCGGCAGGATATGGCTGATTTTCTGGGCCTGAAAAAGGAAACAGTCAGTCGCAGCTTTACCCAGCTGGACAATCGCGGCCTGATAATTCGCCCTGACAATTTCCGGGCACAAATTACAGATCTTGATGCGCTCCGTCAGCTGGCAGGTATACAGGACTTCTCGTCACCGCTGCGGCTGGTAACGGCCCGCTGACGCTAACCCGTTCTCCGGGGCCTGTTTCAGCCACTTCGGTTGTCAGCCTGCCGTTTTTCGGCCCTGCACTTTAGGGGTAGTTTCGGCGTATACTTGCGCCCCGCATTTGTCGGTGCAGCTATTAATCGGAGTTACCATATCCTTGAGCAGTTCGGACCAGAAAATATTTGATCTCATTTTATTGACCGTTGGCGTGCTGATTGGCATTGTCGTTGGAATATTTATCATTTCCCGTGATCTGGGTAATGAGAATATGGCGCGTATGCGAATGAATGACCCGGTCTATCAGGCGGCGGTTGTTGCACGTATCGAGCCTTATGGGAAGGTCACGCTGGATGGCGAAGCTATTGCTGAAGATCCGGAACTTACCCGGGTTAATGCGGCCGAAGCTGCACCGGCTTTATTGACAGGCCCGCAGGTCTATAACGCGGCCTGCCTCGCCTGTCACGGCGGCGGTATCGGCGGGGCACCTATGACAGGTGATAAAGCAGCCTGGGCACCGCGTATAGCTCAGGGTATGGCTACGCTGCAGCAAAATGCTATCGATGGGCTGCAGGGCTCCGCCGGTTTTATGCCGCCCAAGGGTGGTCGTACAGATTTATCAGATGGCGAGATAATCGCAGCTGTTGAATACCTGGTTGAGCAGGCCCAATAAAGCGTCGGCAATAATCAGGCAACATGCCTTAAATAGAAAGGCCCGCTCAGCGGGCCTTTTTTTATTGCTGACAATAAACTATGGCTAGTTATCAGGCGCAAGTGCACCCAGTACCTGCTCTATAAGTTGGGCGCGATCAGCACTGAGGGCCGCGCCTAATTCTGTATCGGGCTGGAACTGGTCAACCGCACCCGGCACCATGACGCCTGCATCTGTCAGTGTTGCTTCAAGTACCCGCACCCGGTCTTTCACAACCCAGAGTTCTTTCGTCAGCGTAATGAGCGCCTGTCCGAGTCGATCCAGGTCTTCTGTGCGCAGGTTTTGTTCAGACATTCGCCTCACCTTTTTTTGCAATCAGTACAAACGGATACTGCCGTTCGCCCAGCCCCTGCCATGTTGCCTCGGTGAAGCCTGCTTCAAGTGCAATATCGGCAAGATTAGTTGAGGCATATTCACGCCAGAAGGGGTCGCCGCCATGTACCTGGTTCCAGTAGTCAGTTTTCCAGCGCTCGTAGTTGTCATAGGCATGGTAAGCCTTCACATCACCTACTACGGCATAACCACCCGGTTTCAGTACCCGCAAATATTCCTGCAGATTGGCGCGTGATGCGCTGATCGGGATTTCATGGAACATGGCGTAACTGGTGACCAGATCAAATTGCTCATCATCAAGCCCGAGGTCTTCACCCGCTGCCTGAAACAGTTTCCAGTCCAGATTGTGTTCATTGGCATACCGTTGTGCCTGTTCAAGCTGACGGGGGCTCAGGTCGCAGGCCCATAGTTCACTTTCAGGAAAAACCTCTGCAACACCCTGGGTGTACTGGCCGCTGCAGCAACCGACATCAAGAATTTTCTGCGGATTGCTAATTGGTGCTGCTTCGGCAACGCTCTTGCGCACAGCATAAATCATGCCGGCAAAGTTTGGATTGACCATATGCCGATGAATTAGCTCGCCGTGTACAAAGCCCATGTAATCATGGCCGTCCCAGCCGCCGGCGGATTTATGAAATTCGTAGCCTTCCCAGTATTCCGGTGGTTCAAGGTTGTCTGAGTACTCCAGATTTGTAGTGCCTGTCTGCAGTGCTTTCAGTTTGGGTTCGACTTCATCACGGATTTCCTCGAATACTTCCATGGCTATCAGACCATGTTGTTCCAGTGTCCAGTCACGACACATGCGCAGTATCCGGAATTCAGGGTCGGCCTCAAGAATCGGTGTAACCTGAGCCTGCAATTCTTCAGGGTCATCAGGTAACTGTTGTGGTTCTATGCCCGCAGCATGGGCCCGCTGATCAGTACGTGTTTCAAGATAATTACTGAGGCCTCGTAAGTCGGAGAGGAAGGCTATAGAGGCACGGCCTCGCTGGTGTAATGAATAGTCCATGATGAGTTACCGGCTTTTATGAGTAGTGCACCCGAACAGTCTAGCGAGACTTACCCGTCGTGTTAACCGGCAGCTGGCAGAACAGTTGTCTAATCAACAAGGCATCCGTACTTTGGCCATGATGATGTTCCTGTATGCGTTCTTTTAAGCGTCAGGCGTCCGTTGGGCTGAGAGTGGTCCGCTCATCAAAAGGCTATTTCCTTGACCGGAGTGCGGCATCGAAGGCCAGCTGTGCCCAGTGACACATTTCATCCGGGTCTTCCAATGCTTCTGCAGGTGCCTGATAGTAGGACATACCCACAAACTTGTTAGCTTTAGGGTATTTAAACTGCGGTAAATCAAGCGCTATAAATGTCTGTTCGGACTGCTTATCAGTTTTGAGATAAAGCATATCGTCCGCAATCAGCCCGATCATTATCTCCTCATGGAAAACGCCATGGCCGCCAAACATTTTGCGAATACTGATGGCGCCAAAGGCGCTGAATATTTCTGGCAGAAAGTCGACAAACTCGCTCATGGGTTTTTGACAGATTTCGTAGTGATGCAACAGATAATAATTTGTACAGTAATCGATTGTTGGTAACAGAGAAAATATCAGCCGGCCCGGTTTTGTTCAATGGTCAGTCACCCGCGCGAAAACTCAGTGCTTCAGCTACATGTGCCTTTGTCACCCGTTCTTCGCCCGCCATGTCAGCAATACTGCGTGCAACCCTGAGGGTGCGGTTGCAGCCGCGTCGCGACAGGGTGAATTTCTCTGCCGCCTGTTCCAGCAGTTCAAGCCCTGCTTTATTCGGCCAGCACCAGCGGCGTACCTGTTGTGAACTTAAGCGCGCATTGGGTATTTGATCACTGCGCTTTTTGCGTTGTTCAATGGAATGTGTGACACGTTTGTGAACAACAGCTGATGTTTCGGCCGGCTGTGCTGATGTACTTAATGAAATTCTCTCGCGTCCAAGTGCTATACGCAGGTCAATACGGTCCATAAACGGGCCAGATACCCTGGCTCGATAGCGTTGAATCTGATCAGGTGTGCAACGGCATTCCCTGCCTGAGTCACCGAGGTAACCGCAAGGGCAGGGATTCATGGCCGCAACAAGTTGAAAGCTGGCAGGGAAAGTAACCGTGCGCCGGGCACGGGCGACAGAGATGCATCCTGTTTCCAGTGGCTCGCGCAGCATTTCCAGAACACGCCTGTCGAACTCGGGTAATTCATCCAGAAACAAGACACCGTTATGGGCAAGTGAGGCTTCACCGGGGCGCGGGTCGGAACCACCGCCTATCAGGGCAGGTGCGGTGGCGGAGTGGTGCGGAGCCCGGAATGGCCTGATGCCCCACTGGGGTATCTGCTGGCTGCGCAGAGAATGAAGGGCAGCAGTTTCGAGTGCTTCTGTGTGGGTAAGTGCCGGAAGCAGGCCGGCAAGTCGCCGTGCCAGCATGCTTTTGCCCGTACCGGGAGGGCCGGTCATCAGGAGATGGTGTTGACCGGTTGCGGCAATTTCGAGTGCTCGCCTTGCCGAAATCTGGCCCTGTACATCGCGCAGATCCGGCATCATGACGCTATCTTTGGGGGATGTAGCAGTAGCTGCGGGAAGTCGGACAGAGTCCCTGAGAAAGGCGGCGACCTCCAGCAAATTGCTGGCTATCATCACATCCGGGTTACGTAACAGCCCTGCTTCGGCCGCACATCCCTCGGGTAATACAATCTTGTGGCGGGCTGCTAACGCGCCCATCGCACAGGGCAGTGAGCCGGGAACAGCGCGCAACCGACCGGATAACGAAAGCTCTCCAAGAAACTCGCATTGAGCAAGCTGACTTGCGGGGAGTTGTTTTGATGCGCAGAGGATGCCAATAGCAATGGCAAGATCATAGCGACTGCCATGTTTGGGTAAGTCCGCGGGTGCAAGACTAACGACTATGTGCCGGTCCGGCATATCAAAACCGGAACTGCGAATGGCAGCACGTACCCGGTCGCGGCTTTCTTTAATGGCGGTTTCAACCAGACCGACTATTGATAGCCCGGGCAGTCCGGGGGCCAGGCAGACCTCAACATTAACCTCCGGCGTATTCAGCCCTTCCGGTGCCCGGCAATGCACGGTGACGGGCAGCACCAGAATTACCTTTTGCTAGCCCTTACTATTTTGCTGATCGTTAATGTCGACCTTGCCATCTGCTTCCGGAGTGCCGATGGTGTCGCGCTGTAATTCTTCCAGTTCAGTTTCGAGGCGGTCGAGCTTTTCGCGGGTTCGTTCCAGCACTTTGCGCTGGACATCAAATTCTTCACGCGTAACAAGATCAAGTTTATCCAGCCTGTTTTGCAGCAGGCTGCGGAAGTTATTCCGGATATCATTACGCAGTTCATTAAGATCGCCCGGCACTGCGTCAGCGAGCTTCCCCGCCAGTTCATTGATAAAATTTTTGTCCACAACCACTCCGTATTGTTGTCATCCAGTTGTTGCTACTGAATGAGCTTATCCCATGCTCGGCACATCTGCTTTTATGCTTCATTGAGCGGCACCGGGTTCAGATCCTGCACTGTTGTGGTGCGCATCCGCAAAGCACCGGTGATGCCCAAAAAGCCAAGCCTATGAATTGTAGCCAGTTTCAAAAGTTGGCATGAATCCTGCTTTGTCCTGTGTGGAGCGAAGAGATGGTGACATCCGCGCAACACGAACTCAACAACCATAAAGGGTATGAACGTGAAGAAACTAATTTTTGCCGCAACAGTTTGGTGCCACACCCGTCTGGGCCGTGGACGTAACCGGTAATGGCAGCCTTGTATCTGAGTATGTCTGGCGCGGTGTCCCGGCATCAGATGAGAAAGCAGCGGTGCAACTCGGGGCGGATGCAGAGTGGGACAACGGCTGGTACGCAGGTGCCTGGGGCTCGAATGCCGCAACGGCGGATCAGTCGGGTGTAGAGATTGACCTGTACGGAGGCTGGGGCGTGAGTCCGGTGACTGGAACTATGGCGTCGGTGGCACCTTCTACACTTTTACCGACCGGGTTGCGGAAGACTTTCTGGAATTAAACCTGAGTGGTGGCTGGAAAATGCTGACCCTGGATGTCGCGATTGGTGAATATGATTCCAGCCCATCGGATGAGTATGTTTTTAGTTCATTGACCGGTGAATACCAGAAATTTTATGCGACTGCAGGGTATTGGAACTGGGAATCAGGCGCCGCTTTGGATGATGGTGGGTACCTCGAAGTCGGTTACAGCAGCGACCTGACTGTTAATGGCACATATATATTTGACTACAACGTCTCCTATATATACAGCGAGGCAGAACTGCTGTTTGCCACCCAGGGCAGAAATCGATTTGTGCTGGCTATAACCAGAAACTTTGACATCTTTAGCAAATAACCAGATGGCGGATGTTCTTGTGAATATCCGCCATTTATTTGGGCTACCCAATCGGGGATGCAGCTACAAGGAGTAATCATATGAAATTAATTACAGCCATCATCAAGCCTTTCAAGCTCGATGACGTTCGTCAGGCCGTCGCTGATATCGGTGTGCAGGGCGTCACCGCAACTGAAGTCAAAGGCTTTGGTCGGCAGCGTGGCCACACGGAGCTTTACCGTGGTGCCGAATATGGTGTCGATTTTTTGCCCAAGACGAAGATCGAACTCGCTGTCGCCGACGATATTTGCGAGCAGGTCATCGAGGCCGTCATCAACACCGCCCGCACCGGCAAGATCGGTGACGGCAAGGTGTTCGTTACCAATCTGGAAGAAGTCATTCGCTTCCGCACCGGCGAGACCGGCGCGGAAGCGATCTGATTCCCAGACTAAAACAGGAGCTAAACAAGTGGATCAGGTAACAGAACTGAGCTACGCACTGGATACTTTTTACTTCCTCGTGTGTGGCGCGCTGGTCATGTGGATGGCCGCGGGCTTTACCATGCTCGAAGCCGGGCTGGTCAGGCCCAAGAACACCGCCGAAATTCTGACCAAGAATATCGGTCTTTATGCCATCGCATGCATCATGTACATGCTGGTCGGTTACAACCTTATGTATCCGGGTGACGGTGCGCTGATAGACGGCATACTCGGTAATTGCAGTGCGCTTGGAAAAGCCGACAACACAGCAGCCGATGTCATCGCCAGCGGCGGTGAAACTTACTACTCGACGTTGTCGGATTTCTTCTTTCAGGTGGTGTTCGTTGCGACCGCCATGTCGATAGTGTCGGGTGCCGTTGCCGAGCGCATGAAGCTGTGGTCATTCTTCACATTTGCCGTGATCCTGACCGGGTTTATCTACCCGATGCAGGGTTACTGGAAATGGGGCGGTGGCTTTCTCGCTGAGGCTAACTTCCAGGACTTTGCGGGCTCTGGCGTGGTGCACATGTGTGGCGCCGCCGCCGCACTCGCGGGCGTTCTCGTCCTCGGCGCGCGCAAAGGCAAGTACGGCAAGGACGGTAGTGTAAAGGCTATTCCCGGCGCGAATATGCCGCTGGCAACACTGGGCATGCTCATCCTCTGGCTGGGCTGGTTCGGTTTCAATGGCGGTTCACAGTTGGCGCTTTCCAATGTCGAGAACTCGAATGCCGTTGCGCTGATTTTTGTGAACACCAATATGGCTGCAGCCGGAGGGCTGGTTGCAGCACTTTTGCTGGCCCGTGCGTGGTTTGGCAAAGCCGATCTGACGATGGCGCTTAACGGAGCGCTTGCAGGGCTGGTTGCGATAACCGCAGAGCCACTAACACCGAGTCCGATGGCTGCGACCTTGATAGGTATCGTTGGCGGCTTAATCGTTGTGCCGACTATCGTATTTATGGATCGTAAATTTAAAATTGATGATCCGGTAGGTGCTATATCGGTGCACGGAGTTGTAGGTATATGGGGGCTGCTTGCAGTGCCTCTAACCAACAGTGACGCATCGCTTGGCTCACAGTTGCTGGGCATCGGTACCATCTTCGCGTGGGTCTTCAGCACCAGCCTGATTGTCTGGCTGGTCATTAAGGCCATCATGGGCGTGCGCGTCAGCGCAGAAGAAGAGTACGAAGGTGTGGATATCGGCGAGTGCGGCCTCGAGGCTTATCCGGAGTTCACCAAAGCGGGCGAATAACCGCTGTAACACTCATGATAAACCCGGCCGGATTCATCTGGCCGGTTTCCCTGAAAGCCTCCACTCAACAGAGTGGGGGCTTTTTTATGCCTTGCCAGCGGCTCAAGCGCGCCTGTTTCAGCATGCAAGGTTGTGTTTACGTCGTATCCAGCCTAGTAATCCCAGGCCGGAGCCAAACAGCCAGACTGCGGCAGGGATGGGAACAGCCTGCAGGTAAATGTTATCCACAGAAATAACTTGAATTGCAGGTTGGCCAGCAAAAGAATCGCCCTGAAAAATAATGTCAACCGAAGTCAGATCCATCCACGAGGAATCAAAATTTATAATTCCCGCAGATGAAACTAACTGACTGACCGTAGCGCCTCCGTCGAGGTGCCCGGTTACTGTTCCGTTAAATATTTCAGTCGTATAACGAAGGTCAAATGAGTCGAGTTCAAATACGACTCCACTGGAAGTGGATAAGGAAAAACCCAGTGTGCCGTCAGTGCAATTTCCGCACAGACCTAATTCATGGCCGGTGCCGGAACCGCTGAAGTTATCA
>SMVB01020606.1_pt1 | contig 16257 bp, 12 predicted proteins | sample 2456461 | NCBI WGS metagenome assembly SMVB01 (sample SAMN11095934, study PRJNA526329) | marine sediment metagenome | biome: Marine sediment; feature: Surficial sediment; material: Deep marine sediment; isolation source: Hadal surficial sediment | place: Pacific Ocean | collected 2014-05 | depth...
CAATCGCGAGCTATCGCTGCAGGCTGTCCGGAATCGTGCCGGACGTGTCGGGAATTCGTAGAGGATAATCCGTATGAAAAAACGCGGTCGCTGTTTACGTTGGGTGTTCTCGGGAGCGCTGGCAGTTAGCCTGACAGCCTGCTCCGCACCGCCATCGGCGCCGACGCTAACGATGGACTACAGTTTCAAGCAGCTTCAATTCGGCTGGGCTGCCGTTGCCGACGCGGATCACTACCGGCTTCTGGCAGATCTCGATGGTTCGACCGGGTTCGAACAGGTTGGCAGCGACCTGTCTGCAGCGACGACGAGTACGACGCTCGCCATAGCCGTACATCTCTATCCATGGGCGACGGCACGGTATACGTTGGAAGCTTGTAACCCGAACGGCTGCTCACGTTCGCCGGCAGCCAGCCCCATAGACGGCATGCTCGACACGATTGGTTACCTGAAGGCGTCTAACCCGGGGTTGGACGACCAGTTTGGCGGTGGTAGCGTGATCTACGGGCTGTCCGCAGCACTCAGTAACGATGGCAACACGCTGGCGGTTAGTTCTATCTTCGAGGACAGTGCAGCCGCCGGTGTTAACGGCGACGAGGACGATAACTCGGCGCTGGATGCTGGTGCAGTCTACGTTTTTAATCGCGGTGAAGTTGGCTGGACGCAAGAGGCCTATATCAAAGCTTCCAACTCGGAGTCAAGTGATCAATTCGGTTATTCGGTCGCGCTGAGTGGCGACGGCGATACGTTGGCGGTCGGTGCGAATCTGGAGGCGAGTAGCGCGACGGGAGTTGATGGCGACCAGGCTGATAATTCTGTCCTCGGTTCCGGGGCTGTCTACGTCTTCGGCCGCCGTGATGGGGCGTGGACCCAGCTTGCCTATCTCAAGGCCTCGAATAACGATGCGGGCGACGTGTTCGGCTATCAGGTTGCGCTGAGCTACGACGGCAATACGCTGGCTGTCGCGGCGCAGGGAGAGGACAGTGCTGCCGCCGGTGTCAACGCTGACGAGTTAAACAACGAAGCGGGAGGCGCCGGTGCGGCGTACGTATTCAGCCGCGTCGGAGACGAATGGGCGCAGCAAGCCTACATCAAGGCTGCGTACCCTGAAGAAAACGACCTTTTCGGCAGCTCCATTGCGCTAAGCGACGACGGCAACACGTTGGTCGTTGGTGCGCTCGATGAGGATGGTGGCCAGCCCGGCATCAATGGCGATCAGGCCGATAACTCCGGACGCGGTTCGGGTGCGGTCTATGTCTTTACGCGTGTCGGCAGGGACTGGTCTCAGCAAGCCTATGTCAAGGGTTTGAACACGGAGCGAGCGGACGCTTTCGGCGCGGCGGTTGCCATCAGCGCTGACGGCAATACCCTGGCCGTTGGCGCACCGGATGAGAATAATACTTCAACCGGCGCAAACGCGGAGATCGGGCATCGGGTCGGCAGCGATCAGCGTACAGAGTATTCTAACGGTGCAGCCTACCTATTCGTGCGCCAGAATGGTACCTGGGCGCAGCAAAGTTACATCAAGCCTTCGCATGTCGGACGGTTCGATCAGTTTGGCACGCGCGTTGCACTGAGCGGTGATGGCGATGTCTTGGCCGTCGGCGTGCCGCTCGAGGACAGTCCGGCGGCCGGTATCAACGGCAGTCGTGACGACGATGAAGCCGGTGGATCGGAGTTCGGCGCCGTCTACCTCTACACGCGCAGCGAGGGCGTGTGGTCGGATCACGCATACGTCAAGGCGCCGAATGTCGGAGTGTACGACGAGTTCGGCTCCATCGTTGCGCTAGATGGGGACGGAATGACGCTGCTCGTTGGTGCACGGTTCGAGGATAGCGCCGCGAGCGGATTTAGCGGTGATCGTACTAATGAAGAGGCGAGAGACGCCGGCGCTGTCTATATCTATTAGACCGCAGAGAGTAAAGAGCGGGCTAGTCGGAAACGGCTTTGCTTCTCTCGGAAAGTATTTTGTCTATCTGCTTTTCGAGCGGCTCTCTTTTGTTGTCGGTGAACTCGAATTCTTCACCGTCTTCAGAAATCACTCGATGCGTATCTGGCTTTCCTCCAGGGAGCAGGCTGATCCATTCCTTTTGCTCGCCAACCTGAACGCGCATCCGCATTACCCTGGTCATTGATTCGTCTGTCCTTGACGCATACGCGACTCAGGCTGATTATTTCTGCTTGCGGTCGATTCTGCTGTGACGTATTCCCCAGAACGGTAACCGGATTCGCAACCGCCAGCGTTCACGGGGGCTGTTAAAAGGCGCTGATGCCGGTGAGTTCCTTGCCGACGACAAGCTGATGGATCGTCTCGGTGCCCTCGTAGGTGATGATGCTCTCCATATTGAGCATGTGGCGTATAGAACAGTACTCGGCGCTGATGCCGCTGGCGCCGAGCATGTCACGGCAATCCCGAGCGATGTCCAACGCCATACGGACGTTATTCCACTTGGCAAGCGATATCTGAGTCGGGTGCAGCTTACCCTGATCTTGAAGGCGACTGAGATGAACAGCCAGCAGTTGTGCGGTAGAGATCCGGCGTGCCATGTCCGCCAGTCGAAGCTGAATGGTTTGCGTATGATTCAACGGACGGCCGAACGCTTCCCGCGTCCGGGTAAATTCCAGCACCTCGTGTAAGCAGGCTTGCGCCGAGCCGATCGGTCCCCACGCAATTCCGATACGGGCCTGATTGAGGCAGTTGAGTGGTGCGCTAAGGCCCAGTGCGTCGGGCAGGACGTTGTGATTCGGAACGCGGACATTGTCAAAAAACAAAGCGGCAGTACTAGACGCGCGCAGTGAGAATTTGTTCTCGATTTCCGTCGCGGCGAATCCCGGCATTTCGCGTTCGACGAGAAAGCCTCGGATGCCGTCGCCCGTCATTGCCCAAATGACCGCGACATCCGCGATGCTTCCACTGGTGATCCACATCTTGGAGCCGTTTAGGATCCAGTCATCGCCGTCTTGCTTCGCATGAGTCTTCATGTTGCCGGGATCTGAGCCGCCGTGAGACTCGGTCAGGCCGAAGCACCCGATGGCTTCTCCTCGGGCCATCGCGGGGAGCCAGCGCTCCTTTTGCGCCTCGGATCCAAAGGTGAAAATGGGATACATGGCAAGCGAGCTTTGTACGGATACAAAGCTTCGTAACGCGCTGTCACCTCGCTCCAACTCCTGGTAGACGAGTCCGGCGCAGACGCTACTGAGGCCCGCGCACTCGTATCCTTCGAGCGTATTACCCAATAGCCCTAAGCTCGCAATCTCCGGGATCAGCTCCTCAGGGAAGCGATGTTCCTCGAAACATTCTCGAATGATCGGTAAGACTTTGCCGTTAACGAATCTCTGGACGGTGTCCTGCACCAGCCGCTCTTCGTCGCTCAGGAGCGACTGGACATCGAGCAGGTCTAGAGCATCGAGTGAGCGCACCGTGTTCTCCAATCGATTCTTGTCAACTCATTCGAGCTACTGATGTTACGAAACAGCCGGCCAATAGACCGGAGCGATCAAATTTCGCTGAGATCAACAGTGTAGCAGTCTGTTGCGCTCTTCAACTATCCGGATGTATTGTGGGCTGCTACACTGGTCTTGGCTACGCGCATCGACTTTGTATGGAAAAACAGGAACGAGCTCGACCTATCATCATCAGGTACACGCTAGCAGTCGTCGGCGCTGCTTCGATAACGATCGCGTTACTGTTGCTTATGAATGATCTGGTCAATCGCTTCATATTACGGGAACCGGTCGAATACTTCGCCATTGCGAGTTTTCTTCCCGCTCCTGACCGTGGTCGACAGTTGCCGGATGCGCCGCCCAGTCCGGCAGCCGCTCCAGACACCCCTGAGCTCGAGTATGAAAAAAGCGAAAACGTGGTTGTCGACGTGCCGATCGTCGATATCGACACGACAACACCAATCGCAGAGCAACCGCTGAATCTCGACGATTAGCGAAGCGCAGGACGGGTTAGATTCCCGTCCGCGTCGAGTTCGAGTCCGGTCTCCTTCGCTCGTAAGAGAACCGTCTCCGGCCAGTCAACGCGACCGGCGTCGTCGCCGCCGAGGATCGCCATCAAGTACGCGTGTTCATCACCGGTATTACGGAAACCACGCATGACCCCCACGGGCACGGACACCATATCTAGAGGGCCCAACTCGGTTTCGTCGTCACCGTGGTCGCCCCAGTACACGACCCAACGTCCAGTCATGGCGACGAATACCTCGACAGTCGGGTGCGAGTGCAGGGCGGCCCCTTTGCCGGGGTCCGCACCGATATAGGTGACGTTGAATCCCTCGACCGCTCTGATCGCCGGTTGCAGATTGGAATCTTCGGTGACGCCGCGGCCGATGACGTTATAGATATCCCGCTCGTGTTCAGGGATACGCGTATCCACAAACGCTTGTTGGCTTGGGCGGAGATCTTCGAAGAGCGCGGTGCGCGATCGCATTTCCTCTATTAGAGCCGGTGTGTTCGCCATGGCTGTTTCCCCTCCGCGGTTGTGCGTACGTCAGGGCGATTATCCGGTGCCGGGAAGATATCTCGATTCCACCTCTAGAGTGTCCCCTAACATATTGATTCTCATAAGTCCAACGTTCCGGAAGATCGGACTCTAGCAGCTTTCTAGCACAGTTGTGCGTCTCCCGCCTACAATACCTGGCTCTTCGTAGGTGTGATCATGAATCTGACCCGACTCGCGCTGTCCAACCCGGTTGCTGCGGTGGTGGCGGTTCTGCTCGTGTTGCTGTTCGGGACGATCGCGCTGCTTCAGATTCCTGTGCAGATGATTCCGACCGTGGTAATTCCCAGGATCACGATCACAACGCCGTGGCGCGCGGCCGCGCCAGAAGAGGTTGAGTCGGAGATCATCGAGGCCCAGGAGGACGCGCTGCGTGGCGTGCCCGGTGTGGACAAGCTAGTGTCGAGCGCCGCCCAGGGGCAGGCGACGATCTCGCTGACGTTCGATCCCGGCGTGCCGGTCGAGCGCGCGTTGATCGAGGTCATCAACGGTCTGAATCAGGTGCAGCGCTACCCGGTCGACGCCGGGGAACCCCGCATCGAGACCGGAAGTTCCGACGTCGATAACACCATCGCTTGGTTTGGGATGTCGACCACCGAGGGAAACGACAACGACATCGCGGGGTATGAGGACTTCGTCGATGAAGTGGTGCAGACGCGTCTCGAGCGTATCAACGGCATCGCCCGCACGATAATCTACGGCGCGCGTGCGAGCGAGATTCGGGTGACCTTCGACCCCTATAAAGCCGCCGCGCTGGGCATCGATATCCCGACGCTCGCAGCGCTCACCGGGGACAACACCGACACGACGGGAGGGTTTTCCGATGTCGGGCGCCGGCAGTACACCGTCCGGTTTGCCGGCCGCTACGAGATCGAGGACTTCGGTGACCTGGTGCTCACCTGGCGTGACGGTAACCCCGTCAGGTTGCGTGATCTCGCGAGCGTCGAAAGTCGCCTCGTCGATCCAACGTTCATGATCGTCGAGTCGGGTGCGCCTGCTCTGGCCATCGGCGTTCTCGCCGAGGAAGGGATCAACGTCCTGGATGTGATGGACGACCTCAAAGCGGCGGTCGCGGAGCTTCGGGCCGGACCGCTCGCCAGAGAGGGCCTATCGATTACCCAGCTCTATGACGTCACCGAGTACATCAAGCAGTCCATCGGGATGCTGGCATTGAACCTGGTTCTCGGCATCGTCTTGGGCGTCGGGGTGCTGTGGTGGTTCTTGCGCCGCTGGCGCGCGACCGTCGTGGTCGCCATTGCCATTCCCGTGTCTCTCTTTGCTTCCTTCCTTGCGCTGAGCTTGGGTGGTAGGACCCTGAACGTCATCTCGCTCGCCGCGCTGGCGTTCGCGATGGGCATGGTGTTAGACGCCTCGATCATCGTACTGGAGAACATCGTTCGGCTGCGGGAAAAAGGAGAATCTAGCGAGGCGGCATCCCAGAAGGGCCCGGATCAAGTCTGGGGCGCCTTGTTCGCATCGACGGCGACCACGGTCGCCATTTTTCTGCCGATCTTATTCCTGCAGGACTTCGCCGGCCAGTTATTCGCAGATCTCGCGTTCGCGATCTCCGTCGCCATCGTCGCGTCGTTGCTGATTGCCATGGGGCTGGTTCCGGCGGCCGCCCACAGTTGGTTGCACCACGTAAATTTGGATGACCCGCACGAAGCATGGTGGGACGGGATCACCCGGACGGTGATGCGGGCTACCGATACCCGGCAACGACGCCACGCGTGGATCGCCGGGTTGGTACTGGCCGCGGTGACCATCACCTGGGTTCTGAAGCCGCCTGCCGACTACCTGCCCGAGGGTAACCAGAATTTCGTGTTTGCGTTCATTCTCCCGCCACCGGGACTGAGCATCGAGGCGGCAGAGACGGAGTTTCTCGACGTCGTCAAGGAGCGCCTGGCGCCCTATCTGGCAGGTCGGCGCGAACCCCAGATCGAGATGTATTTTCTCGGTATCGCCGCGCAATTCGGCATTATGGGCGTAAGGATCGCGGATGTGAGCCAGATGAATAACCTGCTGCGGCGACTCAATTCCGAGATCCTCGCCGGCATTCCGGACACGCTGGCGTTCGCGAATCGGGTCTCGATATTCTCCGGGTTCGAAGGAGGTCGCGACATCGAAGTTAATATCCAGAGTCGGGATATCGACGCGATCCTGGCCAGTGCGAGGCTGGGTATGGTGCTCATACCGGATGTGTTGCCGGGGTCTCAGGTCAGGCCCGACCCGGGAGATCAGCTGGCGCAGCCCGAGCTGCGGCTGATTCCAAACGAGCGACGCATTGCCGAAGTGGGGTGGAACCGAAGCACGATGTCGCGGATCGTCCGGGCGCTGGTCGACGGACTCTTCGTCGGCGAGTACTTCGATGGCGTTAAGAAACGCGACATCGTGCTTCGCGGCCCGGAGTGGGAGAGTCCCGAAGAGCTCGCGGCGACGCCTCTGGCAACGCCTATGCGGGGGACGGTCCCGCTGGGGGAGCTCGTGCGAGTGGAACGCACCGTGGGGCCGAACCAGATCCGGCGGGTCGATCGGCGCCGCACAATTACCTTGGTGGTGACACCGCCGCCCGGGCTATCGCTCGAAGAGTCCATCGCGACCCTGAGAGAAGAGGTAGAGCCGGCCCTCTTGGCCGAGTTGCCCGAAGATGGGGAGATCAGTTATTACGGCAGCGCAGACAATCTCCAGGTCGCGCTTAGCAACATGGCTAGGAGCTTCACTTTGGCGATTACCATACTGTATCTGTTAATCAGCGCGCTGTTCAGGTCCTTCAAAGACAGCCTGCTCGTGCTCCTGGTTCTGCCGTTGGCGACTGTCGGCGGCGTGATCGGTCTACGATTGACGAACCTGTTTACATTCCAGCCGATGGATCTGTTGACGATGATCGGCTTCATCACGCTGCTGGGTCTCGTGGTTAACAACGCGATTCTCCTCGTGCATCAGACGCGATCGCTGGAAAGAGAGGGAATCGACCGCCGGGAGGCTGTGCAACAGGCCGTTCGTATCCGGTTACGGCCGATACTGATGAGCACCCTGACCAGCTTGTTCGCTGTGCTTCCGCTTCTGCTGATCCCTGGCTCGGGCACCGAGCTCTATCGCGGCATGGCGGCGGTTATCGTCGGTGGAATGAGTGTCAGTGCGGTCTTCACCTTGATCCTACTACCGAGCCTGTTGAGGTTGGGCGAGGAACATCCAGGAGAGGCCGTGACAGGCGTACTGTCGGAAAGCTACGCTGGAAGTCGAATCGAGGGATAATGGCGGCAATGAAAGGACTTAAGACAATTCGCGTGATGGTATGGGCCTGTGTCCCGCTGCTACCGCTAACGGTTGCGGCACAAGGCGGTGGTTTTGGCCCGGCTGCCGTCGTTGTCGACAGGGTGAGGGAAACCGAACTCGCACCCACGATCAGTATCCCGGGCACGGTGCTGAGCCGCTTCGACTCGCGCCTCGCGTCCGAAGTGGAGGGCCGCGTCATCTGGTTCGCGGATGTCGGCACCGTCGTTGCGAAAGGGGATCCGCTGGTTCGCCTGGAGAGCACCACACTCGATATACAGCGCGAGGAGTATCAGGGCCTAGTCGAACGGGAACGCGCACGACTGACGTTCCTCGAGCCGGAAGTCGTGCGACTCGAGACGCTTGCAGCGCAAGACAACGCTGCCGAAAGTCTGCTCAACCAGACACAATCGAATCTGGAGGTGGCACGCGGAGACCTAAAGGTCGCCAACGCACGTCTCCGGCAGATCGAGGATCAGATCGACAAGACGACCATTCCGGCACCATTCGATGGGATCGTCAGCGAGCGCCTCGTGAATCTTGGCGAAATGATCAGCCGGCTGGATGAAGTCGTTCGCCTGGTGAATCCTGCGGCTATCGAAATTACGTCGCGGGCTCCGCTGAACGCGGTCGCGTTTCTCGAGCCGGCGTCCGAGTTGGCTATCTACAACGAGTACAGGAGAGGCATCGGAACTGTCAGAACTGTTGTGCCGTTTGGCGATCCAGAATCTCATATGTTCGAGCTGCGCGTCGATGTGCCGGCAGGAAGCTGGATCGTCGGTGAGAGTGTGCGTATGGATGTCCCCACCGCACAGCCAAAACAGGCGCTCGCTGTACCGCGGGACGCGCTCGTGCTGAGACGTGAAGGCACGTTTGTGTTTCGTGTGAACGACGAGCAAGTTGCCGAGCGCGTGCCGGTTACGACCGGCGCGGCCGACGGTGACCTGATCGAAGTGAAAGGGGATCTTGCCGCCGAGGACATGATCATCGTCCGGGGCGCGGAACGGCTTATCGAGGGTCAAACGGTCATGGTGACCGGGGGCTAGACGTCTGCGGTCGGTGCGGGGGTCTTTGAGGCCAGCCTGAATGTGAAGAAGTACACACGAAGCTGGAGTTACGGAGAGAAAGCGAGAGATTCTATGATTTTAAATCGAGCAATCTTGATTGGGCTTCTATTCCTCCCATTGACGGCCGTCGGTCACCATAGTATTGGTGCCACGTTCGATTCCGACACCGTGATCGAGCTGGAAGGCGAGATCAAACGGGTTCTCTGGCGGAACCCTCATGTGCGCTTCACGATCAGCGCCATAGACGAGAGTGGCCGGGAAACGCTTTGGGAGATCGAAAGCCAGTCAGTGAGTACGCTGCGCCGCAAGAACGTGACCACCGTACTCGTGGCGGTGGGTGATCAGATCAAGGTCGCCGGAAATCCATCAATACGTACAGCGAATGCCATGCATGCCAGTCACATGTTGCTGGCAAGCGGTGAGGAGGTCGTGTTGCGGGGAACAGGCAAGCCGCGATGGACCGATAAAGCGCTCGGCACGTCTGGACCGGCGTACGCCAGTGCGGGAAACACTTCTGACCCGGCGCGAGGCATCTTCCGAGTATGGAGCACTGTTTTTTCCGCGCCGATGCTTCTACCGGAGATCAACGCCAGCTTTGATCTCTACAGCTATCCGCTGACGGATGCGGCGCGCGCTGCTGTAGCGGACTTTGATCCGGCGGAGGACAGCCCGATCGGGAACTGCGAGGCGAAAGGCATGCCGACGATAATGGAGCAACCCTTTCCGATGGAGTTTATCTCGCAAGACGAAAATATTCTGCTGCATTTAGAGGAGTACGATCTTGTCCGCACGATCTACATGGGAACGGGCGCTCCTTCGGAGGAACTACCCGCCAGCCCCTTGGGAACTTCGGTTGGGCGGTGGGACGGGAGTACGCTGGTTGTCACCACGACGGGCGTAAATTGGCCCCACTTCGATACGGTCGGTATCCCTTTAAGTCAAGCGGTCGAGATTATTGAACGGTATAATCCGAGTGAGGATGGAAGTCGCTTGAATTACAGCATGACTGTAACCGATCCTGCGACCTTTACGGAGCCCGTGGCGCTCGAAAAGTACTGGCTGTGGATTCCCGATATCAAAGTGGGGCGCTACGAGTGTACGGTTGACGCGTAGATAGTGAGTGGCGGACGTGAACAATGCGGAGAATGTTCGATGATTGTAACTAGAATCGGCGCTTTGCTGGGAGCTCTACTCCTGCCCTACGCTGCCTTCGGTCACCATAGTTTCGCGACGACATTTAATCCCGACGTAATCGATGAACTCGAGGGTGAGATCATTGAAGTTCGCTGGCGAAATCCCCACGTGAATTTTACGCTCAAAACGGTGGATGATAGCGGCGTGGAAGTTTTGTGGGATATCGAAAGTCAGTCGCTGAGTATCATGCGGCGCATGGATCTCGCGACCGCGTTTATCCATGTCGGCGAGACGGTCAAGGTGGCCGGTAATCCTGCGAGACGAAGCGACGTCAACGCGATGTTTGTCCAGAACATACTCCTGCCGAGCGGCGAGGAATGGGTGTTTAAGTTCGGTGCTAGTCCTGCCGATCTCCGCTGGTCGGACCGACTCATGGGAACGACGGAGAAGTGGTTTGCCAGCGAAGGGGAAGCATCAGAGGCGGAGAGGGGAATTTTTCGGGTGTGGAGCACGACCCTGGCTGATGGGGCAGGCTGGCTCGGAAGATCGAGTTATCCGCTGACCGACTCGGCGCGGGCAGCGGTGGCCGAATTTGATCCGATAGCGGACGCGCCGCTTGCGAACTGCGCACCAAAAGGAATGCCGTATATCGTTACTCAACCTTATCCGATGGAGTTCGTCGAACAGAATGACACGATTTTGCTGCGTATCGAGGAGTACGATACCGTCCGCACGATACACATGGGTAGTGCTGTTGCCGAGGAAACCCCGCCGCCCTCGCTTCTTGGCTATTCCATAGGACACTGGGATAACGATACGCTCATTGTCAGGACCGCTGGGGTGAGCTACCCTTATTTCGACGGGTCAGGAATTCCGCAAAGTGATGCGGCAGAGTATGTCGAACGTATTACCGCTGCGAAGGACGGCAGCCGTTTGGACTACACAATCACGATCACCGATCCTGCGACATTTACCGAGCCGGTGGTGTTGGAAAAATTCTGGGTTTGGCTGTCTGATGTGAAGGTGGAGCCGTACAACTGTGAAGTTGGTGATTGACTACCATCAGATCTCCGGAAAAACTTTTTTCCAAAACAATCTTCCGATCTATGTCGTCGGAAAAGCGACTTTTTAATCGTCATCAGGATGCCCGTATCCTGCGCCATGACCACCGACATATCGCTCGACTTCGACTCCGTGATACTTCATCGATGCCACCAACTCGGAAGTCCAGAGTGCCTCGACTCCGCCTCTTCGAGGCCTGCCGGGTGAAAAGAGATCTGTGACAAATGCCACTCGCGCATCCGGCACGTAGGCTACCAGCGTTCCGTCGGCATGGCTGTTGATGACTTCATAGACTTCGACGGGTCGGCCGATGCCCTCGAGTGTGGCGCGTTGTCCGACTGCGATCACGGCGGCGCCCGTTTGACCGGCCCGCTCGAGCGCATTCGTGAAGAATGACGCATTATCTTGGCTTGTTACCAGCGTGGCGCCAGCTTGCACATAACCCCCAAACCCGCCCGTATGATCGATGTGATGGTGCGTCAAGATTACATATCTGAGCGGCTTTTCCGGCCAACGCTCCGCCAGATGCCTAAGCACGGCTTCGGACCGTTCGGGGAACCAGGGTGCATCAACGATGGCTAAACCGTCTGGACCTACTATCAGCAGGTTGTTTGAGCTGCCGCCCCCCTGGACCTGATAAATGTCGTCTCCGACCTCGAGCAGGGAGACGGTGTGGGTCTCGGGATAGTCTTGCGGTGCGCCGAGGCCTGCCCTGGCCAGGAAGAAGTGAGACATCGACCAACCCCATTCTCGCAAGCTTTCGTCCGTCTCCTGTAGATCATCGGACAACGCCAGCAACCGAGGGGCGATTCCGGGATTCACGTCGATGGAATTGCGGGTCTCCCGTCGCAGCAACTTGTCATCCAGAAATTGTTCCACCTGGAATGGGAACGGTACTCCGGAGACCTCTCGCCAGTCCGAGAAGATCACTTTGTGCTCAGTCTCACCCTTATGAGGATCGACTTCGATCGTTGTGATTTCCACCGGCAGGCCGTTGCTCTGATCGAGGATCATGCTCCACTGTGTGTCATGGGCGAACAACATCATCCGCTGATAGCGTCGGTCCTCGATCTTGAACTCCGACCCAGGTATGGCCTCGGCATGGGCAGCGAGAATTAACGGATTGGTCAGCCACAGGTTTTTAAAATTGGCGCCAATACGGGCTCCGCTCATGGGTCTCGTTGCCGGGGAAGGCGCCCGGCTATCCTGTCCCGCCGTCAGACCAAAGGACTCGTGGTAGGTCATGGTAAAGCTCAAATCGCCAAATACCGGGTAGACGGTATGTATTCCCCACTCTTCACGGGCTCTCCAGGCGTCCGGCTCCCACACCACGGTCAGCGTGTAATCCGAGGTATGTCTAGACACGCCATCGGGCGTGGTGCTCTGTCTCGGCGTGTAGTGCTGCCCGGTAGACTCGATTCGAATAGACGTCACGTCCTTAGCAAGTTCTAAGACCGATTGTGCCGCGGCAAGATTCGCGCCGCTGACCCCAATGACTGTAGAGACCAAAGTCCATACCAACCGATTCTGACTCATCATGTTGTGTCCTCCAGGGCCTGTGTGTGGCGAATGAATGCTCAAGCGGCGACCGGAACATGGTACAGGCCTCGACCTTAAGAATGCCATAGGGAACTATCTGGATCGACGCTTGCCGGTCGCAGCTTCCCGGATTTTGCGCGGCGTGCAACACCGCCCAAAGCATCGGACGTCTGTTGAGCGGAGGCATTGCCAGGTTACGCATTGCCCGCCATCGAAACCGTCGGCTCAGACATGACAAGACTTGGAAATCACGCTGATTTATGCGACAAACTAGGTATTCGCCACGCACAAGTAGCTGTGGCGAGCGCCTGAGAGCCCGCCAGGGCTGCTCGTATTGAGGCGTACGTCGGCTGGAAACTTCGCGGAGAAAAATAATGAATAAACGACTTCGATTGATTGTGGCGGTCTGTGCGGGGCTCGTGGTAATCGTCCTGCTGGCTAGCCGAATGGGTAGTACGCAGGAGCAAATGCAACCAGGCGCCGGATTCGCAGCGGTTCCCGGAATGAAGGGCGGGCAGGACATCTTCGGCCCTTACGAAGTTGTCGAGAACTGGCCGAAGCCGATGTCGGAGAGCCTTCCCGGACACGAGGGTTGGACCTATTCGGTCACCATGGACGTCTTTGCCGAGAGTCCGGATCGGGTGTTCCTCGTGCAGAAGGGCGAATTGCCGCTCATCGAGCAGCGGCCGCGGTCTGTCTGGTTACCGGAGCTTGGGGCGGGCCTGCAATTCCCCAACTTTCGATTGCCGTTGCGGCAGGCCGGCGCCTCGATTCCGAATGGCGACCAGCTCGAGGCTGAAGGGCGCGGTAGACCCGGCATCGACTGGCGTTGGGAGCACTGCGTTCTCGTCATAGATCGCGAAGGCAATATCATTGAGGAGTGGACGCAGTGGGACCACCTTTGGTACCGGCCGCATGACGTGGAGATCAGCCCCTACGATCCGGAGAAACACGTATGGATCGTTGACGCGGACGGGCATATGGTCCACAAGTTCACCAATGACGGTAAGGAGTTGGTCCTGACACTCGGTACGCCGGGCGAACCAGGTATGGACGATACGCATCTTCGCCGCCCGACGTTTCTCGTCTTCATGGATGCGAACACGATGTATCTAGCCGACGGCTACGACAACACGCGGGTCATTAAGTACGACATGGACGGCAACATCCTCGCGCAGTGGGGCGAGAAGGGCAACCCGCCGAACGAGACCCGCCCCGGCTACTGGAACAACGTGCACGGCATCGCCGTCGACCCCACGACCCGGCGAGTGTACGTCAACGATCGCAACAACAGCCGCGTGCAGGTCTTCGACGAGGACGGCAACTACCTGAGCGAGTGGAATTTCGGCCCGCGGCCGCCGATGGATATACACAGCTTCATCGTCACCAGCGACCAGAAGCTGTGGGCGGCCGACCAGGGTACACACAAGATCCTGGGCTATGACCTGGATGGGCATTTCCTATACTCCTGGGGCAGCTGGGGCGAGTATCCCGGCGGTATGTGGGGCGTGCACGGCATGTCCACCGACAACGAGGGTAATTTCTACACGGCCTCGGTGAACAACGGCCGGATTCAGAAGTTCCGACCTCGAGAAGGCGCCAACCCGGAATTCCTGGTGGGCAAACCGTGGCCGGGAGTCTGGTAGAGGACGGGGGCAGAATGATCAGGCTGATGGCGGCGTTTCTCGCCGGTATTCTTGTGACCTACATTGTGATGAGCAATGTAGTGAATCGAGCCGGCGACGTTAACGCAAGCGGAACGTTCGCGGAGCCCGAAGAAGCTCACCCAGCTGATGCGCCTGGCGGAAAAGGAGACGGAGCTGCTGCAATCCTATCGGCAGAGCTTGAGCGACTACCGGCAAACTCGGCAGCACCGCATAGAGACCGGTCGTCCCATGCGAGCGGTGCGGCCGAATCGGGTGATCTGATTCCTTCAGCTATGGTTTCGACAGGGGCGGGGTTCCAGCCGTCAGAAACCGGAACGGCGTCGCCGCCAGACTCGCTCACCGGAACCGCTAGCGAAGGAGACGACGCAGGTCCGGCGGAGTCCGGCGGAGGCGCAATCCCAGTACCGGAAGAACTCGCAGGACTTCTTGACGAAGGCGGGCGCATGGCCCAATTGCACCGGCAGCTCGAAAGCGAGGCGGAGGAGCTTTCCTGGTCACCCTATATGGAAGCTCAGATCGCAGGCTATCTGAGTCAGAAGCCTGCCCTGGCAGAGTTCTCGATTCCACTCATCGAGTGCCGCACGACCCTGTGCGAGGTACAGGTAATCGGCTACGGGGAGTCCCCGATGCAGAACTGGATGAATGCCACTGCCGATATGCGAGCCCAGCCGTGGTATGAGTTTGCCGATTCTTCCATCGGTGTCCAGCAGGTCGTGCCGGGAATTATCGGCTTGATGGTGGTGATGCAGAGGGCCCAGCCGTAGAATCGAACCGTTAGAACGAACAAACGTATCAGGGGGTTTTCATGAAGTCCGTGTATTTTGTGCTCGCCAGCGGGGCTGCGCTACTTTGTGGCTGTGATAATCGCTCGCCTGCCACGTCGGAACAGCAGCCCGTCGCTGACACCACACCGCCGGTCATCAGCTACGTCATTTTGAACCGGAATCCCAACCCAACCGTTCCGCTGGCTGCACTCTTGAGTCTTTCGACCGATGAGCCAACCGAGATGACGATCAGAATTGACGACGGCGAGCGGGCCTGGAACGCGACGTCAAGCGATGGCTTCGCGACGGATCACTCGCTGATGGTGCTCGGGATGCGTTTGGGGCGCATGCACCACATCAGCGCCGTCGTCACCGATCGATCCGGTAACGTCAGCGAAACGCCACCTTTGCCGCTGGAGATGCCGCCTCTTCCTGTGGATCTCACTCTGCCGGAGCTTATCACTTCAAACCCCGAGCTCATGGAGCCGGGCGTGACGATGTTTAACGTGTTCCAGCTGCCCTCCGGACTCGGCGGACCGGCGGCTCCGACTGCCGTGCTTTATATAGTCGACGAGCGGGGCGAGATCATCTGGTACTACCGGTCCGAGCTCGAAGTGGGCGACGTGCGCCGTATGAGCAATGGAAACCTGCTCTTCAGTACCGGGGACGCCAGTCTCGGTGTGGAGATCGACATGCTCGGCAATGTCGTCCAGCAGTGGCACGCTGTCGGCACCGCAACGGACGTCCCCGAAGGCAGTACACCCGTGGAGATGGGCTCGCTGCACCACGAACTCGCCGAGATGCCCTCGGGGAACCTGCTCACCTTGAGTTCAGAGTTGCGAGTCGTTCAGGACTTTCCGACGAGTGAATCCGACCCCGATGCACCGCGTGCGCCTGGATCGGTGATCGGCGACGTCATCGTTGAGTTCTCCCGGGACGGGACGATCGTTCGAGAGTGGAAACTACTGGATATCATGGATCCGTATCGCATCGGCGTCGATTCACTCGACGGCGGCTACTGGGCCGTTCGCTATGGGCCCCTGATCGAGGACCTGGAGGCGGAACCCATCCGCGACTGGGCCCACGCCAACGCGCTGATCTACGATCCCAGCGACGACTCCTATATCGTGTCCCTCTACCATCAGGACGCCGTCGTTAAAATCGATCGGGACACGGGCGAACTGCTCTGGATACTGGGTGCGCCTGATAACTGGCAGGAGCCCTGGAGCTCGCGTCGTCTGCAACCGGTC
>SMVB01196939.1_pt1 | contig 16255 bp, 19 predicted proteins | sample 2456461 | NCBI WGS metagenome assembly SMVB01 (sample SAMN11095934, study PRJNA526329) | marine sediment metagenome | biome: Marine sediment; feature: Surficial sediment; material: Deep marine sediment; isolation source: Hadal surficial sediment | place: Pacific Ocean | collected 2014-05 | depth...
CCTTTTAATGGACGAGTAATCGATCATAGCCTACACCCAGTCGACAGGTCTTATGCTGGCACATATGAGGGGTTTACCAAGCTACATACACTATATATATACTTTGATTAATATCAGTTGACGGGCAATTCCCCGCGCCTGGTTCTTTGCAATTACAAACAGGAGGTTAAGATGAAAAATGCCATTTCCCTAATCATGTTAGTGGTTTTGATGGTTGCTGCAGTGCCAGCATTTTCCGCACAAAATCCTGCAACAAAAGCCGTATTGATTACCGGTGCCAGCACCGGCATCGGTCGGCATGCGGCGGAACAACTCGCTGCTGCAGGCTATTTTGTCTATGCAGGTGCACGTAAAGCCCATGACATCGAGGAACTCAACAAGATCGAAAACATCATGGCGATTCGACTGGATGTCACCATACAATCTGAAATCGACGCGGCTGTTAAATTGATTCAAGCAGAAGGCCGTGGTTTGTGGGGCCTGGTGAACAACGCCGGGATCAACTTCATTGAGCCATTGATTGAAGCTGATGAGTCACAACTTGAATTCCTGTTCGACGTGAATGTGTATGGCGTGTTCCGCGTCACCAAGGCTTTCGCGCCGATGATCATTGAATCAAAAGGCCGGATCGTCAACATCAGCTCGATCGCCGGAATCCTGTCCGGCGGCCTGCCGGGTTACGGGATGTATGTTATGAGCAAACACGCGATAGAGGCGTTCACCGACCAGTTGTCATTTGAATTGACACAATTCGACGTAAAAGTCATTGCAATTGAACCGGGCAACTTCAGCACCGATATCGGCAAGTCCCGGTGTAAACGGATGCTTGCTCAAAATGAAGATAAAAAGTATCGGTATTACGCTGAGGTTATGCAGGGCTATCTGGAAAGTTGCAAAAAGCTCGCTGAGAGTGACAACTCATCTGCCGCACCACCACCAAAACTCGTATCAAACGCCATTCAGCAGGCGTTGTTTGACGAACAGCCCAAAGAACATTACCTGGTGGTTTCGAACCAGTTTGAGGCCATGATCACAATTGGCAAGGCAATGGAAGAATTGCTCAACCTGAACAACAATCATGCATTCAGTTACACGCGTGAACAACTGATCTCAATAATGGACGAAGAATGGGCGATTCTCAAAGGTGAGAAAACACGTAATTGGGGTGACGGTGACTGAATTCCAAATAAGGGAAAAAACATGGGTAAACGCAAGCTGAGCAACAAGGAATATGAAGCCGAGCTATACCGGCTGCAGGTGGAGTTATGCAAATTGCAGAAATGGATAAAAGCCACAGGCAAGCGCGCGATCATCATCTTCGAGGGCCGTGATGCAGCAGGCAAAGGGGGCGTGATCAAGCGTATCACCGAAATGGTCAGTCCACGGGTATTCCAGCTCAATGCCCTGCCGGCACCAACCGACCGGCAGAAGACACAGATGTATCTGCAGCGTTATGTCGAACGCTTTCCAGCGGCAGGCGAGATTATCCTTTTTGACCGCAGTTGGTATAACCGAGCAGGAGTCGAGCGGGTAATGGGATTTTGCACGGAAAAAGAATATCAACGCTTCCTGCGCACCACTCCAGCCTTCGAAAGGAATATTGTAGATGATGGAATTATCCTGATAAAGTACTGGTTCGAAGTGAGTCCGGAGGTACAAACCCGTCGTTTTAAAGGTCGTATGACCGATCCACGCAAGCACTGGAAACTCAGCCCGATGGATCTGACAGCTCAGAGCCGCTGGTATGACTATTCGCGGGCCAGGGATGCCATGTTCATGGCAACCGACACCCAATGGGCGCCGTGGAATGTGGTCAAATCAGACCATAAAAAACACGCGCGACTGAATTGTATTTCACATCTGCTTAGCCAGTTTCCCTATGAGGACATCCCGTACGACAAACCTGAACTACTTGATCAACAGAGTAGCAATGGATATACAAACCCGGAATACGAATATAATTACGTACCAGAAAAGTTTTGAGAGTATTGGGGTCAGGTTGAATTAAATGTTATAAAATCTGTGTTATCCCAATGGCTTTCTCTCATTTAATTCAACCTGACCCCATTACCATGAAAATCCGCAACTGGCGCATATCTTTTTGGCTGAGCCTGCTTATCGCTTTACTGGCATTCCCACCACAATGGTATCCGCTGCCGTTGAGGGTACAAATGGCACAGTGGTTCAACGCGGCCTCCTATCGTGCCCTGCCTGAATCGCTGCCAGCAGGACCAGAACCGATACAGGAGTTTTGCCCACAGGAAAACAGCGACTGGCGTGAAGCACAGCAGATCGAAGGTGTTCAAATCGCTGCCTCCCGAACCTGCGTGGCGGATAATCCTGCAGCAGTAGCCGCCTTTGTGCGTGGCACCAACAATGTCAGCCGACAAACATTGATTGATTCAGGCCTTGCACCCGACACGGTGGTCAAGGGCCGCGACCTGGATGGCGACGGCGACCCGGATGAAATACACATCCGGCTGGAAGTCGCAGAACTCAACGGCGGCTCACCCGAGTCACGCACGCCGGTGACTGAATATGAACTGGCACCGGGGATAAAGCCCGGATTCTGGGTGTTTGTACCCAAACATGTCGGTATGTCCACCGAAAATGCGGACACAACAGTTGCCCAACGATTGCTCCGGGTGCCCTCACCCGCCATCCGGGTTGAAGAAGGAGACAAAGTTCTGATCACGCTGGAAAACACCCACTATATGCCACACACATTGCACCTTCACGGCACCGACCATGGTTTTATAACTGCTTCCGGCCAGGGCAATGACGGCGTACCAATCGTCGGAGAGGTACCGGTGATGCCGGGCGAGTCGAGGACCTATGAACTCACACCGCGCACCGCCGGCACTAAATTTTACCATTGTCACGTACAGCCTCACGTGCACGTGATGATGGGTTTGCAGGGTCTGTTCATCATTGAAGAGAATCGTCCGAATAACTGGCTGCAAACCATGAACGTGGGTGCGGGTCATGTGCGTGTGCCGTCAAAAGCCGTGCTTGAAGAATACGACCGCGAATACGACCTGCACTACACCGATGTGGATAAAGAACTGAATGAACGTATTCAGCAAAATAATGATGTGCGTCTGATCACCCGTTCGATGCATCGTGATTACGACACTACCGAGGCCAGCAGTGATTATTTCGCTTTGAATGGCCGCTCGTTTCCTTATACCTTTCGTGAGTCACTGGTACTGACCAAGCCCGGTGAGCGCATCAAGTTGCGGGTGGTCAATGGTGGTCGTGACGCCATCGCTTTGCACACCCACGGTCACACCATGACCATCACCCACAGGGACGGAATTGAATCGCCCCCGCAGGCACGTATAACCCGCGATGTGGTCTCCATTGCAACAGCCCAGCGGCTTGACCTTGCACTTTCAACCCGCAACGATGGACTGGGTGCCTATGGTTCCGGCATCTGGCTGTTTCACGACCATGGCAGCAAAGCTGTAACCACCGATGGTATCGGCCCCGGCGGACACATCAGCGCGATCGTTTATGACGAATACCTGGATGACAGCGGTTGGCCCCGTACCAGCGGTGTCAGTCTGGATCCGTATTTTACCGAAGCCTATTACCGCAAGGATCTGCCGGTTTGGCAGAGCTATGCCAGCGGCCTGTTCGCAGATACCGGCTCAGACAGAAACCTGCTGTTACGACTGCTTGTATTTGTGCTGGCTTGTGGAATCGCCGCTGGTCTGTTGGCATCGAGATTGGCAAGGCGTTGAGCCTCCGGTTTTTAGTCGTTTTTAGTTTTGCAGCCACGCTGGCTTTGGCGCCATTAACACCCCGCGCCCAGGATCACTCACATCACGGTGACCACGCCATGAGCATCGACAAAGACGGCATGACGATGAACGCCAACAGCAGCCAGTTACCGCGCGAATGCAAAGAAATCAACCAGAACTACCACTTTGAAGTCCACGCGGGCACCGATTATGCACAGGACACGCCCGGCAACATTTTTGGCTATGACCTGAACGAGTTTGAAGTGGAGCCCTGCAGCCTGGTGCAAATCACACTGGTCAACGATGACGATATCCGTCACCAGTGGATGATCCATGGCTTGCCACGCTATATCTACCCTGGCGGGATGTTTCACCTTGAAGCCGCCGGTGGTCAGTCGCGCACCGGCAGTTTTATCGTACCCGGCAACGACGCCACGCTGCTGGTGCATTGCGATATGGCCCAGCACATGGAAAAGGGCATGAAAGCGCAGTTAATAGTCGGAAAAGGTGGTAAAGACCTGTGGGCCGTAGCGGGTGTCAGCTCACCTTTTTTGCGAGCCGATTACCTGAGTAGAACGCAATTAGGGTGGCTGATTATCTCCGCCATATTGGCGGCACTCGGCGTATTTTTTATAGCCCAAAGACGCCGCAGCTAAGCACCCTTCATCTAATTCGGTAGCCCGCATGGCAGGCAACACATGCGGCGGTGATGTCCGCAAGCATTTGATATGCAGCAAGCAAGTCTCCTTCCTGGGCCTTCAATGCGAAACGGCTTGCCGACCGGTGCATGCTGGTGCCCGCCTGGCGCATTCCTTCCGGCATGAACTCAGCCATGCGCTCTGCGCCGTGTGAGTTCAAAGAGCTCATTCCAAGACGGTACTCGGCCACATCTGCCGCTTTGTCCAGTTCAGCGTCTCCCATATACCCAAGGATCTCATTGATTGCCCGCAAATGATCACGCATGTTTGACATCATGTGCTGCTGCATTTTTTCGGGTATTTGGACAAGTTGCCTTGTTTCTTCAGCAGCAATGGAAAACTCGCCTGAGATCAACAATGACATTGTTACCACAGCAATCTTCAATGATTTAGTCACTCATTGGCCTCCTCAAGATCGTCTCACACCTTTATTCAATCTGCTTCTCCAAGCAATCATAAACAAAACCCAGCTCAACATGACCGGGGCTTTGTCAAAGCTATGGAACCGGGCTTTATATAATGGGCGGGGTTGAACCTGACGCCATTTATTTCTTATTAAATGAACCTGACCCCAAATATAACAGGTGGGAAATGCTAACTAGTGATGCACGCTGACGATTTGTATTGGTGGTCCAAAGCTGACCAGTCGTGTGTCAAACGTGTAATGCGCTTCTATTGACATCAAACTGATAAAAATCATTATCGCAACCGGTGGTAGCAATATGGCCGTCATCAGCACCATTCTTTCCCACATCATGTGCATGAATATCGCGATGATGAAGCCGGCTTTGAGGAGCATGAAGGTGATGATCAGTGTCCAGCGCAACAGTCCTTGAAACTGCAGGTAATCGACCATGTAGGAAAAGCTGCTGAGGACAAACAGCAATATCCATATCCACAGATAAATCTTCAGTGGGTGTTGTTGGTGCCCTTCTGCTTGTGTGCTCATTCGTTTTTGCCCTTACCAGAGATAGAAAAATGCGAAAATAAATACCCATACCAGATCAACGAAATGCCAGTACAGACCGGCGATTTCAACAATCTCATAATTGCCGCCTTTGTGCTTATCGTAATAACCGCTTCTGACCCGGAGTGCGATGACCGTCAGGTAAATCACACCGGCACTGACGTGCAAACCGTGAAAACCTGTAATCATGAAGAACGTAGAACCGAACTGCGGCGCACCCATCGGGTTACTCCACGGACGCACGCCCTCCTCGACAATCAGCTTGGTCCACTCGAAAGCCTGCATACCGACAAATGACGCACCCAGTGCTGCGGTGGCCAGCATCAGCCACATGGTTTTCTTTTTATCCAGGCGATATCCGTAGTTCACTGCCAGCGCCATCGTGCCGGAACTGGTGATCAAAATAAACGTCATGATCGCGATCAGTATCAGCGGGATAGGCTCACCACCGAAAGACAGTGCGAAAACCTCACTGGGGACCGGCCAGTTGGTGGTTGTCGACATGCGCACGTTCATGTATCCAATCAGAAAACAGGAGAATATAAAGGTATCGCTGAGCAGGAAAATCCACATCATGGCCTTGCCCCACGGCACCTCAAAGGCCTGCTTGTCTCTTGACCAGTCGGATACCAGTCCGGCAACGCCCGTCGGTTCGTTTACGCTTATCGCATCCTGTGACATTGAATTTTTCCTTTTAGGTCGACAACAACAATCCAAACAACACCAGCCAAACCAGCAACAAGAAATGCCAGTAGACCGAACACAACTCGACACTCAAACGTATGGCTTGCAGACCCGCGCCGGTAACAAAGCGGATTTCAGCGCGCGCCCAGACAAATAAGCCACCCAGCAAATGCACTGCATGCAAGCCCGTAAACAGATAAAAGAACGCATTGTATGGATTGCTATAGGCAAAGTAGCCTGCACTTCCCATTTCCTGCCAGGCCATCCATTGTCCGGCCAGAAAAACCAGTGTCAGTACCCCCCCGGCTAGCATTGCCAGCTTGAAATGCTTACCATCCGGCTTTGCGACTGTCACCCGTGCCCATTGCATTGCGATACTAGCCAGCACCAAAACTGCGGTATTGATCCACAATAAATTGGGTAACGCCACCCTCGACCAGTCGGCAAGCTCCATGCGCTCAACATAGGCAACTGACATCAGGGCAAAGACACTGAACATTACCGCCATCAGCACCCGCAAAGCGGTGCGCGCAACCGGCAACCCAGGAAATGCATCGTTTGAAAACTCAGGGCCGCTGCCGTGGGTTTCCCAGGACTTTTCAGTGACTTTTCCAAACAGGCTCATGCAGGGTGATCCTCGTCACGGTGATCATGGTCAGGGTGGTGGCCTGGCGCTGAAGCGTGCTCGGAGTCCGCCGGTTGGTTTTGCGGAATAAAATCTTCAGCAACACCCGGCACACTGTAGTCATAGGCCCAGCGGTAGACTTCCGGCAGGTCATGGCCCCAGTTCCCATGTTTCGGCGGCGTATTTGGCGTTTGCCATTCCAGCGTGGTCGCTTTCCACGGATTGTCATCTGCCTTTTTGCCTTTTTTCAGGCTCACAACCATGTTGTAAATAAATATTAACTGGGATAAACCCACAATAATCGCAGATATGGTTATACCGGCATTCATCGTTTGTACGGACTCAGGAAGAAAATCGGTCTCACCCATTGCATAGTAGCGGCGCGGCAGGCCGAGAATGCCCAGGTAATGCATCGGCAGGTAGATGGAATAGGTACCTAAAAAGGTTAACCAAAAATGCCATTTGCCAAGCGTATTATTGAACATGCGACCGGAAATTTTCGGATACCAGTGATAGATGGCGGCAAACAGTACAAGGATCGGCGACACACCCATCACCATGTGGAAATGCCCGACCACAAAATAGGTATCTGACAACGGCAAATCGACCACCACGTTACCCAGGAACAAGCCTGTCAAGCCACCATGCACGAAGGTAAAGATAAACCCAATTGCAAAATACATTGGCACCGTGAGGTGAATATTGCCCCGCCACAAAGTCAGCACCCAGTTGTAAACCTTGATCGCGGTCGGTATGGCAATGATCAGTGTTGTGGTGGCAAAGAAGAATCCAAAATATGGATTCATACCACTGACATACATATGGTGGGCCCAAACCACAAAACTCAGTCCACCAATTGCCAGGATCGCCCAGACCATCATCCGGTATCCGAAAATGTTCTTGCGTGCGTGGCAGGCGAGCACATCAGAAACCATGCCGAAGGCCGGCAAAGCAACGATATACACCTCGGGATGACCAAAGAACCAGAACAAATGCTGGAACAGTACCGGACTACCGCCTGAATGCTCCAGTTGTTCACCCATGGACAACACTGCGGGCATGAAGAAACTGGTTCCCAACAAACTGTCCAGGGTCATCATAATGGCACTGACCAGCAACGCTGGGAACGCCAGCAAACCCAGGATGGTGGCCGTAAATATACCCCACACCGACAGGGGCATACGCATCAGCGTCATGCCACGGCAGCGCGCCTGCAATACCGTGGTCACATAGTTCAGACCGCCCATGGTAAACGCGATGATAAACACGCCAAGCGATACCAGCATCAATATAATACCCCAACTGGCACCCGGCGTTCCCGGCAAAATTGCTTGCGGTGGATACAGGGTCCAACCGGCACCGGTTGGCCCGCCCGGCACGAAGAAACTGGCCAGCAGAATAATAACTGACAACAGGTAGACCCAGTAACTGAGCATGTTCATGTATGGAAATACCATGTCCCGTGCACCGATCATCAATGGAATCAGGTAATTACCAAAACCACCAAGAAATAAGGCGGTTAACAGGTAAATCACCATTATCATGCCGTGCATGGTGTTGAACTGGTAATAATCCACCGGATCAATGAACGAAAATGTACCCGGGAAACCCAGTTGCAAACGCATCATACCGGATAGCACCAGCGCGATCAGTCCGACAAAAATGGCCGTCGCCGCATATTGGATAGCAATGACCTTGTGGTCCTGGCTCCAGACGTATTTGGTTATAAAAGTTTGCGGATCATGATGCTCGATTGAGTGATCGCGGTCGGCAATGGCGACATAGGACATCAGTTAGTTCTCCAGACAGGATTTGATCTAAAAATGTTAATACTATTCATTCGATACATGTTAAAAAATTCATGCTCTCTATGATTTCCTGCTCTAATCAAGCGTGTTGATATAGGCCAGTAAATCATTGATGGCTTGTTCTTCCCTGACAACATCTGCCATCAGGGTCATTTGAAAGCCATACATGTCTTTTGGATGGGCCCCGCGGATACCCTCGCGGTAGTTGTACAGCTGGGTTGCCAAATACCAGTCACTTTGACCCGCCAGACGCGGCGCATTCAAGGCCCAGATTCCTTTTCCGTCCTGACCGTGACAATTCGCACAAGTTACAAAAATCCGCGACCCGCTTGCTACATCACCGGTAATAGTTTGCTCGACATCTACTTCGGGCATTGCTTTTATGTAGGCAAGCACATCATTGATTGCCGTATCACCAGGCAACATACCGGCCATCGGTGCCATCTGCTGGCCATAGATATCGTCTTCGTGTGCTCCCCGGATGCCCTGCTGGAAATACTTTAGCTGGCGTTTCATATACCAACTGTCACCACCTGCAAGCCTGGGTGCATTCATGGCAAGGTTTCCTTCACCCTGCTGCCCGTGGCATGCTGAACAGACCGCGTAGCCCGCTTGTCCCGCCACCGGGTCGCCTTCGGGTACCGCCATTGTTTCCGCAAAGGTAGGCAGGCTGTTACGCCAGATCTCAAAATCGGCTGGCTCGTCCACCACCACTTTGCCGCGCATGGTGTGATGGCCCATCCCGCAAAGCTCTTCGCAGAGGATCTCGAAAGTTCCGGTGCGGATGGGTTCAAACCAAAGATAGGTCACCATGCCGGGTATCAAATCCATCTTGACCCGAAACTGGGCGACGGCGAAATCGTGCAATACGTCTTTGGAACGAAGCAACATGTGGACCGGTTGATTCAGCGGTAAATGCACTTCGTTGCTGTTTACCAGGCGGTCATCCTGACCGTTGGGGTCTTCAGGGTTCAAACCAAACGGGTTCTTCAAGCTGACATTTCTGATATCAGTTTCACCCATCACCCCATCGTCCCCGGGCAACCGGAAACTCCAGTGCCATTGCTGTCCGACCGCTTCAACTTCCATCGCGTTATCAGGAACCGTCACGAATTTGCCCCACACCCACAAACCCGGTGCGAGTAAAACCACCACACCAATGGTGGTTATGACGGTTAGCCAAACTTCAAGCTTCTTGTTTTCAGGTTCGTAATGTGCCCGCTGACCGCGACTGTGATGAAATTTGTATACCGTGTAAGCAAGGAACAGATTGACCAGCACAAAAACAATGCCGGTGATCAGAAAGGTGAGGTTGATGGTGTCGTCAATCATGCCCCAATTTGATGCAATCGGGGTGAACCACCAGGGGCTCCAAAAGTGAAAAATAACGGTTGCGATTACAAGTAATACCAGTACAACTGCAAAGCCCATAAGCGTGTCCTTGGGTTCTTATTTGTTTATGTTCTGCGAAGCAACCTGCTGAAAGGGTTGACAAAATGTCGATCAGTTGCCCTGTGTGTGGATTCCGGGTGTTTTTGACGCATCATGGATTTGATCGTTTCACCCTGCCCTTTGTGAGCGTAAATCAGGATCAGGTATTTGCCTGCCTCAATATCATCATGGAAACGACGCAACTTGCGATTTTCGCTGTCCATACCGGTCAGGCCGCCGACCCAGGCACCAAATAATGTGGGTACGATCACCGCCGCCAGCATAGCCAGGCCAGGAACGCTCGGTCCGAAAGGCTTCAGAAACATCAAAAATGCGGCAAGTACCACACCACTGATAAAGCCAATATTTGCACCAATAAAACCGAGCCGTATCAAATCGGTGGTTTCGAGCCAGTTACTGGAATGTAATTTCTCTTTTTTGAGGCCCGCTTCGTCTTTGCTGATCACGTGAAGAAACCAGTCATTTACACCCGCGTCGTGTAAATCATCTGAGATTTTATGCGCACTTTCCAGCGTTGGAGCCAGATAGTAAAAACACTTCATGACGTTACCTCACAGCGTTTAATAAGGCCGAACCAGGCCTGATTTTCTTATTCTTTTCCAGGTGATCTGAATTACTTCAGAAGTCTGCTAAGAAAAACCCCTTGCATAGCAACCCTGGGATGGGCTCAAAGTTTCGCATATTTATCCGTAACTTGAAAGCGATCAACTTGTGATGCTTGATTATTGATCAGAAATGAGACTCATTCCGAAAAAAAACGTCTAAAAAAAGTTGCAAATAATGGCGATCCTGCCAGGTGATAAATGATAGATACAAGCGCTTGATTTACAGGCATTTGATCGAAGTTTCGTTTTTGTTTGTTGTCTGTCCCGGCTTCTGACAGAATCAGCAGCACGCCACCTATCCATCGGTTTGCAGGGGCAAAATACGATATGACCAATATGGCTGAATCCAGCACCCCCGCCAACCCCTTCGACAACTGGAAATCAATCTCCGTCGCACTGTATATGACCCTGGTGGGCTACGGCGTCCTGGTCGGGGTGCCGGTAATTTCGACAGCATGGGTTGAATTGCTCGGTTTTACCGAGGAACAGGTCGGTCGGGTTGCTGGGGCAGATTTAGGCGGTCTTGCTGCCGGCGCGATCCTGGTTTCATTTGTGATTGGCAAACTCAATCGCCGTTGGCTGGTCTTTCTGGGCCTGGCAATTGCCGTGGGCGCAAATGCACTGTGTATGTTTTCCGAAGATTATCAGACCGTGTTGTGGTTGAGGTTTCTGGCCGGTACAGGCAGTGGAATTTACACCGGGGTTGCGGTCGCGACGCTTGGTGGCAGCAGTAAACCGGCACGCGCCTATAACATGATGTTATTTGCGTTTGCATTTTCGCAGGCAGCGGAGATGCACTTTTTGCCAATGTTGTCGATGAATGGGATTTACTGGGCTTTCATTGTGTTGTATTTAATAAGTCTGCCATTCATTCGACTGATTCCAGCCAGACCCGTCAAACGCGAAGTCTTTGAAGCCAGGATCGGAGCGGATGGCAAAATCGCACCATCCATTCCCAAATACCTGCCATGGCTGTGTCTGGCGGCAATATTTTTCACCTATATCAACATTGGATCCTACTGGACATATATTGAATTGGCCTCGCTGGATGCCGGGATTAACGAAGTCTGGATCGGCCGGTTGCTGGTGTGGGTGTCTTTTGGCAGTTTTGTCGGTTGTTTTATCGCAACGGTCATAAGCAACCGCTTCGGTCTTGCGCGGCCGTTACTGTCTTACGCTTGCGATCATGACGCTTATTGTCGGCCTCCTCGGTGATGAAATAAGTTACCGAAACCTGTTGATCAGCCTGATCACATTCAGCCTGTTGTGGATTTTTATCGACGTTTACCAAATGTCAACCGTTGCTGTAATCGACAAAACCGGTGCCTACGCGTCACTGATGCCGGGGGCACAGGGTTTGGGCCAGATTGTCGGCCCGAATATTGCGGCCAGCATGCTGGGCGCGGGTATGGGCTACAGCGCCGTTTTTATCATGTGTGCTTGCGCTGCGTTTACCGGGTTGCTGATTTATGGTGGGATGTATTTTGGTTTGAGACACAGGGTGCCCGAACTGGCGACCAGGGGCTGAACGGCCCACTCATCAGCCCACAAATCAACCAGTTAACCCACTTGTCGCGCGTTCGTTCAGCAACTCATCACGCCATTCGGACACGTTCATTTCGATGGCCATAAAGCCACCTATCCAGAGTAATTGATCCCAGCTATACATCCAATGTCCGTTCCAGGCCCAAAAACCGGCATCGACCAACAGGATTGTGTAGAAAAACTTTCCGGCATGGCTGACCAGCATCAGACGCCCACCGGTAATACCCCGCTCCTGCAACTGTACCGCCAATTCAATAGACAGCACGACCAGCAACCACGTGATGGCATCTTGAATATCAAACCAGGCGGTAATTTTATCCAGCCTGAACCCGCTTTCATCTGTCACCACGCTGGGATCAACCATGAAAAAAACCTGCTCATTGGAAAGCCCGTTGCAGTTTTCAGCGGTGATCATGGTGTATTGCAGGTTGCGTGTGAAAGATATTTCCTGGCCAGCCAACTGGCAAAGGTTTTCTATCCGGGGATCAGCCTGCACATCGCGCAGGTCTGCCATGTTCATACTCCAAGCGAGTATGGTGTGGGCGAGAAAAACATAACAGATCCCCCTGAGCCCTTGCAGGGCCTTTCCTCGCCACCCTTTAAGCGCCTCATCAGAGAGCACCCAGGTTTCAAGCTCAAATATGAACAGCAGGCCAAACCACGCCAGTTCATCGATCGAAGTGCCAAATGCCCGGGTCCAATCCAGCAGCGTACCGCCGTTGCGCAGGGTGTGCTCTGCCATCGTGTACTCATCCCAGCCATAATAGGCCCAGTTCAGAAGCAGCAGCGAGTAGACCACCCATTTGACGATCTGGCGACCATCAGGGCGATCTTCTTTGTCAGGGCTTGTAGTTCCTGCGTGTGTAATGGTGTGTTCCCGGCTAACAGCAAAGCATATTATGCATCGTAATAACTACCATACACCTGCTTTCATATAAGAATTTGGCCAGCTGAAAAAGCAACTGGCGGTCAGAGGCTCAATACCACCTTTTGATACAAACCGCCAAAGTACACTTCGATTTTACATTGCTCCGCTTCAATATCGTCCGGCATAAACACCGGTAACTCATGCTGCCATAAATCCATTGCATACGGTTCCAACCGGGTTGAAAAATCACCATATACACAGGCCACCTGCAAAACCTTGCTGCGGGGTGCTGATGATCGCAGACCCGCTATCCAGTGCAACGTTTTCGCGCACGCTTCGCCCGACCCGACAAAAACAAATTTCGTTATTATTCTCCGCATGAAGTCCCGTCCATCAGTGCTTATATTATATTAACTTAATATAAAGATTCTATGATTTCTACTACCCGACCGCATAAGCGCACTATAAAGTTAAGCCTAGTGTCGTGTCACACGTAATCGCTTTGTTTATTGACATCTGTCAAATAATTGAAATTAATGACGCATCAATATCATAATTAGGCTTATATTTAGAGCACGACATGATCCCGGTCATTCGGGTCGGGTCTCCAGCTAAGGAAAGGCCGTTGAAAATCAATGTTGTGGGTGGCGGTATTTCAGGATTGGCAACCGCCCAGGCAATTTTGGCAGCAATGCCGAGTGCCGAAATCATAATTCTTGAGTCGGCCAGACGCGCCGGAGGCAAGGTATGGACGGAGCTCAGCCCGGAGGGCTATTTGTGCGAGGGTGGCGTCAACGGTTTCCTGAATAAAATTCCAAAAACCCTCGAGTCATGCGCTGAACTTGGCATATCACCGCTGGGCGCTGACATCGCCGCACAAAGACGGTATGTGTTCAGCCGCAACAAAGCCATCCCCCAGTATGTGGTTGGTCATGCCTCAAAACTCGGTTCCCTCAACAAGAACCTGCAGACGCACCCAGGATTAATTCTGACCGGCAACGCATTTAAAGGCGTGAGCCTGAACGACTGCTTGGTCAATGCTTCGCAAACAGCAAAGTCTTTGCTGGCAACGGCCGTAACCGGATAACTCAACACAGCATGCACCCGGCGGATAACCCTCTCGTTTCCGACCCACACAAACAGCGCCGCCTGCAAGTTCTGTGGAAGCTTTTGAAAAAGACTGCCCAGCCATTGCTGGAAAGCGCCAAGGCTTTGCTGCCAATTGTACTGGTGATCGCGTTTTTCCAGCTTGCCGTCCTGCAACAGCCCATCCCGAACATGGGGAAAATGTTGTGGGGTACCGTGCTGGTGCTCATTGGCCTGGCGTTATTTGTACGTGGCCTGCAGATGGCACTGTTTCCAATTGGTGAGGAAATGGCCTACAACTTTGTGCGCAAAGGCAATATCTGGTGGTTATTGATATTTGCTTTTACGCTGGGTTTCGGAACAACGGTCGCCGAACCCGCGTTGATCGCCATTTCAGAAGAAGCCGCGCGAATCGCGGCAGACGGTCGGATTATCAGCGATACTGTTGCAGCACAGAGTAGTTATGCAATTGGCCTGCGTCTGACGGTGGCACTTGCTGTTGGTGTCGCCCTTGTCATTGGTGTATTCCGCATTCTTAAGGGCTGGCCGGTTCAATACCTGATTATCGGTGGTTATTTTGGCGTGGTGGTCATGACTTTTTTCGCCCCGCGAGAGATCATTGGTATCGCTTATGATTCCGGCGGTGTCACCACCTCAACAGTCACCGTTCCGCTGGTCGCGGCACTGGGCATCGGCCTGGCCAATTCAATCCACGGTCGCGACCCGTTGATCGACGGTTTTGGATTGATCGCGTTCGCGTCATTAACACCGATGATATTCGTTATGGCCTTCGGGATGCTTTACTGATGGACGGCCTGATCAGTTTTGGTTTCACCCTGCTGAGCATGCTGCGCGATGTCATACCCATCGCCGCGATCCTGTTCGGATTTCAAATACTGGTACTGCGCCGACCCATTCAAAACCCGGCAAGAGTTGGTGTTGGCATGGTCTTTGTGCTGCTGGGCCTGGCGCTGTTTCTTGAGGGTCTTGAAATGGCACTGTTCCCGATCGGGCGCCTGATGGCCGAGCAGTTAACCGCGCCGGAGTTTATTTATGATGCAAGCGAAAGCATACCCGCCAGTGCGCATTGGCTGGAGTATGCGTGGGTATACGTGTTTGCGGCAGCCATAGGGTTTGCAACCACCGTCGCAGAACCTGCGCTGCTGGCGGTCGCAATCAAGGCCAACCAGGTTTCAGGTGGTACGATTACCGTCAAGGGACTGCGTATGGCGGTCGCCATCGGCGTGGCGTTTGGTGTTGCACTCGGGGTTTTTCGTATCGTCACCGGTACACCATTGCACTGGTATATCATCAGCGGTTACGTGGTGGTCATGGCACAAACCGTGTTCGCACCAAAACAGATCATCCCACTGGCATATGACTCCGGCGGTGTAACCACATCGACAGTTACCGTGCCTTTGGTCGCGGCGCTGGGTCTTGGCCTGGCAGAAACAATTCCTGGCCGAAGCCCGATTCTTGACGGCTTTGGCCTGATCGCTTTTGCAAGCCTGTTTCCGATAATGGCGGTAATGGGCTATGCACAACTGGTCGAATGGAAGGCGCGAAGAATGGCACGCGCTGACACACAATTTTAATATTACGGACAGACAGAGGTATCAACATGCACTTTAAACTAATTATCATCATGGTCGAAGACAAACGCACCCAGGATATATTGGAGGCTGCCCGCAACGCAGGCACCACCGGATGCACGGTGTTAAACCAGGCGCGCGGTGAGGGCGTCAAGCCGGCAAAGACCTTTCTTGGACTGAGTATGGACAGCCAGGTAGATGTAATACTGTTGCTTGCCGAAGAACATATGAGCAGGGAAATAATGGAAACAGTGGCCAAGGTCGGTGAGTTTGACGACACACCCGGCAGTGGCATCGCCGTCCAGATTGATGTTGAGGACGCCATCGGCGTTCGCCATCAGATTGCAGCACTTGCAGAGGCCGTGGAGGACAGATTATGAGCAGGCAAACACCCATCATCCGGGTACGCGATGTGATGAAAACGGAAGTGGACGTCATCGATGGCATGTTGACGGTCAGCGAAGCGCTCACTTCGATGAAATACCCGGACACCCACACACTGATTGTGGACAAACGTCATGATGACGATGAATACGGCGTCGTTATGTTTCGCGACATGGCCAAAAAAGTACTGGCACG
>SMVB01260822.1_pt1 | contig 16255 bp, 14 predicted proteins | sample 2456461 | NCBI WGS metagenome assembly SMVB01 (sample SAMN11095934, study PRJNA526329) | marine sediment metagenome | biome: Marine sediment; feature: Surficial sediment; material: Deep marine sediment; isolation source: Hadal surficial sediment | place: Pacific Ocean | collected 2014-05 | depth...
CCACCCACCATCCACCCCAAGCGAGGGAGCCTCGAAAAACCATGAGCTACGACAACGATTCCGCCGCCGCAGAGGGCGAGCTTCAGGCAAGCTGGCCGAAGTCCGCCAAGGATTACAGCGTGGTCCTGATCGACGATCCCGCCCCGCATGTTCGACGGATCACGCTGAACCGACCTGAAAAGCGCAATGCGCTCAATCACACGCTCCGCGCAGAAGTGCTCCACGCGCTGCGCGAAGGAGATCTCGATGACGACGTGCACGTGCAGATCGTGCGTGGGGCGGGCAAGTGTTTTTCGGCGGGCTATGACATCGGCGGAGGCAACCAGGGGTTCGAGTACCCCTTCTTCACGCCGCCCGGCGAAGGGCAGTACCCGCGCCACGTTACCGAAGGCTGGATGAGCATCTGGGAACTGTCGAAGCCCGTGATCGCGCAGGTGCATGGCTATTGCCTCGCGGGTGGAAGCGAACTCGCGACCGGCTGTGATGTCATTTACATGGCCGAGGATGCCCAGATGGGATATCCGGCGGTGCGATTCGGTGTCCCGGACATGCAATTCCATGTCTGGTTCGTCGGTATGCGCCGGGGCATGGAAATGATGCTTACCGGCGACTCGATCAATGGCATCGAAGCGGCCGAGCGCGGCTGGGCGACGCGTGCCTATCCCGCGGAGGAGCTCGAGGCCAAGACCCTCGAGATGGCCAAGCGCATGGCCTCGCTTCCCACGGATATCGTGCGGCTGAACAAACGTGCGGTCCATCGTCAGATGGAGGTCATGGGACTCCGTCAGGGTATTCGCCAGGGAACGGAGCTCTGCTCCCTCGCGATGTACCAGGAGAGCTTTATCGAGTTCATCAATCAGACCGGCGGTGGCTCGGGCCAACTCACGAGTGCGCTCCAGAAGCGCGATGAAAAGTTTGGCGACTATCGGACGAGCGAGGAGTAGCGATTCGAATGAGTAAGAACTGCTGCTGATGTCTGCGTCCGCGAATCTTGATCTGGAGCAACTCGAGCACGCGGATCGTTGCGACGTGGGCCGCGTGAAGAGTCGGCAGCTGTCCTGCGGACCCGCTGCGGTTCACGTATCATTCATACCGTCGAAGTTGAGTTAGGCGGGGAGGTCGAGTTCACAGCATGCAGATCTGGCGATTCCTTCGACCCTCCGCGCTCGGGTTCAGTTTTCGGGTGTTACGCGATACCCTGATCGACCGTCTGACGGGAGCGGCGCCGCTTCCGCTGCGCGTGCGAGATTTCGTCGCGCAGCACGCTCGCCGGGGCGATCCAGAAGATGTCTTGAGGACGATGGATCGTTTCGCGACCGAAGTGCGCTTTCTCATGAATATCGGCCCCGACAAGGGGCCACTCGTGCGTGAACTCCTTGCGCGGCTACCGAGAGACGCACGGATCCTGGAGCTGGGTGCGTTCTGTGGCTACTCGTCGATCCTGCTCGCCGACACCCTCGGCGATGCCGGCCGGATCGTGTCGATCGAAGTGAGCGCGGCCGCCGTCGAGGGCGCACGCGCCAACGTCGAATTCGCCGGTCTCGGCGATCGCGTCGAGATTCATCACGGCGGATCGACGGAAACGATCCCAACCCTCGAGGGTTCCTTCGATCTCGTCTTCCTGGACCATTGGAAGAATCTCTACAAGACCGATCTCGAGGCGATCGAGGCGAACGGGCTCTTACGGCCGGGGAGCCTCGTCGTTGCCGATAATGTGGGGCCGCTCTTCGGTGCGACGGAATACCTGGACTATGTCCGGACCTGCGGTCGCTACGACAGCGAGAATCGCGTTGCGACGATCGAATATTCCTCGATTCCCGATGCGGTCGAGATCTCGGTCTATCAGCCTTGAGCGGCTGACTTCAATACGCCGAGTGAGGGGTTTCGGGATAGGCGTTCAGACGAGTTCGTCAGGCTCGATCCAGGGCGTGCCCGGCTGCCAGTGTCCCTCGACGTGGGCGATGACCTTGCGGCCATCGAAGCCGATCCATTTCTGTGGCGTGAACTCGATCACGACGCGGCCGGGAGAATCGAGTCGCTGGATCCAGGCGTCTTCCCCCGCTTCGCGGACGTCGCGCGGTTGGCGGGGCAGGACCTTCTTGGCAAGTGCCCGGTAGAACCACTCATGATGCTTCGAGCCGTGGTCGTGAACGCGGGCGAGCGTCCTGGCCGTAACGGTCTGCTCGTTCTCGAAGGCGACGATGATCGAGCTGCGCGGTCGGGCGCGCAGGGCGGGGACGCGTTTGCGCTCGCCTGTGCACGTCACCCAGAAGCGTCCCTCGTGCCAGACGTAGATGTGCATGACGCCGACGGGCCAGCCATCGGATGTCGTCCACACGACCGAGCACTCGTGATGCTGCGCGAGGAGAACGTCTCGTCGGGTCGGATCGATCCCGTAGACCGAGACATCATCATAGTCCTCGAGTTTCTCGGTCATCGACGTGATCCGTATCCGCCGGTGCGGCGTTCAGCCGCGGGTCGCATCGTTCAGGCCGTAGAGCTTGCCCATCATCTGGGCGACGAGTCCGCCTACGGGGAGTTGGACCTCTCCCTGGCGTGCGAGCTGAAGCGCCCACGCGAGGTCCTTCTCGGCGATGCGGGTATGGTTCAGCATCAGACTCTGAAAGGCCTTGCTATTGAGCGTTTCTTCCGGGAGATCCTGGCTTTGCATGTAGGCGATCATCATCGGCGTGATCTGACCGTTCGACTGCCCCGCCTGCTTCAGGACGTCGAGGGAGAGCCCGGCGGACCTCGCGAGTGTGGCCGACTCCCAGGCGGCGGCCCATTGGATATAGGTGATGAGGTTGATGCAGAGCTTGAGCTTTGCGCCGCTGCCGAGCGGACCGGCGTGGATCAGATCGACATCGGTGATCGCCTCGAAATAGGGTCGCGCTTTTTCAAGGACTGTGTCGGGTCCACCGATCAGGAACGTCAGCTCGCGCTTGGCAGTTCGATCGGCACCCCCCGTCACGCAGGCATCCATGACTTCGATGCCCTGATCCTTCGCGGCCGCGGCGATCTCTTCTGCGGTCTCCGGGAGGATCGTGCTGTGAATCAGGATGATGCCGCCTTCGCTCATGCCGGCGAGCACTCCGTCCTCTCCGAAGACGACTGCCTTGACGTGTTTATCCTCGGGCACGCAGATGCCGACGATTTCCGCGTTGATTCCGACTTCACGCGGACTCGCCGCGGCCTTGGCGCCGCCCGCGACCAGTTCGGCGACGGGTTCTGCGACGATGTCGTACACAGTCGTCGCGAAGCCGGACGGAGCGAGGTGAGCGGCAATGGGTTTACCCTGGTTGCCGAGGCCGATGAAGCCGACGCGGAGTGTCATGAAATTCTCCCGGGTCGGCATTAGCGGATCGGAATCCGAAGGGGCCGGCCGTTTGCTGGGGTTCGGGGAAGCGGCGGAAAGCTAGCATCTGCGAAACGGCAATGAGGGGGTCCTGTGTGAGGTTGGCTCGACTCGCGGGACGTGACGAGTCCGAGGCGTTTTCGCGCTGTGTTGCGGCGCTCGATCCGACAGCGCCCGCCGACTACCGGGAGTTGGCGGCGCTGCTTGCGTGCGATTGGAGCGAGTCGCGCCCCGGGCGCGTCGGGCTGGCGGGAGGGCAGGGCGCGGGCAAGTCGACCCTCGCTGTCCTGATCGAGTCGGCCTGTTCGGTCGTCGGCTTGCGTGCGTGTGTTCTCAGTCTGGACGATTTCTATCTGACCAAGAACGAGCGCCTGCGTCTCGCCGAGCGGGTGCATCCCCTGTTCGTGACGCGAGGCGCCCCCGGCACGCATGACGTCGTACTCTGTCGAGAGGTGCTTGCGCGGCTCGGGGCCCCGGGCCCGGTCGAGCTGCCACTCTTCGACAAGGGACTCGACGAACGCTCGGGCACGCGCGTCGTCGAGGGCCCCTTCGATGTCGTTGTGCTCGAGGGATGGTGTGTCGGAGCGGAGGCCGTCGAAGGAGAGGCGCTCGACGAGGCGATGAACGCGCTCGAGCAGAAAGAGGATCGGGACGGGCGCTGGCGTCGTTATGTGAACGAGCAACTGGCGGGCGACTATCGAGCGCTCTGGGGCGAACTCGACCAGTTGGTCTTTCTGCAGGTGCCGGATCTCTCTGCGGTGCGGCGATGGCGGGGGCAGCAGGAAGAGAATCTGCCGGCCGGTCGACGTCTCGATGTCGCGGGTCTCGCTCGATTCGTGCAGCACTACGAGCGCGTGACCGTCTCGATGCTCAGACAATTGCCGAAGACGGCCAACGTCACCGTTGTACTGGCGGACGATCACTCGGTCTCGGCGATCGAATTTCGAGACGACGCATAGGGCCGAGTGCATTCGGACCTATGCGGGTGGGTACGGACCCTCGCGCCGGAATGGCGCCGGAGTGGCGCGCGCGGGCGACTTCCCAGGATCGACCCGCTCCGCGGGCTGTGCGCTTCGTGTAACGTAGATCGGGTTCGAGTCGGCCGGCGTTTTGATCCGGTTTCGCGATTGGAGAGCAAAAGACATGGAAGTCATGCCCCTCGGCGGTGCGCTCGGCGCGGAGATCATCGGTGTGGACATCCGCGACCCCAGTGATCGTGAAGTGGAGCACATCTATTCGACGCTCCTCGAGCACGAAGTCGTCTTCTTTCGGGATACGAAGGTCGACGACGATCAGCATCTCAGCTTCGCCGGGAGGTTCGGGACGCCGAGCGTCTTCCCGCTCTCCGCCGTGATGGGCGAGACGAAGCCGACCTTTCAGACGATCCATGACGGGCCGGAGAGCAAGCCCGCGACCGACTACTGGCACACGGATGTGACATGGACCGCCGAACCTCCGCGCGCGGCCTTCCTGCGTGCGACGATCGTGCCCGATCGCGGTGGCGATACGATGTGGGGGTCGATGACCGCTGCCTATGATGCTCTGTCGCCGCCGGTCCAGACCTTCTTCAGCGGCCTGCGCGTGCGGCACGACAATACGAGTTTCATCCAGGGCATGATCGATAAACTCGGAGAAGAAGCGGGCCGACCGATCGGGGAGAAGCTTCGCGCGGCCTATCCCCCGGTCGAACATCCGTTGATCCGGACCCATCCGGAGACCGGTCGAAAGGCGATCCTCTTCGGGGGCGGGTTCATGCGCGCGATCGTTGGGCTTTCGAAGAGCGAGAGCGACGCGGTCCTCGAGTTTCTTCGCCGCCACATCGACCAGCCGATCTTCCACGCGCGCTGGCGATGGGGAATAGGGGATCTAGCGATCTGGGACGAGCGATCTACCGTGCATCGTGGGCTCGCCGACCATTTCCCGCGTGAACGCGAAGTCCGTCGCTGCGTGATCGACGGAGACCGACCCCGATGACCGAAGATGTCGTGACGCAGAAGAAGACGAGTCGAGTCTTCGGCGCTCGCTCGCAGGGATTCTGGTTCTCGCGCAATCCCGACAAGGCCTGGGCCGAGAAGTTCTTTCTGACCTTCGTCCCGGTCTTCTTCCTCTACAACGGTGTGATCCAGTCGCTCGGCTGGCTGGACACGAACGACTTCTGGCATCTCGTCCAGAATCTGGGCATGTGGATTCCCTATTGCGTCCTGCTGCCCGCGTGGCTTCGGCGAGATTCCGGGGTCGCGTGGTGGGAGAGCTACTGGTTCAAGTTCAACCTCTACCTGTTCGTCTTCGTCATCTTCGTGACGTATTTCCACACGGAGTATTTCTTCGACGTGCTCGGGCTCAGGTACCGCTTCGACGAGGTTTCCCTCTACTTGGATTCTGCGATGGTCGGTCCAGACGAGGCCACAGCCGCCGCGGATTACAAGAAAGTGCCGCTGGGCATGTACCTGAACGCCGTGGCGTTCTTTATCGTCTATCACACCGTCGCGATCGTATGTATGCGCCGCGTTCGATCGATGACGCTCGGTTGGGGAACGATGGCGCGGCGCGCCTCGTGGATCGTGATCGTCGCGGTCTCGGCGCTCTTCTTTGCCTGGGCCGAGACGTGGCTCTACATCACGCAAGCCGCTTCCGGAAACGTCTGGTACGTGGACCTCGACGCTATGCTTCTCTGGGGCTCGGTCTTCTATTCGATGTATTTCCTGGTGAGCTTCCCGAGTCTCTTCCGCCTGGACGAAGAAATGAGCGATCCGCGCTGGTCTTTCTCGAGGACCTGTCTCGAGGCGAGCGCCGTTGGCGCGATCAGCCTCTTGCTCCTCGATCTGTGGGCAGGGTTTCTGGGACCGATCCTCTGAGATGAGAATCCTGGTGACCGGTGCGACGGGTCTGATCGGTTGTCATTGCGTGGCGTCGCTGCTCGATGCTGGACATTGTGTTCGCGTCTTCGTACGTGATTCGACAAAACTCGATTCCGTGCTCGGGCCCTTTGGTCGGGCGGAAGCGAATGTCGAGGTCGCACTTGGTAGCGTTGGGGATCGCGAGGCGATTCGTGTGGCGCTCGCCGATTGTCAGGGGGTTCTGCATTGCGCGGGGCTCTTTTCGCCCGAGCGACAAGACGAAGCGCTGCTCATCGAGACGAATGTCGAGGGAACGCGGAACGTACTCGAAGCCGCGGCCGAGGTCGGGCTCGAACGAGCGGTCTATGTGTCCAGCATGCTTGCGCTCTTTCCGCCGAGTGGCGAGTGGATGACAGCGGAGGACGATGTTGCGAAGCCATCGTCGATGTATGCGGCGACCAAGGCGGATGCCGAGCGCATCGCCCGCGAACTCCAGGCTCGCCTGCCGCTCACGATCGTCTACCCGACTGCGGTCCAGGGTCCCGATGATCCAACTTTTTCGATCGGGCCGCAGCTGGTCGCGAATGCCCTGAGAGTCGGCAAGGTTCTCGTCACGGAGGGAGGTCTCGCGACGACGGATGTGCGGGATCTCGCGGCTGTGATTACCGCCATCTTCCATGGGAAGACGAGCCAGCGCCGCTTGATGGCCCCGACCTTTTTCGTTCCGCACGATCGCTATCACGCGCTCCTCGAATCGCTCTCGGGGCGCTCGCTCGAGGTGCAGAGGATGCCGGGCTGGCTGCTCCGGATGTTCGGACGTGTGGGCGACGTGGCCCAACGCTTCGGTCGGTCGGTCCAGCTGACCTACGAGGCCGCGGAAGTCCTCACGCGCAGCGTGCCGGTCGACGACCGCGAAGCGCGTAGAATCCTGGGACGCGAGCCGATCAGCGACGAGGAGGCCTATCGGGATCTGATCGCCTGGATGGTCGCGGCCGGTCACCTCGACGCCGCGGCGGCGGGGCGGACGGCGGGCTGAGGGTGATGGTGGGGCTGCCCCGAAATAACAGCGTAGCGCTGATTCGATCCGCGAAGGAATTCTCCGCGAAGAATCCATCCGGGATGAAACGGAAGAGCACAGGCTTCGGGAAGAGATCCGAGGGAGGGTGCTTCTCCGCTAGTCGAGAAGTGCCGCGTTGACACCCTTCATCAGGTGGGCGCGGAGCGGGTAGGTATTCGAGGCCATGAGCTGGGTCATGAAGACGACGGTGATGTCCTCTTCGGGATCGACCCAGAAGAAGGTGCTGGCGGCGCCCCCCCAGCTGAAGGTGCCCTTGGAGACCGGGAGCCCTGTATAGGGCGGGTCGGTGACGACACTGCCGGTGAGGCCGAAGCCGAGACCGAGGCCGCCGTTGGCATAGACGTCACCCGCCAGATAATGCAGCGGGCGAACACCGAAGTCGACGGGAGCGAGGTGGTTGGACATCATGAGTTCGACCGTGCGCGGGCTGAGCACGCGATGTCCATCGAGTTCACCGCCGTTCGACAGCATCTGGGCGAAGCGCAGATAGTCCCTTGCGGTTGCGACGAGTCCGCCGCCGCCGCCCGGCATCGCCGGTGCTTCGAGATACGCGCTCGTCGCAGGTGGATCGATGAGTTTCATGCCCCCTTCGGGCGTCGCCCCATAAAGCGCGGCGAAGCGGTCGACCTTGTCACCGGGCACATAGAAGGCGGTGTCCTTCATTCCGAGCGGACCGAATAGATTTTCCTCGAGGAACTCAGGAAAGGACTGGCCCGAACTGACCTCGATGAGTCGCCCCAGGACATCCATGTTGATCCCGTAATGCCAGGCCGTGCCGGGCTGCATGACCAGGGGGAGCTTGCCAAGGCGCTCGACCATGTCCTCGAGGGTGGCTTCCTGGTCGGCTCCGGAGCTGCCCAGGCCGGTGGCGACGGGCAGGGGGCGGAGGCCGGGCGTGATGCTTGCGTCGAGATATAGCTGGCCGAGCGGAGCGGGCGCGATGAAGTGGTAGCTGATTCCCGAGGTGTGTCGGAGGAGGTCGAGGATCGTGATCTCCCGTTCGGCGGGGACGATTCGCGTGTCGCCGTTCTCGTCCCACACCATCACGCTCATGTCGCCGAGCGCAGGCAGGTAATTCGAGATCGGATCGTTCAAGAGGAAGCGGCCGCGTTCGTAGGCGATCAGGGTTGCTGCGCCGGTGATGACCTTCGACATCGAGTAGATCCGGTAGATCGTGTCCGCGCGCAGCGTTCGCCCAGCCTCGATGTCCATCTGCCCGTAGACGCTCTCGTGGACGATCCGGCCTCGGCGCGCGACCATGAGCTGATAGCCCGGGATCCGGCCCTGATCGACGAATTCTTCGAGGACTCGATCGAGTCTCGCGAGGGCCTCGCTCGAAACGCCGACCGATTCGGGGGTGGCGGTGGCGAGCTCAACCGAGTATGTCGGAGATGTCGAGAAAGTCGGAGGCGAACCGGCACAGGCGGCCACCAGGATCGCCGCGCCGAGAAGTGCGAGGATCGGTCGGGTTCGGTCTCGAGGCCGCCTCGGGTTCGAAGGAAGGTCCAGGGGGATTAGGCGAGTCATGCTGTCCTCTCGTCGTCTCATGTCAGGGAAGCAGCGCGCCACCATCGACATCCACTGTCGTGCCCGTCACGAAATCGTTCTCGATCAGAAAGAGGATGGCGTGAGCGACCTCCTCGGGTTGGCCCGCACGCGGGATCAGGTTTTGTTTCGTCGACCCGGCGAGCATGGCGGCACTCTGCTCGAGGTCCGGTGAGAACATCTCGGTCACGATTGCGCCGGGGGACACGACATTGATGCGTCGGGGAGCGAGTTCCGGGGCGACGGCTCGCGCAAAACCCTCGACGGCGTTGCCGACACTCGAGATGGCGGACAGTCCGGGTGAGCATTTGCGCGCAGGGTAACCGCTGACGAGCACGATCGTTCCGTCGTCGCTCATGTGCTCGGCACCGAGCCGAACCGAATTCGTGTAGCCCCACAACTTGTCGAAGGATGCCTGGAAGCCATCGAGATCCATCTCCAGGAAGGGACCGACGGCGCGGTCGCCGCCGGTTGCGGAGCACACGAGAATGTCGAGGGGCGCGATCTCACGAAAGAGGGCGGAGAGTGCCTCACGATCGCGGATATCGACGTCGTGAAATTTCACGCGATCCCCGAGTTCCGCTTTGGCGCGCTCCCGCTTCGTTGCATTGCGACTGGCGGCGACGACACGGGCGCCGCGACGCTCGAGTTGGGCGGCGGTGGCCAAGCCGATTCCGGCGGTGCCTCCCAGTACGAGGGCTCGTTTTCCTGTGATCTCCATGGGGCGGGTTCTCCGGAAGACGCGACGAGAGGGCGCGCAGGGGTAAGGGGGACGGATCGACGCGCTGGCCGTGCTTGGTGAGCGTCGGACGGACCATCGCAGCCGGACCCGCTCGGGGCAAGATCGGCCGCATCGCCCCATCGCCGCCTCGGTGGGCCAAAAACAACGTGATAGACTCAGCGGCCTTTCAACGCAACCGACTGGCGCAGGAGATAGAGTCCGATGGCTCGCAGCATATTCGTGAATGGCCGTGTATTCGATGGGACGGAGGTCCTGGCGAGCGGGACCAGTGTGGTCGTCGAGGGGAAGCGGATCACCGGTGTGACGCAGGCGCCGGTCGAGACGGGTCCCGAAGACGTGGTCCACGATCTGGCGGGAAAGACGCTGATGCCCGGGCTGGTTCAGTGTCATTTCCATACGGGATTCGGTCCGGACGCAGGGAACCCCTCGCCCTATCTGGGGCACGGGATGCCGGCGGCCTATCTCGGCATGGTGGCGGCAAAGAACGCTCAGATCGCGATCGATTTCGGCGTGACGAGCCTGATCGGTTCGAGCAATGGCGATCTGCTCGACGTCTGCCTCAAGGAGGCCATCCTGCTCGGTCTGACGAAGGGGCCGCGGGTGATTCCGTGCACCCGGGAGATGATTGCTTCCGGTGACTCGGCCGATGGGGACAACCGCTCCTGGCACATGGGAATCGAGCATCACGGTCTGATCCGTCGTGTCGATGGCGTCGACAATATTCGCCAGGCGATCCGTGAAGAGGTCGGACGCGGCTGCCAGATCGTAAAAATTTCAATCAGTGAGGGCCACGGCAGCCAGATCATTCCCGAATGGAACTACATCAGCGAAGCGGAGATCATCGTGGCGGTCGAGACCGCGCATAGCCGTCAGGCGATGGTGCGAGCCCATTGTCCATCGCGCACCGGGGTCATCCAATGCGCCCATGCGGGTGTCGACATCATCGATCACGCGGACATGATCGACGAGGAGGGAATCGAGGCCGTGGTGGCGGCGGATGCGACGATCACGCCGAGCTATCTCTGGACCGAGCGCTTCGTGGACTTCGCCGAGAGCTGGGATTATGCGAACGGCCCCTTTCCGATCGGGAATGGTTTTCCCGAGTCCCAGGATCGCACGGTCGAACGTCTCGCGGGGATCAAGCGCCAATTCGAGCATTCGGTGTCGATGCTTCCGAAGATGCGTGCGGCGGGGGTACGGATCGTATTAGGCGATGACTTCGGCTTCGCGATGATGCCGCATGGCGACTACGCCTCCGAGATGGAGGTCTACGTGAAATACGGTGTGTCGCCGCTCGAGGTGATGCAGTGGGCGACGCGCAACGGTGCCCAGGCGATGGGGCGCCATGGCGTTGATCTCGGTGAGGTCGCCGAGGGAAAACTCGCGGATCTCGTCGTGGTGAACGGCGATCCCACGACCGATGTCGGGGTATTCCGCGATCCATCGAACGTGCAGCTCGTCCTGACCGACGGCGAGGTCCAGAAGGATCTCCTGTCCGCGGTAGGTCACTGAATCTGAGAGCGGCCCTCTGCTGAGTCGCCAGAAACTGCCCTCGGAGACGTATGCCGATCTACACGTACGGACGCGCACTCGCGATTCACGCAGAACGCGACCCCGGCGCGGTGGCGTTCATCCACGAAGGTCAGTCGACGACCCATGCGGAGCTCGAGGCGGGTTCCAATCGGCGCGCGCGCGCTTTCGCAAGGCTCGGGATCGGCGAGGGCGATTTCGTCACGATCGCGCTGCCCAACGGCCTCGAGTTCATCGAGTCGCTCTTTGCCTGCTGGAAGCTCGGTGCGACACCGCAACCGATCTCGGCTCGGCTACCCCAGAGCGAGCGTGACGCGATCATCGAACTCGTCGACCCGAAACTGGTGTTCGGCGTGGAGCCCGGAGGACATGGCGATCGAGTCTGTCTCGCCGCGGGCTTCGACGTGTCGAACGAAGATTCCACAGGTCTGCCCGACAAGCTGTCGAAATATCGGATGGCGATCTGTTCCGGCGGGAGCACCGGCCGCCCCAAAGTCGTCGTCGATCATATTCCAGCGCAGATCGATCCCGATCTGCCCTATCACGGTCTCGCGTCGGGAGCGAGTATTCTCGTGCCTGGACCGCTCTATCATTCTGGACCCCTGATCAATTGCCTGTCCGTTCTATTGGGGGGCGGCAAGGTCGTGGCGATGTCGAAATTCGAGGCGAGAGAATCTCTCTCGCTGATCGCAGAGCATCGACTCCGGCTAGCGATCTTCGTGCCGACGATGCTTCTGCGAATCTGGAGGCTCCCGGAAGAGGAGCGCAAGGCGGCGGATCTCTCGTCGATCCATCGGGTGGTCTCGAGTAGCGCGTCCCTTCCCGATTGGCTCCAACGCGAGTGGATCGAGTGGATCGGGCCCGATCGCGTGTGGGAGGCCTACGGCGGGAGCGAACGAATTGGCGGCACGATCATCTCCGGCCGGGAATGGCTCGAGAGGCCGGGTTCCGTCGGTCGTGCCAGCGAGGGGCGCCAGATGCGCATTCTCGATCCCGACGGGCTGGAACTCGCACCGGGAGAAATCGGTGATGTCTACTTCCTGCCGCCCGGCGGGCCGGGTTCGACCTATCACTATCTCGGCGCCGAGCCACGCAGGACTCCGGACGGTTGGGAGACACTCGGAGACATGGGAAGGATCGACGAGGACGGCTACCTCTTTCTCGTTGATCGTCGGACGGATCTCATCATCAGCGGCGGCACGAATATCTATCCCGCCGAAGTCGAGGGGGCGATCGAGTCTCATCCGGACGTGCGTTCGTGTGCCGTGATCGGCCTGCCGGATGAAGATCTCGGGGCGACGGTCCATGCGATCGTCCAGACGGTCGCGCCAGTCGAGGAGGAGGCGCTCCGGTCGCTTCTTTCTGATCTGCTCGTTCGGTACAAGATTCCCCGCACTTTCGAGTTCGTGGACCAGCCGCTCAAGGACGATGCGGGGAAGGTGCGTCGCCGAGCATTGCGGGAGGAGAGGATTTCCGGATAGTCGCGCACCCGGATACGTTCGAATTCCCCGGGTTTCGTTCTGATAGCTCGGGGGTACGCCACCCGGCAGCGGGGAAGCGACGGACTCCGGTGTCAGAGGGGTTCGAGGTGTTAAAGTAGACCGCCCCGTTCGGCCGGTCGGAACCCTCCGACCTTCGGAGCAAGAGGAGTCAAGCCTTGGATTATTCGGAGTTCGCGGAAGAGCATCACCTGAAGGTCGACATCGAGGATCGCGTTGCAATCGTCCGCCTCAACCGGCCCGAGAAGCGCAATGCCGTGAACTTCGCGCTCCACGAAGGGCTCGAGCGCCTCTGGGGTCCGCTCGGGACCGACCCGGATGTCGGGGCGATCGTGTTGACCGGGGCCGGGAAGGGATTTTGCGCGGGCGGAGACATGACCGGATTCTATCCGAGTGATCCCAGTCCCTTCGATCTGATCCGCGGTCCGCGTCGACTCGTCCAGGAGATGATCAACTGTGAGGCGCCTCTGCTCTCGGCCGTGAATGGCGTGGCCGCGGGCCTCGGCGCCACGCTCGCGCTGCTCGCCGATATCATCTACATGGCGGACGATGCGAAGCTTGGCGACACCCACGTGAATATGGGCATGGTGGCGGGGGACGGTGGCGCTGTAATCTGGCCCTTGCTGATCGGCCCACACCGCGCCAAGGAACTCCTGATGGGTGGCGAACTCGTAACGGGCCCGAAGGCTGCAGAAATGGGGCTCATCAATCATTGCGTGCCCGCGGACGAGTTGCTCGAAACGACTGTCGCGCACGCTCGGAGACTCGCCTACGGGCCGCCGGTCGCGATTCGATGGACGAAGATGGTCCTCAATCAGCATCTCCGTCAGAGTATGAATATCACGATGGATGCCGGGCTGGCCGTCGAGTTGCTCTCGGTCGAGACGGAGGATGCGAAGGAGGCGGGGGCCGCGTTCGTCGAGAAGCGAAAACCCGTCTTCAAGGGATATTAGTCCAACGGAAATTCAACCCCTTGGTGGATACGGGGACAGCCAAAAGCGCTCGGAGGATTCGGTAAATGGTTGGCTACACGACTTTTGGTACGAACGATCTGCCCAAGGCGATCGAGTTCTATGATGCTCTGCTCGGTGAATTCGGCGCCAAGCAGATCATGAATCTTGGACGCATGGTGCTCTACGGCAAGGGCGCCGGGCCCGGCATGTTCGCGATTTGCGAGCCCTTCAATAAGCAGCCTGCGACGGTCGGCAATGGCGCGATGGTCGCCTTCAACATGGAGAGCCAGGAGAACGTCGAGAAGCTGCATGCGAAGGCGCTCGAACTTGGCGCAACGGATGAGGGCGCACCGGGTGAGCGCATGCCCGGGTTCTATGGCGCTTATTTCAGGGATGCCGACGGAAACAAGTTCTGCGGTTTCTACATGGGAGGCTGAGTTCCGCCGTACGACCGGGCGTGAAGCACCATCACCGAGAACCCAGGTCCGTGCATCGTCCGTGTGCAACGCGAGGATCGCGTCGAGATCCTGTCGCCCGGCTGTCGGCTCTCGACTCTCGGCTAAGGCGTATACCAGATGGGGGAGGTCCAGGCTCGATCCTGGATCGTGGTCGGAATATTCGGGTCCGAACAGCCGGCCGGTTTCTGGCCGGGTTCGGCTGCATTGCAGATTCGCGTCGAGAAGCGACAGCTCGGATTCTCGAAGATGCGGGCATAGTAGACCGCGCGTTGATCGACGTCGAAGTCGGGATCGCGCCAGACCGAACAGAGCTGATTTTCGCCGGGCCCGGACACCTCGCAGGTCTTCGTGTCGACGCTTGCGCCGTTGTCTTTCTGACCGGCGACGTCGATGACCTGCTGATGGAACGTTCCGTCGGCATCCGACCAGCCCTTCACGATTTGCGCGCGCTGGAGCAGGTTGCCTGGATGTTCTGCGGTTCCGGTGTCCCGCATCGCGGAGACCACGAAGACGGGACCCTTCGCTCCCTTTCTGCGAGGCGGCAAGTCCGATCCCATCGGCACACCGCCGGCGTAACCCGTCGCGACCAGCGCGTCCGAATCACAGAGATCCTGGGGATAATCCCAACCCCCGAAAAGTCGAATCGTCATGCGCGGCCCGCTGGTCCCGTAGACCTCGCGGCGGCGGAGCGCCTGGAAGATCGATTCGCGACTGTTTTCCTCGGCCCAGACCGCGGCCAATCCACCCAGGTTGTAGCCTGGCCCGGGAACGCGCGCGTCAAAGGTCTGGGTCTCCCACTCCTCGGTCGGACCCGGTGTGCCGACGTGAATGTCCGTCGCGGCGATCATGCCAAAGGCGTAGGGATTGACGCCGATCCGGTCGGCTTCCCGCATCCCCTCGATCAACGCATAGCGTGCGAAGTCGAGTCGTGACCGACAGCCTTTCCCGCCGAGCGCGCCCCAGCCCATCCCGTCCTCGCAGTCCTCGACATCGTGGAGCTGGCGATACTTCTCGAAATCACAATCCTCGTCCGCACCCAGGACCTTCCACATACCCGATCGGCATTCCGACTCGCCCTTGATCTGCATGATCTCGACGACCGGCTCCATACGCGCTCGGAGCGCGGCCAGGCGGGCCTGCTCCTGGAGCGTCGTGCCTTCCGGGTATTCGATCGTGAACAGGCGACCATTGCTCAGGTTCGGGTTGTGTGGGATTGCGAGGACGTCACATCCTGCGACCCCGTTCAGGCATTGCCGGTCGAGTTCCTGCCACAGGCCGAGTCCGGTGGGTTGATCCGAGAACGTAATCGGCTTTTCGATGACCCGGGCATTTCGGAAAATCACGTTGCGATGGATCTTGGTGAGGTTCGGCGTTGCCGTGTGCTCGTAGGCGACGAACGTCGTGAAACGACAGCTCGGTGCACCATCATTATACTTGGCCGCCGCAGACTGTAGATCCTTCCAGGTGTCGATTTCGGCTTCGCGGCAAAGCTCGCCGTTGAGTCCGCAGAGCGGCGTGGAGTTGAGACTCGCAACTCGGGCTACGATGTCCGTCGTGCCTTCACCGACGGAGGTCGGCGCGAAGGGACGGCGGTAGTTCTTGCAGAGTTCGGTCGAGTAGGCGTCCGAGGTCGGATCCGTACAGAGCCGGACTCCGCCGAAGGCATCCGCGTGATCGGTGACGGCGGCGAAGTCGAGCGGGCGACCGATCTGGAAGGGGACGGTCCCCTGACCCGTCTCGTCGAGCGGTGGAAGCATTCGAGTCTCGCCTCGGGCGAAGCGATAGGCGTCTTCGGGATCGAGCCGAGTGTCGAAGATATACGCGTCCATGGAGTAGGAGGTGTGGACGTGGAGGTCACCCCAGTACACGTTACGTTCCACGTCATGGTCCGCGCATTGACCGCCCCCCGCCGGCGGGTCGGACCGGCCCCCGGCCTCTTCGTACGTCTGTTCGTCGTTCTGTTGATCGACCACTTCATCGACCACTTCATCGGCACAGGCGCCCATGGCCGTCACGCCGAAAACGCTGACGATCAAGGCGACGACGAGGCGGGCGACCCGGAGCTCGATCGGCGCCCAGGGCTTCGTACGCTTTGGGGTGGGTAATGAAGTGTCGTGGTCGAGGAGTAGGGACGGCATGCAGCGGATGGTATAGAATCGAACGCACGCGCACAGAGGGATCTGCGCCTTGCCGAAGTCAGGGAAATGTCGACCGGGCGGTCGCGATCTCGGGTCGGCGAGGGCGGAGTCGGGATAGAA
>SMVB01104122.1_pt1 | contig 16245 bp, 13 predicted proteins | sample 2456461 | NCBI WGS metagenome assembly SMVB01 (sample SAMN11095934, study PRJNA526329) | marine sediment metagenome | biome: Marine sediment; feature: Surficial sediment; material: Deep marine sediment; isolation source: Hadal surficial sediment | place: Pacific Ocean | collected 2014-05 | depth...
CGGATACTTCGATCATAAGTTTCTGTGACAGGGAACAGAGGTGCGCAGACCCATCCTACCAAACAATGTACAAAACGTCAAAAGCAGCCAAGTCTGAGAAGGGACCATCAGATGCATGATCCCGTGCGGCACATAAGTTCGTTTTAACTATTTTATATTGCTCAGAATAAGAAAAAGGGGGGATGGATTGGACAACAAAACGATTCGGGTCGACGGCGGCGGGACAGGAAAACTTGCGGTAATTTCGGAGGAAACAGTTCGCGCGATCATTACCCGTCAACTGGCATTCGACGCGGTTCGCGCAGCATACGAAGCCGTCGCGACGGAGAACGCGCAAGTATTTGATGTAGTCATTGGCACAGGCCTTAATGACGGTGAAGCATTTGCAATCAAATCAGGTGTTGATCGCAAGAATGAGATGGTCGGCTTTAAATGCGGCACCTACTGGGCCGGAAATTCCGAGAGAGGCTTGCCGGCCCACGGATCAACGATCTTGCTGCTTCACTCCGAGACAGGATTTCCAACTGCCTTGATAAACGCAAATTTTTTGAACGGGTACCGGACGGCAGCCGGCAATGCGATCGCAGTCTCATACCTGGCTCGTTCTGATGCTTCGGTGTTGGGTGTTATCGGTGCTGGCCATCAGTCAGAACAGGAAATAAGAGCTTTAGCAGAAGTCAGATCTCTTTCGTTAATCAAAATTTCCACACGAACACAAACCCGTGCCGACTGGATATTGAACCAGTTGAAGGATGTTGAAATTGACATTAGAATTACGAGCGCCGAAGAAGCCGTACGGAACTCTGATATCGTCGTGACGGTCACGCCATCGAAATCCCCCCTTGTTCGGAATGAATGGATCGGGGAAGGGACGCATATTTCAGCGATGGGAGCTGATGACAGGGGTAAACACGAACTCGATACCGACATTCTGAAACGCTCGAGCCTGTTTGCGGACTACCCCGATCAATCAATCGTTATTGGTGAGTTTCAGCACGGATACGAAGACGGGTCGATCAGCTCAGCCGATGACATTTGTGCCATTGGATTGGTCACTCTTGGGAACGCACCGGGCAGAATTTCCGATAACCAGATTACCGTATTCGATAGCTCTGGAATCGCCATTCAGGACCTCACCGCCGCGGGTGCCGTTTTCGAAGCGGCCGAAAAAATGGGCTTGGTCCAGTACATCGACTTTTAACAAAAACAGAATGATAGCCTTTCAAGATTACAGGGTCGTCGACCCGGATGCTCTGGAAACCCCGGCCATGCTGCTCTTCGAGGACAAAATGGATTACAATATCCGGAGTGTTTGCGAGCTGGTGGGTGGCGGCCACAATTTGGTAGCCCATGTCAAGACCCACAAGTGTGAGGCGGTCGCGCGACGACAGGTCGAACTTGGAATTGACAGTTTCAAATGTGCCACATTGAATGAATTGGAAATGGTGCTGAAGGCTGGAGCAAGTAAGGCAATTCTAGCTTACCCACAGGTGCAAGTGCGCAAGGTCGAGCGTCTCTGTGATCTGACGTCCGCCTATCCGGACGCTTGGATCGCTGCAATTGTCAGCTCTCCGTATCATCTCGGTATACTGTCTTCAGTCGCGAGTCAGCGGGAGCAGTCGTTGCGGGTAATGCTTGATCTGGATGCTGGTATGCATCGAACAGGGATACGAATCGGCCAGGAGTCGGAGAGGCTTTACAAGGAAATTGATGCTCATCCGTTCCTGATTCCTTCCGGATTTCACCTGTATGACGGTCACAACGAGCTGAGCGATACGAGCAAACGCGAAGCTGCAGCGCAGCAAAACGTCGAATCGCTACAGGACTTTAAGAAGCAGATCGAATCGGCCGGGATGCCTGTACCGTTCGTGGTTGCGGGCGGCGGGTATTCATTTGCGTACTATGCGCGAACAGAGGGCATGTATGGCTCTCCGGGGACCTTTGTTTACTGGGACAGGGGATATGGTACCGCCATGCCCGACATGCCATTTCGCTGTGCTGCCCTCATCCTGACTCAGGTGGTGGATCGGTATTCGGACGAGGGGTCGATCACCACAGATCTGGGATCCAAGGCAATCAGTTCGGATCTTCCACTCGAGGAGAGAGCTTTTCTTTTAGGCTACGATACAGCGAAACTCGTAGGGCAGAGTGAGGAACATGGCGTATTCAGGATCTCAGGCGAGCTACCTCGTGTGGGTGACTACTTGCTGGTAGTACCCGGGCACGTTTGTCCCACAACCATTCGGTACCCGGGTATTCATGTGATCAATTCCGCTGGCGAAGTCATCGACTATTATCAGCACACAGCGCGCGATCGAATCTAAAACATTCGACACATCAGGACACTTTTCGATCTTAAGAGCAACGAAAAAAAACCCATGGCAAATATGAATGACGTTCAGAACGAAGGTCTGGTGCGGGCAATAGGCACCGGCGCGCTTGGACTGAGTGTCGTAAACATGGTGGTGGGAGCCGGTATTTTTGCATTGCCAGGTCTGGTTGCTGCAGAGCTTGGATCGGCCGCGATAATTGCCTACATGATCTGTTCGGTTACGGTTGCGTTGATATTCATGTGTTTCGCGGAGGTGGGAAGTCGTGTTTCTCGCAGTGGTGGCGCCTACGCGTACGTCGAGGAAGCCTTCGGTCCGTTTATTGGTTTTATCGCGTCCATTTTATTCTGGTTTGGCTTTTCGGCACTGGCCGATGCCGCGATTACGGTCGTTATGGTTGATTCGATTGCGATCGTATTTCCGGTTCTGGATAAGACTATCCCTCGCGCGCTATTTATTACAACATTGTTGGCGTTCCTGACATATGTGAACATTCGCGGCGTCAAGGCGGGAGTTCGTTTATACATTTTCAATACGCTGGTTAAGTTGGTGCCTTTAGTCTTGCTCGTAGTTGCCGGACTTTTTGTGATAGATGTGGGATATCTGGCAATTCCGGAGTGGCCCTCTGCGGTAGAGATCGGTGCGGGTACACTCCTGTTGTTTTACGCGTTTAACGGGGCTGAATCAGCGTTGAATGTGAGTGGCGAAATAAAAAATCCGGCTAAAACCGTTCCGCTCGGACTGCTCTATGGACTGTGTGCAATATTATTACTGTACGTAGGACTGCAAACAGTTGCGCAGGGCGTGCTTGGTCCCGACCTGGCCAACAATACTGTCGCCCCGCTAGTGGCGGTTGCGACCGAAGTATTCGGCGAGTGGGGTGGGAAAATGCTGATAGTGGCAGTCGTGCTGTCGATCTACAGTAATCTGAGCGGCGATTTGTTGGGGGGCCCGAGAGTCATCTTTGCGTCTGCGCTGGACGACAACCTGCCGCGTGTCCTCGGCAAGGTGCACCCGAAATACAAGACGCCCCACGTTGCGATCATTTTCTTTGCCATCGTAATCGGTGTATTCGCACTGAGTGGCACATTCACGTATCTGGCGATTGTGGCAACCGGTTCGTTGCTGCTCGTCGATCTCGCGGTGATCATTGCCGTATTGCGCTTGCGGCAGCGCGATGGGATGCCGAAAGAGGGCCAGTTCACGATTCCGTTTGGCCCTGCCATACCGCTGCTGAGCTGTGCTATTGTAGGATGGCTTCTGTTGCAAATGCCACTGAACGAAGCGGCCACTGTCGCCGCGCTGGTCGGAGCGTGCGTCGTGATCTATGCTGTTCGAGCCTTCATCCGCCGCTAATGCACAGAAGCCCAATTCTGAATTCGATCTATTTTGTTACCATCGCGGTGTCAATTAGGTTAACATCCAATCTGTAGAAAATCGAACGGACCATGATCACAAGTCCAATAACCCGGCGACAATTTATGGTCGGGGCGGCGTATGCGACCGATAAGACACAGCTACTCCACAACAAACAGCTGTCCGGTCAGGCAGCCTTCAACCGCTTTGCTGTAGGCCAGACCAACCGCCTCGTCTGACACATGCACGTGACCGGGGAAGAAGCCGTCGTATTTTTCCCGGCATGACTCCAGAACTTCGGGACTGACAATGTTGATACGGATGCCGCGAGGCATATCAACCGCGGCCGCTTTTACAAAACCATCGAGAGCGCCATTGGCAGCCGCCGCACACGCAGCGCCCGGAATAGGATCACGGTTCAAAACGCCGCTGGTCATGGTGAAAGATCCTCCATCGTTCACGTAGTCGACTCCCTCCAATACCAGGTTGACCTGCGGTAACACCTTTCCATAAATGCCGGACATAAACTGTTCGCTGTTCATTTCATGAACCGGACCAAAATGAACATGACCGACAGCGCTAACTACGGCGTCTACTTTGCCTACTTGCTGATACATAGCTCGGATGCTGTTTATGTCCTCGATATCCATCTGCACATCTCCGCTGGTCCTGCCCACGCGGATGATTTCATGCTTGCCTGACAGGGCATCGGCGGCAGTTTTGCCAACGGCACCTGCGGCGCCAACAATAATTATTTTCATCGTTAAGCGGTTAGTGAATCCTGCATTTATATTTCCCGACGAATATAGCCTGAAGTTCGCGGAAGTTCAGAGCGTATGTTAAGCCGAATTAGCGCGCGCACACCAATAATCAATCACGCTTAGAATCCAGGGAGACCGCGGAAATGAATGTAATACGACCAAGTCATGCTCGACTGCTCACATCGATAACATTCGTTCTATTGATTTTCGGATGCTCCGGCGATGCGACAGACAATTTTGAGAATGACGGTGGAGAGATCGGTGTAACTAACACGCGACCGAACGTTCTGCTGATTGCAGTCGACGATCTGAACGACTGGGTCGGATATACCGGCAGAAATTCCGATACACGAACGCCACATATCGATGCTCTGGCCGAACGCGGTACGGTATTCACTCAGGCGTTCAGCCAGTTCCCTCTCTGCGGGCCCTCGCGCGCGAGTTTGTTCGCGGGACTGTTGCCCAGCACCCTCGAGATTTTTGATCATCCCAGAGAAGACACGCTTGTAGTTGAGGCAGCGCAGAAACACAATACGGTATTGCTGCACACCGCCTTTCGCCAGAATGGATACAAGACGATGGCCGTTGGAAAACTATTGCACAGGCATGTTCCAGAAGGCAGCGTCGACTTGTCTGGTGGTCGCGGCAGCTGGGGTAGAATGCCGGACGGCAAGAGGGTCAATTTTGATTCTGACGGGACGATGACCGACTGGGGTCCGTACCCTGGTCCGGAAGCTGAGATGAGCGATCCAATTGCAGCCGCCTGGGCCGTCGACCGTCTCCAGGAATCTCACGATCGGCCCTTTTTGCTGATGGTCGGATTTCTTCGTCCGCATGTACCCTGGCACGTGCCGCAGGAATATTTCGATGTTTTCGGCGATGCCGGCAATCTCACCCTTCCGCCTTACCGCGAGGATGATCTCGACGACGTGCCGGCCTATGCGCAAAAAACAAACATCCAGGAACAGATGCCCCAGACCCCCTGGTTGATTCAAAACGATGCCTGGCACGACATGGTACAGGCCTATCTTGCCAGCGTGAATTTTGCCGATCACTATGTCGGACAGGTACTGGACGCGCTCGAGGATAGTCCGTATGCCGACAACACCATCGTTGTGCTCCTTTCAGATCACGGTTATCATCTCGGCGAGAAAAACACGACCCAAAAACACGCGCTGTGGGAACGAGCCAACAAGATCCCGTTGATCATCGCGGGTCCTGGTCTCCCGGAAGGCCAAAGCCGCGAACAGACCGTCGGCCTCCTCGACGTTTATCCGACCTTGTTGGACCTGGCCGGTTTGCCACCCAATCCGGTCAACGAAGGCCATAGTCTGAAACCGATCCTGAACCGCGCCGATCTCGAATGGGACTATCCCACCATCACCCAGTATGTACGGCCCGACGTTGAAGGTGCTGATTACCGGGGCCAGACGGTTCAATCGGGACCCTGGCGTTACAGCCTGTATGGCGATGGCAGCGAAGAGCTCTACAATCACGACGATGATCCTAACGAGTGGACCAATCTTGCAGCAGATCCAGCACGCAGAGAGCAACACAGCGAACTGATTGAGAGCCTGAAGGAGCAGCTACCGGCCGGCTTTTTCCTCGATTAGTTCCCTTCAGCAACACTTCGCAGGGTTTCTAACAAATTGTCTTCTATTTCAATCTGATCATTTTCCAATATTTTTGATCTGATCCTGTCGCCGCGCTCCCCGGGCACCATCACGTCTTCTACTCCCTCAAGCTTTTTTGCCTGCTTGATGGCCTTAGTCATTTTTGTGACTTCTTCTATAAATTTGTGCATTCCTATCATGGCGTCAGGGTTGATCGCGATGACAACGTTCCCATCATGATTGCTTTCATTTAAAAAGTCACCCCCGACTAAAGCGCCTCCGATAATTTGGACCATCAGAGCGAGTCCGGCCCCTTTAAATCCTTTGTCGAAGGGGGTTACCGCCCCTTCCAGCAGTTCGGCAGGATCTGTTGTTTCGTTTCCCTCTTTGTCGTATCCAAGACCCTCAGCGACCTGGACTCCTTGTGTTTTTGCTTCCACCAGATCGAAATAGGAGATACCAGACGATGACATATCGAGTACGATCGGTTCATTTTCCGTCGGTACAGCCCACGCAATTGGATTGGTGCAGAACAAGGGTTCGTAAGATCCATGAGGAGGAACCATCCCGAACGGGTAACTTGACATCGTAATACCGATTAAACCAGCGTCGGCAATCTTTCGTGACCAGTATCCGACGGCGCCCGAGGATCCATCACCCGTATGTGTCCCGACAATTGCTATGCCCATTTCTTTTGCCTTTGTGATAACCATACTCACGGCTTTTTCCATGGCAATCGCTTCCATGGATAAGTTGGCATTTATTATTGCAGTACACGGTGTTTCATTTTCAATCGTAGGAGCCTGCGCGTTTTCATTCTTTGGCATTCCCGCGCCAATTAATTTCACGATGCCTTGAGCATTACCCCTCAATTGGGCATACATAAGCATATCTAGAATTATTACGGCTTCTTCTTCTGAGTAGCCATACTTCAAGATGGCTTTAGTGGATAGTGATTTTAATTCCTGGATTGAAATGTGCATATCTACTTTTGTGGTTATTCGTCGCCTCAATGCTGAGGGAGAGTCTGGTCAGTTTCTTACCGTGATCGTGAAGGTGTCTGAAAGCTTCGGTCGCTTCGCTGTCAGGATTATTCTTGTCAGTCGATCTCCCCATCCCCGTTGCATTTTCGCGTCATCCAGAAGGATGGGCTCAAAGGTTACTTCGAATGTGTCCTTGTCGTAATCGAGGAAAACCGCGGCATATCCCGATTCAGAAACACCTGCATCCTGACCCAGTCGGATTCTACCGTCCTCTATCAAGCTCGGCTCAAGGGGAGTCATCAAATTCAGGGAAAGCGGACCTCGAATCGAGTCGAGCTGGTACTGATCACGGATTTCCACAAATCGACCTCGATTGAGCGTCACCCTGCGATTCCATTCACGTACGTCTGCCTCTTCGGGATATGCACCCGCTATATCCAGTGTCAGACTGGCTTGCCGGGCATTCGAGCTGTACTGCACGTTTCTCGCGGTGTACTCCCGCCCATCTTTTTGCATAATGCCGTTTATCGTGGGCACGTTGTGGAAGGCCGACTGCACATTCCAGTTGGAGTAGCGGTGCTCCCCAAATGTCGTCGCGGTGTAGACGGCAGAGCCCACGTCAATGAGCACCGGACGTCCATCTGCATAAACAAGGAAATTACCAATGTCGTTGTGGTTGTGGCTCTCGAAGTTGTGGCCGCCCTTGGCGGCCACATACAGACCCGCGCTTGAGCCTTCTTCGGATCGGGCTCCCATGACCTGAATGTCCTTAAGCCAGAAATCGAGTGGTTGTGGCTCTGCCGTTGGAGTCGAAAGCAGATCATCAAGTAAAAAAAGTGCTGGAAGCTGGCGGCCCAGACTGCCGAAACTACCGGGAATAGCACCCTCGCCCCAGCCTTGCTTTTCGGCCGCGAATGCAGCAAATCCTGTTAACAGGGGGTCCTCGATGGCGCGGCCATATTGAAATACGAGCGCCGGTGCTATGTTTATGCGCGGTGACGCGTCGGCAAAGTTGATGAAATACTCTGAACTGATGTAAGTGCGATAGATGAATTTCCCCATCTCTCGAATCAGTGGCTTGTCATAGATATCGATTGCGCCTCCTGAGGCGCTACGGAGCAGTTCCAGGGCATCCAGCAGAGAACCCGCGGCACGACTCCAGTAGCTGGGTCCTTCGTCGCTTCCCCCGTCAGACGGGTAGCCGTCGATGAATTGATCGAGACTGTACATGATTTTGTGGATGGACTTTAATCGGCGCTCCTCGTCCCGCTCCAACAACAACACCATCGTCAACCAATTGGAATTTATCCAGGGGTTCCAGTTGTTCAGATTGTGCGGTCCATACCCCATCCACCAGAAATCTTCCCGTTCCAGATTTGGAGTAAGGATGCGGCGATCCACTTCCAGGTGGATGCGTTCTCGAATCAAGGGGGAGATTTCGTCCAGACGGTCTCCAACCAGATAGAGCGTCCACGCCAGAAGGCTTCCGGTTTCGGCTGCGAAAAGATCCACAATGGGTTCAGCGACATCGGGCAGTCCTCGTCCGGCCCGTTGCACGGCTAAATGAGGAGGTATACCCCAGAAGCTTTCTTCACTGATGGCCCAGATTCCGTTGACAATGTCATCGATGAATCGACCATTGCCTTCCATAACTTCTGCAAGAACGAGCTGAGCCAGTTGCGTTCGACGACCAAAGGTGAGGCGTTCGTAATTGGTTCTATTGCCCGTTCGCACAAATTCCAGGAAAACGGTTGCTGGTAAAGATTCCCATTCCGCGTCGAGTGCCGCTTCTCCCAGAGCGATGTGTGCATTCCGGACGGTCTCGGGTATGGCCAGCCATGCTTGCGGTTCATTGATGTCGGGATAGGGATGCCATTCTTGCCGGGGTGAAATTATTTCTTCCAACGCGCGCAGGTCATACTGGCCTGCCAGGAACGCGCGGGGCTGGGCCTCGACTTTTTGTGTTTGAGCGCTGGCCGGCATCGTCCAGGCCAGTATGACGATGGAGAAGAAAGCGGCAGTTAGAATTTTACAGCTCAAAAACAAGCCTGGGAATTTCATAAAAAGTGTCGACTGAAAAGACGAAGAGAGATTTTATTTCCCACGCCGGTATTATAGCGCGGAATTTATCGACTGTCGAGTTTCCAGACAGCGCCTGCCAGGAAAACGTTTTACGTCCATTTTATACCCCATCAATTAACTGTTAACCTGCATGACTCTGCTATAGCATCGTTTACGATCATGGTTCAATTTCGTCAACCCTGTGACAGGCGGCCAGGTGTCCATTTCCAACAGAGCGCAATGTCGGCTCGATGACTGCGCATTTGTCGATCGCAAGGGGGCATCGAGTCCGAAACCGGCAACCGCTTGGCAAATTCGCGGCGCTTGCGACTTCACCCACGAGTGGTACGAACTGTTTCCGATTTCCAGGATGGGGGACCAGTGATGAGGCCAGTAGCGCTTTCGAATAAGGATGTTTCGGACCAGCAAAAAAATCGCCTGTCGGCGCTTTCTCAACAATCTTTCCGAGATACATGACCGCAACGGTGTCACTAACGTGCGCTACAAGATCCAGATCGTGCGAAATGAATAGATAGGCAAGATTGCGATTTTCTTGGAGATCCAGAAGCAGGTTGATGATCTGGGCTCGAATTGAAACATCCAGGGCGGAAACCGGCTCGTCGCAAACAATAAATGTCGGATTGACTGAAATGGCTCTGGCAATTCCGACGCGCTGCCTTTGACCACCGGACAATTCGTGCGGATATCGGGATGCTATATCACTCGACAATCCCACGGCAGCAAGTACATCCTGAATATGATTTTGCCTCTCTTGTGGAGGGCAAATATCGTGAACTACCAGCGGCTCGCGCAGGATTGATTTTACTTTAAAATGTGGCGTCAGCGATGCATATGGATCCTGAAAGACCATCTGAATTTTTCGCCTGAATTCAGGAGTCGCCTCGCTGACCAATTCGCCGTTCAGATATATTTCGCCACCATCCAACTGCAACAGCTTGAGGATGAGTTTTGCTGTAGTCGACTTTCCGCATCCGGATTCACCAACAAGCGCCAATGTCTTGCCTGCCATGATATCGAAAGAGATACCGTCAACAGCACGAACCTTTTGGGTACCCTGTTGAAACCAGGATCGACGCAGATCAAAATGCTTCACCAGATTCCGGACTTCGAGTACCGGTGCCTTCACGATACTGGTCATAGCGATCTCGCCGTTGGTGTTGCTGAGGCAAATCGTGGAATCTCACGCCAGAGATGACACCGAACCCAGTGTCCGTCGGATACTTCTTCCAGTCGCGGAACTGTACTGGTGCAAGCCTCTTCGCGACCGTACTCACATCGATCGAAAAAAGGGCATCCAGCCGGTAAATCGGCGAGATTTGGAACCGTGCCTGGGATCGTTGGCAGATGCGATTTCCTCGGACGTGTTTCAATCTGAGGTAGCGACCGCATCAGGCCGCGTGTATAAGGATGAAGTGGATTCTCGAACAATGGAGCAACGTCGGCAATTTCGACAAGGCGGCCGGCGTACATGACGGCAACCCTGTGAGCTGTCTGTGCAATCACGCTGAGGTCATGCGTGATAAGCAGAAGTGCCATTTGATGCTCAGCCTGGAGTTGGACAAACAGGTCAAGAATCTGCGCCTGAATAGTTACGTCCAGCGCCGTAGTAGGCTCATCGGCAACGAGTAGTTGAACGTCACCACAGATCAGCGCAATTGAGATCAGTACACGCTGCCGGATTCCACCGGAAAGCTCATGGGGATACTGGTCAAATCTTAAATCTGGAGACTCGATCCCGACACGTTTCATCACGTCAAGAGCGCGTTGTCGACGTTCGTTCTTCTTCATTTCGGGGCGATGGATCGCGAGCACCTCGGTAATCTGATTCCCGACCGTGAAAACAGGATTCAGGCTGGTCATCGGCTCCTGCAGAATAATCGAAATCTGGTTGCCTCGGATGCACTGTATTTCCGATTCGTCCAAGGTCAAAAGATCGTCACCGTTAAATAAAATCTCCCCGGACGTGATCTTGCCTGGAGCAGGTACGAGTCTCATTATTGATTTGGCCAGCAACGATTTACCGCATCCTGATTCGCCCACAAGCCCGAGAATTTCACCCTTGCCAATTGACAAACTGAGGTCATCAATGACCGTAATCGGGCCCGAATCACCCGGGAATTGGACCTCCAGATTCTGAATTTCAATCATAGTTCACCCCTGCTCTGCAGACGCGGGTCCAGCATATCCCGCAGGCCATCACCGATCAAATTTAAACTGAGCACCGCAAGTGTAATCATGCATCCCGGAATGGTAATCAGCCACCAGGCAGACCTGATAAAGTCGCGAGCATCGGAGATCATGCTCCCCCAACTGGGTGCAGGGGGTGGGGTCCCGAGACCAAGAAAGCTGAGCCCTGCTTCAACAAGCACAGCCCATGCGAAGCCAAAACTCAACTGGACCATGACCGGGCCCGCGGCTTTCGGCAGGATATGAAGGAATAGAAGTCGAAAATCACCGACGCCCACAGTGCGCGCAGCTTCAACAAACTCCGCATCCCGAAACTCGACAACCGATGCCCGCACCGTCCTGATCACCCTGGGTATGTAGAGGACGGTTACTGATATTATAACATTGAGCTCAGACGGTCCGATCGCAGCCATAATCATTATGGCCAGCACAAATCCTGGGAAAATCATCAGGCTATCGGTGAAACGACCGATGATAACATCCGCCAAGTTGTACCAACCCGATATGACCCCGAAAAGAATGCCAAACAGGGCTGTTAACAACATCGAACCAAAACCCACCCGCAAGGATATCTGAGCACCATACATGGTCCGGGCCAGCACGTCTCTGCCAAAATGGTCTGTACCGAAAGGATGGGCCCAACTTGGCGCCAGCAATTTTTGCGAAGCATCGATTGACAAAGGGTCCAAGAATGTCAAAAAAGACGCGAAAACGGCCATTAATACCAGAGGGATAAGAATTAAGCTTCCGGCGACTACCATGCCATTAAGACGAAAACGTCTGGCGCCGGAAAGCGAACTCCAAAAACTTTCTGGAAGGATGTGAGCAGGATCGGTACTCATCGGGTATGCCTGATACGTGGATTGAAGTAGGCATAACCGAGGTCAACCATCAGGTTTACCACTAACGCCACAAGCGTCAAGTAAAAAATTCCACCTTCAAGCATGGGATAGTCACGGCGCACCGCCGCGATGGTAATAAGCTGTCCGAGGCCAGGCAGGGCAAAGACATTTTCGATGATTACAGATCCCCCGAGTCCGAGAGCAAAGGTCAGGCCGATAACGGTAGTGATCTGAGTCATGGCATTTTTCAGCGCGTGTTTCAGTACCACACGGGATTCAGGCAGGCCTTTGGCACGCGCCATCGTAATATATTCCTGACCAAGTACTTCGATCATTGATGCACGCGTCATGCGTACGACAAGACCGATCTGCGCAAGACTTTGCGCTGCAACAGGCAGAATAAGTCGTCTAAGCCATTCCCAGATTCCAAAATCGGGACTGCGGTAACCCGAGGCCGGTAGCCAACCGAGCGTTACTGCAAAGAGGATGATCAGCAGGAACCCGAGCCAGAATGACGGCATGGCCATGCCCAGACTGGACACTACGTTACTCGCATAATCCGCAAATCTGCCACGCCGGATAGCCGCGTAGATCCCAAGTGGTATACCAATCACGATCGTAAATATCATCGAGAAAATCGTGAGATAAAGTGTGACGGGAAAACGCTCCGCAACCACGTCTACTACCGGTTCTGAATAAAACAGAGAAGTGCCAAAATCTCCTGTCAGAACTTTGGGAAGCCAGTCCAGGTATTGAGAAAGCAGCGGCTGGTCGAGGCCGAGGTCGCGGGTAATCTCATCTATCTGCTCAGCCCCAACGGCCTGGTGACCAACCAGTGCGGCTATCGGGCTTCCGGGAATCAGTCTTGTGATGAAAAAGATCGATGTAAGCGTAATGAGTATGGTCGGGATAAACGATAAAACACGACGCAGGGTATACTCTAGCATTTATCGACTTGCTCTAATTTGCGTGATCAATCCACACCCCGTGCAACGTGAGATTTCCAAGAGCAAGATTGCCGTAGGGATCATGTACTTTCTTAGTCTTGGCCACCAGACGGTAGATATAGCCCAGGTTAACCAATGCGACCTGCTCATAAAAAGCCCTCTGGAGGTCAACTCCAAGCTCTTTCCGCTGTTCGAATTCTGTCGCCGATGCCAGTTTAGCAAAAATCTCGTCAGTGATTGGGTTCGAAAAACCCACCTCCTTAGACGGAAAAGTACCGTTAAATTCCGGATGCCACAGAGATGGATCGAGCCAGTAGCCGGCAGACGTGTAAATGTTCAAGGAGGCCGGGTCCTGGCGTTTGGTGACCCACGTACTCAGATCGTAGCTCTTAATCTGGAGATTGAGCCCAACCCGCTTGGCCTGTTCTACAAGCGCCACAGCAACACGCCGCTGAACGATATCCGTCGAGATTACTTGAATAAAGATCGGATCGCCGTTATATCCGGCACTTTTGAGATAGTCTTCAGCCGATTGATTGCTACCGGACCCGGTTTCTGAATTGAAGGCACTCTCGGGGGCATAGATGCTCGAGTTCGTTAAACCGAAGGATGGTTCGGAAACCACGATCGACGTAATTTCGGATGGATCAACCATAGCCTGGAAGGCTCGGCGAATGTTGATATCACTGGTCAGGCCCTGTTGGTGATTGAACATCATGTAGAGGAGCACACCGGGCCCGTTCTTAATGGGTTCAACATCGTCCAGTTCACGAAGTCGAGACGCTTCAGAATCCGGCACTTCTGTAATGATATCATATTCACCAGATTCCAGACCAGCTATTCGGGTTGACGCTTCGGGTACGATCCAGAAAAGAATCTCATCAAGATCAGCCACCTTTTTGCCCGCCTGATAGTTTGGCTCGTCGGTGCGGGGCGAATAATCGAGGAATCGCTCAAGCCGAACGTACTGGTCTTCCTTGTATTCAACAAACCGGTAAGGACCGGTACCAATCACCTCGGTTACCATACCGGGCGTCGTTGACGCCTCGGCGATTTCTCTTGGCATTATCGCTGCCTTATTGTCGTCGGAGCCAAGAAGAAGGAGCAGAAACCGGCCCATCGGGGCCTTAAACCTCAGAACAACGGTGTTTTCGTCTGGTGTGTCAATCGCTTCCAGACCAGCTAGTCCGGACCCCCTGGGGCCGAATGCGTGCCACCGCTCAAGAGAAGCTTTTACATCCCGGGAATCAAGCGTGTCACCATTATGAAATTTGACATCCCGGCGAAGTGTAAACGTCCAGACCTTACCATCCTCGGAGGCAACATAGGTATCCACTAAATCCGGTACGGCCGTGAAGTCGCGGCCAAGTCCGAACAGTCCTTCGTAAACATGGCCCATGACCATCGGAAGCGGGTGTGATACGGTCGACTGCCAGTCGAGAGTGGGCAAAGGAAGATGTAATCCGACGTTCAGCGTCCCGCCTCGCGCCTGAGAGTCAGCAGGAGGGGCAGTGCCTGAATCGGGCGGCGAACTGCAACCAACACAGAAAAGGCTTCCGAGCAGAAAACCAAGGAGTATACGTTTACGAATCACTGTTGTCTTACTGACCGAATTTGTTGCATTTGAAGGACGTTGCGAGCCTGATCGTGGCAAGGTACACGATTTATTGCTTTCCTCTCGCCAGCTAAACGACAACGGCCAAGCCTCTCAGTACATCTTCCTCAAGTTCGACGCCCAGGCCGGGCTCGTCACCCAGAATTATGTGACCGTCAACGATCTCGAAACCGCCCGAAAACGGATCCAATCCGGAGGGGAGGCGGTCGCCGATATCAACTGGTAAAGGGTCGCGAATTGTCGACGCAAGGTGAACATGCGCCGCCGCACCGAGTGTTGTGCTGGCCACCGCACCAATACTGACATCGATCGCTGCCGCTTCGCAAATATCGGCGATCTGTCTGGCTGCTGACAGCCCCCCGACACGGTGCACATTCAAAATAATCCGGTCGGCGGCAGCAGAATGCACAATCTGCATCACGGTTTGCGGAGACAAAACCGATTCGTTGAGGATAATTGGAATGGGAAGCGATTCGCGAAGTTCTGCGTGTCCCTTTAGATCCAGATGATGAAGTGGTTGCTCCACAGAGAGGTTGCCATAAAAGGTGTCATCCAGAAGCGAAGTAAAAAAACTCCGCACCTGCCCAGCATCGGTCCACGACTCATTGGCGCAGGCGTCAATCTGAATTTCCGGTCCTACGGATTCCAGGACAGCCATGAGTTTCTGCCGTTCCGGTTCAATGTTTTGGTCGGTGAGTATTTCGCCGTTTCCCATGTTGACCCTTAGGCCCCGAATTCCTCTATCCGTCAGGCTTTTCGCCGCAACCGCATTTTGTTCAGGTAAATCCTCCGAGAGTGTCATCAGCACTTCCATCTGGTTGTGGTACGCACCGCCAAGCACGATACAAGCCGGTACTTCTCTCGACTTTCCGATAATATCATAAATCGCCATATCAAGTGCAGCGCGAGCTGCCTGACAAGCAGGATGGAGCTCTTTACTCGCTTTATCGAGTCGGCGATTAATTTCATTCAGATTCAGAGCATCAGCCCCAATCAGCGCCGACGTGTAAATACGCAGCCGGTCAAGAAGTCCGCTGGTCGAATGGGCAGGGAGAGACATTATCTCCGTCGCCTCACCGAAGCCAACCACGCTGCTGTCCGTCTTGACGAGAAGGATTACAGAATCTACTGGAGGAATTCCCGGCAGCGGCTCTGCCGTTCCAGAACCGACATCGACGGGCTTCATCCGGATTGGGAAAAGTTCAATGTCTACGATTTTCAAGATTGATTTTTCCAGATTACTGGAGGCTGTTGACTGCGCTGAAAATGAAACAAGCTGAATGATTGGAGATTATTTTCTTGAAGGTAAAACATTATACTTCCCATTCCTGCTCCAACCACACGCCCTGAATCAACAGGCAGATTTACGAGGATTACATCCAGTGAAAATTATTGATATCGAGTACCATCCTCTTCGCCTGACAGTGGTCGGTGACTCCGAAATAGGGACTGACGAAAATCCTGAATTGCAAGTTGGTGCCTCAGCAGAGTCCATGGCTGCGCAACGATACAAAGCGCCGGAGACAGGA
>SMVB01323460.1_pt1 | contig 16245 bp, 13 predicted proteins | sample 2456461 | NCBI WGS metagenome assembly SMVB01 (sample SAMN11095934, study PRJNA526329) | marine sediment metagenome | biome: Marine sediment; feature: Surficial sediment; material: Deep marine sediment; isolation source: Hadal surficial sediment | place: Pacific Ocean | collected 2014-05 | depth...
CGATAGCTGGTTCGATGCTTTGCTGGTTAATCTGGATTTGTCCCGCCAGTTGGGAATGGATGTCACTGAAGAAGAGCGTTTACTGAAACGTGCTATCCGCGAACGGGCAGCAAACATCTCTTCCTATCTCGCTTTGGTCATGCTGGACGTGGTTGCCATGCGGGAACGTGCCGCGCTTTTGTCTGGAGACAAAGAGATTCAATCTCTCTATTTATTGGAGGCCAACCTTCTGAAATCCATCGCCAAAGAGCTGGAAATACTGACGCGTGATATGCAGGCGCTGGGTCTGGATGCCTCACGATATAAGTCCCAGCTAATATCAGCCACAGGTTCTATCTCCACGGATCTCTTTAGCGTTGATGTGTTTACGCTTCTGGCAAAAGACTGGACACAGGGTGCGACAAATTGGGTAAGGTTAAATGGCGGCAAAATGATGTTCAACTTCCTGTTGTTTTTCGTCATCATCATCATTGCCCGATTCCTGTCGAAATGGGTAAAGCGTGGTACTGAAACCGCGCTTCGTTACGCGACCACGCCGCTTTCGACGCTGTCGCAGCGAATGCTGGTGTCGGGCGCATCTTCGGCTGTTTATGTTATCGGCGTATTGATTGCGCTCTCCCAGATAGGATTTTCCCTCGGTCCCTTACTAACGGGCCTTGGTATCGCCGGGTTTGTCGTTGGTTTTGCACTGCAGGATACGCTGTCTAATTTTGCCTCGGGAATGATGATCCTGTTTTATCGCCCTTTCGATGTAGGTGATGTGATTGATGCAGATGGAATTTATGGTACCGTCAGCGAGATGAGCCTGGTTAACACGACAATTTTAACTTTTGACAACCAGACGCTCATTGTCCCTAACAGCCAGATCTGGGGCAATGTCATCAAGAATGTCACCGCCCAGAAGAAGCGGCGTGTAGACCTGGTTTTTGGTATTGGTTATGGCGACGATATCGTTAAAGCGGAAGGTGTTCTCAAGCAAATCCTGGATGACCATGAGAAAGTACTGGACGATCCGGAACCGCTTATAAAAGTGCATGAACTGGGCGACTCCTCGGTCAATTTTGCGGTGAGGCCATGGGTAAATACGGATGACTATTGGGGAGTCTATTGGGACATCACCCGAAGCGTGAAACTAAAGTTTGATGAAGCCGGAATTTCGATCCCGTTTCCACAACGAGACGTTCATTTTTACAGGGACGGGAATGCCGAGTAACAATTTCCGGTCGTAATGTTGAACTTGATTGTATAAAACAAGTGAATTTAAGGGGAATACCAAATGATTAGAGCAGGTTTGCCATTGTTGTTATCCATCCTTTTTCTGATTGGCGTTGCCGGTTGCGGCCATGCGGAAGAAGCTGATCTTATTCAACCTGACCCAACCCAGGGTTTGACCCCAATGCAACTCGCCATCTCCGATGAGATGAAGTACGAATCCAGATTCATCGATGTACTTGGTAGCCAGATGCATTATGTAGAGGGCGGTGGTTCTGTTCACAATGAAACCCACAACAGCACCGACAAGAATCCGCCAGTATTTCTCTTCCTTCATGGGAATCCGTCATCGTCCTACCTGTGGCGCAATGTCATGCCGCATATTGAACCCCTGGGGCGGGTTATCGCGGTCGATCTCATTGGTTTTGGCGACTCCGACAAGCCGGATATTGACTACACCTTCCAGGACCACAGCAGATACATCGATGAATTTATCGCCAAAATGAAACTCAAGGATATTACCCTGGTTATCCACGATTGGGGTTCCATGCTGGGGCTGGACTATGCCCGGCGCAACAGCAGCAATGTCAAAGCCATCGCGATGATGGAAGCGATTATTCCGCCTGCCTTTCCGGCAAAGGATTATTCGTTTCTGGGTGGCGCAGCAGAAATGTTCAAAAAATTCCGCAATCCAGAAACAGGCACTGCCCTGTTGATCGACCAGAATATTTTTATCGAAGGTATTTTGTTACAGGGAACCGTGACGCGGAAGATGTCCGAAAAGGAAAAGGAGGTCTATCGCAAACCCTTCCTGGATCCGCAATCGAGGAAACCAATTTATGTCTGGCCTAATGAATTACCCATTGGCGGCGAGCCAGCGCGCAATGTCACCGCCATCAACCAGGCGGGAGCCTGGTTGAAAGAATCACCCGTTCCCAAATTGCTGCTTTATGTCTCGCCAGGAGCGATTGTCACGCCCGAGAGCGCCGTATGGATGCAGGAGAACTATTCTAACCTGGAAGCCATATTTGTCGGTTATGGAGGACACTATATTCAGGAGGATAACCCCGAAGCCATCGGGCGTAATATTAGCCTCTGGTACCAGCGTAAATTTGGAAGTTAGCCTGCACTATTCATCAGCGACTCATCAGCGAATCCCGGCCAAGCTGCTAGTGGCTTGCATCCAGCAGGGTGAAGCCAATTTCACCTTCAAGATAACCCTCGATCGGTGTTGCGCCAAAATTGACTGCACGACCATAAGTTAGTGCTTCTTCGAGGGGCACGTTCTTGTATTTCACGAGATAAGCAACCCAGATATGTGTGGCGCGTCTGGCGCTGTTACAGTGCAGTAAAACCTTGCCGTCACTTTGATCCATCGCGCTTGCAAAGCTTTCGAGGGTGGCAGGGCTAAATGGGTTTTTCTTGCCGCCGGAAGGAATGTGTATGTATTTCATTCCCAGCTTCTCTAATATTTTCGCCTCGTCAATTGGCGTGGATTTTCGATTGGCCATTTCCTCTTCGGTACGGAGGTTAATAACGGTCGTTACACCTTCAGCTTTTAATTTTCTCAAGGCATCTTCCACCATGGGTTGCCCCGCAATGTAGAGATCACCGGTTTTCGAAATGCCGCCACGATAGTCCTCCGTTTCCAGCATTTGCGGCATTGGTATTGCTGATGATGTATCTGCCCATAGTGGTGTCGATAGGCAAATTGCCAGCAAAGCACAGGTTATTTTTGGTCCCATTTCTCTTAACTTAATCGTTCCTAAATTTATCGTTCTTAATGTCATCGTTCTTAATGTCATAGTACTACTCCGGATGTGGCGAAGGCCTGAATGCCGCGATCGCACCAAAGAACCTGATTGTATAGATTATGGCGCCCAGGATGAATGCTAAATCGGGGGTATTGAAAAATCCAAAAGCTGTGCAGCCAATGACAGGCCCAAATGCTGCCCCGAGATCGCCAGGTCATTTAGTCATGTTTCACCAATGACAAATCGCTCAATTCTATCAAAGGCTTTTTCCAGCCCATCGACAGGATGTGTCAGGGAAAGGCGGATAAAGTTTCTGGTGGTACTGCCAAACCCCTCGCCGGGTAAAACAGATATACCTTCTTTATCCAGCAAAAGACGGGCGAATTCCAATCCATCCCGGGCAACCGCTGAGACATCTACCATCAGGAACATGCCAGCTTCCGGTATCTGGCAATGCAAACGGGCGATCTGGTCGATTCGATCGCAGGCATAGTCTCGCCTGGCCTGGTATTCCTTGGTAATGGACTGGATGTACTGCCCATCATTTTGCAGTGCGAATGCCGCTGCGTCCTGTATGAACTGGCTGCAGCCGAAAATCGTGGCTGAGGTGAAGCCAAGTAGCTTTTCAATCACATATGCGGGTGCGACTGTCCAACCCAGTCTCCACCCGGTCATTGCGTGGGACTTGGATAAACCATCGATGACAATGACATTCTCAAGGCTTGCCGCGGCGGTTCTGGCAGAGACGTGTTTCTTCTCAAAAGTGATCATGGAATACACCTCATCACAGATGAGCCAGATATTGTTTTGCAGGCAGAATTTTGCCAGATCGCGCAGCTGGTCCCCGGGGATCATATTACCACCCGGATTACCCGGGGTATTAAGCAACAGTGCCCGGGTGTTGGGCGTGACCGCATCTTCAATCGCCTGTGAACTAAGGGCAAAATTTTCATCCGGCCGGGTGGATACCGTGACGATCTTTGCACCAATTGCCTGGAAGATGGACTTGTAACCCACATAGGCAGGTTCGACAACGATCAGTTCATCCTGCGGATTGAGCAAGCAGGACAGCACGCTGAATACCGCGTTGGTCGCACCGGGAAAGATGATCACCTCATCAGGCGTGGTTACTTTCCCGCTGGATTGTGTTTCTATATCCGCGATAGTCTGTCTTAAATTCAGCTCACCCATTCCAGGTGAATAGTGGGTACGGCCCCGGTATAAACTGGTGACTGCGTGTTCGATTATTCTTTCAATGGTCGGTAAATCAGGGTCGCCAACGGACATCATAATAATGTCATCGCCACTCGCTAGTCGCTGTTGTGCGTCCGAGTGAACTTCCCACAAGTCAGGTCCGGAATGCGTCAGGCGTTGCGTCATCTGGCTGAATTTAGCTTGAAAACTCATTTGCTTGTTCTCAATAGTCTGTCGTAGCGTGGAATCTAGACACCGTGCTCCTGTCGATACGCGGCCCAGCGATCAAATGAATCGCTCAGTTCCCGTCCCCGGTCTGCTACCGCGTCCTTGAACTCAGGGTGACTCAGGATATAGAACTCATCATTCTGGATGGCGTGTAAAACCATGTCGCCGATAACGGCAGGATCCAGGGCATTGGTCAGCATTTCCTCCATTCTTTCACCCGCTTCACCGTCCATGTCTATTCCATCTATCCCGAAAGACGATGCCTGGGCACCGCCGAGCTGATCAGGGCGATTTCTCTCGGATGTAAATATTTGCGTTGCAACGAACCCGGGGCACAGCACGGAGGTGCCGATATTAAAAGGCGCAAGATCCTGGCGCATACTCTCCGACATACCCACCACGGCAAACTTTGTCGTGTTATAGATACTCATTCCACCCATTCCTAATTGACCTGCCATGGATGCGGTGTTCACAATATGCCCGCCCTCTCCGTGGGACTTAATCAAATTGGTAAAGGTCACCATGCCGTTGATAACGCCATCCAGGTTGACTTTCATCACCCAATCCCAATCCTGGTAGCCCATATCGCTAATATCCCCGCTGATCGCGACACCGGCGTTATTGCAAAGCACATGGACTTTGCCAAATGCCTCGATCGTCACCCTGGCCGCCTGCTCCATGGCATCACGGTCCGTCACGTCCAATTTCATCGTCAGTACTTCAGCGTTGGACTCCGAAAATTCTTCTTTCGCGGCGGCAAGCGCGTCGTCCTGAATATCCGCGATAACAACTTTCATCCCGGCAGCGGTAAATGACCTTGCCATTGCCAATCCTAAACCGCTTGCGCCACCTGTAATGAACGCTACCTTTCCTGCAACATCTTTCATATCTGGTACCTGTAGTTTACTATTTCAACAGCTAATACCCGGGCGTACCAGGGCGTACAAAGGCGGTTAGATCGAGCTGGTGGATTCTTCCAGCCACCGCAGGTCATCACCTTTCAACAAAGGCGATAGCTTCTGGCATACATCAGAATGATATTGGTTTATCCAGCCTGATTCTGCCTCCGATAACAGTGCTTTATCCACGAGCCGCAGATCGAATGGTACAAAAGTTATCGTTTCGAAGTTGAGCATGCCATCAGGTCGTTCTTTAACGATCATCAAATTCTCACATCGAATACCGTAGCAATCTTCCTTGTAGTAGCCGGGTTCGTTGGAGAGCACCATGCCGGGTAATAATTGAGCATTGGGTGACGGGAGTTTGCTGATTCTTTGCGGTCCCTCATGAACACAGAGGAAAGAGCCTACCCCATGCCCGGTACCATGATCATAGTCGAGACCCTCGTGCCACAGGAATTGCCTTGCCAGAACGTCCAGCTGCACGCCTGAGGTTCCCCTTGGAAACACCGCAGTGGCAAGGGCAATATGCCCTTTAAGGACCAGTGTGAACATCTTCTTGTGCTCATCACTGGGTTTCCCGATGATGACGGTACGTGTGACGTCTGTTGTACCATCGAGATATTGCCCGCCTGAATCCACCAGGTAGAGTGAATTCATTTCCAGCATTGCAGGCACGCCGTTCAGGTGATTGTAATGGCACAGTGCACCATTGGCCCCGGTGGCAGAAATAGTGTTGAAAGAAAGATCGTGTATGTCGGATAATTCCATTCGAAATGATTCCAGCCGATCCGCAAGCTGACCTTCGTCATAAAGATTTCCAGCCGCCACTTCTTTTTCCAGCCAGTGAAGATATTGGGAAAGAGCGGAGCCATCGCGTATATGGCAATTTCTTATGCCGCCTAACTCGATGGCATTTTTCTGCGCTTTGGGAATCAGTACAGGATCCGTTGCAGCAATAATCTCGCAGCCGTTTTCGATACAGCGAAGTACAGAAAAAGCATTTGATGTATTTTCATCAACCAGTATTTTTGATTTTTTTGAACCGAGCTCAATAAGCGCCTCGATAATGCTGGCGTCATCCCGAATTATCACCCCTTCGCCGACATGTTGGAAAAGATCATTGGGTATTTTTCTGGGGTCAGTGAAGAAGACCATTTCGCCGTTTTTGTGCAAGATGGCGAACCCCAGCAGAACAGGTAACCTTGGAATGTCGGCGCCCCGTATGTTGAGCAGCCAGGCGATGGAATCAAGTTGAGTGATAAGTACCGCATCACCGCCTTCCGCTTCGACTATTGCACCAATTCGTTCCCGCTTCTTGCTGCTGTGCTCTCCGGTGAATTCCTCTCCCAGTAGTAATGCGAGTTCTGGCTCAGGAATGGGCCGGTTGGTCCAGTGTTGATCGATAGGGTTTTTTTTCATTTCCACTAGTTGGATATGCAACGCCGAAAGTGTGCCGGACGCTGTCTTGAAAAATGAATATGGATGGAGCCGTGTGTCAATTCCGACTCGTGCTTTCTTTTTCAGCGTCCTGCCAAGCCAGGCGAGTGGCGGGTCTTCAATCAGGTGGTGAAATTCAAACAGGTGGCCGGGCACCTGCTGCTGAACCTGGATTGTGTAGCGCCCATCTACAAAAATAGCAGCGCTGTCTTTCAGTAGGACCACAAACCCGGCGGAACCGCTGAACCCGCTAATCCAGCGTAAACGCTCATTGTGATCAGGGACATATTCACCCAGGTATTCATCCGCCCGTGGAACCAGGAATGCATCCAGGTTTTCTGCTTTCATTTCCTCTCGAACAGCGCCTAGACGATCTTCAATTTTATCCATTTTATAATATATCTGATGTGTTGGTGATTAGTGGCAGGTGAATCTGCATTTGACTGTTGTTTTTGTTATCGGTTTCCGCTAGTTGTTTGTTAAAAAGAAAGTGCCTGTTTCATGCTATCGGGCAACAAGGCAATGATATTTTGTGCACTCTGACCGGATGATTCCCCTGCTGTATCAATGGAGATTGAAGGGCCTGGTAATTCAGGAATTTCAACGTTGCCAGACAACAGGGATTCTTCAAGCCTCTGCAAATCGCTAATATCATCATCGAACCTTCGAGTCTGTATTTTCACTCGCCGTTGCAACACCTTATCGTCACAAGTGAGACCAACGAAAAGGCCAATGCAATTACTTATTTTAGCCGCATCTATGTGGGTTCGATAACGCTCGAGGGAAATTGTAGGGTCATAAGTGAACGTACAAATAATCCCATCCTCCTGCAGTTCCATGGCCTGTTCGATCATCCTGTGAGTCGCTTCGTTTCGTAATTCAGCAAAGGTATTGGAGGAATAGCCAAAAACAGGACCCAGTAACGATGCAAGATGATGGAAATTCAGGAAGCTAAAACCCAACTCCGTCGCCAGTTCCTTGGCAATAGTTCGTTTGCCAACACCAGTGACACCGTGTAGAAAAATTACGTGCATGGTCCATTCCGGGATCTACATCCAGCCTGCAACTTTACCACTTCAGGTCAGAAATGCTGCATGTTATTTTTTTAACGATTTCGGATGCTGTCCGGGAGAACCGATTTATCAAGACCTGACCCCAGATAATGATTGATACTTCCTGAATTATGATTAACATCAACAACTGTAGGGGTAATTTCGCCGCTGCTGAAACGAGAGGAGGAATCGTAACATGGCTCAATATGGCAAACACCAGTATCAAAATAAATTAACAACTATTTGCAACACAGGTTATCTATGGCGAAAAAATCCCGAGCACGTTGTTCATTAAAACAGGGTTCATTAAAGCAGGGTTCATTAAATCAAGGTTTGTTAAATCGAGGTTCCGATAGTCGGGCTTCATCCAATCGAAGAAAACAGTCAGAAGGGAGACGAAACAAGCATCACGGTAGTAAACAAAGAGTGCATCCACTCGATACGGCAGACATTTACACTCTGCATTCCGGCGGGTCCCATCTGGACACCGCGACTTCGCCTACAAGGTCTCACCGACCGCTCGTAGCAAAAACTCCAGCACAAAGAAGATACATTTCGGCAATCAAGAATAATTGTCTCACCTTTGGTATCGGTCCTGCTGGTACGGGTAAGAGCTACTGTGCTGCGTCTCTCGCAGCAGAAGCACTGGAAGATGGTCGAATTGAGAGAATCATACTGACCCGCCCGGCGGTTGAAGCAGGTGAACGACTTGGTTTTCTGCCAGGTGCGCTTGAAGACAAATTTGCTGTTTATATGGACGTTTTCAGGGACATCCTGAACGAACGGCTAGGTGCCGGGGCTGTTGACTACAATCTGCGCCATGGCAGGATCGTTGCGGCTCCACTTGCCTTTATGCGCGGTAAGACTTTTTCGGCGGATACATTTGTGATTCTTGATGAAGCGCAGAATACCTCAATCGAACAGATGAAGATGTTCCTTACGCGTATTGGCGAAGATTGCAAGGTTGTTGTGAACGGTGACATCGATCAAAGCGATATCAGGCGACCTAACGGATTAGCCGATGCAGTAAAGCGGGTCAGGGGGCTGCCCGGCGTGCATGTGCATCGATTTGATCGAGATGATATCGTTCGAAGCGGACTGGTCAGGGCATTGATAGATCGCTATGAGGTGCCTTGCGAAGCCTGGTAGCGGAGGATCTGGTGTGACACGCTGCAAAACTAGTGTTTCGCAGCGTCACCCCAGATCTGGTGAAGACGGGCGTCGCGCCTGCAACCTGTACGATACAAGTTGTATCGGATCGGATTCTTTTCGTAATAGTCCTGGTGATATTCCTCCACCGGGTAAAATGTAGATTGGTCCAGGACTTCAGTGTAGACGGTGTCATCTGCAAACTCATGTATCACCCGGGACCGTGAATCGAGGGCCAATTGTTTTTGTTCTTCGTCTACAAATATCGCGCTCCGATAGCTGGGCCCCTTGTCGCAGAACTGCCCCCTGTTGTCGAATGGATCGATATTAACCCAGAATATATCCAGTAGATTCTGGTAACTCACTATCCCGGGATCGTAGGTGACTTTTACGGCTTCAAAATGTCCACTGTGATTACCGCTATAGGTTGGGTTCTTCAACTTGCCGCCGGTAAATCCGGAAATGGCATCGGTGACACCTTCAACATCCTGGTAGGCGGCCTCCACACACCAGAAACAACCTCCTGCAAAGATCGCAGAGTCTGCCGTGACCAGTGTTGACGCGGGTAGTGTGATGAAAATGAGTAACAGGGAGACTAATTTTTTGTTCATCGGTTTACCTTATCTTGCTATCCTGAATAAAGCTTGCACAAATAGACAGCGGGAATACGCATTTGTTACAACCGGTGAATTTTGTGATTCAATGAGCAACATCTTTTTGTTGGTTACTATGTAAGCAAAAAAGAAGGGAGCCCTGCGATGTGGGCAGCGAGGAATCCATGGTAACCTCACCTGTGCGACGATGGATCTGCCAGGTCATAAACTAACGGAGACACCCATGGGCGAATTCTCATCAATTGAATACCACGATGGCTGGGCTGAAATTGTCATTAACCGGCCTGAACGGCGCAATTCACTTATCCCGCCGCTGGCGGGCGAAATAACGGATGCTATTCATCTTCTGGAGGATAACGATGATGTTGCCTGTTTTATCCTGCGCGGGGAAGGTGGTTATTTCTGTTCTGGCATTGACCTAAAGGCGCTGCAACAAGACCCCCCGCCGGACTGGGCGGGTAAAGAAGTGGGTGATGTTCGCACAATGCACATTGCTTTCTTTGGTTGTAAGAAACCGATTATCGGTGCGTTTGAAAAGTTTGGTATTAATGCTGGCGCTGCACTCGCGTTTGCATGTGACATATTAATTGCGGGTGAAACCTCATTCCTTCAAATCGGTGAAATCCAGCAGGGTGTTGGTATACCAATGAATGCGGCCTGGATGAAAATCAAGTCAACGGAACTTGTTCTGGCTCGATTGGCGCTCTATGGTGACCGGGTACCAGGGCCTGAGATGGTCAAACTGGGCATCGCAACAGAATGTGTCAATGACGATGGGGTGTTGAGTCGCTGCCGTGAAATTGCCCAGCGAATTGCAGGCTTTCCGAAAGGCGCACCGGCCACCATCATCGAAAGTATTCGGGCATTGCGAAACATTCATGACCCGGATGAGTTTTTTCCGAAGCGATCGAATAATACCCTGCTCACCGCGGCGCAAGTAAAGAGCTAGTTTAGCTTTGTACTAACAACTCGTCACCGACATAAGACGTCAACCCTGGAAGTATTTCTATGAATCAAGCTATTCCAAATACCGAAACGTTTCTCGGCCATCCCAAGGGCCTGTTCGTCCTGTTTTTCACAGAGATGTGGGAGCGATTCAGCTACTACGGCATGCGGGCATTACTCATACTTTATCTCACCAAACACTTTTTGTTCGGGGACAAGGAAGGCGCGCTGATTTACGGTAGCTACGCTTCGCTCGTTTACGCCATGCCGGTGCTGGGAGGGCTCATTGCTGATCGTTATCTTGGCTTCAGGAAAGCGATTGTTTTTGGTGCGATATTATTGGTATGCGGGCATTTTGGAATGGCGTTTGAAGGTCCCCCTGCCACTACCGTTAGTGTTGATGGCAGAACAGAAGTTGTGCGAAATGGTTTATATACCCAGGTTTTCTACCTGTCACTGGCCCTGATCATCGTCGGCGTTGGTTTCCTGAAGGCCAATATTTCAACTATCGTCGGTCAGCTTTATGGTGTAGATGACCCGAGACGTGATGCGGGCTTTACCATCTTCTATATGGGCATTAATGTGGGCGCTTTCGTCGCCACGCTGTTATGCGCCTATCTCGGTGAAACCTACGGTTGGCGATATGGCTTTGGCGCCGCGGGTATCGGCATGCTGGTCGGGCTCATCACATTCCAGGCAGGTCGAGCGCACCTGCTTGGGTTCGGGGAACCACCCTCGCCGGAGGATCTACGCAAGATGGTCTTGCCCGGCATCAATAAAGAAAAGTTCATCTACATTGTTGGCGTGGTCGCGGTAGTTGGCGTCTGGCAGGTAATTCAGCGGACATCGGAACTGGGTTTGCTGTTATCACTATTCGGCGGCGGGGTTGTCAGTTGGGTGATCTGGTTCTCTGTTTTCAAGCTGGAACCGGCGGAGCGAGACAGGATGCTGGTGATGCTCTTTCTTATTATTGTTTCGGTTCTGTTCTGGGCATTGTTTGAACAGGCTGGATCTTCCCTCACTCTATTTACCGATAGAAATGTCGCCATGGGTGATACATTCACTGCCGGTATGTTCCAGTCGTTGAATCCACTTTTTATCATCATGCTTGCTCCTTTATTTGCAGTAATGTGGGTAGTGCTCGCCAGAAAAAAGTGGGAGCCCTCCACACCGGCTAAATTTGGACTGGGTATCGTGCAGGTTGGCCTGGGATTTGCTGTTATAATTTATGGCGCCAGCCTGGCGGGGCCAGATGGAAAAGTATCTGTCATCTGGCTCGCGTTAATGTACCTGCTTCATACGACCGGTGAACTGTGTTTGTCTCCTGTTGGTTTGTCCATGGTCACCAAACTATCTGTACAGCGGGTTGCTGCCATGATGATGGGGGTCTGGTTCTTATCCAGTGCATTCGCGGCCTACGTTGGTGGCATGATCGCAGGATTAACGGCAATTGGTGAAGACGGCGGAACTGTTGAAGCTGGAGTGGCTTCCCTGGCCGTGTATACAGATGTATTCGAGACACTGGCGATTATTGCGATTCTATTCGGCACCCTGGTGCTGATCGTCTCACCGTTTTTGCATCGCCGCATGCATCGGTAGGCTCTTTATGCGCTGAGGGCTCTCTATTCGCTGAAGGCTCTTTATTCGCTGAAGGCTCTTTACTCGCTGAAGGCTCTTTACTCGCTGAAGGCTCTTTACTCGCTGAAGGCTCCTGAATCTAACTCAATGTATCTTCTATGGCCTTCAGCAATGATTTTGTATGCATCTGGCGCAATATATCATTGGCCACTTCGATACCTTTGGCCGCTGTCGATGCGGCTTCGTTGGAGTTGAGTTCTTCGCTGAAGGCGGCGAAGAATTGTTCTATCTCGAACTTCGCTAATTGCTCCATTGACTGCTGGTAGAGCTTTAAATATTCAAGGCCATAACCCCTGGCCTCGGTGTAACCTGCATCTCTGGACTGGCCCCACTTCTTCAGGATAATGGCATCGCGAAATGGAATAAATTTGTCGCCGTCTATCTCGATGATATCAATGACTTTCACCGCGGCCAGTTCGGTGATTTCTTTTGCCGATAAACCTGTTTCCTTCACCAACTCACTTAAGGGTCTATTTTCAGCCGGTGCAGTGCCATCCACGAGCGCAGGCAGTAACGCTTCGAGTCCCTGCAGGGAGCCTGGATTGGCGAAGGAGTCGAATTCACCACTCGCCAGAATAGATTTGATTCTGGCAAGCGACATTTCCCGTTCCTGCTGCATGAACTTGATTGCATGCAGGCGTTTAATGTGAATATCGGCGTAGAAGGCAACGTTTCGTTTTGGTTTTTCCGGTTCAGGCAAGATCCCCTCCCGGATATAAAACCTGATGGCTTCCCGGTTAAATCCTGTGCGTTCTTCCAATTCCTTCATCTTTATTGAAGCTTGCATGAAAATGTACCCAGGCAGGCCTAATTTGCGTGAAGCTTCACGGGAAGTTCGACGATGCCGCGTACAAAGTTGGACTTCAGGCGAACAGGCTCACCCACGATCTCAACGTATTTGAAGCGTTTCATGATTTCTTCCCAGACGATACGCAATTGCATTTCCGCAAGACGGTTACCCATGCAGCGATGGATGCCGAATCCGAAAGAAAGGTGGTTTCGGACATTTGCACGATCAATCAGAAATTCATCAGCGCGATCGATTTTGGTTTCATCTCGATTTCCCGAGGCATACCACATGACAACCTTATCCCCTTTTTTAATTTGTTGGCCGCCAAGAACTGTATCTTCAAGCGCTAGCCTGCGCATGTGCATCAGGGGAGTTTGATAACGTATTATCTCGGATACCATGTTAGGTATCAGGCTGAGATCAGCTCGCAATTTATCGTACTCGGCTGGATTCTCATTCAGGAACATCACGCCACCAGAGATAGAATTTCGTGTCGTGTCGTTGCCGCCCACTATCAACAAGACCAGGTTGCCCAGGTATTCCATGGGCGTCATGTTCCGGGTCGCCGGTGAGTGTGCAAGCATGCTGATGAAATCCAGCCGACCATCGGGATCTTGGTTAACTCTTTCGTTCCACAGAACGGTGAATTCTTCCAGGCACTCCATAAGCGCTGCTGTTCGTTCCTCTGTTGAAACGCTGTCATCCCCTGCTATTTCGGGGCTCGCGGTCGCCATGTCCGACCAATAAGTCAGTTTTGATCGACGTTCAAAAGGGAAATCGAACAGGGTCGCCAACATTCGGGTTGTCAATTCGATGGAAACCCTGTCTACCCAGTTAAAGGTCTCTCCAATTGGCAGGCTGTCGAGAATTTCAATGACCCGCTCGCGAATGAGTGGTTCAAGTGAAGCCAGATTGCGTGGCGCAACGACGTTAGTCACGGCTTTGCGCTGTTCATCGTGTTTTGGGGCGTCCATGGCAATAAACATATCCAGCACGAAATCTTCCGGGTTGTCGCCAATGACGATAGCCGGTTCGGAAGAATAGATGAGATTGTTTTTATCTACCTCGACGATGTCTTCAAATTTTGTCACTGACCAGAAGGGGCCAAATGCGCTGTCTTTGCAGTAGTGTACTGGTGCTTCTTTACGGAGGCGTGCGAAAAGAGGCCACTGGCTATCGGTTTCGTAAATAGTGGGATCGGAAAGATCGATGTCTTCCAGTGCGATGGTAGATGGATCAATGGGTGGATTCGTAGCCGTTTCGCTCATGATAAACCTCGGGGTGAATGATTATCGGTGTTTGGTGGGCGGAGTCTACACTATTGCGTATTACGTATCAATACTACGTATTAATAAGTTGGCACCCGGCGGTTAGGTGAGTGGCATGGATGTTTCCGGGAACATCGGACTATTTGACGAAAAGGATCGAAATATCTAGCCAGCCGGACTCGTGAGCAGTAGCTTAGTCCGTAACACTGGGCCTGTTCGTGAACGGCCTCTAAAAAAATCCGGATCAGTGAGGAGCTTATGCCGAAGTACAAAATAAAAGTGAATGGAACCGAACAGGAACTGGATGTTGATAACGAAATGCCGCTGCTATGGGCCTTGCGTGATGTCCTTGGCCTGGTTGGAACAAAATACGGATGTGGTATTGCGCAGTGCGGCGCCTGTACTGTCCATATCGATGACGCCCCGGTTCGGTCCTGTTCAGTTCGCGTATCGGATGTAACCGGCCGATCGATTCGCACCATTGAAGGATTGTCGGAAGGATCCCGGCTGCATTCGCTTCAACAGGCCTGGATCGAAGTCGATGTTGCCCAGTGCGGTTACTGCCAGGCGGGACAACTGATGTCCGCAGCAGCGCTTCTAAAAGACAATCCTGACCCGTCAGATGCGGATATTGATGTTGCCATGGCAGGCAACTATTGCCGATGCGGCACCTACAACCGGATTCGCTCCGCGATACACACGGCAGCTGCATATGAAAATGCAGCATCACAAGCCCCGGATCTTCGGCAGGACCTGGCATGAGTAATTTCAAATCAGGTGACAAGCTGCCGTTGGATCTGGTGAATGAGGTTCAATCCATGGTCGCGGCCCATCGGCTGGCTGATTCAGGCACAGGGTCTTTCCATCAAAAACTAAACCGGCAAAAACTAAACCGTCGCTCATTTTTGAAGCTAAGCGGTATGGCAGGAGGCGGTTTTATTCTCGCCTCAGTGCTACCGGCGGCTCCTGCCACTGCAGAAGATCTGGGCAGCCTGGTTGGTTCAGTTGAATTGAATGCTTTTATCAAAGTGTCGTCGGATGGGCGCATCACCATCTATTCATCAAATCCCGAAATGGGGCAGGGCATCAAGACCGCATTGCCGATGATTATCGCTGAAGAGATGGGTGCGAAATGGGAGGATGTTGAGGTACTGCAATCACCTGTAGACCAGGAACGATTTGGGCGGCAAGGCGCGGGAGGTTCAACCACGATACCGCGGAACTTTAACCTGATGCGGCAGATGGGCGCATCTGCCAGAGAGATGTTCATCGGTGCGGCAGCGGTTGCCATGGAATTGCCCAGATCTGAACTCAAAGCCCTTAATAGCACTGTCTCCCACGGCAGCGGCAGGTCACTCTCTTTCGGCCAGTTGGCTGCCCTGGCGGTAAAGCAGCCCGTTCCCGATCCGGAGTCCCTGGTTTTTAAGGACCCAGAGGACTACACCATCATTGGTACGTCCGTATCCGGAGTCGATAACCTGGTCATCGTCACCGGGCTCGCACTCTTTGGCATTGATACGAAGGTCCCGGGTATGCTTTTTGGTGCCTACCAGAAATGTCCCGCTATTGGCGGCAAAGCAATCAGCGCCAATCTAACTGAAATCAGGAAAATGTCAGGTGTGACCGATGCGTTCCTGGTTGAGGGTAATGACAATGTCAGGGAATTAATGTCTGGTGTTGCAATCGTTGGTACCTCTACATGGGCTGTTTTCAATGCCAAGCGTCATCTTAAGGTCAAGTGGGATGAATCTTCTGCCTCCAGGGACAGTTGGCAGGGACTCGTTGCGGCCGCAGAAAAAATTAAGGACAAGCCGGGTGAATCGGTCATTATCGACAAGGGTGAGGTTGATGCCGAGTTTGAAAATAAAGACAACAAAACGCTGGCAGCCTTCTATGAGTATCCCTTTGTTTCACACTTTTGTCTGGAACCCATGAATTGCACGGCAGACTATCAAGCAGGTAAAAACGGAGAAAGGGATAAACTTGAAGTCTGGGTCCCCACGCAAGCACCCGGCCGCGTTTTTCCGGTGGCAAAATCCATGTTTGGCCTGGAAGAAGAGCA
>SMVB01182537.1_pt1 | contig 16242 bp, 10 predicted proteins | sample 2456461 | NCBI WGS metagenome assembly SMVB01 (sample SAMN11095934, study PRJNA526329) | marine sediment metagenome | biome: Marine sediment; feature: Surficial sediment; material: Deep marine sediment; isolation source: Hadal surficial sediment | place: Pacific Ocean | collected 2014-05 | depth...
GGCAAACAGCAGGTAAAAATACAACTCATAGGATAGGGTCCACGAGACATCAAGCAACACCCGGTTTAATGATTGTGGCCACAACGCAAATGAGGTCAATAACTGCGATTCCTGAAAATGCTCGGCTCTTGCCCAGGCAAAAATGACAATAGCCAGAAAAAAGAATGGCCAGTAACCACTGTAAATTCGTGCCAGCCTGCGCATCATGAACTGCCTCGCATACGCAGACCCGTTGATGGTCCTGGTGGTATGGAACATGATGAAACCGGAAATAACAAAAAACACATCCACTCCGGCAAAACCCACCGCATTACTGGCAGCGTATAGCATGCCCTGGTCTACACCGGTGGAGCGTACGTGCACACTGGCATGATAGAACACAACCAGCAAGGCAGCGGCAAAGCGTAGAAATTGAATATTTATCAACATAACTGGTGTCAATTATTATTAATGAGTAAAAGAAATTTTAAATGCGCACGCAAGTATGCCATTGCTGAAGCGTCAATACATTGGCAATGCAGATTTTGACCAATGCTGGAAAGTCACTCCTCGTAAGCTTCATATGCCTCAAAATTTCGCCAACTCCCACCTACAGAAATTTCACTGCCTGGGCCATCAGGCCAGCCAATTTCAACCGCGACACCTATGGAATATAGACGCCAGTCTTCCGGATACTCAGACACTAACGACTGGCCACGATCCAGACGGCTCAGGTTTACATCCAGCAAAATATCCTCCAATTGACTCCGCTTCAAATGAGCACGATAAAACCGCTCAGATGTCCCCCATGAATATCCGTTGTGCATCGTGGCCGAGTAAGGGCTTTTGGTGACGTATGGATTGGGCTCGCCATTGGCAAGCCTTGCTGAAATCGGAGCACTGACAAACGACGAGATACCATCATCAGCAACAAGCTTATTACCATTGCCTCGGCCGAATGGTCGGGAGTCGTAGAACGACGCCAACCAGGCCAATTGTGAGCCTGTTGTCTGGTCTATAAGGTAGGCCAACATGTACTGCTGGGCGGCGGCAGGTTTCTCCTCCCAATGGATCCAAGGCAGTCTGGCGTATACCTGGAGGGTCAGTTCTGAACTCGGGGTTCTGAAGATCAATGGACCGTTTTCACCAAACTCCTCATACAGAACAGCGTGGGGACCACCCTGGCATTCTGGAAAACCAATCGGACATTCAATTGTTCCTGATTGATGATCGAATTGAAACGTGTTGATTAAAAATCCGGCTGATCTGCACTTTAATTGAAACGCCGGTGTGCCGACGCTGGCATCATTCTGATATCCGCGCTGGAAATTACGCCGATATCTGTCTATCTGTAAGCCAGTGTATTGCCCAACATTCCAGCTGACGCGATTGTTAATTTCATTAGAGAGTTCGATGCTACCAGGCTCCCCGATGTGCCTGATGGTAAGAAACCTTATGTTGTTGGGATAAGAGATTCCGTCAAATTGGTCAAACTGCTTTATCATATTATTGGTCGGGTAAATGCACGGTGCCTTACTCAACGCTCTAAACTTCGCGTTCGCGTAATTTTCGACCGGAAAAGCCAATTCGGGAGTAAGAATCAGTATCACTGCAAGAACTGTTGAGATTGGTTTCATCATTAATTTTCTCCTCACATCACTTTCAGGCCAGAGAAGTGGAATCGGGTGACCTGATCAGCTAAAGACTCGTTTCATCACTAATTTTGATGTTAGCAATCGACCCTGAACACAAGCTGAATCTTTGTGATATGTATTTTGTCGGTGTGTTTTAAAGAAAGGGCCTGCAGAGTTGGCGGCCCCGGTGTGGGTCATTGCGTTTCAGTCGTGCAGTTCCAGGCTCGGTAGCCGTCCGATATCCAGATCGACATTCAGGTATTTAACCACCAATACGACCGTGTCGGAGGCCATCATTACATTTTTCATGCAGTGATTGATGGCCTGTGTCACCGCTTCAAAATCACCGCGCAATTGAGTGCTCAACTGGTTTGTGACAATCTCGATGCCGTCCTGCCGCTGCATTTCCTTTATAAAGCCGATGATCTCGGGAATGGGGCCTTCCTTTAGTGGATACAAGCTCAAGTCTGCAACTATATTCAATGGATTCACCTACCCTGTGTTGTTTGTTTACAGCTAAATATAATTAGTCATAGTGTCGCAAAAAGCGGGGGTAATTCCCACTTAATGGTGGCTGAAGGTTTTCCATGTATATCATAAACTACACGAGATATATCTGATATCCAATTGATTATCCACAATGATACTGGTTCATGAAACTCGTATGGCAGACGTGCCCAGATGGCGGTCATAAAACCACCGGTCACCATTCAGTATCCGGGATGCTGTCGCAGCCTGCATCGACCCCAGGTAACGGGCTGATGCGAGTAACCGCACTGGCAATATTGAATATCCTTACCGTGCCTGAGGCCACGGTGGCGCCGAGTATGCCTCCAAACGACAAGCCCGCAACATTGTTGATATTGGCTTCCACTATGCAGCACAGCTTCGTCACCATGCTGGGTTCTTGTTCACATTCTTTCAAAGCATTGACGGCGTTTACCAGGCTATTGGCCGTCAAGGCCATGTCAATTATCATATATTCGACCGATTCCTGACCGTAACCATCGCCCGTCATGCCCAAGGTCTCGCCAGTTTCCGGGTGCACGCGCCACCAGCCTGCCTGCAGCGCCTGGTCGGGCACCTTGACCGGTGCAACAACGACATACCCCCGCGCCAGGTCCTGGTCGAAGAATTTCCGCGCTGTGGCGCCCAGGCCCAACGGTCCGGTTTGTGCACTTTGGCTGGGCTCAAACACTTTGGATTCCAGGCCCTGCTCACCGGCGAGCTCGAATACCCGAGTCGTGCTGGTGATTGCCGAAGGGTTAAGGCCCAGAACCTTCGCGGGAACCGCCTCCACTACTGTCTCCCACACCCCCCTTGAAAGGGCCGCGCGGGGAATCTGTTCAAGCCCCGTATCGCTGATACGCACATGCTCAATGGCATTCCAGACGATATCCACGCCCGCAAAAGCGGTGTCTGCATCACGAAAACCCCGGCGCAGGCCCATCAGGCCCGGAACGGAACGGTAGGCGATTACCTCTTCTTCCAGGCCGGGATGCCGTTCCATGAGCCAATACTGGGTTAACGACGGAAAATCCACAGGTAATTCGCTGGGCAAGGGGGTACCGACATCAGGCCTGAAGGCCTTGTGAATCATAGCCTCCAGCCAATCCATGTCCTGGATGGCCGTATCCAGGTAACGATCAGCCAGGTAATCCAGTGGCTGCCCGCTGGCGGCCAGCATATAGACATGGTCCGTCATCAGGGGCCACAGCAAGGCTTTTTGATCGCCGGAATAATCCTCGCGCGGCGCTACCAGGTAACGGCGTTGGGTTTCTGACTCCCCGGAAGGGGTGGAAAAAGTGAACTCCAGCCACATGCTGTGCAGCGCCATGACCGGTTGGCCATCCTTGTCATCCATCACCCCTTCGGTAGCTGCCGTCATCTTGTCGCCCAAGGTCTGAAACATTGATGCCGCCGGTGATGCCAGGGCAAATGGGTCGATTACCCGGCCCTTGAGGTCAAAGGCCTGCGCGCCTGGCGCCCTGGCACCGTTCAGCATGGGCATCAGGAAGCGCGTATCTGCAACTGCCTGATCCAGGTCCGCTGCCGTATCTGGAACCAGTCCACTGGGCGCATTGCGATAACGGATGGCAGTGCCAGCCAGATTGGCCACGGGACCGGACCAGGGGCTCATCAACTGATGTTTGATGATTTTGCCCGCCATTAACTGCTCCATCCAGGCACTGATGCTGAAGCTGTGGTGGTATTGTTCCGGAATGCTGTCGGCGAAATACTCCTCCGGCGCCAGGCTCTCGGGTGCCTTGGCCTGCCCGAATGCAGGGTGCTCGTCCTGCCATTCACTCGAGGGACCATCCCGGTGCTGCACCCAGAAATATTCACGTACAACGGACAACCACCGGGCTGTTACATCCCTTGGCTCCAGGCCCAGACCTGCCGTCTGCAGAGTTTCCAATAACCGCTTTTCCTGCTCCCGCGCGACCTTAAAAGCCAGAGTTTCACTCAGTTCTTTGGGGTCCGACTGCTTTGTCGTCTCGGGAAAAGCCGTATTCACGTGGGTCTGCAAATAGTCCAGTGACATGGCTGGCTTTGCCGAGGCGGTTTGTTGCAACAAACGCAGTGCGTCCTGTTCGCTCAATGTTGCCTTCACCACCCTTGCGTCATAACCAGCGGACTTCAGTACCGAGGCCAGCAGGATGGACTGATCCAGGCTGTTGCCGGCTCCGGCCCGCAGGGTACCCGCCACGCCACGCAGGGCGCCTTCATAAGGCTGGAATACGATGGCGTCGGTGACAAATTCGAGCAGGGCTTTGGCCTCAAAATCCAGGCGATCCACCAGCGCTTGAGGGTCGAAAGTGGATTGGTCGATCTCACCGCGCAGACGGGTCAAGCGGTCGCGAAAGCCATCTAGATCCTTGTTCAGTGCGTTCAGATCGATTACATCTCCACTTTGCTCGTCCTGGCCCGACACCGGGCTACACAGGCACATCAACAGCGCGGCCATTCCCAGGTAACGTCCTACTCCGTAATCTGTAAGTTTCATGTCATCCTCACTATTTTAGCGTCAATGTTGATGCCTGCTCACCCTCGACCTCGACCTTTTCGAAAATCTGCGGTGGCAAGGTGTAAACGACCACACGATACAGGCCCTGTTCAATATCCACTGGCTCGCCGCCTACCAGACCGCTGGTCACCTCGTTGCCGCCCGCATCAAATACCGTGAATGGGATTTGCAAGGCGGCTTGCAGGGCTTCACTCAGACCCGCCTGATTATCGGCGCTGAAATAGCGCCCGCCACCGGCCTCTGACCAGGCCGCGAATTGTGCGGCCAGCGCCGCATCGTCAATCGCAAATCCGACAATATTCAGACTTACATTCATTCCCTTGGCGCGTAGCGCCTCGATCACCTTGCCGGGCTCACCCTCGCAGGTCTCCTCACCATCGGTGACCAGGATAATGGTGGCCTGCGAAGCACCTTTGAGATCACCTTCAGCGGCGGCCAGAGAGTCGGCGATTGGCGTGCGTGCCAGGTTCATGGCGTTGATACTGTTGATTTTCGCTGCTGCCGTTGCCGGGTCCAACGGAGAAAGTGGAATTTCCAGGTCGGTGCGGCAAGTGCCCGGTTCCTTGTGGCCGAACACGCGCAGCGCTACCGGTGTACCGGCAGGAATATGCTTCGTGACTGCCTCGGTCAGCACTTCACGTGCAATGTCGATACGACGCTTGCCCTCCATGCGCTGCAGCATTGATCCCGAGGCATCAAGGATCAGTTCCACGGCGGCACCTCCGGCGCCAGTATCGCTATCGCTGTCGACAACGGTCAACAGCCCCGGTCCGGGCGCTTCGCGGTACTCGGTCGAAGCGGATAACGTGTACCCCGCAGGGCGATGCATCAGGGTTGTTGCGCGGTCAAAGGCGACTTCCATTTCCCCGTCGTAGCGGAGTTGGGTGAAATGGCCGCCGTTGACCGACGACCAGTCGCGAAGAAGGTCCTGTGAGTAACGCTTGCTGCCGGCGACACCGATACTGAAGATACGCGGTTGCACTTCTTGCATCGGTGCCCACATGCCGCCATCGTTGGGCGACTCTGCGTCGGTGATAATGACAATCGCCTTCGTTCCGGGCAGGTGTTTCATTGCACGGGTGGCATTCTTGAGCGTGCTGTGAGCGGAACTCGAAGATCCGACGCGACGATAGTCGTTCAGCGTTGTCTGCAGCATGTAGGGCTCGCCATACCATTCCTTGAGCAGGAGCGTATTGCCGAACGGCATCAGGTTGACCGCCTCCCGCCCCGGCACGACCTGGCTGCTGAATGCCACCAGTGAATTGTTGATCTGGTGGAGGTAAGCATTGACGCTCGCGCTCGTGTCCCACGTGAACACGACGTTGCGTGGTGGTTCCGCAACGTTGATCCAGACGTCGCTGCCAGGATCGACGATGGCTTCAACAAGATGCTTCGATGGTGTTTCTTTCAATGTGATGCGTTTGAAAGGGATAGATTCGCCACCCTCGTCCTGCAGATTCAGCCGGGTCCTGACAGTCGGCTCGCCTTCCAACTGAAGCATCAGCGTATTTTCACCCTGCGGCATCGTTAGCCGATACCAGTGCTCCTGCTTTCCGAGCGATACCTGGCCATAGGCGCGTGCGCCCACTTCCAATGGGGCGGCGCGTTCGCGTACGTCGTTGTTGACCGGCAGCAGCGTTGCTTCGGGCTGTAGCCCGGCCTGAAGTTCGTAATACGCCCGGGTCGTCAGATCCCCCCATTCCGTAATGACCGATCGATACTCGTCGTCGGTCGGCCGCTCCCAGATTCGGATGACGTCGGGGGCGTGTGGATGCGGGCCACCTTTATTTCTGGTTGCTGTGAACCTGACAAATCGTGCCCAGGTAGGCGCTGCCAGTTCAAGTTTGCCTTGCTGGCGTGCGTCACTTAGATCGATCTCACCGAGCGGTACCCAGGGGCCGACCGTGGATGCAATGCTGGTGGACACGGCGACGGTTGCGAAATTTCGGTTCACCTCAGCGGTGTCGCCGCTGTATTCCCATTCAATGCCAGTGATTTGCGCGGCACGGTTCTGATAGAAGCCGATAACGTAGTCCTTGGTGTCGCCCCGAGCCATGTGCGCCGAGTGAGCCTTTCCGCCTTCCTTGATGATGTAGCTCGGGAGGTAGGGTCTGGGAGGCCAGTCCCAGGCAACATGGCCTCCCAGTGATTCATCGGCGATATTGAATCCCTTGCCGCCCGACAGGTCGTAACCCGGCTCAAGGATGACTTTCCACTCAGAGAGCCTAATGGACCCGGTACGTTCCGAGAAATTGTTCTCCGTGCGCAGCCGGGCGAATCGGGCCGCTACGGGCTCGGGTAGCACGAAGTGCTGCTCCGATTCGAGGGCGAGCGCATCAAGTGTCAGCGCCTCCTCGAATGTGACGCCATCCAGCGACAACATCAGTGTCGCGCGTCGAAGAGCCGACATGGGGTGTTCTTGTTGATCACCGAAGTGGTTGATGGCGACTCCTGCCACGGGCAGTGGATCGTCGCCGGGAAGATCAATCGTCCACAGTCGATTCTGTTCGTTCGTCCTCCAGGTTTCTCCCCGGCAGCAGCCAGCTACTGCGCCCGGGAAGACCAAATCGTCACGCAACGTATCATAGTCGCGGATTTCCTTGGGCGTGTCATCGGTCCAGGTACCGCCGAAGGGCAGCCACGCCGCGTTGAAGCCTCCGCGCAGGGAGTCCGGGATGGCCCAGTACAGGTAGGGCGACAATGATGGAATTTCACGGGCCACGTCGATTTCCTGCCACGTCTCTGCCTGGCGTCCCTTTGCATCCATCGCCATGACGCTGATTCGCACAGGCCAGTCCGCCCATGCGTCGGCAGGTACCAACACTTCCACGGGTACTTTAATTTCTCCGGCTGGCGGGACCGAGACCGCGAACTCGTTCAGCGCAACCAACCAGCGAAAATCGCTGGTTACCGCTTCGAGATTGGCCTCGAATGGCTCTTCACCCAAGTTACGAATATTCAGTTGACCAACGACGCGCTGGCCGTTAATCCGGAACGCGGAAACAGCGCCATGTTCCAGGTCCAGCGATAGTTCGGCTTGCAGGGGTTCAGTTACAGGCGTGAGTTCGCCGCCGGGAAATTCGAGTTGAATACGGTACGGTCGCTGGCGCGAATTGACATAGACGCGGTACGCCTTGCCGGCAGGAATCGTGGTTTGGTAAGCACCCTGTTCGGCATCGTGGCTAAGCCGCTCACGGTCAAGGTGAAGCGCGCCGACAGATACTTCGGCTACCGGTTCCAGGGTGCGCAGCAATAATTCGGTCGGCTGATCGAATGGCGGCAGCTGGAAGTAATCCTTGTCGTTCCATTCTCCCGAGCTGCCTTCCAGTACGAGATCGGGTGGCAGACGTGCGGCCAGGTACATCCGGCCGTAGCCGTTGGGTTCACTGTCTGATGGTGGGTTGAAACGGGGCAGGCGCTCAAGGGTCACTGCATATTCGACGTCACTGGTCTTTTCTGGGGATAAGATGAAATAATAGTCGCCTGGCGGGAACAGACCTTCCATGACCAGCGGTTCTCCAGGGCCAGGTCGAGCCGCTCCAATTTTAGCGTGGTACCAGTAAAGCGCGGCCTGAATACTGCCGTCGGGGGGAGGTTGGATGGTCAGCTTCAAATGGTCCCAGTTGCCGACGAAAAAGCGGTAGTAATCTGTATCTTTCTTCTCACTTAGCAAACCTCTCCGCGTTTGTCCTATAAGCAGCCGCTGTTTGTTGTGTTTATCGTTTGGTTCAATTTCACCGTTCGGGTCGGGCGGGCCTAGCGCTCTTGCCAACACGGTGTAATTGCCACCGTCGCTGCCCTGGACACTCAGGTAGTGCCGACCCGGCAACAAGAACAGATTGTCCAACCGGATGCGGCGTTCACCCTGTGGCCTGACTGAGGTATTGAGCCGACCTGTTCCATCGTAGTGCCGGATTTCGTATACGCCGTCGCCAATAACCTGGAAACGCCACAGTTGCGGCTCACCCGGAACAAGGAATTGGTAGAAATCTGTTTCATTACCAACGAAGCGGCCTTTGATCCGCAGATTTCCGGGTACGCCGCTGGCTGATGTGATGTAGTCGTTGGGTTCGACTTCGAAGCCGGATTTGATGGGCCCTTGCGGGATGAGAGAAATGGTGTATGCCGCTTCCTTTGCCCGTTCGATATAGAGGCCCCAGGTGCCGGGTTCCAAAAGCAGATCCGGCAATTCGACCTGGCCCGTGCCGGTTTTGCATTGTAGTCGCTTCCGCGACTCGGTGGTCAGGCAGAATCGGTAGTTGACCTCGGGTTCGGTCCGGGCCTGCACGGTCAGTAGCTGGTCCGCGGTAGTTTCATCCACCGTAAAGAAGAAAAAATCAGAACGGTCATCGCCGCCGATTCGGCCGGTGAGTGGTTGCGACAGATCCACCCGATTGGCTGTAGCCCAGGTGTTGTTCGGCTCAGCCTCTTCGCCTTCGACCCGTTGCCCCACGGCATCAGCCGCCACCAACTGCAAAAAGCCGGGATCACTCGTCGTCACTTCCAGGTACCACGTGCCGACCGGCGGTGCGAGGTCGGGAAAGCGCAACCGTCCCTTGTCGTCCGTGCGACCTTTGGCCAGTTCTTTCCCTTCAGCGTCAACCAGCCTGGCTGTCGCCCGCCGGCCCACGGGAACCCGTAAACGGATATCCCAGCGATTCACGGTATTTTTTTCGTTGAAAGTGAAGCTGTACCACGCGGTTTCTCTCGGCTCGAAAGATGTGAATTCCGAATTGAGGCGCATTTTGTACGCCTCGTCACGGGATTCACGTGCTCCTGGATTCGTTGCGACATTCAGGGTGTGTTCGCGAATCAGGAAGCGATACGCCCCGTAGATGGTGCCGGCATTGGCTTCTGTGGCCGGGACATCTTCCTGGCCAGTAACTTCTTCGGCAACGAAGGACAAGCCTGCCATCGGCGGCCGGTAGGCGGCGTTGGTATTGTCGCCTCTGCCCGAACCCATCTGCGCCATGCCGATGACATACTCCCCGGGCTCGAAGATCAAACCTGCGTGAATCGATGCCTTGGAACCGTCGCGCGTACCCATTTTCATAAGACTGCGTTTGCCCGTGACATCAACGCCGTTGTCGGCATACTCGAGCACCAATACATCAGTAATCGTCAGAGCACCGGGAATGCCCTGCAACTCGAAGCTCCAACGCTTGCGGGCATCGTTATCTGAAACGGTCCAAAGAAAGCCATCCTGATCCGTGCCAAACATGGTACCGCTCAGGAAAATCTCGCCAGATATTTTGTGGTAATCCGCGGGCCAACGGTTGGGCTCGAATTCGTGAAACGTAGGTTGGGCAATTGCCCCGGTTGCGATCACCGCAAGGACATGGGCAATGGCTAGCCGGTGTAGCACGGCGAAACCAGGGTATTGTCTCTTACATTCCATTGGTCGGGTTCAGCTCCTATTCCGAGACTTCCTCGAGCTCACAATTGCTGTGTAGCAATGCTCCCTTTTTGACCAGTTTTTCATCAATCTCGACCATCACACCTACGATTTGGCCTTTTTCAGCACGCTCGATAGGTGTCATCCCCTTCCAAACCCTATCGACGGTACGTGCAGCCGTTTCATCGTTTTTTAACGGAATACAAACCGTATCGCCGACGACCAATGAACCCGATTTGACTTGACCGGTCAGCAACGTACCAAGCTCATCGCCGGTGAAGGTACTCACATTGTTGAAGGTACTCACATTGGTGAAGGTAACCACATTCATGATGCTCATGCTGAACTCGCCTTCCTTCGTATCAGCCGCAGCGGCCAGAGTTGGCGCACTCAAAAGGCCGACGAGTACCCAGGTTAGTGTGAAATTACTTTTTAGTTTCGAACCAGCCATTGATCTGCGCCTTCCTTTGTTCTGATCTGTCGCTACCTGTTGGCGAACATTTCACTTCGCCCGAGAGCTCAACCCGCGTGTCGTCAATAATCTGAACTGTCCCACGAAAATTCGCGCACCCTACCTTCTGTTCCCTGAATGTCATCCGGATGTCTGTTTCACCGAAGGGCGTGATGACGATACTGACCGTTAATTGGCTGGATACCAGACTAAAACTACTGTGTTTACTGGGGTTGGAGCCACTGCCTATACTGGGGGTGGAGCCGCTACTGCGTACGTAGCCGCCTGATAACTCCGGTAAGCCATCAACAGCCATAACCCACTTTGGGTCCTGTTTTATTGAGTTACGTTTCTTTTTTTGGGTCTTTGATTCGGTTTCAGTTGTCGAAACTCCATTAGTGGGTTCGCTCGCCTGGTCGGAATTGCAAGCGCAGACGATCATTGCAAATAAGCTGAATAACAGTATTTGTTTCATTCAGAAACTCCTGACTTTAACAATTAGTATGGTCCGGATATCCCTCACCAATGCTTGCAGTGGCCTTTATCTTGAATCGGCACCCCCTGGCCGAACGCTTGGGCTGATTAGTTCCCGTCTACCTTGGCCGCCAGCATACCCACCAGTTGCGGGCTAACATCGCCTGTGACTTCCATGCCGTTTTCGGCCTGGAACTGTGATATCGCGATGGTGGTATCCATGCTTACAGTCCCATCCGTGTTGCCGGGATCATAGCCCAGCGCTTTCAGGTAGTTTTGCGCGGTCTGGGTAAGGTTCGCCGACTGCAGGCTCTTTGATTTCGGCGTGCCACCTGAAGCAGGGCTGGTCGCGGCTGAACTGCCCTGTTTTTGATTTCCCAGCATGTTGCCTAACATGTCGCCCATGCCCATTTTTTCCATCATGGCTTTTTGTTCCGGGGTTATGTTTTGCATGACTTCATTCATCTGCCGCGCGTTTGCATCCATCTCTTGTTGCTGCTCGGCCGTCATTCCCTGGTTTGACCCACCGCCCATAACCGAATCAAGTTGCTCATTTATATTAGTGATATCGAAGTCTGGCGGTACGATGCTGCGCTCACACCAGCCATCGGGCATGGGCACCAGGCGGACGTCGGTAACGTTAGACTCAGAGTTACTACTGAGTACGGTCACGCCCATGATCTTCGAGGACACCTTGGATTCGATTTCCAACGGCAAGCCATTTTGCAGCAATCCCGCCAGGTTTTTGATCATGCCAGTCAACATGTTGGCCATGCCGGTTCCGGGTTGAACTTGTGAGGCAAGGTTCCAGTAAAAACGTCGTGGAATGCTGTCACCTTCCACGTTGGGGGCCACATAGGCAGAGCCGCTGTTGGTAACGGACACCATGCCTGAAATTGCATCCATGGCGCTGCCTCCACCCATACCCGCAGTGTATTTGTACCGATATTGACGAGTATCGTAACCAATCAACTCTTTGTTCCTACCGGTTGGGCTCATTTGGATGTCGTTGGACCAGCCCGTACCCGTGGCAGGCATGGTACCGGCTAGATCTCGAGCCAAATCGATCATGATACCTTCCTCCTTGACGAAATCGATGGCTTGCATATAGGCCGCCGGCACGTTCGGTGGCATATGAATATCCAGGCTGCCCGTGGGGGTATCCATGGTCATTCGGCAATAAGCATAGGAGATAGTGAAGTGGCCTGAATAAGGCGCGTCCTCATTGTTGCAGAGCGCTTCTTCAGCCGCATCCAGATGGTGCTCAAAGTCCCGGAAAATATCCACGCCTGCTATATTCATGGCACCTTCCACGCGGGTCAGTAAGGTGGCCAGCCCCGGATCGGCATTTGCCATCTCTTGACGCATACCGGCCTCGGTCATACTCGCGGCCTGGCGCAAAGCGGGCTCGGCGGCGGCCCACTGACTGCACATTTGTGCTCTTCGCTGCATCATTTCACCGCCGCGCGCGGAGTGTTCTATCTGGTAGCCAGTGACCAGAAGCAACTCAGAGTATGTGTGCTCATCATCGACCGGCTCACTCAAGCCACTGCTAATTTCATCAAACACTTCGATCAACCGCATTTCGAGGATGCTTGAAGATTCGGAGATATAACGAATCTCGTAGGTACCAGCCTCAAAAGGCGCCTGTATGAACAGCGGGCTGCCCGCGCTGGTAGCACTCGCTCTTCTGGAGGAGGCTGACGGCGATCCTTGATCAGCGACGGTGATTTGATCACCCTCAATATCTGGGCCTGTCCATATCACTGTAAACTGGCTCCCAACTCGAACTGTCTGAGGCGCCTGCAGTGTTACCTGCGACCAGGCCGTGGTGGCAATCAGGATGCCGCTCAATACAAGCGCGTAACGGTATGAAGTGATGTGGCGATCGGGACCTTGCAGAATGTTCATGGGTTACGGCACTCCTCGATGTCGTCATCCGACAAGCCCAGATCCTTGGCGGCTGACTGAATATCGGCCGCGGTTGCGTTGGCGTTGTATACGTCAGCAGATGTCCGGGCGATTGTTTGTGAAATTCCACTGCCGCCGAACCGCGCAGCAGTACGGCTGACGGCCCTCAACAAGCTTCCAAAGCCACGTTTTTTCTTCGCGGAGGCCTGTCGCTGCTCGTACTTCTCCTGCAGGCAGGCCTGCTGGGCAGCTTGAAGGTCAGCCTCACTGCGCTGAGCAGGGGCGGCTTGCGCAGAAGCAGGCTGATTCCGCTGTTTGATGACGGCCTTGATGACCCCGGCCAACTGCGGGGTTATTTTACCGGTGACGTCCAGGTTGTTTTCCGCCTGGAACTTGGAAACAGCCACCACAGTATCGGTCGTTACCTCACCATCGGTATTGCCCGGGTCGTAGCCAAGCGTCGTGAGGTCTTGCTGGACGATCCTTGCCAGATCGTCAGCGCAAGCCATCCCCGCATGGGCTAAAACAGCAACGAACAGCGTTGCGATCAGCATTTTGCGCATTAAGGACTCCTCTGTGTTTGATATTGATGAATCTTAAGTATAGTAAAAACCCCAGAAATTGTTGGGGATTGATTCAACGCGAACTGGATTACATACTTACCAGCGGTATCGCACCGACACTGGAAGCCGCGCAACTGGCGCACTCAAAAGGCCGACGAGTACCCAGGTCAATGTGAAATTACTTTTTAGTTTCGAACCAGCCATTGATCTGCGCTCTCCTTCGTTCTGATTTGTCGCCAACTGTTGGTGAACATTCCACTTCACCCGACAACTCCACCCGCGTGCCGTCAATATTGGCAACCACAGCGCCGGAATTCACGCATCTTACCTTCTGTTCCTTGAATGTCATCATGATATAGGGCGTTTCACCTTCAGGAGTGAGCTTGATACTGGCGGTTAATTTGCTGGATCCCAGGGTAACAATGCCACCTTCAATGGAGCCAAGGACGAGTATCGTGAGACCCGATAACTCCGGCAAACCATCAACAGCCATGACCCACTTTGGATCGCGTGGTTTTGAGTTACGTTTCCATTTGGGGGTGTTTGACTCGGTATCAGTTGCCGAGGTGCCAGCAACAGGTTCGCTCGCCTCGTCTGCACCGCAAGCGCAGACCATCACTGCAAACAGGCCGAAAATCAGTATTTGTTTCATTCAGATTCTCCTGGGGTATAGACAGCATTAAAACTATATTGCCAGACATACGCATATAGTTCGAATTGAGGGCGCTTATCGCTGAAAGAAACATTGGCGAGAGTGGTGGTCATTCCCATTCAATGGTAGCCGGCGGTTTCCCAGATATATCATAAACTACACGAGATATACCGGATATCTCATTGATTATCCTCAATGATACTGTTTCGAGAAACTCGTATGGCAGACGTGCCCAGATGGCGGTCATAAAATCAACTGTCTCAACCGCACGCAAGGCTACGACCCATTCATAACGGCGTTGATCACCTACCACACCGACAGATTTGACCGGCAGAAACACGGCAAAGGCCTGGCTGACTTTATCGTAAAGGTCGTGTTTTCGTAATTCTTCAATAAAGATATGGTCTGCCTGGGCGAGTGGTTGCAGGTATTCTTCGCGGACTTCACCCAATATACGCACGCCCAATCCAGGACCCGGGAACGGGTGACGATTTACCATTTCAGCTGCCAGGCCCAATTCAATACCGATCCGCCGCACTTCGTCTTTGAACAGTTCGCGCAAAGGCTCGATCAATTTCATCTGCATGTAGTCGGGTAGCCCACCAACATTGTGGTGCGATTTGATCACGTGGGCTTTACCGGTACGGCTACCGGCTGACTCGATCACATCCGGATAAATGGTGCCCTGCGCCAACCACTTCACCTGCCCATCGGAGCGGGTGCAGTCTTTGGCCTGCTCCTCAAAAATATCGATAAACAGCTTACCGATGACCTTGCGTTTCTGCTCCGGGTCCGCGACACCGGCGAGACCGGCCAGAAATCGCGCACGGGCATCGACGCGAATAACATGAACACCCATGTGACGGTCGAAGGTTTCCATTACCTGGTCACCTTCCTTGTAGCGCAGCAATCCGGTATCGACGAAAATACAGGTTAGCTGGTCGCCAATTGCCTGTTGCAACAGGGCCGCGACCACGCTTGAATCCACACCACCGGACAAACCCAACAGCACATGGTCAGAACCCACGTCCTTGCGCACATGTTCAATCGCGTCATCAATAATATTTGCAGCGGTCCAGCGTGCTTCACAGTTGCAAATATCCAGCACAAAGCGTTGCAGTATCTCGTTGCCTTTGGAGGTATGTGTCACTTCCGGGTGAAATTGCACCCCATAAAAATGTCGCTGTTCATCTGCAATCACACACACCGGGGCTGAACCCGATTGGGCAACCAATTTAAAGCCCCGTGGCAATTCGGTTACTTTGTCGCCATGACTCATCCACACATCAAGCTGGTCATTGCCGCTGTCAGCCCGGCGGTCGCTGATACCATCAAATAAGGCTGAGGAATCAATAAGCTCCACTTCCGCATAACCAAATTCTTTTGCATCGGATGGCTCCACACGACCGCCCAACTGGGCCGCCATGGTGTGCAGGCCATAGCAAATACCGAGGACCGGCACGTCCAGACTATAAACAATTGGCGGTGCTTTGGGGCCGTCTTCAGTGCTGGCAGACTCCGGGCCACCCGACAATATGACGCCCCGAGGTTTGAACTCAATTATCTCTTCTTCGGTGACATCCCAAGGCCAGATCTCACAATAGACGCCGATTTCGCGAATACGGCGAGCGATCAACTGTGTGTATTGGGAACCGAAATCCAGTATCAGTATGCGATGCTGGTGGATGTCCTGTGTCATCTGTCAGAGCCTGTTAACCGAGTTTGTAATTGGGTGCTTCTTTGGTTATCTGTATGTCATGCGCGTGGCTTTCGCGGACACCGGCGTTGGTGATACGCACGAACTTCGCCTCTTCGCGGAAGCTTTCTATGGACTTACAGCCCAGGTAGCCCATGGATGAACGCAAACCGCCGGTCAACTGATGAACCACACCGGACAACGGACCCTTATATGGCACACGCCCCTCAATTCCTTCCGGAACCAGTTTGTCAGCGGTAACATCCATCTGGAAATAACGGTCTTTTGAACCTTCCTGCATGGCTCCCAGCGAACCCATACCACGGTAGGACTTATAGGAACGCCCCTGGAATAGTTCAACTTCGCCCGGCGCCTCTTCGGTACCGGCAAACAAGCCACCGATCATTACCGTGGACGCACCAGCCGCAATGGCTTTGGCAACATCACCTGAAAAGCGGA
>SMVB01015676.1_pt1 | contig 16240 bp, 8 predicted proteins | sample 2456461 | NCBI WGS metagenome assembly SMVB01 (sample SAMN11095934, study PRJNA526329) | marine sediment metagenome | biome: Marine sediment; feature: Surficial sediment; material: Deep marine sediment; isolation source: Hadal surficial sediment | place: Pacific Ocean | collected 2014-05 | depth 0-1...
CCGAAAACAACGAACAAACGCTGGAGCGCCTGAAGCGCCTGAAGGGCGTTCTCAGCTACACGATACATACTGAGTACCACGCGCGATTTACGGAATTTGACCGGAACGTGCGTGACCTCGATCAGGCGATGGCCCTGGCCCAGCACGAATACGACGAATTTGTGCGCAACCGCCAGGCGGTGACACACAGCTTCGTCGGCTACGAAAAACCAATGCAACGCTTGCGGGCGGATGTTGAAACGTCGATCGGGAAAATTGACCAGCTTATTGCACGTCAAGGCCATTTGCTGGAAGTGCTTGCGGTCGAGGAGCTTGTTGCACGACGAGATCATCTCGAAAACTACGGCGACAAAGCGCGCTTCGCACTGGCAGACAGCTACGACCGGGCAACTCAAGCGCAAGCGCGGCTGGAAGAGCAGCCGTGATAAGAAAGCTCCTGATAATCGCGGTGAGTGCGGGCATGGTAACGGCTTGCGGTTCATCAGCGATCAAGTCGGGCACACTGGCAGAGCTTGGCAACGTCCAGGCAGATGTCCAGGACGTTTATCTCGATGACAGCCTTGAGCGTGCCGCGCAGAGCTATCGCCGCTATCTGGAGGAAACTTCGGAAAGCGCACGAACGCCGGAGGCAATGCGGCGTCTCGCGGATCTCCAGATCGAGCAGGCATACGGCATCATTGGCGGGGGCGAAGTCCGTGAAATGGCAGCTCCGGAACTCGCTGCTCCGCGCAAGGATGTGGTCGCCGAAAGACTTTCGGTCGGACCTGTCGAGCTATCAGAGTCGGACCGGGATTTCGAGGAGAGAGCCACGCAACGCGAGGAGTTTTTTGCGCCCGGCACAAGCACCGAAGCAAATTTGGTCACCGTCGAGGGAGAGGCCATTCCGGCTGGCCCGCGTGAAGCGATTGAGACTTACAAGAAAATCCTCGAGAACTACCCGAACTACGAACGCAACGACAAAGTTCTTTACCAGATGTCACGTGCCTACGACGAAATTGGCCAACCAGATGACGCGATGGAGGTAATGAATCGTTTCATCAGCGAATATCCGCACTCCCGGCATGCCGACGAAGTACAGTTTCGCCGCGGTGAGTACCATTTCGTCAGGCGGGAATATCGCGACGCCGAGTCAGCGTATAACGCCATAATCCGCATGGGACCGAACTCGTCTTACTATGAACTTGCGCTCTACAAAACGGGTTGGGCGCTTTACAAACAACAGTTTTACGATGCGGCGCTCGACAGGTTCGTCGCTCTGCTGGATTACCAGGAGTCGATTGGATATGACTTTGATCAGCACGAGGACGAGGGTGAAGGACACCGCATAACGGATACGTTTCGCGTCGTCAGCCTGAGTTTCTCCAACATGGGTGGTCCAGACGTTATCGACGAGTTCTTCTCCGAACAAGGTCATCGCAGTTATGCCGACAAAATCTACAGCAATCTCGGTGAATTTTACTTCGCCAAGTTGCGCTACGACGACGCTGCGTCGGTGTATCGTTCGTTCATCGGCCTCAACCCTTATCACAAAAAATCTCCTTATTTCAGCATGCGTGTCGTCGAGATTTTTGTCGATGCGAATTTCCCGCTGCTGGTTGTCGAGGCCAAGAAGGATTTCGCAAACCGTTACGCCTTGTCAGCGGAATACTGGCATCGGCACGATGCTGAAAGCGCGCCTGAAGTTACCGGTTTTCTCAAAACCAACCTGAACGATCTTGCGGGTCATTATCACGCTCTTTATCAGGATGAATTTCTTGCCGGGGAAAAGACTGCTAATTTTGCTGAGGCGCACAGCTGGTATCGGCAGTTGCTTGGTTCGTTCCCGGCTGCTGAGGAAGCGCCACGGGTCAATTACCAACTCGCGGACCTGTTACTTGAGAACGAAGACTTCGGAAATGCGGCGCTCGAATACGAGATTACCGCTTATAAATACGGCGACCACCAGAAGGCTTCGGCCGCAGGATACGCCGCTGTTTTTGCTTACCGCCAGGACCTGGAAATAGCTACCGGCGCACGAAAACGTGATGTCAAGGAATCGGTGGTAGAGAGTTCTTTGCGCTTCGCTGATGCCTTTAAGGAGCACGAGCAGGCACCAATCGTCCTGGCTGCAGCTGCAGACGATTTGTATGAAATGAAAGACTTTTCACGAGCGATCGACTCAGCCAGCAAGCTGATTGATCGCTACCCGTCGTCAGATCCCGATCTGCGCCGTGGAGCATGGGCCGTGGTCGCGCATTCGTCTATCGATACCGCTGAGTACCAGAGTGCCGAGCATGCTTATGCGAACGTATTGAGGCTCACGCCGGATGACCATGAGTCGCGTCCGGGCGTTATCGATGGTCTGGCCGCGTCTATCTACAAACAGGCAGAGCAGGCAAATTTGCTCGAAGACTACCGCACTGCGGCCAACCATTTTCTCCGCATCAAAGTACTGACACCGACTTCCAGCATCCGCATCTCTGCGGAGTACGATGCCGCTGCGGCCTTGATGAAACTTGAGGACTGGTCCATGGCGTCGGGGGTTCTCGAGGAATTCAGAACGTCTCACCCCGAGCATGATTTGCGTAACGATGCGACCAGGCAACTGGCATACATTTACCGTGAAGACGGTCAATTGGCCCGGTCTGCCGCCGAGCACGAGCGGATATCGCTGGAGACAGACGATCTTGTGCTGCGCAGGGAAGCCTTGCTGACAGCGGGCGAGCTGTACGACGAGGCCAGGGCGATGACCGATGCGGTGCGAGTTTATGAGCAGTATGCGGAAGACTATCCGCGTCCACTGGACCAGGCAATTGAGACCCGTAAACGCTTGTCCGACATTTTCAAGGAGCAGCTTGAATACCAGCGTTACTATGAGCAGCTAAGTGTGATCGTCGCCGTGGATAACAGTGCCGGGCCGGATCGTACAGATCGCAGTCGCTATCTTGCCGCTGGCGCAGCGCTGGTTCTCGCGGAGCAGCTGTACGAACAATTTGCAAAACTGACACTGGCCCAGCCATTCGAAGACAGTCTCGCGCAAAAGCAAGCTCGCATGGATACAACAATGGCTGCGCTCGAAGGCCTCGTGGCCTATCAGGTTGCCGATGTCACGGCTGCGGCTACTTTTTATATCGCCGAATCCTATCGCAACTTCAGTGTGGCACTGATGACATCGGAGCGCCCGGATGACCTTTCAGCGGCTGAAAAAGTCAACTACGACATGGTCATCGAAGAAGAGGCATGGCCCTTCGAAGAACGTGCAATCGAGGTTCATGAAGCAAACTTCGAATTGCTTGCAGCCGGCATTTACAATCCATGGGTGCAAAAGAGCCTCAACGAACTGGCTGTGATGATGCCGGGCCGTTACGCGAAAAATGAAACCAGCGAGGGCTTCCTCGGATCGATTGACGTTTTCGCCTATCGCATGCCCGTCGCTCCGGAAGTTGATCTCGAGACAGAGGGCGTCACCGGGACAGATGGCTCACAACCCGTCGACGATGACCGCACCGGGCTGGCAGTGCTTACCGGTCTTGTCCACACAAACAGGTGAATGGAATCGCCATGATAAAAATCAAACAACACAAAAAAAACCCAGCCGATCGCCTGTGTTTGTCGATCGTTTGCGCCGTGTTTCTGCTTGCCGGCTGCAGTACAACACCGAAACAGCAACGAGCTGTGGCAAATATTGAAATTCTGGAAGCCGTCGGCTTCACGATCACAGAGGAAGTGCGGATCAGTGATGGCGTGCGAGTGCAATACTATGAAGCGCTCAACTTGCTGCGGGATGGACAAATCGAGCAGGGCATCGCACTACTCGAAAAGGTCGCTGAGGCAGCGCCGCTCGTAAGCGCACCAAGAATCGATCTCGGTATGGCGTACCACCTCCAGGACGATCTGGAGGCCGCGGAAGAAAATCTCTTGCAGGCGCTTAAGCTCAACGCCAGTCATCCTGTTGCCCATAATGAGCTCGGCATCGTCTATCGAAAGGCCGGTCGCTTCGCTGCAGCCAGGCAAAGTTACGAGGCCGCGATTGCGGTGTATCCGGGTTATCACCACGCCAGACGAAATCTCGCGATTCTGTGTGATCTGTACCTGGCTGATTTCGACTGCGCGCTTGACCAATATCACGCTTACCTGCAGACAGTGCCGGCTGATGCGGAGGCATCAATGTGGATTGCCGATCTGCAGAACCGCATGGGGAGCAGGTAAATCATGATTAAGGCACCGTGTTTATTGATTGTACTTTCGATGGGGTTTTCCTTTGTGAGCGCGGAAGAAACCGAGGATGCGACTGAAGCCGAGGCGTCTGTGGAACAGGCTGTGCCGAGGGATTCCGGGCCAAAGAAAATGTCCGGCATGTCGATTCTCGGTAATGAAGAGACCCCCAAATCGCTGGTTATTGTTCCCTGGAAGTCTTCAGAAATAGGGGATGATATTGGCTTGTCAGATACACTCGACGACCGGGCTCAACCGGTCGACAAGGAGGTTTTCCTCCGCGAGCTGGAATATTACGAGATTCGCTCAGGCGAATAATCCGCTGTTGCTGGCGTCCTTCTGCCGGCCTCCCCTCGCGACTGTGTGCGGTAATTCAAGGATGTACACATTCTTCGAAAGATAGTCCTCGAACGTGCGCTACGTCACGTTAAAAACAGAGACGTGCGCCTAATCTGACGATTGTCCGATCTTATTGGTCGGGATATTTTGATAATTGAGGATTAAGAAATGGACCTTTTCTATTCGATTATAGCCTTCTTCGCAACGGGTGGTCTGTTCATGTATCCGATACTCCTGGTGTTCGCGGTTGGTACGGCAATAGCGGTTGAACGCTTTATCACGCTTACCTTGATCACGAACAAAAACCAGGTGGTTTGGGACAAAGTACAGCCATTGTTGGACAACGGTGAATTTACCGAGGCTCGGGAAATGACCGGCGGGGACGAATCAACGATCTCGCAGGTACTGAACATGGGATTATCTTTGCAGGGTACCGTGCGCCGTCGTGAAGATATCGAAATCGCGATGGAGGAGAGCATGATGCAAATCGTGCCGCGCCTCGAAAAACGTACACCGTATGTCGCTCTGGCATCGAGCATTGCAACATTGCTTGGTCTGCTCGGTACTATCATGGGCCTGATCCAGGCATTTACAGCGGTCGCTAATGCCAACCCGGCGGAAAAGGCTGACCTGTTGTCCGCCAGTATTTCCGTTGCCATGAACACGACGGCGTTCGGACTCATGGTCGCTATTCCGCTGCTTGTTGTGCATGCGATTTTGACCAGCAAGACCGGCGACATCGTCGACAGTCTTGAAATGGCGTGCGTTAAAGCGCTGAACGTATTTTCCAGAAGGGCGCAGCGTGCCATCGAGGCGTAAACGACATGGCGCGGAGACACCATTACAAGCGTCGTAAGGGAAACGACTACGAGATCGATGTCACCACCTTTCTGAATTTGATGGTGGTGTTGATTCCGTTTCTCCTGATAACCGCAGTTTTCTCCCGGCTGACCATCGTGGAGCTTGACCTGCCGAGCAACGCCAGTGGCGCGGCGCCGCAACACGAGAGTTTCAGGATCGAAGTGATCGTCAGAGAGGCCGGGATCGAAATCGGCAACGGGACGGCAGTTATCGCCACCGTCCCGAAGAAGGATGATGAATACGATCTCGAAACACTCTCGGAAATGATGGTCGCGCTGAAACAGGAATACCCGGATATCGATACAGCTTCTGTGCTGATGGAAGCCTTTATTCCCTATGACTATCTGATTCAGGTCATGGATATCGTTCGCACGGTTGAAGTACCGACCGGCGTGGAGAACGAATACGAACTGTATGCACTGTTCTCGGATATCGCGGTGGGAGCGGCACCATGAGAAATTCCCGTCGTATGAAACGCATGGGCCGGAACCGGCGGAAGATCACCAAAATGAATCTGACATCGTTGATGGATATTTTCACGATTCTGGTGTTTTTCCTGCTTGTGAATTCAGGCTCAGTCGAGGTTCTGGACTCACCAAAAGAGGTGACCCTCCCGGAGTCAAGAGCTGAAACCAAGCCTCGCGAGACGGTGGTGATCTTCATCAGTCCGACCGAAGTTCTGGTCCAGGGACAGTTGGTTGCGCTGGTAGACGAAATTCTCGCGGGCAAGCCGAGTGTTTTGGACCCAATTGCGGCACGTCTGGCACAGCTCAAGCAAAACGTAATCGGAACTAGCACGCTAGCCCTGTCTACCAGTCAGGAGGTGACAATTCTTGCCGACAAATCAGTACCGTTCACAGTGATCAATACGATCATGTCAACGTGTACCGGTGAAGGTTTCGAGAGTGTTTCTTTGGCAGTAACGCAAAGAGGCGGCGCACAGGTCGCGGCGAATTAGCCCCGCACCTACGAAGGTAACAGCGTGACCGAGGAAATTTCAAACAGGGAAGAGTCAAAACGGATCGAGTTCGAGAATTCCGAGAGGCAACTGTCGGAGCTCGCAACCAGTCTGGAGGGCGTGAGTAATGAGCTCATTGCTTTGGCAGAGAAAAGTCATGAATACGAAGTGCTGGGCAGGATTTGCCGATCTCTGGAAGAGCTTGACGAACTCGGCGCAACCGATCTTTTCTGGAGTACGCAAGACGATACCGAAGCGCGCAGAGCCAGGCTTGATAATGCTTATCGAGAAATTGATGATTACGGTATTGAGATCAGTCGCACGGAGTGTCGTCGTGACGCAATCTTCGAGCAAATCGGCGATCAAAACCAGCACCTGGATAATCTGCACTACGACTTGATTGATATCGTCGAGCAACGAGAGGCGCGGGCGAGTGAATGGGTTGTTGAACGCGATGCCGACGAGCTTCCGATCCAAAACCCGGTCATGCCATGGAGTCGTGGTAACGAAGAAGACGATCGGTTCCGAAAATCACTATGGTCCTCGCTGGCGGCATCCCTCTGTCTGGCGCTACTCGTGGGGTCGATTGCGATTCCGCTTATCGAACGCGATAAAATAATTGAAGTACCCGAGCGTATTGCCAGGTTGGTTCTGCAAAACCGGGCACAACTGGAACCAGAGCCAGAGCCACAAGCAATTTTTGAGGAAGAGTTGCCGGAGCCCGAACCAGAGGAGTTGGCAGAAACGTTGCCCGAGGAAACCGTACCAGAAGCCGTTGTTGAACCCACCGTGGCGGAAGAGGCGGTGGTCGATTTGAAGGAGCAAGTGAAGTCGAAAGGCATCCTCGCTTTTCGTGACAGCTTTGCCAGCCGAGCCACCCTCAGACCAATGGCACAACTCGGCTCGCAGGCTCGCTTGAGCAACGCCGGGGAAGATGCGGTCGGTCGCCCGACGCGTTCCATGGTTACGACCAATGCTCCGGGCTCGAGCGGTGGCATCAATCTCGCCGACATCAGTCGTGATTTTGGTGGTGGGGGTAATGACATGGGCGGCGTGCAGGTATCTCGCGTCGCCAGTTCCATCGGCGCCGGCGGCAACGGTGCATCTGATCGTCCGCGTAGTGGCGGTGCTTTTGCAGGTCGCACCGATGAGGAAATACAAATCGTCTTTGATCGCTACAAGGCTTCGCTATATCGTCTCTACAATCGCGAGTTACGCAAAGACCCTACCTTGCGTGGGCAGATAATCCTGAAGCTGACGATCGAGCCCGATGGCTCGGTATCGTTCTGCATCATACAGTCATCCGACATGAACGCGCCAATGCTCGCCGAACAGGTTGTCGAGCGTGTCGTCACATTTGAATTCGGTGCGAAAGAAGACATTATCGCGGTTACCATAATCTACCCAATCGACTTCTTGCCGGCCGCCTGAGCGGGCTTCGAGGGAAACAACGCCACACACTTAAGGGCCAGCTTTAGTCAAACTCACAAGGTGTGATGCAGTTCACCATCGGGCGACATTCGATGCGCCATCATCACATCTGGATCCAGGCAAAAAGGCAAAGCCGCCGAAAGGGGGCGACGCAAAGTCACCGGCCTAAAGAGCGTTGAGCTCCACGGCAGCGGGACCGCTCTCGAGACCGATTTTTCGACAGGGCATCCCCATTGGTGAAGCAGTCGCCAGCGGACAGATATTAAGGATGATGGCCCAAACGCAATCACAATCTTCAGCGTGTACAGGCATTGTGCGCCGACTTGGCGTGCGCTTGTTTGGCGTTGTTGTCTTGCTCGCTCTGGCGTTCGCTGCTGAGGCGCAGGATTGCTCAGACTATCCCAATGGTGTGATTGATGGTTTTGCGGGTGACGTGGCACCATCGCAATTGAAAATCGATCGCAGCTGCACCATCCGGAATTTTCCGGCAGATAATCCGTTGGACACCAACTTCAGTTTCTTCACCCAGCCCGGACAGACGGATGAGCGCTGGCTGATCATATTCGACAACGTTGTTCACACCGGCAACATGTCGTGCAACGCCGTCCTCGAGCACAAAATCTGGTTCACGAATGGTTCATCGAGCAAGATACGCCAGCTCTGCCAGAATCTGTTGATCCCGGTTGAGAAAATCGACAAGCGAAACCCCGCAGGCACGACGACCGCCGCAATAGGCGTACCGTTTACCTACACGCTGACGATTCCGGTGCTGTTCGACCCGGCGGCCGGAGACAGCGGCACGGTGATCGACTTTCAGGGCTCCGTCAACGATTTGCACAGCATCATCCTGTTTGACGACCTGACCGCGACAGGCGTCGATCTCACTTACCTCAGTCACACCATGTACTGGAAAGATTCCGGGGCGGCAGTCAACTACACATTCTCAAATGTCGGTGGATTGCTGACTTTTGATATCGACCCCCTCACAATTATTCCGGCGACAGAGCAGATTGTTATCGAGATTACGGTGGTACTCGAAGACACGCCTGCCAACGCGCCGGGTACGCAGTTCACCAATACTGCAAAGTGGTTTTTTGGCCGCCTCATCGACGGAACTTATTACGAACCGTTGCCCGGTGAGTGGGGCATTTCGGAACCGCTGACAATCGCGGCACCGGACCTGATCATGACGAAGACGGGCCCGGCGACCCTCGGCCTCACACTGAACCTGGGTGAGTGGGGCGTATTCGGTCTTGATGTGCACAACACCGGCCTGAGTGATGCCTGGGATATCACGCTCATCGACATGTTGCCCGACGGCCCGACCGGCGGCATGTGCGATGCAACACCGGAAATCTTGACTGCGCAGGTTTTCGCTGCCGATGGCGTAACCGCCATTCCGGGAAAGGGCCCGCTCACTGAGGGCGTTGACTACACTCTGAATTACTCCGGTGAGCCATCGTGCACGCTGTCAATGTCGATGCTGACCGCAGCAGCGACAATTGGTGCCGATCAGCGTCTGGTCATCAGCTACCGCACGCAGCTTGATGCCGACAGTCTCGATGGCGCTGCGCTAACGAATATCGCGGGCGTGACCCGGTGGTACAACGGCGACAGCAGCAACCCGGATCGTATCGCTTATTCACGCACAGTCGTCACCGGCACGCCCGGCGTCGACGATCATGAAGATGCACATACAACCAACGTCGTACTGTTTGGTTACTTCTTCGAGAAATCGGTTGAAAACCTGACGACAGGTGTTTACCCGGCGACGACAGCAGCACCGGGTGACATGTTGCGATATTCCATTCGCTTGCAAACAACCGATGGAGCCCTGGCGAACTTCTCGTTCACTGACGACCTTGGTGCAATGAATCCGACCGCAGTATTCGTACCGGGCTCTCTGAATCTCGTCGCAGCGACGATCCCGCCCGGCGCGGACACCAGCAATACCAATCCACTGGGCGGCACGAATAACGCGGGGCTTCTCGACATCCGCAACCTGGACTTGCCGGCGGGTGGTGAAATTCTCATCCAGTTCGATATCGAACTCGAATCCGGGTTGCTCGACGGTACCGTCGTCACCAACCAGGCGGACCTGGTCGGAGCCGCAAAGCTGGCCGACAGCGACGATCCCTTCGTCAATGGCCAGTCGGACCCGAGCATCAATGGTGACGAGGATCCGACTCGGGTTGTGATCGAGGGCGTGCCACCACCACCACCGCTGAAAGCAAACACGCAAGCCACCGCGACCATCGGCGAGGAATTCAGTTACCGAATGACAATTCCTTCGGTGCCGCACAGTGCCGATTTGTACGACGTTCGCATTCTTGATGATCTCGCCGCGTCAGCCGCTGATCTTGAGTTTGTCAGCGTCACCCGGATTTCCGGATCGGGTGCGTGGACACCTGTCAACACGGGCACGGCGACAAGTCTTGTTATTGAAGATCCGGCAATTGGTATTGATATTCCGGCCGGTGAGCAGGTCGTTATCGAGATCACAGTTCGACTCGCCGATACGGCCACCAACATTGCCGGTTTGCAGTTTACGAACAGCGCATTTTTTACCTACAACCAACTCGATAATGATGTCGCGACTGAGTTGATCGGCGGGTCGAGCACGACAGGACCAATGACGATCGTCGAGCCCGACCTGACCATGACGAAGAGCGGCCCGCTGCGAATGCGGATCGGTGTTCCGGAAACATTCACGCTCGACATTCACAATGCCGGTGATTCACCCGCGTACAACCTGACGATAAGCGACCTTCTGCCGAACGAAGCCGATGGTGGTACTTGTGATGTGCCACCCGCGCAGATTACGGCGCAGGTGTTTGCGGCAGATGGTGTCACGCCGGTGTCTGCAGTATTGGTTGACGGTGCCGACTACAACGCCGTGTTCTCAGGCGACCCGCTCTGTTCGCTGCAATTGACAATGCTCAACAGCAGCAGCGCCATCGGTGCCGATGAGCATCTGATCGTCACTTATGACACGCAGCTCGACGGCGACAGTATCGAAAATACGGCACTGACAAATATCGCCGGAGTAACTGAGTGGTTCAGTCTTGATGTAGAAGATGCGGCGGCGCTTGTCTATGCGCGTGACTACGACCGCGTTCTCACCGATGGCACCGTCAACATAGTCGATCACGAAGACGCTCTTACGATACTGGTGTTCACACCGACACTGATTTTCGAAAAATACGCGCTCAACGTTACGACAGGTGAGGATCCGGCAACAGTTGCGACACCCGGGGACACGATTCAGTACACGTTGAGAATCGAAAACGCTGGAAACTCGGTGATTGACAACTTCAGCATTGTCGACGAACTCGATAGCCTGAATGCGGCAGTTATGTTCCGGGCAGGAACGCTGAACGTTACAACACTACCGCCCGGCGCTGACGACGCGAACACGGATCCGAACGGTGGCGCGGCGGGTTCCGGCCTACTGGATATTCGCAACCTGAGTATCGGCGGGCTGGGCGATACGCTGTTCGTCGTGTTTGAAGTACAACTGGCGCCCATCATAGCCAGCGGTAGTATCGTCCTCAATCAGTCCGAGGCCATGTTCAGTGGCTATCCAGTTGCGATCAGCGATGACCCGAATGTCAACGGTGCAGCCGACCCCAATGTCGCGGGCGATGAAGACCCGACAGAGATTCTGATTGAGTCGGCGCCGGCCTTCATTGTTGAAAAGATTTCCACTTACCTCGATGGCGACCCGAATGTTCTGCTTGCGGGCGAGACACTGCGTTACACCATTACCGTACAAAACGTCGGCACCGACAATGCGACCAGTGTTTCCATTGTCGACCAGGTGCCGGCGAACACGCAATACGTTGCCGGGTCCACGACGCTAAACGGAGCCGTTGTAATGGATGGCGCGAGTTCACCACTGATTGACGGCATACCGTTGAACTCGCCGCAAGATCCAGCGCCAGGTGTGTTGAACGCCGGCGTTGTCAACAACGTTGCAACGATCATATTCGATGTCGTCGTTAATCCGGATGTGCCGGACGGCACAGTATTGTCCAACCAGGCATTCGTTAGTGCTGTTGATTACGGCATTGCGGATCAACCATCCGATGATCCGCGAACAGAACTGGCTGACGATCCGACGCGTGATGTGGTCGGCAATTTCCCGCTGCTGTTTGCTGAAAAATCCGCCGAGCTGCTGATTGACAATGGCTCACCTGGCATCGTCGATCCTGACGATACGCTGCGCTACACAATCACGATCTATAACAACGGTAACGTTCCGGCCACGATTGTGGAGTTATTCGACGACGTTCCCGCCAACACATCGTATGTTGCTGACAGCACTACCTTGAATGGTACGGACATCGGCCGACCGGACGGTGGCGTTTTCCCGTTGGCGGCGCGCATCGATTTAAGCTCCGCGGATCTACCATTGCCTGGAGCAGGTGAGGGTGTTTTATCGCCGGGCGAATCTGCTGTGGTGCAATTCGATTTGCTGGTCGATGCTAACGCTGCTCGCGGCAGCCTCATTATCAACCAAGCCACGATTTACAGCGCCGAGGTCGCAAATCTCCTGACCGATGGCGATGGCAACCCGGCGACAGGTCCCGAACCGACGGTCGTCGTCGTGGGCGACGCCCAGACGCTGACGATTGTTAAAGAAGTGTCCGTTGTCGACGGCGGGCCGGCCATCGCTGGTGCGACACTGGAATATGTTGTCACGGTACTGAACGTTGGCACCGTGCCCGCGCTGTACGTCACCATCCGCGACGATCTTGACGAGGTAAACCCCGACTACCTGGCGTATGTGGACCAGTCCGCCACTTTGAACGGACTGGCAACCGGCGTCAGCTTCGCAGACCCGGTCATAACCGCTGACTACTTTACGGATTACGGGCCACTGGCTCCCGGCGAAACCGCTGTGTTGCGTTTCCGGGCGATCATTGATCCAAACCTCGCCGAAGGCACGACGATTGTTAACACTGCGCGCGTCTACTGGGATGACCCGCAACAGCAGGCAGAAGCAACCGTCATGATTGACGTCGGTGCCATGCCCGATGCCGGCATGTTGAGCGGCAACGTCTGGCATGACGCGGATCATGAAAACACGCCCGGCGGGTTCGAGCGGCCCCTGGAGGGATGGCTCGTTGAGCTCTTGCTGAACGGACAGCCGGTACGCACGCTGGTTACCGATTCGGACGGCTATTACCTGTTCACGAACGTCATTCCCAACTACACAGCCGGCGAGTTTTACTCGCTGCGCTTCAGTGCACCGGGCGCTGTTTCCACAACCGCATTGCTCGGCATCACAGACTCTGACTTTACAGACACTCAACAGCAGATCACGGAAATTGATGTGCAGGAAGGCAGTAATCTGCTTGCCCTGAACATGCCGGTCGATCCGAACGGTGTCATCTACGACTCCATCGGCAGGGCGCCGGTCAGCGGCGCTGTCGTAAATATCGTGGACGCGCGAAATGGCGTCCCGTTGCCTGCGGCCTGCTTCGACGACCCGAATCACCAGGGCCAGACAACGATCGGCAACGGCTATTACAAGTTCGATATCAATTTTTCCGACCCATCGTGTCCGAGCGGACTGAATTACCTGCTCCAGGTTGTGGCACCGGATACGAGTTTCGTGCCCGGCGTGTCAGAGCTGATTCCGCCGACATCGGACCAGACGACATTGCCGTTCGATGTGCCTTCTTGTCCGGGTTCGCCAACGGACGCCGTGTTGGGAACGCCACAAACCTGTGAAGCGCAGGTGTCGGAGTTTGCACCTCCTGCGTCTGTTCCGGCACGCAGCCCGGGAACTGCCTACCATCTCTTCGTGAGGCTGGACTCGAGTCAGGTGCCTGGCTCAAGCCAGCTGTTCAACAACCATATACCGCTCGATCCGCGTCTGGGCGGTGCTGTTGCGATTACAAAGACAACGCCGATGTTGAACGTGACGCGCGGGCAACTGGTGCCGTACGTCATCACGATCAGCAACTCATTCGGCGTCGAATTGCAGGACGTTAATGTCATCGACCGTTTTCCGGCCGGGTTCCGCTACATCGAAGGATCGGCAAGATTCGACGATCAGGCGTTGGAGCCAACGATTGTCGGACGCGAGTTGATCTGGTCGAATTTCACACTGGCGGTCGACGGTCGGCACACGATCAAGTTATTGCTCGCCGTTGGTGCCGGAGTGACCGAGGGCGAGTTCGTCAATCGTGCGCAAGCGACAAACTCGATCCTGGGCAGCGCAATTTCGGAAGAGGCGTCGGCGACGGTGCGAATCATTCCGGATCCGACTTTCGATTGCACAGATGTCATGGGCAAGGTTTTCAATGACGCCAATCGCAATGGCTACCAGGACGGTGATGAAGCAGGCTTGCCTGGCGTTCGTCTTGTAACGGCCAGAGGTCTGGTGGCCAGCACGGATTCATTCGGTCGTTATCACATCACCTGCGCAATCGTTCCGGAGGCAAATCGGGGCAGCAACTTCGTGCTGAAGCTCGATGACCGGACATTGCCGAGCGGCTATCGCCCGTCCACACGTCCGGTGCAGGTCCAGCGGGCGACACGTGGTAAATCACTGCGCATTAACTTCGGCGCATCCATACACCGCGTCGTTGGTCTCGATCTTGCGGACGCGGTATTCGAGCCGAACGAAATCGCAATGCGCCAACAGTGGGTGCCGCGACTCGACATGCTGATGGACGAGTTGGAGAAAGCGCCTGCGGTGCTGCGCCTGTCCTATGTCGCCGACCTCGAACCGAAGGCCCTCGTAGAGGCACGCCTGAAGAGTTTGAAGTCGCAAATCGGCGATGCATGGGAAGAGCGTAACTGTTGCTACAAACTGGACATCGAGCCTGAGATTCACTGGCGTCTGGGTGGGCCGGTCACGGTGCCGCAGGGAGGCGAGCAATGAACGCATTGACCCGCTTAACGGCGTTGCTGCTGTTGCTCCCGTTCGCGGTGCTTGCGCAGGATGTCCATGAAGTATCGATGGGTGAGGCGGTTGAGCGTCACTTGTCTACGGATATCGATTACATGCAGTGGGTTCAGGACCCGGATCGTCTCGCAACCGAAGCAAGCGATGAGATCGAAACGCGTGAAACGCTCGAAGATGGATTTGAAACCGTCAAGCTGAGTAACGTCGTCGCGCCGATTCTTTTTGAGACTGGCGTCGCACAGATTCCCGAGGGTACGGTTGAAGCACTGGGCATCATTCTCGAGGGCATGAAAGACCGGCTGAATGTACGCCTGCATCTCATAGGACATGCAGACAATCAGCCGTTGTCACCGCGCCTGGTCGCGATTTACACGGACAACATGGGGCTGTCGCACGAGCGTGCGGGTGAGGTCGCCGAATACATGCAAACCGCCCTGGCCTTGCCAGCCGAAGCCGTGTCGTATTCCTGGCAAGGTGAGTTGAATCCTGTCGAATCTAACCACACAGCGGCGGGTCGCGCAAAAAATCGTCGCGTTGAGGTCGAAGTCTGGTACGACGAGGTCGTCGACAAGGTCGGTCTTGAAGAATATCTGGTCAAACATGAGGTCCAGACGATCATGGTCTGCCGAATCGAAACGGTCTGTAAACTCAGGTATATCGATGGTCATGCGAATCGCGCCCGGGTTCAAAACCTGATCGCTCCGCTGCATTACAGCGCAGAAACGGTGGACGTAGACGCGGCTTTCGTCGAGAAGATCCAGCGGGGCTTTAATAATCTCGCCGGCAAGGAAAATGTTGTCGTGAAGTTCGTCGGTTTTACAGACGGACTGCCGCTGACGGGTCGCACAGAACGAATCTATGGCGACAACGTGGGTCTGTCGAAAGCCCACGCGCGCCGCGTAGCCCTGGCGATTCAGGATGAGCTTGATCTGCCAACCGATGCCGTCGAGAGCGATGGCCGTGGGGCGGAGAAACCACTCGGAAGCAACGAAACCGCAAAGGGACGTGCCCTTAACCGCCGTGTCGAAGTTGAATTCTGGTACGACGATCCGCTGCAGGATCTCCCTGATGAACCACAGATGTGCCCGGGGGACGCCGGCGCCGAAATGGTCACCAGGGTCTACGACCCTCCATGGGGAGCGATTGGCGATATTGAATTCGTTAACGGTCGACCGTTAGTGCGGCCTGGCTATACGTCGACCTTGTTGCGTGGACTTCAGGATGTGTCCGGCAAAACCAATCCACGGCTTCGATTTGTCGGCTACACGCGCAACGAAAGACTGACCCGTCGAACGGCAGGTGTGTACACAGATGATGTTGGTCTGTCTGCATCACGAGCACGAAGAGCTATGGAGAAAATTGCCGCGGATATGGAGCTCGACCCGTGGCAAGTCGAATTCGAAGGCCGTGGTTATGTGCATTCAGACGACGTCGTCAATGCGGGATTCATTCAAGGCGAGACCTCGCACGTTTCGGTGCAGGTCGTCTACGACGAACTCGCCGTGCTGGATGACTACGAAGGTGTTGATATAACG
>SMVB01014900.1_pt1 | contig 16236 bp, 13 predicted proteins | sample 2456461 | NCBI WGS metagenome assembly SMVB01 (sample SAMN11095934, study PRJNA526329) | marine sediment metagenome | biome: Marine sediment; feature: Surficial sediment; material: Deep marine sediment; isolation source: Hadal surficial sediment | place: Pacific Ocean | collected 2014-05 | depth...
GTTCGTGGCGGCACCGATCGTGGCCTTGCTCGCAGCCAGTCCGTGATGGGGAGCGGCAGCCGTCATCGTCGCTACGCGGGTCGCTCACGACGCTCGGCTGGTGGTCGGAAACACGGCGGACCGGATGCTTCCTCCGAGAGAAATCGAGCGTCTGTGGCACCACTGGGAGCAACCCACCAGCCTCTGGGACCGGGGAACCCACTGTCTTTGGCGTGATCCGCAGGCAATCCGCCAGCGGATCGTCCGCCACCTCAAAGACCATCTCTGCGACACACACTAAGGCAGGAAAGCCGTTCATCCGATCCAGGCTGAGTGGTGCAATGGACGCTCGCTGCGATGCTCGTGTGCGTGGCCGGACTGGGGACAGCCTCGCTGTCGGCTGCGACCGAAGAGCAGACCGACTGGCGCGAGTACGTGTCGGAAGCCGGCCGCTTCTCGGTCGAGCTGCCCGACCAACCGCGTCAGTCCCATTGGACGCGCAATACCTGGGGGGGTGAGGTCGAGTCGGCGGAATTCGGTGTCGAGACCGACGACGTCCGACTCCGGATCGAGACCCACGACATGCCCCGCCTCGCGCGCTGGGTGATGTCGCCGCTCGATCTGCTCAAGCGGGCCTCGCGCGGTCTGTTGGACGACGACGGTGGTGAGGTGGTCGGTACTCGCAAGTTCGAGGTGCAGAACCATCCCGCCTGGGAGGTCTCCTACTGGATCGCGGATTCGCCCGAAGACGATTTCGCGGCGACCGGAGCGATCGGACTGGCCCGCTTCGTGCTGGTGGCCGACCGCGTCTACCTGCTGTCCACGGTCCATCGCAGCGGCCGCGCTCCGGAAGCCGCGATCACGCGGTTTCTCGATTCCTTCCAGTTTTGGCCAAACTAGGCAACCGACGCTGGCCGAACTGGGGCGCGCGCGCCGGCCGAACTACGGCGCCGGTGCCAGGATCGCCAACACGACGAGTCGGCCGTCGCCGGTATTCCGGATGCCGTGGGGAACGCCTTCGGGCGCCACCAGCAGGGTGCCCGCTTCCATCGGAAGTTCGCGGCCCTCCAGCAGGAAGAGACCGTTGCCTTCGAGCACCTGGTACACCTTGTCCATGCCTTTGTGGGCGTGGAGCTTGTGCTCCTGGCCGGGTTCGAACGCGTTGATCCCGACCATGATGCGGTCGGATTTGAAGAGCGTGGCCTTGCCCATCTTCTCGGATGAAAAGACTGCGTGATCCTCGGGCCGGAGCGGTGTCGGATGGTCCATGGCACGATGTTATGTCCGCCGCCCCAGCAACTCCAGGGCCGGACGGCAAGCATCCATGAGCAACTCCTGTTCCCGGGGTGGGAGCCTGTCGAATCGGGGCGCAGGCAGTCCGCGACTGAGTCTTGCAGCGCGGTCGATCCAGCCGCGTTCGCCATCGAGTTCGAAGAAGTCGGCGATCTTCGTGAGGACCCGACGCGGCGCCAGCACGAGCTCCTCGAAGCGCACGTCGAGGCATCGGCCAGGACCGAGGCTGGGGAGCACCTGCATGCCGCGCTGCACCTGGTCGTGCCAGAAGCGTCCGAAGTATTCCACCGGCGGGCGCGAAGCGATGATCAGACTGAGGGGATCGTCGCCGTCGGGTGACGGGACGGCGTGAAGGTCGAGGCTTTCGAGCTGGGAGGCCCGCAGCCCCGACTCGGTCGGTGCGTCGTACATCACGGTCACCGGCAGTCGGAAGGCATGGTGCTCGCGAATCGAGAGTGCGACCTCGCGGCCGTCCCGGTGGATGTGAACGAAGCGTGATTCGGGAAATTCGGTGGCCAGGCTGCCCACGTAGTCAATGGAAGATCCGGCGCGTTCGATCCAGTTGTCCCGATCGAAGCGCTTCGTCAGCCAGTCGAAGAGCGCCCGGTAGTGGTCGCGCAGCGGCTGCTCGGGTTGTTGCTCGGCGAATTCCAGCACGGCGTCGAAGAGCGAGTCGGGCCGATCGGTGATGCGCGGAATCGTTCCGACCAGGATCCAGGGCAGGGGATCGTCTCGCCGGTAGCGACCCGCAGGGCGGTGCTCGAGGGGCGGATCGTCGGCGAAAGGGTAAAGCACTTCCGCGACCGGGTAGCCGCGCCGCAGCACGGCCGTCAGGAAAGGCTGCTCCGCCGAGATCAACGCGCCGAACGCGCCTCCGCCGACGGGTTCCGGTGCGAAGCGCTTCAGGGCATCGAGGCCGTTGAAGAACTCGAAAATGCTGAGCAGCCGCGGATTTTCGGCCATCATCTTCGATAGCAGGGTCGATCCACAACGGCCGGTTCCAACGATGAAGCGATCCACTGGACGTCCTCTTTGCTCTATGCTGTGGCCGACCGAGAAGGAGTCAGTATATGACGTCATCGCGCCATGTTGACGCTCATGGTGCCGATCCCGCGGATGAACGGATCTTGAGCGGCGATTCGTGGACCGAATTGTGCCGCACCCTGGAACGCGCGGGTCGTCTGGTGCTCGGAGACGCCGTGCCGGACAGTCCGCGCGACCGCGCCGAAGGCTACCGATACCTTGCGCGGTTTCTGGCCTCTGGCATCGCCAACTGCATCACCCACGACGATCCGGACTACCCCGTGTTCGGTCGCATGATCGACTACGCCCGCCCCTGGGGCCTGGACAATCCCGACTGCCTCTACCTGTATGCACCGCTACGCGGCGGAGCGACGTATCGAGTCTGGGGAAATCGGGGCAGCGCCAATGCCATCGACTTCCAGGTGAACTTCGGCCACTTCGCGGAAGGCGACCTCTCGAAGTGGGGCACTGTTTCGTCCCTGGACGGCTTCGATCTCCAGGTCGAGCCGGACGGAAGCTTCGATCTCTGGATCGGTGGCGACAAAGAGGTCGGCAATCGGCTGGCGAGCTCTCCCGATGTCCAGTTCCTGCTGGTGCGCCAGTACTTCGAGGACTGGGAGACGGAGAAGCCCGCCGATCTCTTCATCGAGCGCGAAGGCGCCGACTGGCCGATTCCTCCCCCGCGTACCGATTGGACGGCCGACCACCTGGAAAAGCTGTCGCGCTGGATCGAGAAGGGCGGCGGGCTCTGGGAGAAGATGAGCCAGGGATTCCTCTTGGGCGAACCCAACAGACTGATCATCCACATGCCAGAGGCCGCTGCTGAGCGGGCGGGAATGGCCGGCCTCGCTTACGGGATGGGAAACTTCCAGTGCGAGCCGGACGAGGCGGTCCTGGTGGAATTCGAGCCGCCCGATTGTCACCACTGGGGCGTGGCCCTGGCGAACTGGTACTGGGAGTGCGTCGAGTACGCGAGCCGGCAGAGCTCGCTCAATCGTGCTCAGGCCACCCTCGACGCGGACGGTCGTTTTCGCGGCGTGATCTGCCACCAGGATCCGGGCGTGCCGAACTGGCTCGATCCGGCCGGGAACACACGGGGCACCCTCACGGCCCGGTTCCTCCGGGCGGACCGGGCGCCGGAGGTAAAGGTCACGCGGCTACCGCTTTCCGATCTGGCTGGCGCCCTGCCTGCGGACACGAAGCCGGTCACGCCCGAAGAACGTTCCACAATCCTCGAGCGCCGCCGCCGCGCCGTGATCGCACGCTTCCGGCGCTAGCAGGGAACGAGCGTCAAGCAGGCGCTGAGCGGGGACGTTCTTGAATATTCAACTCCTCGACCCCGGGAAATGATCATGAACGGGACGGAGTTGAATATTCAAGAACGTCCCCGCCAGACTCGCCAGACGGGAAGAAACGCCCGATTGCTGGCGTTCAGATGCCCATGCGGGATAGAACGTCGGCGACCCGTCCCACGGCTTCGGTCAGCGTCGGGTAGGACTCCTCGAACTCTCCGGTCGCGCTTCGCAACCGGTCCAGCAGTGAATCGCTGGTGTGGTCCGACTCCTCGCTCGCCAACAGCGACTCGATGTCGCGCAAGACCTCGACCAATAGACGGTGCGACTCGGCGTCGAGCGACGGGGTCTCTTCAAGCTCGCTGTGAAGCTTTTGGAGGGTCTTGCGGAGCTGTTCGGTGGGCATCAGGGTGTCCTTGGATCGTAGAAGATATCACGGATCCGTCAGAACGAAGCTTCAGTCGTTGTTGAGCTGGCGCTTCTGGATGTTGCTCAACAGCACGTTGAGCCGCCGCATCAGCCATGGAGCGAAACGCTTCAGGTAGTACATCAGCCAGGCTTCGGCCGAGATCGGGGCCACGACCCGGTTGCGGCCGATCGCCTTGAGAATGTTGCCGGCCACCCGGGCCGGTGTGTAGTTGCGCTTGCGATAGGCGGCGACCATCCGCTCGCGGGCCTTGTCGGTTCCAATCTCGCCGCGCAGGCGCGCGCTGCGGGTGATGGGTGTGTCGATGATTCCGGGGCAGATCACGGTGACCCCGATGCCATCCCCGCGCAGCTCGTCCTGGAGCGCCTCGCCCAGGCCCAGCACGGCAAACTTGGTGGCGTTGTAGGCGGCCAGGTTCGAGCTGGCAGAATAACCGGCTGCTGAGGCCACGATCACCACGTGACCCCCGCGCCCGCGCTCGACCATCTTTGGGATGAAATGATGGCAGCCGTGGACGACGCCCATCAGGTTGATGCCGACGATCCAGTTCCAGTCCTCGATCGACGTGTCCTGGAAACGGCCGCCGATGGCGACGCCAGCGTTGTTCACCAGGATGTCCGGGGCCTCGATCTGGCCGTGAACGGCCTCGGCAAAGGCCCGCATCTGCTCTGCGTCCGAAACATCGACACGGCTTGCAATGACGTCCCGGCCGAGCTCATGGATCGTCTTTTCGACATCGGACAAGCCGACCGCGTCGAGATCACAGATCACGAGGTTCGCACCGCGTCGCGCGCAGGCCAGGGCCGTCTCCTTGCCGATACCGCTGGCGGCTCCGGTGACCAGCACCTGCTTTCCGGTCAGGTCTCTCACGTCCATGTCAGTCTCCTCTCTCGCCCTCGACCCGGATCGGTGGGGCCTGACGACCCAGCAACACGCGCATCCCTTCGCCGATCACCCACACGTCGAGAATCAAGATGATGCTGCCGGAAATGGCGAGCAGCCATTGGTCCTGGAAGTTCGCGAAATAACTCCGCACTTCGGCGAGCATGGCGACAACGGTCGCGGCGCAGACCCCGATCATGGGAACCAGCGTGTACACGATCGGGCGGCCGAGTCGACGCAGCCACACCGAGATCACCAACAGCGTCACCCCGGCCACGAGCTGGTTCGTGGTCCCGAACAAGGGCCACAAGATCAGACCGCCCTTGCCTCCCGCCTGGGTGACGGCCAACAGCAGGGCGGCTGCGATTCCCACCGCGCCCGCCACGTAGCGGTTCGTCAGGGGCTTGATGCCGTAAGCGCGGGCCAGCTCGCTGATCACCAGTCGCTGGATGCGTGCGCCGGTGTCGAGCGACGTCGCCGCGAAGGCGATCACCATCACAGCGATGAAGGTCTTGGCGGTTTCGACCGGGATGCCCAGGGCGGAGATGAAGGCGGCACCCCCGTCGACGAAAGCGGCGAGCTTCATCGAGAGGCCCGAGGCGGCGCCCCAGCTGCCGTAGTGGCTCCACCAGTCCGCCGAGCTGGCGAAGCCGGCAGTGGCAGCCAGCACCGCCAGCACTCCCAGGACGCCTTCGCCCAGCATGCCGCCATAGCCGATCGGGCGGGCGTCGGTCATGCAGGCGATCTGCTTCGAGGTGGTACCGGAGGCCACCAGTCCGTGGAAGCCCGAGATGGCCCCGCATGCGATCGTGATGAACAGGAACGGGATCATGGGGGGCGCGCCCGGCGGGCTGAAGTTCACGACCGGCGCCTGGACCTCGGGGTTGAGCACGATCAATCCCATCACCAACAAGCTCAAGCCCGTGATCAATTGGTGGGAGTTGATGTAGTCGCGGGGCTGGAGCAGCAGCCAGACCGGCAGCACCGAAGCCATGAACGAGTAGATGAGCAGGATCCAGACCCAGCCGGTGACCGAGACGCTCTTCACGATCGGAACGGACTCGGCGAAGCTGTCGCCATAGAAGATGGCCCCGATCAGCACGGCATAGGCCAGCAGCGAAGGGGCCAGGATGCGGACGCGGTGGCGGTAGACGAGCCAGCCCAGCAACAGCGCCACGATGATCTGCACGTTGATCGGAAAGATTGCACCCGGGTTCGAGACGAACAGGGTGCCGATGATGAAGGCGAAGACGGCCAGCACCACCCAGATCAGGAACGAGACGATCAGCAGGAAGAGCGTGCGAACCCGGGGGCTGATCACGCTGGCCGCCACCTCACCAATCGAATGCCCCTGGTGGCGCAGGCTGATCACGAGCGCGCCGAAGTCGTGCACAGCGCCCATCAAGACGGTCCCGATCGCCACCCACAGCAGAGCCGGAAGCCAGCCCCAGATCACGGCGATGGCGGGCCCCACGATCGGGGCGGCGCCCGCGATCGAGGTGTAGTGATGGCCCCAGAGGACCTGCTTCTTGGTGGGGACGTAGTCGATGCCGTCTTCGAGTTCACGGGAAGGTACCGGTTCGTCCTCGGCGAGTTGGAAGATGCGCTTCGACAGGAAGCTCGAGTAGAAGCGGTACCCGAGGGCGAAGAGCCCGAAGGTCATGGCGGCGAGGAGAACGGCGTTCACAGTGTGGGGAAGCTAGCGATACGCGCTTTCGGGTGTCCAACGGCACATCTCATTTGCCGCGCAGGACGTTCTTCAGGAGCTTCCCGGCCGCGTTGCGCGGCAGTGGGTCGTCGCTGAAGACGACGAACTCCGGCACCTTGAAGGCCGCCATGTGGGCGGCCACGTGTTGCTGGACGCCGGCCTGATCCAGGCTCGAGCCCGGCACCCGGCGCACGATGGCCTTCACCCGTTCTCCCAGCTCGGCATCGGGGACCCCCACTACAGCCGCCTCATCGATCTCCGGGTGGTCGGCCATGCAGTTCTCGATCTCGGTGCAGTAGACGTTCTCGCCACCGCGCAGGATCATGTCCTTGGCTCGGTCGACCACGAAGAAGAAGCCGTCCGCGTCCCGATAGCCGAGGTCGCCGCTCTGGAGCCAGCCATCGACCACGGTCTCGGCCGTTGCGTCGGGACGGTTCCAGTAGCCGGGCGTGATGGTGGGGCCGTAGATGACGATCTCGCCGAGCTGGCCGTCTGGAACTTCCTTGCCGTCCTCATCGACCACCTTCATGTCGAGAAAGGGAAGGGGGCGGCCCACCGACGTCATCTTGTCCAGCAGATCCTTGCCGCCGTTCACGGTCGCGACCCCGTGGGTTTCGGTCAGCCCGTAGGCGTTGGCGAAGCTCGGCTCGATGGGCAGCACCTCGCGGGCCTTCTCGATCGTCTCAGGGGCGGTCGGCGCGCCGCCGAAGGACACGGTGCGAAGCGAAGAGAGATCGTATTTCGTGACGTCCGGATGGTGGACGAGGCGGTGGAGCAGGGTCGGAATCGCGCCCCAGATGCTGACCTTCTCGCGTTCGATCAGCTCCATGGCCTGCTCGGGCGTGAACTTGCCCTGGCCGAAGACCAGCTTGGCGCCCGCCGTCATTCCGACGCAGAAGCCGCTGTGCAGTCCGCCCACGTGGAAGAGGGGCGACGTCAGCAGCGACGCCGCTTGGCGCCGCTCGCCGGCCGGCAGCGGATCGGCTCCGCCGGTGGTGGCCCCGACCAAGGTGGCGAGGATGATGCCCTGGACCTGATGGATCGTGCCGCGATGGGTCGTGATGCAGCCCTTGGAGCGGCCGGTGGTGCCGGAGGTGTAGAGGATCACCCAGGGATCGTCCTCATCGATCGGAACCGTCGGGAGCTGATCGCTGCGCTGGATCAGGTCGGCGATTGGAACCGTGCCCTGGGGCGGATGCTCGCCGATGTAGAAGACGGTCTCGAGCGATTCGATCTGTTCGAGCACCGGCGCGACCCGGGGATAGAGTTTCTCGTCCACCACCAGGAAGCGACTGCCGGAGTCGTTCAGCCCGTACTCGAGCTCTTCGGTGGCCCACCAGCCGTTGAGGCCCACGCCAATGCCGCCTGCCGACGTCGCACCGAACAACGCGATCAGCCAGTCGGGACAGTTGTAGGAGAGGATGGCGATCCGGTCGCCCTTCTCGAGGCCATGGTCGCGCTGCAGGTTCTCGGCCGTTCCCCAGCAGAGGCTGGCGAACTCGCCGTACGAGACTCGCCGGTCGCCGTGGACCAGGAAGTCCAGATCTCCGTGGAGTCCGGCGTTCGCGACCTTCTCGCGCAGGCTGAGTTCACGGTTCTTGAACACCCGCATCGAGCGGCCCTGGACGGTTTCCTGGATCAGCTCGAAGGGTCCGCCCGGGCCGGTGAGCCCCGCGATCACTTCGTCGTAGCTGGGGATTGCCATCGGAGCAGACTATCAGAAACGGTTCCTGCTACGGCGCGTACGTCAGCGGTCCGGTTTCGCCCAGCGGCAAGCCCAGCCCGATCCATGCCGTCAACAGGATCGTCCAGGCTACGGCGAAGACCAGCATGTAGGGCAGCATCAGAGCGACGAGGCTGCCGATGCCGGCCCGCGGCGCATAGCGTTGCATGAAGACCAGCAGGATCACCATGTAGGGGTTCAGGGGGGTGATTACGTTGCTGACGGAGTCGCCGACCCGATAGGCCGCCTGGGTGAGTTCGGCACTGATGCCCACCTGCATGAACATGGGGACGAAGACCGGGGCGAAGAAGGCGTACTTGGCCGACATGGAGCCGATCAAGAGGTTGGCCAGCATCACCAGGCCGATGAACCCGACCATCAGCGCGCTGTTCGAGAGCTCGGCACGCGCCAGCATCTGTCCGCCCGACAGCGCCAGCATTTCGCCCAGGCCCGAGTGGGCGAAGTAGGCGATGAACTGGCCCGCGAAGAAGGCCAACACGAGATAGGGACCCATGCCGGCCATGGTCTCGCTCATCATCTTTGCTGCGTCCTTGTCGTTGCGGATCACGCCGACCGCCACGCCGTAGACCAGGCCCGGCACCAGGAATGCGACGAAGATGACAGGGACGATCACCTTGACCCAGCGCGGGAATACGCCGTCGAGCCCGAACAGAGGTGCACCCGGGATCAGGGTGAGGCTGACCACCCCGAGCAGGGTCGCGGCCGCGGCGCCGCAGGCCAGCAGCAGTGCACGCTTCTCGACTGCACTGAGGCGCTGCCTGTCGAGATCTTCTTGTGTCACCGGAACCGGTCCGCCCTCCGATGCGGGCAGCTGGGCGAAGCGCGGTTCGACCCACCAGGCCGTGACGGCCCAACCGACGAGCGTGAGCAGCACGGTCGAAGCCTGCATGAACCAGAGGTTTGCGTTGGCAGCGACCCTCACGGTGGGGTCGATCAGCTGGGCGCCCGCTGTCGAAAGAGCGCCAAGCAGCGGATCCAGACTGGTCACGAACAGGTTGGCGCTGAAGCCCGCCGACACGCCTGCGAAAACCGCGGCAAGTCCGACCAGCGGCGAGCGTCCCACGGCCGCGAAGAGCGCGGCCGCCAGCGGCGGCAGCACCACGTAGCCGGCATCGAGACCCATCGACGACATCACGCCCACGAAGAAGATGGTGGGCGTCAACAGCCAGCGGGGGACCGCCATCAGCGTGGCCTTGAGCAGCGATCCGATGAAGCCGCTCTTCTCGGCGACGCCGATCCCGAGCATCCCCACCAGTACGATGCCCAGCGGGGGGAAGCGGACGAAGTTCTCCACCATCGAGTTGAGCATCCAGTAGACGCCATCCGCGCTCAGCAGCGAGAGGGCCTTCACCGGCTGCTGGACGAGCTCGCGGGTGGCGACTCCCGTGATCGGGTCCACCAGCTCGCGCGAAATCGTTTTCTCGACGGTCCAATCGAGGCTCACTGCGACCTGGGAGAGCAACACCACGGCGACGGCCCCCAGCAGAAAGAGCGTGGTGGGGTCGGGCAGGGCGTTGCCCAGGCGCTCGATGCGGTCGAGCCAGCCGCCGGCTCGCGTGCGTTCTTCGGACTCTGCGTGGGATGCGCTCATGCTCGCTCCCGGTCCGCGCCTTGGCTGCGTCGGCGCCACAGCACGATGACACAGACTCCCAGCAGTCCTCCCAGAGTGTCCAGCCAAACGTCCGCCAGCGCGCCCGTCCGTTCAGCGAGCAGGGACTGCCGCCACTCGTCCGCGCCCGCCATGGCCACGACCAGAACGGCCGCTGTCAGGGCTGACCGCAGGGTCCCGAGGTCGAAGGCGGCGGCGCGCCAGGACACCAGACCCAGCACCGCGTACTCGGCGAGGTGGGCCGACTTGCGGACCAGGAAATGGGCGCGCTCCAGTCCTTCGGGGCCAATGTCGGGGAGCAGGAAGTGCAGCAGCGGTGCCAACAAACGCGACGTGTTGAAGGCATCGAAGCTCGCACCCGCGAATGTCCAGATCACGCCGGCCCAGACGAGCAGCAGCAGCCAGCCTGCGAGCCGCTCTCGTAGGTTCCCCGTCATCCCTGCGCACTCCCCGAATCCGCTTGCCGGCTGGTCGGGAAGGCCCGCGCCGACCGGAGCGGTATCCTCCGCCGCCGTATGGCATCACCCGTCTTCGGACTCGTCTACGACCTGCTCGGGTCGTATCCTCGTAAACCGCGGGACCCGGCCGCGGTCGAATTCGAACCGGAAGAGACGATCGAGGTGCTGGAGCGAGCGATTCGTCGCCTGGGCCACCAGCCTCTTCGTATCGGCCATCCCCAAGGACTACTAGCGCAACTCGGAAAAAGTGAGCTTCCAGCTGTGGACCTGGACGTCGACTTGGCGATCGCGGCAGCAACGCGCGGCCGGGATCGGGGAGTCTGGGCTGCGGTGTTGTTCGAGATTGCCGGCTTCCCCCGCCTGGGTCCCGATGCGCACTCGGTCGCGAGGACCGGCGTCGCCGTGATCACCCTGCCGTGACCGAAGGCGCCGCGTCGAAGCCGCGGGTCAGCCGTATTCCCTTCGTCGCGCTGCTGCTGGCGGGCAGCGTGCTGACCTCGCGCCTGCTCGGGGTCGTGCGCGAGATGGTGTTGGCGGCCCAGCTGGGGGCGGGCGCCGAGGTCGACGCCTATCGTGCGGCCTTCCAGCTGCCGGACCTGCTGAACCACTTCCTCGCGGGCGGCGCGCTCTCGCTGGCGTTCGTTCCCTTCTATACGCGGAAGCGAGAGCAATACGGTCAAGAGGCAGCCGAAGAGCTGCTCGCCAAGGTCTTGGGCAACATGACGCTGCTGGCGATCGTGGCTTCGGCCGCGCTCTGGTGGTGGGCCGAGGAGATTGCGGCGCTGCTCTTCGATTTTCCGCCCGAGACGCAGGCGCTGACGGTGAGGCTCACCCGCATCGTTTTGCCGGCCCAGATCTTCTTCGTGGCCGGCGGGATCCTGCGCGCTGCGCTGATGGCTCACGACCGCTTCCGCACCCAGGCGTTGGCGCCCGTCCTCTACAACGCCGGAATCATCATCGGCGGGGTCGGCTTTGGCGCGCGCTTCGGCGCCGAAGGTTTCATCTGGGGTGCGCTGGTGGGTGCCGGGGTGGGGACCTTCCTGGTGCCTCTGGCCGACGCGATCCACAGCCGGGAGTTCCGCGTCCGGCTACGTGTCTCTCTACTGGATCGGGACTTTGGTCGCTATCTGTGGATCGCGACTCCGCTCATGTTAAGCCTTACGCTCTTCGTCGTGGACGAGTGGTACGAGCGCATCTTCGGCGCACGCATCGGGGAAGGTGTGGTGGCACAACTGGGCTATGCGCGCATGTTGGCGTTCGCACCCGTGGCCGTGATCGGACAAGCGGTGGCGACGGCGGCCCTTCCCGCGCTCTCCCAGCTGTGGAACGAGGGTCGCGGCGAGGAGCTCGACCGGGTCCTGCAGCGCACGCTCCAGGCCGCGCTCAGCCTGTCCTGCCTCGCGGCCGGCGTCCTGATCGTCCTCGCCGAACCGATTGTGGTCGTGCTCTTCGAGCGCGGCGCGTTCACGGCCGATCATACGCTGGGCGTAGCGTCGTATCTCCGAATCCTGGCGGCGGCGATCCCTGCATTGGTGGCTCAGCAGATCGCCGCGCGCGGTTTCTTTGCGCGCAGCGACATGTGGCGGCCGATGTTGCTCGGAACGGCCGTCGCCTTCGCGGTCGTTCCCGTGTATTTGGAGTTCGGCCGGCGCTTCGCCGGCGAGGGGCTTGCCGCGGCCGGGGCGATGGGAATGAGCGTGAGCGCCGCGCTGACGCTGTTGTTGTTGCGGCGCGTGCACGGGGGTCCGTCGCTGTTGCCCATCGTCTCGACCCTATTGCGAAGCAGTGGGGTTGCAGCGCTCGGTGCGGGCGCGGCCTGGGGTGCCGTCCAGCTTCTGGCGGTCTCGGGCCGGGCGAGCTTGGTGGTAGGCATCCTGGTCTACGCAATCATTTCGATCCCGGGGGCTTACTGGGTTGGAGATGAGGTGATGCGTGAGACTTTGAGCCGGCTGCTGGTGCGGCTCAGGAGAGGTGGCGGCCGTGGCTGAGCCGGACGACCGGCTCTGGTCCTTCTCGATCGATCGGGGCGGCACCTTCACCGACGTGATCGGCCGTGCTCCGGATGGGGCGCTCCACGTGGCCAAGCTGCTGTCTTCGGACACGGCCCCGGTCCAGGGGATCCGCCTCGTGCTGGAACGTGCCGGCGTGCTGACGGCCGGTAGCGCCTTGCCTGCTTGTCGCGTTCGGCTGGGGACGACGGTCGCTACCAATGCACTGCTGGAACGCCGCGGCGTTCCCACGCTGTTGGTCGCGAACCGGGGTCTCGGCGACGTGCTGGAGATCGGGACCCAGCAGCGACCGGAGCTCTTCGATCTCGCCATTCACAAGCCGGCGCCCGTACACAGCCGGGTCGTGGAGATTACGGGGCGGGTCGATGCCCGCGGCCAGACGATCGAAGCCTTCGACCGCGACGCAGCGGTCGCCGCGCTGGAAGAGGCCCGCCGGGCCGGCTTCGAGTCGGTGGCGATCGCGTTGATCCACGCCTACGTCTCGCCCGAGCTCGAGGCCGAGCTGCGCGAGCTGGCGCGTCAGGTTGGCTTCACGTACACCGTCGCCTCTTTCGAGATCGCACGCGAGATGGGATTGCTGGCGCGCGGCGAGACCGCGGTTGTCGACGCGTATCTCACGCCGCTGCTACAGCGCCACGTGTCCGAGCTGCGCGACGCGCTTCCGAATTCCCAGCTGCGCTTGATGCAGAGCTCGGGCGGACTCACCGATGCCGAGCGCTTCCGCGGTCCGTTCGCGCTGCTGTCGGGACCCGCGGGTGGCGTCATTGGCGCAGCAGCGGTCGCGGCCGCAGCGGGGGAGCGCCGTGCTGTGGGCTTCGACATGGGCGGGACCTCGACCGACGTCTCGCTGCTGCACGACGGTGAGGTCGACCGGAGCTTCGAGACCGTGGTGGGCGGCGTGCGCGTGAAGGCTCCGATGCTTCGGATCCACACGGTGGCGGCCGGTGGCGGCTCGATCTGCCGCTTCGACGGCTTTCGTTTGACAGTCGGTCCGGAGAGCGCAGGTGCGAAACCCGGTCCACTCTGCTACGGCGGGGGGGATGCCCGGGAGCTGGCGCTCACCGACGTCAATCTCCAGCTGGGCCGTGTTCAGCCGGACCGCTTTCCGTTCGAGCTGGTGCGGGAGCCGGTGAACGATGCCTTGGGTCAGCTCCAGGCCGAGCTGCTCGAGGCGGGACATCGCCTCACGCTGGACGAGATTGCGGCCGGCTTCGTGGCCGTCGCCAACGCGAGCATGGCCCAGGCGATCGCTCAGGTCTCGCTGGCGAGGGGCGTTGATCCGCGGGACTGCGCCTTGGTTGGCTTCGGTGGGGCGGCCGGACAGCATGTCTGTGCCATCGCCCGGGAGCTCGGCATGGGCACCGTGTTGCTGCATCCGCTGTCCGGCGTCCTCTCCGCTCATGGCATCGCACGGGCTCCGCTGTCCTGGGACGGTCAACGCGACGCTGGCCGCGTGCGGCTCGAAGCGGAGCTCCCGTCCGCGATCGATTCGATCTTCCAGGAGCTCGAGCAACAGGCCCGGCAGGCGCTCTCAGCGGAGACTGTGGCGCCTGCTGACGTCCGGATCCAGCGGCGTTTGGATCTTCGCTATGCGGGCACCGAGACGCCGCTTTCGGTGCTCGAGCCCGAAGACGGTGACTGGGCGGCGGCCTTCGCCAGCGACCACCGGACCCGCTTCGGCTACGAGCGGCCCGGCCGCGAGGTGGAGATCGTGACGGCACGGGTTCGCGCTGTCGCCGAGGTCCGGGAGGAGGATGGGGCGGGGGAAGTCGTCGCCCCGGGCGCGGCCGTCGCCCCGACCGGGCCGTCAGAGCCGGTTCGAACCGAGTCGATCTGGTTCCCCGAGGTCGGCCGGGTGGAGGCGCCCGTGTATGCGCGGGAGGCGCTCGCTCCGGGGCAGGTGGTGCGGGGCCCCGCGCTGCTGCTCGAGGACACGGGAACCATCGTGCTGGACCCGGGCTTCGAAGCCGAGCTCGGAGCCGAAGGCATCCTCTTCGTTCGCGACGTGGCGGGGCCCGAGCGTCCCGCCAACCTCGATCTCGAGCGCGCCGACCCGGTGCGGCTCGAGGTCTTCGGCAACCGCTTCATGTCCATCGCCGAACAAATGGGGGCCGTCCTCCGCAACACCTCGGTCTCCACCAACATCAAGGAGCGCCTCGACTACTCGTGCGCCGTGTTCGACGAAGCAGGGGGCCTGGTTGCGAACGCGCCCCACATTCCGGTGCATCTGGGGGCCATGGCGGAAACGGTCCGGGTCGCGCGCGAACGTTTCCCGAATCTCGAAGAGGGTGACGCCGTGATGACCAACGATCCCCAGGCCGGTGGCTCGCATCTGCCGGACGTGACCCTCGTGACGCCCGTCTTCTGCGGTGCGAGGGCAGCCAGCTTCTTTGTGGCGAGTCGCGGTCATCACGCCGACCTGGGGGGTAAGACACCGGGCTCGATGCCAGCCGACTCGACCTGCCTCGAGGAAGAAGGCGTCGTGTTCGAGCCCTTCCTGCTGGTCCGCCGCGGGCGCTTCGATGAGGTCCGGGTTCGCGAGCTCCTGAACGGCGCGCGCTACCCGGCTCGAAACCCGGACGACAATGTGGCGGAGCTCGAAGCCATGCTGGCCGCGAACCGCGCCGGGGAGGGTCTGCTCCGGGCCCTGGTCGTCGATCACGGACTCGATGCAGTCACGGTCACCATGCGACAGCTCCAAGAAGCGGCCGCCCGCAAGGTGGCGCGCGAGATCGGCCGGCTGCCGGACGGGGTCCACCGGTTCGAGGACCAGATGGACGACGGGACGCCCGTGTGTGTGGCGCTCAGCATCGATGGCGAGCGCATGATCATCGACTTCGAAGGGTCCGGCCGCGTGCATCCCGGCAACCTCAATGCTCCACGCGCCGTGGTCTACGCGGCCGTCATCTACTTCCTGCGCACCCTGGTCGAAGAGCGGATTCCGCTGAACGGGGGCTGCCTGGCGCCCGTGGAGATCCGGATCCCGGCGGGGTCGTTTCTCGATCCGCCGCCCGAGGCCGCCGTGGTCGGGGGTAACGTCGAGACTTCCCAGCGGATCGTCGACGTCCTGTTGGGCGCTCTGGGCCGAGTCGCCGCCAGCCAGGGCACGATGAACAACGTCGCCTTCGGCGACGATACCTATGGCTATTACGAGACCATCGGCGGCGGGGCGGGCGCGGGGCCGGACTTCGACGGTGCGTCGGGCGTGCACACCCACATGACCAACACGCGCATCACGGATCCCGAGGTCCTCGAGGCCCGTCATCCCGTCCGACTGCTGGAGTTTTCGCTGCGGCGCGGGTCCGGCGGGGCAGGGCGCCATCGGGGCGGCGACGGTCTGGTGCGCCGCTACGCGTTCCAAGCACCCGCCACGGTCTCGCTTCTCACCGAACGCCGGACCTGCGCGCCATACGGGCTCGAGGGCGGCGCGCCCGGAGCGCCCGGCCGCAACGAAGTGCAGCGGCGCGACGGTCGCCGGGAGGTTGTGGGCGGTCGGGCGACCGTGTCCGTCGAAGCGGGCGACGAGCTGTGCATCGAGACGCCTGGCGGCGGCGGATTCGGCTGCCCGTGAGCGGCGTCATCGTGCCGCGGGCCCATTGCCCGGGCGCCGCGGGCCTCCTAACCTTGGCGATTCGAGAGTTTGGGGGATGGTGGCAACCGGCCTTCGGCCGCTTGCCAAACCGTTTGAACGCTCTCGCTGTGAAGGGCGCGTAGCTCAGTTGGTAGAGCAGCGGACTCTTAATCCGCCGGTCGTAGGTTCGATCCCTACCGCGCTCACCATCCCAGCGAACGCGTTCAAAGAGATCTGGCAA
>SMVB01142542.1_pt1 | contig 16235 bp, 17 predicted proteins | sample 2456461 | NCBI WGS metagenome assembly SMVB01 (sample SAMN11095934, study PRJNA526329) | marine sediment metagenome | biome: Marine sediment; feature: Surficial sediment; material: Deep marine sediment; isolation source: Hadal surficial sediment | place: Pacific Ocean | collected 2014-05 | depth...
ACTTATTTTTGTTCGAAAAGTGGAAATTCTAAGCGGGTAAATCGAAATAATAAGGCTCGAAGTGGGACCTGAATAAGTACTTCCGGTCATTTGATCCCATTTTTTGTAGCGTCAGCCCATGACACCAAGTTAACTTGTATGTGCCAAAAAAGTGGCTAAACAGCCTGCGAAAAAAGTGGCTAGAAAAAAGGTGCCTGCGGTATCCAGGAAAAAGTCGGTTACTCGGCCTACAATGAAAGCCGCAGCCTGAACTCTTACTCGCGCCAGTTGAACGGGAGAATCGCAGCCCGATGGCGATAGCAACGAATGGCCAGAAAAACGGCACGATTGTATTTACAGGAGGGACAGGATTAAAGCCTGCCCGGCAGGGTGGGGCCATTTGGACTAACATTGTGTATAAGCCTACCTCTCACCGTCCACCATTCAGGAAAATTGCTATGAAACTGTATAACTCTGTTGGCCCCAACCCAAAAGTTGTACGTATGTTTGCGAGTGAACTCGGCCTGGAGCCGGAGATGGTGGAGGTCGATATTATGGCGGGCGAAAACCGGAAAAACGACTATTTGAAGATTAATCCAGCCGGTCAGAGTCCGGCTCTGGCATTGGACGATGGATCGGTAATCACAGAGATCACTGCCATTTGCGAATACCTTGATGAACTGCAGGGTTCGACGAGTTTGATCGGCACGACAGCGCGGGAACGGGCAGAGACGCGCATGTGGGCCCGGCGAATTGATATCGCGATCCTTGAGCCCATGGCCAACGGCTTTCGTTATGGTGAAGGCCAGGATATTTTTCGGGGCAGGATGGCCCTTATTCCGCAGGCGTCCGATGACCTCAAGGCAATAGCCCAAGAGCGATTAGTCTGGTTGAATGGCCTTATTGAGGGCCGCGACTATATTTGTGGCTCACGTTTCTCGCTGGCCGACATTATGCTGTTCGCATTTATGGAATTCTTCTCCCAATACGGTCAGCCCGTTAATACTGACAATAAAAATATTGTCGCGTGGATGGAGCGTGTCCAGGCGAGGCCCAGCGCGTCGGCTTGATTGGCCTGCGGGCTTTTTTGCATTTCAGGGTTTACCTAACAGTGTCCGCGCTACGGCGGATGCCTTCTCCTGTAAACAGGGAGTCCTCGAGCAGCGGGTACTGTACGGACAGTCCCTGGCGAGCACTGTCTTCCAGCGCCCGCCACTGCGCGCATAACTCTCGCCAGGTCAAAACCTGGAAACTCTTGACCACAGATCGAAAGGGCAAGCCCATCAGGCTGCCATCGTAAAGAGCTTCACCCCGATTGAACGCCGCCTCGTTAAACAGGCGCTGCCCCCGGGTTGCCGCATCTTCGTAGGCGGCCTCGTTCTGCTGCATCAGCGGGATAAATGTTTCAGCGATGCACTGCAACAGGGGAGTCAGCGCGTCTGTCGCGGTTAGTCTTCCGTCGCTGCCGCGGTGATCCCCATCGCGGATCATGCAAAGCCACCGAAAGGTGCGTGGGGCCACCTCCTGCAGTAGCTCGGCAGCCCGGCCGTCTACCAAGTTCATGCTCAACTGCCCGTAGGCACTGGCATCCGCCAGGGTGAAGCGCTGCCCCAACAGAAATGGCTGATGCGCCAGAACGTGTTCCACCGCGGCCAGGTAGCGTCGCCAGGCGGTCTCCAGTATTTCATGTGTGGATGGGAAGCCCTCACTGGAAGGGGGAGTCACTGCCATCGGCATACCGCACTCATAGCCCGCCGGTGCCACGCTGAACAGATAGGGGCAGCGTCGTACCTGGCGCCGGGCGAGTTTGTTTTTCATACTATTGCGGATAAACGACGGTAGTATGCTGCCCGTCTCCTTCGCGGTTGTAGACGCCATCACGTTGGTGTGGGCCGAGGTAATCCAGCGATTGTGGTGGACCATATACAGGCCGAACTCGTCGAAGGCGTCATCGATCAGCTGGCAGAGGAACCTGGTGGCACCTTCCGGTGGTAATAGTGGCTGGGGCGACAATCGCATCGAGTCCAGGTGCAGCGCCAGGCCGGTGGAATCGTAATAGAACTGTTTGCCATCAAAGCTGTAGTAGGGCACTTCCGGGTATTCGTCCATGCCCCGGACGTACTGTGGGATACGCTGCACGCGCCGAAATGCACGGGCGATCCTCAGGCGCATGAGCATGGCGATCGCCTGCGGGGCTCTCGCCTGATCCGGGAAGCGCTGCCAGGGCACTTCAGCATAGTCAGCCAGCGACTGCATTTTCAACTGGTAGGGCGATGCGGTCAGTCCCCAGAATGTTATATTAGTCACGGCTTTGAACTTGTGGCATGATATTGCATATATAGTGCCATTATATAAGACAGAGCGGGAAGAATCTCGAGGCCATTATGTCAAAAATAACACAGGCAAAAGAAGTTGATGGCCGCCGTATGCGCAGCGAGCGCAGTCGGCTTGCGATTATCGACGCGGCGATGGCCCTGCAAGAGGAGGGCATTCTGGTGCCCACGGCCCAGCAGATTTCCGAGCGGGCAGGGGTTGGTATTCGCTCCTTCTTCCGGCATTTCGAGGATATGGAGTCCCTGTTCGAGGCGGCCGACAATCACATTCGCGACTCCTACGAAGCACTATTTTTGGGCGGAGATAGGGGAGGCACAGCGGAGGAACGGCTTGAGCACGCCGTAGAGCGTCATGCCGAGGCCTACGAAAATGTCGGGAATATTATGCTTGGCACCCAGGCCCAACTCTGGCGCTATGAGGTGTTGCGCAAAAACTACGCTCGCAACCAGCGCGGCTTACGCAAGGACCTGAACGATTGGTTGCCAGAGCTAAAGTCCCTGTCACGCGATAAGCGTGAAGCGGTGGATGCCATTGCTTCATTCGACATGTGGCACCGCTTGCGGGACCACCAGGGGTTGAGCAAGAAGAACTCTATCAAGATCGTGACTGAGTTGCTGAAGGGTCTGATCCTGGAGGGCTGACAACCGTGGCAGAGAATCGCGAGTTGGAAGAACAGTTTCAGGAGCAGTGTGCCGCTGAGGTGGGGCGCGCCACGCCCGCTTGCTATCGTCTCGCAGTGGCTTTTTTCCTGGTCTTTGGTTTTGCTTTTGCCCGGGCCTTACGTTTGCCCGGCGCCCGTTTCTTCGCTGGCTTTGCTTTCAGTCCAGCAGCGTCTTCCAGAGCCTGGAGAGATTCTTCCATATAGTCGATGAGGCGTTGCACCTGGGGCAGGGAACGTCGGCAGGCAATGATGCCAAAGTCTACATTTTGGTCATAAGTCACCAGCGTGATATTCATTGCCATGCCGTCAGTGACGATGGACAGCGGATAGGAACCGTCCATCCGCGCGCCATTCCAGTACATGGTCTGTTGTATGCCCGGCACATTGGAGATGGCGACGTTGTATGGAGGCAGGCGCGATATCAACCCCAGGGGCATCAGCAACATGGAGGGTGCCTGCATAATCATGCTGAACAGCTCCACTTCGCTGGGAGACATCGCACTGTAATAATCCTTGCCCGCCTGTACCGAGGCCTGGATCTGGCGAAAGCGCTCAGCCGGATCGGCCACCGAGGTGGCCAGGTCTGCTGAGATAGCTGCCACCGCGTTGCCCGAATCCACATCACCCGCCTGGCGCAGGGATACAGGTACCATGGCCTTGAGAGATTTTTTAGGTAACTCGCTGTGGGTTTGCAGGTACTGTCTCAGCGCGCCGGCGCACATGGCAAGCACAGCATCGTTAAAGGTGCCATCGAAGGCGGCGGCTACCGCCTTGATTCGCGCAAACGGCCAGGACTGGGCCACAAACCGTCGGGCGCCGTCAATGGGCCTGTTAAGTGCTGTGCTGGGTACATTCAGGTGTGGCAGGGTGAGGTTGCCGCTGCGGCCGGTCCAGGCATTGGCGAAGCCCTTCACTGCCTTAAAAATGTTGGCGCTACTGTCGAGGCTGGCTTTGAGCACGTCGGTCACTGCGCGCATCTCCGATGCGCTGTAATCGGGCCGCTTACCCAAACTGAGATTGGCTTTGTATTTCTCCCAGTTGTTGAGGGAGAGCGGTGACTCCTCAAGAATGTGTGCAGGGTCTGCTGAGAGCATGCTGCGGGCAACGTGAATTGACCGAGCACCGTCAACGGCTGCATGATGGGTTTTGTTATACACGGCAAACTGCCGGTTTTGCAGGCCCTCGATCAAGTGCATCTCCCACAAGGGGCGGCTGCGTTCCAGCAAGGTGCCGTGCAGGCGCGACACCAGGGTAAACAGTTCGCGATAGCGGCCCGGCTTGGGCAGGGCTGAGTGGCGAACGTGATACTCCATATCCAGGGCCGGGTCCGGTTCCCAGAATGCTGGCCCTGCCGTGCCCAATCGCCCGGTTTTGAGGCGATCACCAAAGGGCGGGAGCAGGCTGTCGGCATCGCGCATATTGGCCACCAGGCCGCGCAGGAACTCACTCTCGTCCGCACCATCAGGCAGGGTGTAGAGGCTGACGCCGGCCACGTGCATTGGCATCTCCCTGCTCTCGGCCAGTAGAAAACCTTTGTCTACAACATTCAGTCTTTTCATAAGTGCCTCTTGGTGATAAGCAACAGCGTCAGGAAGCCGTGGGCGATGGTGCCGCCGAAAGGGCTTTGTGGCGCTTTTTCCTGGTCCACGTTAATGAACTGGATATCTCGATTACAGCCATTAAATTTACCACGGTTGCTCCATGTTTACACACCTTGTATATAGCGGCATAATATATGCCATAAGATAAATTGGGCCGACCTGGTCCCGTGTCAATTGGAGTGCAATATGCGCAAACGAGTGTTCCTGACCCTGATGTTATTGATTCTAGCCATTGGGGGCGTCGCCTACACGAAGCAGGACCAACTACTGCTTGCGGTGATCAAGTACAAGTCGGCGACAGAACACGAAATCGGCCCCCCTCGAGAAATAGCCTGGAGCCAGGGCCCGGCGCAAGCCACTACCGATGCTGATCAGCGCCCCCCCAATATCATCCTGATCGTTGCTGATGACCTGGGCTACAACGACATCTCTACCTTTGGCGGTGGCGTGGCAGACGGGCGGGTACAAACACCCCACATCGACGAACTGGCGGCCGAGGGTGCGATATTCACTCAGTCTTATTCCGGGGCGGGTACCTGTGCGCCGTCGCGAGCCATGATGATGACCGGCCGCTATCCAACGCGTACCGGCTTCGAATTTACGCCAATGCCTTCCGGCATGGGAGCGATGGTGTCGCGGATTGCCGGCGGCATGGACAATGGTTTGCCATCTGGCCTGTACGATGCGGCTCTCGATGAGAGCAAGCCGCCGTATGAGGAACAGGGACTGCCGACGGAGGAAGTGACCGTCGCCGAGGTTCTGCGCGATCAGGGTTATCAGACTGTCCACATCGGCAAGTGGCACCTGGGGCGTGAAAATGGCATGGCACCGCATCAACAGGGTTTCAATGAGAGTCTGTTGATGGCCAGCGCCCTCTATTTGCCAGAAGACGATCCGAACGTGGTCAACGCGAAGCTGGACTTTGACCCCATTGACCAGTTCCTGTGGGCGCGCCTGACCTATGCCAATAGCTTCAATTCCGGCGACGAGGACCGGTTCGAACCGGGCGGCTATCTTACCGATTACTGGACGGATGAGTCGATCAAGGTCATCAAGGCAAACAGGAATCGCCCGTTTTTCCTCTACCTGGCCCACTGGGGCACCCATACACCGCTGCAGGCGACAAGGGAGGACTACGAGGCTGTGGGGGATATCCGGCCCCATCGGCTGCGCGTCTACGCCGCCATGGTTCGCGCGCTTGATCGCAGCGTGGGCAGAATCAATGCCGCGCTGGAGGAAGATGGCCTGGCAGACAATACCATCGTCCTGTTCACCAGCGATAACGGCGGCCCCGGTTACCTAGGCCTGCGCGGATCAAGCCCGGAACGCGGCTACAGACGCCGGTGGCGCATATCGACATGATGCCGACCCTGATTGCCGCGGCGGGCGCGCCTGCTCCAGAGGGCGTTGAGATCGACGGTAAGAGTCTGTTGCCTCTGGCCACAGGGCAGGGCGCGGGGAACTGGGATCGGGAGACCCTGTTCTGGCAGAGCGGCCATTACCGCGTGGTGCGCCACGGTGACTGGAAATTGCAGGTGACCGCGCGGCCCGACAAGCAGTGGTTGTTCAACCTGGCCGAAGATCCGACCGAACAAATTAACCTCGCCACTGCACGCCCGGATAAGCTCGGGGAGCTGCAGGCACTGCTCGACACTCACCAACGCGAGTCAAGAGCACCCCTTTATCCTGCTTCTGTGGAGATGCCAGTCGCTATCGACAAGACCCTGGCGGAGCACTTCGAGGAAGGCGACGAATATATCTACTGGCCAAATTAGCCTGTGGCTCTGGATCCGGCGTTATAGACATTGTTGCGGGCATCATACATAATGGCATAAATACTGCCACTATATATAATGCCACACGTCCATTGGTGGTGTGCCTGGTAATGGAAGAGCTTGCCGATGAAAAAATACTATTTGTCCTGCTGGCGCTGCTCGTGCTACTGCCGTTCTATGTCGCCTATCGAATGAAAAAGGAATCCCGTCGATGACAGACCCACACCGGCTCTATGCCATTACGCACTCGCTTTACTCCGGTCGGGCCCGTTCCTATCTCATCAAGCAGGGCATCCCTTTCCAGGAACTGTCCACCGGGCATGAGAGTTTCAAGGCGGAGGTTCTGCCCCAGAGCAAGCTGCCCACCATACCGACGCTGGTGACCCCTGAGGGGGAGGTGATTCGCGACGGCGCGGCGATCATCGAGCACTTCGAGGCGGCCACTGGCCGCCCCTGCCAGCCGCCGGGGCCACGCCAACAGGTGATCAGTGCGCTGTTTGACGTGGTAGGCACCGACGGGCTGCTGCGCCCGGCCATGCACTACCGCTGGAACTACCCCGAGGACAATCTCGATTTTCTCCGCTACCACTTCCGCCACTCCCAACGCGATGTGCCACAGCGGGAGGAAAAAACCGATCACATGATGGATCGTATGCGATATGCAGCGCAGGTGTTTGGGGTCACTGAGCAGACGCAGCCCCTGGTGGAAGAGCTTTACCTGGAATTACTCGCAGCGCTCAATGCTCACTTTGAACATTATCCCTACCTGTTAGGTTGGCGGCCCTGTATCGGTGACTTCGGCCTGTTGGCGCCGATGTATGCGCACCTGGGAAGAGACCCCTATCCCGCGCGGCTGATGCAGCAGCGTGCGACACGCGTCTATCGTTGGGTGGAGCGGATGAACAGGGCAGACCAGGATGCGCCGGAGTATTTTACAGCGGGTACGGATTTCCTGGCCGATGACGAGGTACCGGAAACCCTGCTTGCGGTACTGCGTGTGCTGGCGGAGGATTTCGTGCCTGAAACGCGAGCGGCCGCCGCTTGCCTCAACGCCTGGTTAGCCCAGAGCAGTCCGGAATCGGGTGCGCCGGCCATGCTGCGCTTGTCGGAATCGATGGGCAACGCCGAGTTCGACCTGCGAGGCCAGGCTATCAGTGCCGTAGCCCAGCCCTACCGTTTTTATCTCTTGCAGCGTGTACAGGCCGTGTACGAAGGCCTGGGGGCGAGCGATCGTGAGTCGGTGGAGCACATGTTGGATGCCTGCGACATGTCCGGGATTCTCTCCATCAAACTGGACCGACAGCTTGGTCGGGCGGAAAACCTGGAAGTCTGGCAGGCGTAAAATGGCGCAGAACGTGGCCGATCATGCCATGCAGATGTTCGCTACCTATTGTAACGGGCAGTATTACTGTTGTTCTGGGGACATTGGGTAATGTTGACCATAACGACATAAATAATGTCATAAGTATATTGACATAGTCTATGTCATTATAATATGATTTTCAGACAAGTAAATAGCAGATTTTTCCTGCCTGATTGTTACAACTATAACTATAGAGAAGCTGTCTTATGTCCCTTGGATCAATCAACCGTAAGAGGACCTGTCTGGCCCTGGCCATAAGGTCTGTTGCAGGTATCGCTGCGACTTTCTGGATGGCGCAGGTGGGGGCACAAACCGTGCAACTTGAAGAGGTGGTGGTTACCGCGCTAAAGCGCACGGAGCGTTTGCAGGATGTCCCGGTGGCGGTGACTGCAATTAGTGGTGACAAAATTTCCAGTGCGGGCATTCAGAACCTGGAAGACCTTTCGGCCTATGTTCCCAATGTATCGATGTACGCCGAACCCGGTGGTGGTAGCGCCAGCAGTATCTATATCCGTGGAATCGGCTCTGGCAACAATGTTGCCTTTGAGCAATCGGTGGGGATGTTTGTCGACGGCGTCTATAGCGGGCGTTCCCGTCAATACCTGGTCCCGTTTCTCGATATGGGTTCGTTACCTGTATCGCCACATGATCCCGCCACTGGTTGACGCCGGGTTCAGGGTAATAGCGCCGGACCTGGTGGGTTTTGGCCGCTCTGACAAGCCGGCCCGGGAGGAAGACTACACCTATGCCCGCCATGTAGCCTGGATGAGCGACTGGTTGATTCAATTGGACCTCAGGGACATCACAGTCTTCTTCCAGGACTGGGGTAGCCTGATTGGGCTGCGCCTGGTGGCGGCACTTCCAGAGCGCTTTGCGCGCGTGGTGCTGGCCAACGGTGGTCTGCCCACCGGGATGATTCCCGCCGAATATACTGATTTCCTCAAAGACGCCTACACGACCCTGTCTGTGGTGAAAGCGGAGGAACTGGGTGAACGATTTACAGATACCTCCGGTATACCCGGCTTTCTGTACTGGCGCAAATGCTGCGCGGAGAGCGCAGATCTGGAAATTGGCCAGTTGATGGCCGAGGTCTCATCAACGCCATTGTCAGCTGCGGAAACGGCCGCCTACTCTGCGCCATTTCCTGACCAGAGCTACATGCACGGTGCCCGCCGCTTTCCCAGCCTGGTGCCGGTATTTAAGGATGAACCGGAAGTAGAGAAAAACAAAGCGGCGTGGGAAGTGCTGCGCAGATTCGACAAACCCTTCATGTTGGCTTTTTCCGACAACGACCCGGTTACAGCCGGGGGCGACAGGAAATTCATCGAGGACGTGCCCGGTGCCCGCGGCGTGGCGCACCGCACTATCCAAAATGCAGGCCATTTCCTGCAACAGGATCAACCGGAGCAATGTGTACAGGCCATTCTGGATATAACCGGCCGCTGCTGCAGCCCAAGCTCAAAATAATACGCCCTGAGGGATGTCGAAGGTATGAAGAAGATATTACTCGCTTTAGTGCTCGTTCCCGTTTGCTTGTTTCTGTTTCTTTTCTGGTTGGCTTTCTTTTCCTCGCGTCCCCCCCTGGCCACCGACAGGGCCACGCTGGCCGGTGATGGCAGCACCCTCAACTACTGTGAGCTTCCGGAGTTGGATGGCAGCGGAAAAATGGCTGTGGACATTCCCAAGGGTAATACCCCCGGTTGCGCTTATGATCACTTTCCGCTGCCGATTTTGGCGGAGTGTACCGAATCTTTACCCGAAGGTGCTGCGGATATTCGCGGTCTTTGGATTGCGGTTAGCGGTAAGGTTGGTCATGTGGAGCGGGTGGAACAATGTGGCCGCCGGACGGTGGTTACCAGTTCGGGCATTATTCACGATGCCGGGCCTAATAGTACCGCCGGTGAAAATTCGAATGATACCGAGGGCTCAGTGTTATTTACCATTGGCGATAAAGAATATTGTAATCGAACCTCCGCCAGCATGATTTGGAATAACGGCGTGCTGGATTTCCATGTATTCGGTTGAGGGCCAATCGTTGTAAGGCGTTATATGAGTGGCGAACAACTGGTTTGGGAATATGCCGATGGCAGTACCACCTATATGGATCGAATATGCTCTTTGCCGGAGGAGCGTAAAATTCCGAGGCAGCGCGGTCCGCGTTACAAACTGTTTTAGAAAAACGGGGACAGACCACTTTTTTAAAAGCCTTCTATCGGCCTAACCGGGCCCACCCGCCGCCCTAACCTGAAAACGGGGTCTGTCCCAGGATGCGTGATCTAAAGTTGTGAGACGTTGGTCTCCAGGCCCAACTGTATGCGACCGACAAGCTCCAGCGTCGCCTCGTTTACCATCATGTGCTGGGTGGCGACATGAACATCGCGGAAGTGCCGCTGAATTGGGCTGCGTAAGTAGACGGAGGTGCCGCCCGCCAGAGTGTAAAGGCTGTCGATGATTTCGACGGAGGCGTTGACTGCATGAGTCGTTGCCAGGCGCACATCTGCTCTGGCTTCCACGGTTGGCTCGTTGGTCTGACTGGTCATGTCCCAGGCATTTTGAATAGCATCATAGAAGTACAGGCGGGCCGAGCGCAGCTGCGCTGTGGCCAGCGCGACCCTGCGGTGCGTGGCTGGCTTCATCGCCAGTGACCGGGCGCTGCCCTGGGGGGTTTTCTCCATCGCCATGGACAAAAACTCTTTCATACACGCCGAGGCCAGGCCCAAGGCCATCGCGCCTATGCCGATGCCCAGCGTGGCAAACAGAGGAAAACTGTGAATTGGGTCACTGCGATCGGTGATGTTAAAGGGGATGGAAGTCATAGATTCAGGAACAAACACGTCCTGCACCCTGAAATCCGTTGAGCCAGTACCTTTCAACCCCGCCACCTGCCAGGTATCCAGCAATTCCACATTCTCGATGGGCATCAGAAAAGAACGCATATCCGGTCCTCCGCTGGCCAACTCGACCAGCTCACCCGCATCGTCCACCAGCAATCCACCGCCGAGGATATAACCAGAGTTGCGCGAACCGGAGCCCCACTGCCACTGACCGCTGAGCCGGAAACCGTTTTCGCCATCCTCCCGGCAGGCCACAGCCCGGCCCATGGGGGCGAATACACCGGCAGTGATGGTCTTAGGATCGGCCAGCAATTCAGTCACTTTCTCCGGTGCAAGCTTGCAGGCGGACAATGCAGAGGTGATCCCAATAAAGACAATCCAGGCGGTAGAGCCGTCATACCTGGCCAGGGCCTCCACCAGCCGCCCGTAATCTACCGGTGATCGCCCCGGTCCACCGTAGTTTTTCGGATTGCACAAGCGAAACAATCCCAGTTCCGCCAACCTGTCTGCGAGATCCTGTGACACATAGCCCTGTTCTTCAAACTCGGAGGCACGCGCGAGTAGCTCTTCCGCAAATGTCTCGGCGACATCAACGACGTCCTCTTCGTCCGCGATATATCCCACATAAGGCTTTGCAGTCATCTGTCCCTCTCCAGCTATAATCGGCGTATTCAATATAATGTGTAATACACGTTGTCGCTACGAGAAAATGGGGACAGCCCACGTTTTTAAAAGCCGCTTATTGGCCTAACTGGCGCCACCAGGTAGTCCGACGGTAACCACTTGTCGGTTGCATAAGAAGTTATGCCGCTGGCTCCTGTTTTCCTTGTCACATCAAATTAATCACCCATTCCCATCCAATAAATTAGCAGTCTCGCAAAGATGATTGTATTGCGAAAAGCACCATTGGCATATATTGCCAATGGTGCTAGTATCTGAACAGATTCAATGAGGTGATCTATGCCAACACGAAATGTTGTTTTAACCGATAAGCAAGAAGCCTTTGTGGGCGATCTGGTCGCAGCCGGTCGCTATCAGAATGCGAGTGAGGTACTGCGTGAAGGGTTGCGCCTGTTGGAAGATCAAGTCCAGCGCCGCCAGATGGAATTGGCTGATATACAGGCAGGTGTTATCGCGGGCTTTGATCAGATCGAACGCGGAGAGTTTGCCGAAGGTACGGGTGAAGAAGCTATTGAAAGAGCATTTACGAACGCTGTTGAAAAACGTGGTTTATGAGAAGCTATCGTTTATCGTTTCAAGCAGAGCAAACCTTAGAAAACATTATTGGCTGGACGATTGATCATTTCGGGCTGGATCAAGCCGTCACTTATAAAAATCGGTTGATCACCCGGCTAGCCTCCCTGGTTGTGGATGAAGTGCCTCACGGACGACCCTGCAACAGCTTACTTTCCGATAAACGCAATGCGGTTGATCTGGAGTATTATCGCGAAGGTCGCCATTACATTGTCTATCGCAATACTACTGACGGTATTTTTGTGTTGGACTTTGTTCATGGCTCCCGTGATTTAGGTGCCATTCTTTATGAATTAAACGCTCAGGAATTATCCCACTCCGATTAAAAGGTTTGGAACCTCAGGGGACAGACTGAGCTATCCCGGATGCGTGTGGTTTACTGCTTGTTAAGTCGCGATAACCAAAGCGCATCGATCAGTGCAGTTAGTGCCAGCAATACCAGCCCTAGCAGAAACCTGAGATCTCCCAGGTATAGACTGGTCTCTATCGGGTAGGCGATGGTCTTGTCCAGCGCCGCTGTCTTGAAGTGGTGCTTGCCCTTGAACGCGGGATTGGTGACGATCTCCAGGAATGAGCGGCGGCTGCGATAGCGGAACAGCGCACCCTGGTCCCAGATTTCCGCGCCCTCTATGCCTACCAGGTCCATGGTCGGGTAAACCGCTGAGCCTATAATTACCGGGTGGCAAGCGCGAGACAGCAGCGCGGGTATCATGTGCTCCATGTAGCGCGCCATCAACTGGTCAGCGCTTTCGCCAGGCTCGGCACCTTCCACGTCGGGCGGATTTTCGTTCAGGTCGATGTTGTTCACCATCAGGAACTGGCGACCACTGTCTTGGCGGCCAAATTTTTCCACGAAGGCAATGGTTTCCGGGTCACCGCCGTTGGCCGTCATCGTGGCCATGAACTCGTCGACTTCAGCGTCGCTCAGTGGTCCGCCCAGGTCGGTATACCAGAAGAAAAAAGCCGCGTAGAGAAGGGCCGGAACAATCCAGAGTATGGTGCGGGTAGACATGGTCGTATCCTTTGTTTGTGTTGTTATTGGTCGCGACTGTCGCTACGCGAGGTAGTGTTCCAGGATGCCGCGCCCGGTGCGCTGTAACGGTGATTCAGGTATTACTGGGCGCTCCGCGGATTGTCTCCCCGGTACCTGTTTATCACGATTTGGTTGAGCAAAGGTTACATAGTGACATTATTTATGTCTATATATATTCCCGCTCGGACCGGGACGACAGTGTCGTCCCTTCATCAGTAAGAATTTGCAGGAGATTCGCTCATAGCATCGCAGGAATTGGTTCGGTTGGTCGGTGGTACGGCGTCTCCCTATACACAGAAAATGGTTGCACTGCTGCGCTACCGACAAGTGCCATACGCCGTGACCTGGGGTCAACCCGAAATGGAGTGTGATGCCCTGGGAATAGAGAAGCCGAAACCAGTCTTTATGCCAACCTTCCTCTTCGAAGCAGAGGGCAAGATTCAGGCCGTGTGCGACTCCACGACCATTATTCGCCGACTTGAGTAGATGTATTCCGGCCGCTCCGTATTGCCCCACTCCCACTGCACCGGTCTACAGTATTGATAGTTATGAAAATCCCGATGTTGACGATTCAAGTTTAACGGGTACTTGGATCGTTGTAGCAGAGTCCACTTCCACGTACACCACTTCCAGAGGGATTAGGAAAGCAACTGAACAAGCGCGTTTTTCGATTAGCTTTAAAGACAACCTGGATGGCACAGTTGACGCATTCTATTGCACAAATGATGGCACCACTTGGTGGACCTTTAATACTGATGTGAACCAGTTTAGTGTTCGTTTAGGTCGAGCTAATGTGCACTTGAACATCGTTAATAATACCCGCTTTGAAGGAAGTTTGTTTGCTGACAGTTCTGAATTGACAATCGAATCTTCCTCTGCCGCAGCGGTTAAGGTGGATAATCGATATTTTGAAGAAGCCAGGTTTTCTCTAGGTGATGCAACAATTGAAATATCGTCTGGAGGCGAGATCCGTAGTGCAGATATGCCCATTGGCTGTTTCGAGGCCGGCAATACAGAAGGAACCTACAATTCCAGTCCTTTCTCAGCAGATTATTTAATATTTTATGCCTTCGAGAGCCTCGCTACCGATGGTGCGAGCCACCGAGCGGAGTTATTTAAATGGTCATCAGGAGACGATGTTGGGTCTTCATACAGCGACAGCGGTAACACCCCGGGCGTCAACCCTCCATTTTCGGTGTCAGGTGATGGAGAGGGTGGGGACGTCATTATTTTTTCCCGAAGTGATGCTGATGGTCTCGTTGGCGAGTACAGTGCCTCCCGTGAGGCCTTTAATGCCGACACGGCTAGAGGTAGCTTTGATATACCCCTGTAAAGAGAAGTGCCGATAAGGGAAAAGGTCGGGGTTTACCGTGGCCCCGCTGCCTCCTGCTGGACAATAAGGACTATAGACTCTATCCACGCATAATTTGAGACAGAGCGCCTTTTTGTCGCGGGAAAGTGCGACAACAAACGTTGGGTTTATTAACCAGCGGGTTGTTCGCTCCTCAAGAAGCTTCCAAGAAAATACACGAAGATCACCGCACTGCTGCAAAATGCCCATAAGAGGTAGGCAGTAGTTACTGCCAACGATGGTTGCCAGTAAAGTTCGGTCAAGGTCAAAATCAATAACAGGTTTGAAACTCCGTAACCGATTATCACAAACCAACTAATAACAAGGTTCGGGGCATGAACTTTCCTTCGGCGGTGGACGTATAGGGGAACGTATACGGATGATAGGAATAATATTGTGCATGTAGAAATGCGCCAAACCAGCAGTTCACTATCGAAAAAACTGAAAAGAGTAATAGGAAGCAGTGCCAAGCCAACGTTTAGCAGCCCAGTTTCAATATAGAAATGAATGAGCAGGATCTGAAATGGGGTTAACGGCCTGCCAAATGATTGCTGCAAGACAGCCACGATCGTTGAAAAGCCGACAAACGCTATACCCACTTCTGCGATGATGGCAAGAGCACCAGTATTTGGCTCCATGACTAACGGCTCTCTTTTCTGGCTGGGCGAGCATCGGGATATGTCGGGTTAGAAACGGCGTCAAACAGCTAACTGCGGGTCATGAACAACCCGCTGCTGCCATTTCCGCTCTGGCTTCTTCGATGATCTCCCGCTGACGTCTTGCGGTAACGGGCTTGCCGTCTTCCGATTTCATGTAATAGATCTGGCGGCGACCGTCAACCAATTCTATCGTGGTTAGTTTTTTTATATTACTTTCGTAGGCTGCGCAGAGTTCGGCCAGCTCCAAGCGCGATTTGGCGTTAGCCTCCTCCCGCGCCTGTTGCTGGGTTCTCTGGTGCTCCCCGGCTTTTTGCTGTAGTGATCGAAGTTCGCTCTCCAGGGCTTTCTGTTCCTCCGCCGTTCGTGCGGGCGGCTGGTAGCCTGTGTTCAGTTCCACAGACTTTGCATTAGTTGCCTGCTCCGGGTCTTTCGGTTTGTCGCCAAAATGAACGTTGCCGTTGGCATCGACCCATTTATAGATCTCAGCCGATGAGGCCTCTGTGGCCAGCAGGGGCATCGCCAGCCATAGGATGAGCAGGTAACGGGCCGTTTTACTTAGCATGACAGTCCTCCCCGATAATTTTCTGTTAACGCATGTTTAGTCTCATAATGAAACAAGAATTATCAGTCGAGATCAAGAACAAAAAATGACGTGATTCAATCTTCCATCGCCGCCTTACACGCCTGGTGAAACCACAACACGGGCGTTTCCAGGCCTCCGGTAATCCACTGACTATCGCTGCCGGATCGCGCCTCCAAATCGGCATCCTTGACTACCAGCATATCGTGGTGCACGACACAGCGATCCGCGCCAACATGCTCTCAACATGCATGGTTCCGCCGCCGGGTATCACCCAAATAAACCCCGCGTGTTCGGCAACGTCCAATTGAACCAGGCCATGGTCGGATAATTCCAGGTCGGGAAAGGCCTCTCGCTTGAGCACAAACTTGAGTGAACCGTCGTCCAGGTAATTCCAGGCGTGGTAGGGGCATTTAAACGCCCGCGCGGTACCGCAGGGCTGATCGGTCAGTCGGGCACCCCGATGCCTACCGCTATACTATCTTCGGGAAGAGCTGCTGCAGCCGCCGGTGGAAAAGAACAAAAATTCTGCCTGGTACGACGAACGGCATGTCGCCCGCCTGCTGTTGATCCGCGATTTACGGGAGAACAAGTTTTTACCGGTGAAGGCGATTCGCGCAATTATCGAGGAGGAGGGGGCGCGAACACAGAGCCCGGAGATTTTGTCATCTTTGATGAGTTGCTGGGGCAATTAGCGCAACATCAGGCGGCTCTGATACGAAGCCGGTTAGGGCAACTGGATGCGGACACGCTGGCATCCATCTACGATCGCCTGGTGCCAGCGTTACAAGTGGCACTGGGACTGACCCAT
>SMVB01194061.1_pt1 | contig 16234 bp, 11 predicted proteins | sample 2456461 | NCBI WGS metagenome assembly SMVB01 (sample SAMN11095934, study PRJNA526329) | marine sediment metagenome | biome: Marine sediment; feature: Surficial sediment; material: Deep marine sediment; isolation source: Hadal surficial sediment | place: Pacific Ocean | collected 2014-05 | depth...
CGCTGACCTTCGATTACGGCGGCATCACCATCGCCAAATGCGGCCCCTGGAGCCAGGGCCCGGTGATGGCCCAGCAATTGGCGCTGCTCAAGGGGTTCGACCTGGGGGCCATGGATCCGCTGGGCGCCGACTTCATCCATACGGTGACCGAATGCGCCAAGCTGGCCTTCGCCGACCGCGAAAAATTCTACGGCGATCCCGATTTCGCGCCGGTGCCCATGCATGTGCTGCTGTCCGACGAATACAACGACAAGCGCCGGGAACTGGTGACCGGCGACGCCTCGCTCGACCTCCGGCCGGGCCATGTTCCGGGCTACGGCGCCGCCGAGATCCTGGTCGGCAAGCCCGGTGGTGGCGTGACTGGCGGTGGCGTGGCCGGGGCCGGCGAGCCGGGCGCCGCCATGGAGGGCCAGATGCGTTCGGACACGGTGCATATCGATTGCGCCGACCGCTTCGGCAACATGGTGTCGGCGACCCCGTCGGGGGGCTGGCTGCAGAGCTCGCCGGCGGTGCCCGGCCTGGGCTTTCCCCTCGGCACAAGGGCGCAGATGTTCTGGCTGGCCGAGGATCATCCCAGCGGCCTGGCGCCCGGCAAGCGGCCCCGGACAACCCTGTCGCCGTCCTTCGCCATCAAGGCGGGCCGGCCGTGGCTGGCCTTCGGCACGCCCGGCGGCGACAGCCAGGACCAATGGCCCTTGACCATGTTGCTGCGCCACCTCCACCACGGACTGAATTTGCAGGAGGCCGTCGACCTGCCGCAGTTCCAGAGCTTTCATTTCCCGTCTTCGTTCTGGCCCAGGGATGCCGAGCCGGGCGTGCTCGCCCTGGAAGGCGGCATTTCCGAGGCCACCGCCGAGGAGTTGGCGGCGCGCGGCCACCGGGTGGTGCGCCAACCGCCGTGGTCCATGGGGCGGATGATGGCGGTGGCCAAGGAAGGGCCCATCCTCAAGGGCGCGGCCAGTTCGCGCTTCGGACAGACTTACGCCATCGGACGATAGGACCCAAGCCATGACCTTGGCCTTGACCGGATACAAGCTTCACGCCGTCCATCTTCCCTACCGCCGCCCGGTGCGCTGGGCCGGCCATCAAGAGAGCGGCCTCGACGTGATGATCCTGAGCTTGGAATCGGCGGGCGGGCTGGTCGGCATCGGCGAAGCGCCGGTGCGCCTCAATTGGAACGCGGCGACCCTGAAAAGCCTGGCCGTGGTGACCGAAGAGATCTTCATGCCGCGCTTGCTCGGCCAGGACCTCGCCGACGAGGCCAAGGTCACGCGGTTCCTGCGCTATGTGCGCGAACACGCGCTGGCCAAGTCGATGATCGACAGCGCCGTGTGGGACCTGCGGGCCAAGGCCGCGGGCCTGCCGCTCCATGAATACCTGGGCGGGGCGGCAGAGGTGCCCGTCGCCTGGACCGTCACCCGGGCCGAGCCCAAGGTGATGATCGCCGAGGCCGAGGACATGGTGGGGCGCCATGGGTTCACCTCGCTCAAGATCAAGGTCGGCCAGGGATTCGCCACCGACCGCGAGGTGCTGGCCGGGATCCGCGCGGCGGTGGGGCCCAAGGTCGCCTTCTCCGCCGACGCCAACCGGAACTACGCCGCCGACGAGGTGGGGCCGTTCACCGAAATGCTGGCCGAGTTCGGCGTCAAGGTCGCCGAGGACCCCACCGAGTTGCGCGCCGACGACAGTTTCGCGGTCGCCCGGGCGGCATCAAAGCTGCCTCTCCTGGTGGACAACACCTGCCGGTCTTTGGAAGAGGCCAAGGGATTCCTGGCCCGCGGCGCCGACGCCATTTCGGTGAAGGTGCCGAAGACCGGGATCGCCGATTCGCGCGAGATCATCCGGCGGGCGGGCGAAACCGGGGCGGCCATCCATATCGGCCTGGGCGCCGCGTCTTCCCTGGGCGCGGTGGCGGCGCTGGGGCTCGCCGGGGCGCTGGCCCCCCACCCCGACGGCTTGCCGTCGGAGGAGAGCTTCTTCCTGCAGTTTTCCCGCGAATACGTGGCCGAGCCGTTGACGGTGGAGGACGGCATGGTCCGCCTGCCCGATACCGCGCTCGACGAGTGGATCGACTGGGACCAGGTGCGCGACCTCGCCCCCTAGCAGGCTGCCGAAAATTTCTGCTTCGTGGCCCGATGCTTCGAGACACGCGCGACGCGCGTTCCTCAGCATGAGGGTGAGTTATGGAAATAACGCATTCCTTATCCTGAGGAAGGCCCTGGGGGGGCCTGTCTCGAAGGATGGGCAACTGCTTCAAACGATTTTTCAGCAGCCCCCTAATGCCTCAGGTGTCGAGGGTTTCCTCGGCGAATAGATGCGACGGCGGATAGATTTCATCGATCAGGCCCTGATCATGGGAATACTTGATGAAGCGCTCCAGGTTGGCCTTGTTGCGGGCGAAGCCGTTCTCCCAGGGGTCGCGCACGAACAGGTTGCGTTCTTCCTCGAAATAGTGCCGCCCCCAGGCCAGGCGCGACCAGTTGGGGTCTTCGTAGTAGGTCTGGGCCAGGGTCTTGGCCTGGTTGAACATATCGAACACGCCGTGGGCCAGCGACGGGTCGGAATCCACCAGGCTCTGGCGGATGGCGACCACGTGCATGATGGGGAAATCGCCGACCTTCTCGAAGTAGTCCAGCTCTTCGGCCTTGGGATCGGCGAACAGCCGCCGTGCCGGGGTTTCGCCGGAGACCACCGAATGGGGCGGGTGGGGCAGGAAGAAGGCGTCGATCTCGCGGTCCGCCAGCATCCGGCCCAGGTCCGCGCGGCCGCCGATGAACTCTACCTTGACCCCCTCCTTGACCTTGAACTCGACCTTCTCTTCGGTGGTCACCAGCCAGTGGATGTCCTCCCAGGGCACGTCGTAATGGAACTTCATGTCGCCCTTGGCGAGCAGCGAAAGCGTCGTCTGGAACGACGACAGGGCCACCTTCTTGCCGACCAGGTCCTTGGGCTCCCATAATTCGGATTCCGGATGCACCCACATCTGGCTCTGGCTGAACAGGCGGCGCGGGAAGATGGGGATGCCGGCGATGGGCATGTTGCGGCCCTTGGCCATGAGGTAGGTGGACATGGAAAACTCGCCGACGTCGAATTCCGCGCCGTGGAGCATGCGGCCGTGGCGGTCGACGCCGTCGCGCAGGTCGCTCGATTGCCCCACCTGGAACACCTTAAGCTTATAGCCGTCGGGCGCCGCCACGGTGCCGTCGAAGAACGGGAAATGGCGGTCGTAGCGCTCGATGGCGAGGGTGAGTTCCTTTTCCTGGGCCATGGACTGGTCTCCCTTATGACGCGCCCGTTGACGGGCTTGAATTTCGCGGTCTGCGGGCAAGGTTACCCTGGGGGCGTGACCAGGGCAAATCGGCCTGGCCCGGGGCTCGGCGTGGGCTCCGTCTTCGACCGGCGTGGGCTCCGTCTTCGACCGGCGTGGGCTCCGTCTTCGATCGGCCGGGGCGCCCCGTCGGGGCCATCTGCCGAGGCCATGTGTCGAGGCCATGTGTCGAAGCCATGTACAGTGGCGCCGTTTCCGCCATAAAATAACCTTCCCGAAGGGACCGGCGGGAAACCATGGTTTGTCTCGCGGCCAATGACACCAGCGTGAACGAATATAGGCCGGCCGGGACATTCGCGGGAAGGCAACACGCAAAGGGGAGATAATTTAGCGGCGGCGGAAACCATCAGGGCGGGCGGTCATCGCACCGTGCGAACAGGCCGGGCACAAGACCGCGCGCGGCGCATCTCCGTCACCGTCACAAAAACCCCAGCAATCCGGGAGCCGGCCACACGGGAGTTGTCCCTTTGGTATATACTCGGTTCATGCGGGCGAACATGCCCCAGACTCAAGAGCATGCCCCAGACCCGATAGAAGGAGGAAACCATGACCCTAGACGTTCTTGATACCGGCCGGGCAGAGAATGAAACCGAGGAAATGCGCGCCAAGCGCGAGGCCACCATCGCCGCCAGCCCGCCGGCGACGTTCTTCAAGCTCCGCGCGCAACTTCTGAAACAGGGCCGCACCACCGATCTGGTGAGCAGGACCGACAACATGAGGGTCCACATCAAGGTCTATGCGTCGGGAGGCGAAAACGGCCTGCACAATCACACCGACGAGGACCATTTTCATCTGGTGCTCGAAGGCAGCGCCCGCTTTTACGGGCCGCGCGGGGAAGAGATCGATTGCGGCAAGTACGAAGCCATCATGTTGCCCGCCGGAAGTTTTTACCGTTTCAACGCGACCAGCGAAGAACCCCTGGTCCTGCTCCGCGTGGGATGCAAGGCCGCGCCGACGTCCGAACACAACCGCCAGAATATTTACGGCGACCCGCTTCCCACCGAAGCCCCGGGAAACGGCCAGGTGGAGGTCATCCCGCGGCCGGGCGAGTACTGGGGCGCCGCCCAATAGCGCCGCCGCCGCCCAGGCGTTTTTCCCGGCACGTCCATCGCTTGGTCCCCCGGGGGGGTGTTCCCCAGCGGGGCTCCGCGGCCGGCCCGCCGTCGCCCTAGCCCCGGCACGGCGATGGCAGAAGCCCCAGGCGTAAGCACCGTATGGCTGACGCTGAGAAATAGAAATTTCCGCAACTACGCCATGGGCAATTTTGCCTCGCAGATGGGCGTGTGGGTGCAGCGCATCGCCGTGCAGTGGCTCACCTGGGAATTGACCCACTCGCCGACCTGGCTCGGCATCATCGCCTTCGCCGATGTCTTCCCCAACGTGGTGATCGCGCCGCTGGCCGGCGCCTTGGCCGACCGGGTGGACCGGCTCCAGGCCATGCGTATCTACATCTCGTTGTCCGCTTGCCTATTGACGGCCATGGCCGCGCTGGTGTTGAGCGACGCCATCACCAAGGAGTTGTTGCTCGCCCTGGTGCTGGTCAACGGCGTGGTGATGGCCTTCTACAGCCCGGTGCGGCTATCCATCATCCCGGCGCTGGTCGACCGCGAATTGTTGACCTCGGCGATCAGTTTCAGTTCGGTGACCTTCAATATCGGCCGCGTCGGCGGCCCGGCGCTGGCCGGTTTGATCATCTTGCAGTGGGGGGTGGGCCAGGCCTTCGTCTTCACCGCCGTCGCCGACGTGGCGTTTATTCTCACCCTCTGTCTGATCCGCCTCGTCGCCACCCGCGAAAAGCGCGAACCGCGTTCGCTGCGCCATATTCCGGCCGAGATCATGGACGGCTTTCGCTACGCCAGGAAGCATCCGGGGATCGGGCCGTTGCTGGTGATCCTGATGGCGACGACGGTGTTGTTGCGCCCGTTCAACGACCTGTTCGCCGGCTTCGCCGACGACGTGTTCGGGCGCGGCGCATTGGGGCTGGCGTGGCTGACCTCGATGCTGGGGGTCGGCGCTTTCACCGCCAGCGTGTTCCTGACCCGGCGCGCCGGCATCGACGGCCTGACCGGGCTGATGGTGGCCTCCATGGCGGTGTTCGCCATCGCCCTGGTGGGCTTCACCGCCACCGATATCTTTTGGTTCGCCTGTGCCTGTACCGCCATCGCGGGGTTCGCCATGACCACCATCGGCGTGGCCGAGCAGTCACTCTTGCAGGCCTCGGTCGACGACGCCATGCGCGGCCGAATCCTCAGCCTGTACACCCTGATCGGCCGGGGTTTCCCCTCCATCGGCGCGCTGATCATGGGCTATGCGGCCTCCTTCGTCGGGCTGCGCTGGCCGGTGTTGGGCGGCGCCGTGGCGTGCCTGGTGTTCTGGCTGTGGGCGCGCCGCCGCCAGGGGCGCATGGCCGCGGTGCTGGAGACCCCACCCAAGACCGGTTAGCGGCAAACCGGCGGCGCCGTCACCCGGAACACCTTGAGTCGGTAGCCACCAGGCACAACACGGCGGCGGCGCACCATAGCCCGCCGATCCCTTTGGGCCGGTCGGGCGCGCGCGGCATGCCGAAGACAGGGGGTGCGCGCCATGTGGAAGGTTGACTTTACCAAGGCTTCGGCGCATTGACCGCGCGGGTTGGCGCTGGTTGAATGGGCGGCGCCAGGGATCGAGGAGAAACCCAGATGAAGCTTGAACACAAGGTCGCCATCGTCACCGGCGCCGGGCGCAATATCGGCGAGGCCATCGCCCACCGCCTGGCCGGGGAAGGCGCCAAGGTCGCGGTGGTCGATCTCGACGGCGCCCGCGCCGAGAAGGTGGCCGACGGCATCAAAGCCGGCGGCGGCGCGGCCATCGGCCTGACCGCCGACGTCGCCGACGAGGACGCGGTCAAGGGGCTGGTCGCCGACACCGTGGCGGCATTGGGGCGCATCGACATCCTGGTCAACAACGTCGCCATTTCCGACAACAAGCACATCCTTGAGATCACCAAGGCGGAATGGGACCGGGTGATGGCGGTGACCTTGGGCGCGCCGTTCCTGATGGGCAAGTACTGCGCCCAACAGATGGTCGACCAGGGCGACGGCGGCGCCATCGTCAACATCGCCTCGACCTCGGGCTGGCGGGGCCGGCCCCGGGCGCTCGCCTATACCGCGGCCAAGGGCGGCGTCATCAACCTGACCCGCTCCATGGCGGTGCAATTGGCAAGCCATGGCATCCGCGTCAATTCCATCTCGCCCAACAAGATCGGCTCGCCGGTGGGCAAGCAAGAGTTCGACCCCACCCGGCCGGTCAAGAACCTGGCCGGCCGTCCCGGCGCGCCCGAGGACATGGCCGCGGCCGTCCTGTTCCTGGTGAGCGGCGATTCCCAATTCGTCTGGGGGGAAAACCTGTTCGTCGACGGCGGGGTCATGGCCATGGAGGTGAGCTGAGGGCCCGGCCCTTCGATCCCAACAATATGCGGCTTATCCGGCACACCGAAACCGTGCCCTCCGAGCTTTCGGGGGCGGTCATCGCCATCGGCAATTTCGACGGCGTCCATCTGGGCCACCAGGCGGTCATCGCCCAGGCGAAAGACATCGCCTGGGGGCTTGGCGCGCCCATGGTGGTGGTGACCTTCGAGCCCCATCCGCGGTCCTATTTCCAGCCCAATGGGGCGGCCTTTCGGCTGACCTCGCTGCGCACCAAGGCGCGTCTGATGGAGGCGCTCGGGGTCGACGGCCTGGTGGTGCTGCATTTCGACCGCGCCCTGGCGGCCATGGAGGCTTCGGATTTTGTGGCCCATATCCTGGTCCGCGACCTTGGCGCGGCCCACGTGGTGGTGGGCGAGGATTTCGCCTTCGGCCGGGGGCGCAGGGGCGACGTGGCGCTGCTCGGGAAGATGGCGGGCGACGGCGGTTTCAAAGTCAGCCCGGCGGTCCAGGTGCGCCACGGCGGCGGCGCGGTGATCTCGTCCAACACCATTCGCGGCTTCCTCAAAGACGCCCGGCCCGAGGCCGCGGCCAAGCTTCTGGGGCGCCCGTGGGAGGTCGATGGGCGGGTCGTTCGCGGCGATGGGCGCGGCCGGGAACTGGGCTTTCCCACCGCCAACGTGCGCATGGACGCCAGCCTGGCGCCCTGCCCCGGCGTCTACGCGGTCCGCGCCGGCATCGACGCCGGGCGGGACACCCGATGGTTCGACGGCGCCGCCAATTTCGGCATCCGCCCCCAGTTCGAGGGCCGGGAATCCCGGCTCGAGGTATTCTTGATGGATTTTTCCGGCGACCTCTACGGCCGCACCCTGCGGGTCTCCTTCGTCGCCTATCTCCGGCCCGAGGCCGCGTTCGACAGCGTCGCCGCCCTGGTCCAACAGATGGAGCGCGACGTCCTCGATGCCCGCGCCCGCCTGGCCCCCCGGCCCTGACCGCGCGGCGAGGTTGACGCCGCCCTTGGGATACCGTTCCATGCGGCCCGCGAGAAGAGGAGCATGCAAGTCAGGGCCATGAGCGGCAATTACAAATCGACGGTTTTCCTGCCCCGCACCGATTTTCCCATGAAGGCGGGGCTGCCCGCACGCGAACCGGAGCTGCTGGCGCGGTGGGAGCGCATCGGCCTGTGGGCCAAGCTGCGCGCCCAGTCGGCGGGACGGGAGCCCTACATCCTTCACGACGGCCCGCCCTATGCCAACGGCAACATCCACATGGGACATGCCCTCAACAAGATCCTCAAGGACATCATCAACCGCACCCGGCAGATGCAGGGTTTCGACGCCAATTACGTGCCCGGCTGGGATTGTCACGGGCTGCCCATCGAATGGATGATCGAGGAAAAATACCGCGCCGCCGGCAAGGACAAGGACCAGGTTCCGGTGCTCGATTTCCGCCGGGAATGCCGCGCTTTCGCGGCCCACTGGATCACCGTCCAGAAGGCCGAGTTCAAGCGGCTCGGGGTCTTCGGGGATTGGGACAACCCCTACACCACCATGGACCACGAGGCCGAGGCGGCCATCGTCGCCGAGCTTGGCAAGTACCTGTTGGGGGGCGGCCTGTACAAGGGCGTGAAGCCGCTCATGTGGTCGCCGGTGGAACGCACGGTGCTGGCCGAGGCCGAGGTGGAATACGAGGACCATACCTCGACCACCGTCTGGGTGCGCTTCCCGGTGGTCGAAACGCCCGCCGGCGCGCTCGGTCATGCCAGCGTCGTCATCTGGACCACCACGCCCTGGACCCTGCCCGGCAACCGGGCGGTGGCCTTTGGGCCCGACATCGGCTACGCGGTGATCGAGGTGACCGGCGCGGCGGCGGAGAGCGGTGCCCGGGTGGGCGAGAAGCTGGTCCTGGCCGAGGCCCTTTTGGCCGAGACCCTGGAGGCGGCCGGGGTCACCGCTCACCGAGTGTGCGCCCGGCTCAAGGGCGGCGACATGTCGGGCACGGTCCTGGCCCATCCCCTGCGCGGCCAGGGCTACGACTTCGACGTGCCCCTGGTGGAAGGCCATCACGTGACCACCGAACAGGGCACCGGGTTCGTCCATATCGCGCCCGGCCACGGCGCCGATGACTTCGTGATCGGCCAGCGCATGGGCCTGGAGGTTCCCGAAACCGTCGGCCCCGACGGGCTTTACTACGACGCGGTGCCGTTGTTCTCAGGTCTCCATGTTTTCAAGGCCGATAAGCCGGTGGCCGAGGCCATGGCAGGGGCGGGCAACCTTTTGGCCCAGGGCACGCTGACCCATTCGTACCCCCATTCCTGGCGTTCCAAGGCGCCGCTGATCTTTCGCGCGACGCCGCAATGGTTCATCTCCATGGAGAAGGGAGATCTCCGTGAACACGCCCTTAAGGCCATCGACGCGACCCGCTGGATCCCCGGCCAGAGCCGCAACCGCATCCGCGCCATTGTCGAGGACGGGCCCGACTGGTGCGTGTCCCGCCAGCGCGCCTGGGGGGTGCCCATCACGGTCTTCGTCCACAAGCAGACCGGCGAGCCCCTGCGCCATTCCGCGGTCATGGAGCGCATCGTCGCGGCCATCGCCGAAGAGGGCTGCGACGTCTGGTTCACCGCCGATCCCGCCCGCTTTCTGGCGCCTGAATTCGACGCCGCCGATTACCAGCAGGTGACCGATATCCTCGACGTCTGGTTCGATTCCGGCGCCTCCCACGCCTTCGTCCTCGAGGCAAGGGACGATCTTTCCTCGCCCGCCGATCTTTACCTGGAAGGAACCGACCAGCACCGCGGCTGGTTCCGCTCGTCGCTGCTCGAATGTTGCGGCACGCGGAACCGGGCGCCCTACAAGGCGGTCCTCACCCATGGCTTCGTCAATGACGAGAAGGGCCGCAAGATGTCGAAGTCCCTGGGCAACACCACCGCCCCCCAGGAAGTGGTGGATAAGTTCGGCGCCGATATCCTCAGGCTCTGGGTGGTGAGTTCGGATTATTCCGAGGACCTGCGCATCGGCGCCGATATCATCGGCCATAGCATCGACACCTACCGCCGGTTGCGCAACACCCTGCGCTACGTGCTCGGCAGCCTCCAGGGTTTCGAGGAAACCGAGCGCATGGAGCCGGCGGACATGCCCGAGCTCGAACGCTGGGTCCTCCATCGCCTGTTCGAGCTCGACCGGGTTTTGCGGGCGGCGGCGGACGATTACGAATTTCACCGCTTCTACACCGAGCTCCATAACTTTTGCGCGCTCGACCTGTCGGCCTTCTATTTCGACGTTCGCAAGGACAGCCTTTATTGCGATCTGCCCAGCGCGCCCAAGCGCCGCGCCGCGCGCACCGTTCTCGACCGCATCTTCCATTGCCTGACCGCCTGGCTGGCGCCGGTGCTGTGCTTCACCGCCGAGGAAGCCTGGCTTTTGCGTTTCCCGTCCGACGACGATTCCGTGCATTTGCGGCGCTTCCCAGAGATCCCGGGCGGCTGGGAGGATGCCGCCCTGGCCCGGCGCTGGGCCACCATCCGCGATATCCGCCGGGTGGTGACCGGCGCGCTGGAGTTGGAGCGGGCCGAAAAGCGCATCGGGTCGTCGCTCCAGGCCCGGCCCGTGGTCCATGGCCCGCCCGATTTGCTGGCCGCTTTCGACGGCATCGACGCGGCGGAACTGTTCATCACCTCGGGCGCCGAACTGGTGCCGGGCGCCGCCCCCGACGGCGCCTTTGCCTTGCCGGAGCATCCCGGCATCGGGGTCACGCCGGCGCCCGCCGGAGGGGCCAAATGCGCGCGCTGCTGGAAGGTGCTGGACGAGGTCGGCCAAGACCAACCCGATGACGTCTGCCATCGCTGCGCCGACGCCCTTCGCGCCATGACGGTCTAGGGCCATGACGGCCCCGGCGGCGGCGCCGAAACCGCGCCTCTGGAGGGCGGGGGCGGCCATGGCGGCGCTGGTGGCGGCTTTGGATCAGGCCAGCAAATGGTGGATCGTGACCTCGGTGATGGTGCCCGAGCGGCAGATCGAGGTGACCTCGTTTTTCAATATCGTGATGGTCTGGAACCGCGGCGTCAGCTTCGGCCTGTTCGGCGATTCGCCGGCGGCCATGGTCTGGGTGTTGACCGGCGTATCGGTAGTCATCGTCACCGTCTTAGGCGTGTGGATGCGCCGCACCTCGCGGCTGTGGGTCGCGGCTGCGCTGGGCGCCGTCATCGGCGGCGCCGTGGGCAACGTCATCGACCGCCTTTATTACGGTGCGGTGGCCGATTTTCTCGACTTCCATGTGGGCCAATGGCATTGGCCGGCCTTCAACCTGGCCGATTCGGCGATCGTCCTTGGGGTCGCCGTATTGATGGTGGACGCTTTTATTGCCGCCGAGGAATGAAAAATACTAATGTCTGGCATCCAGCGACTCCCATGGCGGGGAAAATGACAGGTGGTAAATTGATGAATTTGGTGCTTCGCGCCGCGGCCCCGGTGGCCATGGTGGCGGGTGTCCTGGCGCTCGGCGGGTGTTCGGAATTGCGCCAGGCGGTGGGCGCCGAGAAGACGTCCCCCGATGAATTTCAGATCAGGGTGCGCAAACCGCTCTCCATGCCCCGCGAATACGGCCTCAGGGCGCCCCGGCCCGGGGCGCCGCGGCCGCAGGAAGACCGCGCCAACAGCCGGGCCCGCCAGATCGTGCTCGAGTCCGACAAAAGCCGGGCGGGCAGGCGCCGCGCGCGGCCCCAGATCAAGGGCGTGAGCCGGGAGGAGGCGGCCCTCATCGCCAAGCTCGGGGGCGATTCGGTGGATGCCGGCATTCGCCGGATGGTAGACCGGGAAAGCGCGCAAATCGTGGCAAACAATAAGAGTTTCGTCGATGCCATCATGTTTTGGAAAGACGAGATCAAGCCCGGCAAGGTCGTCGATCCCAAGTCCGAAGCGCGCCGGATTCAAGAGAACGCGGCGCTCGGACGACGGGGCAGCACCGCCAATGTCCCGACCATCGAACGCAAGAAGAAGGGGCTGTTCTCCCAAAGCATTTTCGCCGATTGGTTCTAGAGTCAACGCCGGCCCAATGGGAGGCCCCGGCCGGAAGGTGCGCCAAGGGCGAATCGCCCCCCGCGCGGCGCCTTGCCATCTGCCCAGATTTTGCCGTATAGAGCCTTTATATAAAGGCGAAGGATATTCGCGCAGCCCATCCCGGGAAGAACGGCCCGGGAAGAACGGCCCGGGAAGAACGGCCCGGGAAGAACGGCCGGGAAGAACGGGTGGGCGAGGGACAGCATCGGCGTTTGCGAAGGTGAATCACTCTCATAGGCAAAAACCGCGCCGGTGGCAGCGGTTTCTATTGATCGGCGCGCTCGCTGGGTTTGGCGCCGCGGCCGGGTTGGCGCCCACCGCCCGGGCCGCCGTGTTCAATCCCCAGACCTTCACCCTGGCCAACGGCCTTACCGTGGTGGTGATCGAAAACCACCGCATGCCGGTGGTGCGCCAGATGCTGTTCTACCGGGTCGGTTCGGCCGACGATCCGCCGGGCAAATCCGGCGTCGCCCATTACCTGGAACACCTGATGTTCAAGGGGACCCGCACCGCCAAGCCCAACGAATTTTCCAAGATCGTCGCCCGCAACGGCGGCCGCGACAACGCCTTCACCAGCCCCGACGCCACCGGCTATTACCAGACCGTGGCCTCGGACCGGTTGGAGTTGGTGATGCGCATGGAAGCCGATCGCATGGCCAATCTGGTGGTCGACCCCAAGGAAGCGGCGCCGGAGCTCAAGGTGGTCGTCGAAGAGCGCCGCTCGCGCACCGACAATCGGCCGTCGGCCCAATTGGCAGAGCAGATTACGGCCGCCCTTTATGTGATTTATCCCTACCGCATTCCCATCATCGGCTGGGCCCACGAGCTGGAAAAGCTGACCCTGGCCGACGCCATGGCCTTCTACCGGAAATTCTACGCCCCCAACAACGCCGTCCTGGTGATCACCGGCGATATCACCGTCGACCAGGTCCGGCCCCTGGCGGAGAAATATTACGGGCCCATCCCCAGCGGCCCCAAGATCACCCGCCGCGCCAACTTGGCGGAACCGCCCCAGCGGGTGGCCCGGCGCGTGATCCTGCGGTCCCCGCGGGTGCGGGAACCGCGCTGGAGCCGGGACTATTTGGCGCCGTCGCGCGGCCAGGGCCGGGGGCGTCGCGCCGACGCGCTGGAAATGCTCGACGTGATCCTCGGCTCCGGCGCCACCTCCCGCCTTTATCGCGCCCTGGTGATCGAAAACAAGCTGGCGCTTTCGGTGGGCACCTTCTACGACGCCGACATGCTCGGCCCGACCGCGTTCGGCATTCATGCCCGGCCCAAGCAGGGCGTCGCCCTGGCGACCCTGGAGGCCGCCATCGAGGCCGAGATCGCCAAGCTGCTTGCCCATGGGGTCACCGAGGCGGAGGTCAAGGCGGCCAAAAAACGCCTGCTGGCGGGGGCCATCTTCGCCCGGGATTCGCTGCGCCGGGGGGCCAGCGCCATCGGCACGGCGCTGACCTCGGGACAAACCATCGCCGATGTCGAAAATTGGCCCGATTACATCAAGAAAGTCACGCCGGCCCAGATTCTCGAGGCGGCGCGGGAGGTTTTCCGCATCGAGCGTTCGGTCACCGGGCTCTTGTTGCCCGCGGCCAAGTCCGCAGCCGAGTCCCGCGCCAAGTCCAAGAAAGACGTGGCGGCGAAAAAGATGGCTAAACCCGGCGGCGGACCGCGCCCGGGGAGGGATAAATGAGGGCCGCCGCCCGGCCCGCGCGGAAGCTCCGGCTCGGCGCCCTGGCGCTGGGGGCGATTTTGCTCTTGGCCCTGCCCGCGGACGCCATGCGCATCAAGGAGGTGACCAGCCCCGGGGGCATCAAGGGCTGGCTGGTCGAGGATGCGACGGTGCCGCTGTTCACCATGAATTTCGCCTTTCGCGGCGCCGCGGCGCTGGATCCCATAGGCAAGGAGGGGCTCGCCGAGCTGGTCTCGAGCCTGCTCGACGAGGGGGCGGGCGCCCTGGATGCCCAGGCCTTCCAGGCGCGGCTCGAGAACAACTCCATCGCCATGCGCTTCGGCGCCGGCGTTGATTACTTTTCCGGTTCCATCAAGGCATTGGTGGAATACCGGGGGCTGGCCACCGACCTTTTGCGCCTGGCCTTGAACGCGCCGCGCTTCGACGCCGAGCCGGTGGAGCGCATTCGCGCCCAGTACCTGTCCAGCGTGCGGCGCCGGGTGGAGCGCCCCGGATACACCGCCCGGCGGGCCTGGAAGGTCGCGGTGTTCAAGGATCACCCCTATGGCCGCGAGCTGGACGGAACCGAAGCCAGCCTGAAGGCCATCGGCGTGTCGGATCTCAAGCGATTCGTCGCCCAGCGGTTCGCCCGCGACGTGCTGGTGGTGGCCGCGGTCGGCGATATCGACGCGGCCGCCTTCGGGCAAATGATGGATCGCGCCTTCGGCGGCCTGCCCGCCCGCGCCGCGCCCGCCTCCCTGCCCGAGGCGAAGATCGGCGGGGCCGGCAAGATCATCGTCACCCAACGCGACATCCCCCAGTCGGTGGCCGTTTTCGGCCATGGCGGGATCAAGCGCAAGCATCCCGATTACTACGCCGCCATCATCATCAATTACGTGCTCGGCGGCGGCGGGCTCAGCTCCCGGCTGGCCACCGAAATCCGCGAGAAGCGCGGGCTCGCCTATTCCGTCTATTCCCGCTTGGTGACCATGGAACGCGCCGGCATCATCACCGGCCGGGTGGCCACCGCCAATGCGCGCATCGCCGAATCGCTCGCCCTCGTCCGCCGGCTTTGGGCCGCCATGGCCAAGCACGGCATTACCGCCCAAGAGCTCAGAGATACCAAGAGCTATCTTACGGGATCGTTTTTCACGCGGCTCAATTCCACCCGCCGGGTCGCCCGCCTGCTGGTCAGCATCCAGTTGCAGGACATGGGAATCGACTACCTGGAGCGCCGCAATCGCCTGATCAACGCAGTCACCCTGGCCCAGACCCGCCGGGTCGCGGCCCGGCTCTTCAGGGCCGAGGATCTCACCATATCGGTGGTCGGCCGCCCCAAGGGGGTGACGCCCCGGCCGTGAGTCTGGATGCCGTCAAAGGGGTTCGATTTGGCCCGGAAGTACTCTAGTCTTGGGGCCAGCCAACCACCGCCGGGGGCCGATGCCTTACCGCCAGGACATTGAGTTGTGCCGCGCCGAGACGATCGGCGGGGCCGGGGTCAGCGAAGCCGCCCTGTCGGCGGAGCTGGCGGCGCTGGCGCCGGCCCTGGACCGGCTTCGGGCCGCCTGCGACGCGGGCGCGCTGCCGGCCCTCACCATCGCCGGGCGTACCGACGACCTGGCGGCGATCACCGAGACCGCCGCCCGCCTGGCCGACCATTGCGCCGATGTGCTGGTGCTCGGCACCGGCGGCTCCGCCCTCGCCGGGCGATGTTTCACCGCCCTCGGGCGCGAGCACGCCGGCCCGCGCCTGCACTTCTTCGACAGCGTCGATCCCGACGGTTTCGAAGACGCGCTGGGCGGCATCGACCTGGCCGGCGCCGGGCTCTTGATCATCTCCAAGTCGGGCGCCACCGCGGAAACCCTGGCCCTGGCCTTCGCCCTGCTGCCCCGCCTGGCCGACGCCCGGGGCGCCCAGGCCTTGGCCGAAACCTGCGCGGTCATCACCGGCCCGCCGGAACCGGGCGGCGCGGACTCGCCGCTGCGCGCACTGGCCGCCGAGATGGGGCTGGCGGTGCTCGATCACGCGCCCGCCATCGGCGGACGGTTCGCGGCCTTTGCCAATGTCGGGCTGTTGCCCGCCAGCCTTGCCGGAATCCCGCCCCAAGAGGTCCGCGCCGGCGCTCGCGCGGTGCTGGACACGGTCATGGGCGAAGCGAAGGCGGCGGACATCGCGCCGGCGCTGGGCGCCGCGCTCACCGTCGCCATCGCCCGCGAACGCGGCCTCACCCAGAATGTGATGATGCCCTACCCGGCGCGGCTGGCGCCCTTCGCCCACTGGCACCGCCAGCTGTGGGCGGAAAGCCTGGGCAAGGACGCCGGGGCGAGCACGCCCATCGCCGCCCAGGGCACCGCGGACCAGCACAGCCAGCTTCAGCTGTGGCTGGACGGTCCCGCCGACAAGCTGTTCACGCTGATCTTCGGGCGCGCCCGGGGCACCGGCCCGTCCATCGCCCCGCCGGCGGCGGCCGGCGGGGGGGCCGACTGGCTGCGCGGCCGGCGCATGGGCGACCTAATGGCGGCCTCCCAGGCGGCGACCCGCGACGCCTTGGCCGCCCAGGGCCGCCCGGTGCGGGTGATCGAGGTGGCGCGCGCAGATGGCCGCACCCTGGGCGCGCTGATGATGCATTTCATGGTGGAAACCATCCTCGCCGGCGACCTGCTGGGGGTCGATCCGTTCGGCCAGCCGGCGGTGGAGGCGGGCAAGGCCCGGGCCCGGGAAACCCTGGCCGCCATGGCCGCGGAACCCGCCGCCGCCAAGGGGTGCCCTAAGGGGC
>SMVB01041673.1_pt1 | contig 16232 bp, 9 predicted proteins | sample 2456461 | NCBI WGS metagenome assembly SMVB01 (sample SAMN11095934, study PRJNA526329) | marine sediment metagenome | biome: Marine sediment; feature: Surficial sediment; material: Deep marine sediment; isolation source: Hadal surficial sediment | place: Pacific Ocean | collected 2014-05 | depth 0-1...
AACGTTGCTGGCACCGGGCATGTGTTTTTCAAACGAGCCGGGCTTGTACGATTTCGACTCGTTCGGCGTGCGCCTGGAAGATTGCCTGTACATGACGGACGAGGGCCCGGCCTGGTTTACCGTTCCACCGGACAGCCTCGACCAGCCATTGGGACGACTCGGTTAAGCTTAAGATCCAGGCCCAAGGCCTGCTGCTGATGGCAGCGACTTGGGCCAGGGCCCGCGCCGTGCTCGCCGCATTACTCGCCGGCCCCATGCGGACATCGAGTCGAAGGCCGCATACAGCGCGGGAACGACCATTAACGAGACAATGGTCGAAAACGCCAGCCCACCAATGATGGCTCTCGCCATCGGGAAATACGGCGGCCCGTCGCCACCAACCTGGGTTGTGCTGATGGCCAAAGGCGCCAGACCCACAATAGTTGTCGCTACCGTCATCAATATCGGCCGGAGTCTGTCGCGTCCGCCTTCAACAATAGCCTGGTTTCTTGGCATACCTCTCTGGCGCAGATTATTGATGTGATCAATGAGCACGATGCCGTTATTAACGACAACGCCAATCAGAATCATGATGCCGATCATCGCCATAAAGGAAAATGTCGTGCCGGTAGCGGCGAAAAACAGGAATACGCCGAGTACCGAGAACGCAATCGATCCCAGAATAATCGAAAACGGCAACAGCAAAGATTCAAATAACGCGGCCATCACCAAAAAAATGCAGGCGATGCCAAGCAAGATGTTGGTCACCATCATTTGCCCTGTTTCATCCTGACGGTCGAAGCCGCGACCGAACTTCCAGCTATAGCCCGGTGGCAGTTCGTACTCGTTCATGAGTGACTCAACTCTGGGCCTGACATCATCCAGCGAACTGTCACCATCGAGCTTCGCCGAAATGATAATCGCTGTTTGCCGATCCTGGCGGCGAATGTCGTCCGGCGCGTATCCAACCTCAAAGTTTGAGACGCTACCGAGCGGAATCCGTTGCCCTTTGTCGGTGTACAAGGGCAGGTCGGCCAGCTGCTCAAGCGTCTGCCTGTCGTCAGCACGGAACGCGAGTCTCACCGCGACTTCACCGGTTTCAGTGCGAAATTCTCGCAGATTTTGCCCTCGCATTGCGGTAGCGATGGTCTGCGCGATGCTCTCGGTCGTCAGTCCGGCGGCGGCGGCACGCACGCGATCGATGGAAATGCGAACTTCGTGTGCGCCGAGTTTGGCATCGGAGCGGACGTCCTTGAGCCCCTCGACACTTTCAAGCGTGCGGATGATGTCGATGCTCATTGCATTCAAGCGAGAGGTCGAGTCCCCGGATACCTGGATACTGAATGCTTCACCACCGCCACCCTGACTGTCGCGCTGGAAGCTGGGCTTGCCAATCGCGATAACCGGCAGGTTTTCTTCGATGCGCTCAATGATTTCTTTGGTTGAGGCTGTCGCATCGTCTTCGGACGTTAACAACAACGTCGACTGCGCCAGGCCTTTGTTGTAATAGCTGTAGACCGAGCGGATATTAAATTCTTCCTTATTGTCGAAAAAATACTGCTCCATGATGTCGACGGTTTCTTCGATTCTCTTCAGCGGGTGTTGACCTTCGATGTGGTAAGGCAGCTGCAGGCGCCGACCACTTTCCTGCGGAAACATATCGAATTTCACGAGGTCCAGAATTAGCGGTAGTATGCCGATGATCAGGGTCGCGGCAATGCCCAACGATGTCCAAAACGGGTGCCTCAAAGACCATCCCAGGCTCTTCGAATAACGAACTGTAAGCCGCGACATGAATGCGCCTTCTTTCGGCGGTGGCGGTGGCTTGATTCTGGCGGTTAACATCGGCACCAACGTCTGAGCAATAAACAAAGAAGCAAGCAGCGCTACGATAATCGTAATGGCGACGTGGGTCAGGAAAACGCTGATATCGGTTTTGGTACCGAACATGATAGGAACGAAAACGATAATTGTGGTGAATGTCCCGGCAATAACGGCGAGACCAACATCTTTTACACCGGCCAGCGTTGCCTTAATCGGCTCATCCGGATTTTTCGCTCGTTGATTGAAAATACTTTCAGTCACCACAACAGCGTTATCGACAAGCATGCCGACGGCCAACATCAGGCCCATCATGGTCAGCATGTTCAGGGAGAGGCCCAGGAAATACAGAGCGCCCAGTGTGATCGTGAGAGAAAAAGGAACAGTGGCGGTGACAATTAGAGTCGTTGCGACCTGTCGCAGAAACAGATAAAGAACCAGCAGTGCGAGTAGCGCGCCAAGCATGCCGGCGTTAAGAAGGTCGTTCAATGAGTCTTTTACATCCTGGCCCTGATTGTCCAGGCTGAAAATCTTGATGCCGGACATTTGTGGCAACTTGCCAATTTCTTCGACTTCTGCGAGAACACGGTCTGTTACTTCCACCATGTTTGCGCCAGTTGATTTGCTGACGGCGAGTCCAATCGCGTATTCCCGATCCAGATGACGGCCGTAGTCCCTGGCAGGAGTGAGCAGCTCCACAGCCGCGACGTCACGAAGCTTCAGGTTGCCATTGCTGATCGGAAAATTCCGAATTTCCTCGATAGACTTAAACTCGCCTTGCGGTCGAACGCTGAATCGCTGACCGCTATCGGTTATTCGTCCGGCGCTGACCGAAAAATTGCTTTGTTGCAAGCGGCGTTGGAGCTCGTTGATGTCGATGCCGAGCGCGGCTACTCGCGCCATATCCAGCAGAATGCGGATCTCTCGCTGATCGACACCTTGCAGTTCAACTTTCGACACTCCTTCGAGGCGTTCAATGCGTCTTTTCAACAACCGATCGAGCATGTCATAGCTGTTGCTCAAATCGCGGTCGCTCGCGATTCTAAGCTGTAAAACAGGTTGGTCCGCCAACGAGCCGGTGAAGACAAAGAAGCGCTCGATGTCGCTCGGCAGTTCATCGCGAATGGCGTCTATCTTTGCGCGAGCCTCGATGCCTTTGGTGCCCATGTCGAGATCCCAGTCAAACTCCAGGAATACCATGGACGAGTCCTCACTCGAGGTTGAAAACATTGTTTTGACGCCAGACAGGGTTGCCAGCGTTTCTTCCATTGGTCGTGTAATAAGGCGCTCGATCTCTTCGGGTGTAGAGCCAGCATAGGGAACTTGAATGAAGATGCCCGGAAACTCGATGTCCGGAAACTTTTCAAGCGGCAGCAAGCGTGAAGCAAGCAACCCGATGAAACCGAGCGCCACAAAAATTACAATTGTTGTAACGGGACGGCGTAGAGCGATTTCTGTGTGTTTCATTTCTGATCAGCTGGTGACCAGCTCACCTTCGGTGACCGCCCATTGCTTACGATCCAGCAGGGAATACACAACCGGTATGACAAGCAGGGTGAGCAAGGTGGAAACCAGTAGCCCACCTATAACGGTAATCGCCATCGGTGTGCGCATCTCCGCGCCCTCGCCAAAGCCGATTGCCATGGGAAGCAATCCCAAGACCGTCGTCAGCGTCGTCATCAGAATCGGCCGCAGACGTTCTCGTCCTGCTTCCATAATGGCTGCCGTTTTCTCGACGCCCTGAGCACGCAACTGATTGATAAGGTCAACCAGCACAATTGCGTTATTCACCACAATGCCGGCGAGCATAATGACGCCGATGAATGCCACAACATTGATGGTTGTGCCAGTAACGAACAACGCGAGCACGGCACCCACTAATGCCAGTGGAATTGTAAACAGGATAACGAGCGGGTGAATCAGCGACTCAAACTGTGACGCCATCACGAGATACACAAGAAATATGGCGAGCAGTAGCGCGAACTTCATGGACTTGAATGACGCTTCCATCTCTTCATTCTGACCGGCTACGGTTGCGCTAACACCGTTTGGCATCGGCGTACGATCGATGATCGATTGCGCTTCCTCCGCCGCAGCACCGAGGTCACCGAATGCTATGTTCGCCGAGATCAACGCGACGCGTTCCTGTGCGATCCGCCGAATTTCGGCCGGGCCGCGGGAAACGCTGATTGTGGCAACGGCTTCAAGCGTTACCGGTCGTTCGGCCTCCGGATTTACGATCAGCTGGCGAATTTCTTCGATGCTCGCCCGCCGGGTATCAACGCTGCGAACGAGAACGTCAATTTTCTTATCGTGCAGCGTGTAGCGCGTTGCGACCTCGCCTCGAACATTTGCAACAACACGATCTGCAATATCGCGTACAGAAAGCCCGAGAGCCGCCGCGCGTTCCTGGTCGAAAATAATCTGGATTTCCGGGTTGCCCAGCTCAATGGTTGTCTTAATGTCGGCAAATCGACCCGATTTGGTCATTGACTGCAGGATAGTCTGGTTCACGCGGTCCAGGCTGTCCAAATCGAATCCTGCGATTTCAATCTGAATCGGGCTCGCGAAACTCATTAACGCTGGCCGGCTGAATTCGTATTGTACGCCCGGGATTTGTGCCAATGCTTTGCGCATGACGTTCATTGCCTGATTCTCTTTCTCCCGGTTCGATCCTGGCTTCATCGTTACATTCAAGCTGCCCGCGTTTTCACCGGCGTCTACAGGATTTGCGTCCAGCCGATTTCCTGTTCCTGCTACCGAGTAAGTCAGATCGGCGTCGTCAATGTTCTGCGTTGATCTGTAGACAGCCTGGATCACACGATCGGTTTCTGAAATCGGTGCACCAGGAGAAAGTCGCAAATTGACGCTGAATTCACCCTGGGATAATTGCGGAATGAGCTCGGAGCCCAGTCGGGGAATCAGGGACATTGTCGCGACGAATATTGCGATCGATCCGAGGACAACCGCGGCGCGATGGTTTAGTGACCACCGCAACAAAGGCTGATAAATTACAGCCGAGGCGTCGCTGAATCGCTTTAGCAGGAATCGCGGCACCCACAGAATTATCCAGAATATCCATCGAATGGCGGTTACCAACACGCCAATGAGCCAGACGATGAATGAAACAAGTTTCGTGAACAGCGCGAAAAGCCACTGGAACCCCCGTACCAAAACGTTTCTTTTCGGCTGTTCACGAAAAACATGATCTTCGGCCGCGTAACGCGAGCCCGTGCCCGACGCCGCCAGCATCGGAATTAAAGTAAGTGCAACCAGCAACGACAGTATTAGCGCAAAAGTGACAGTCAGTGCCTGGTCGCGGAAGAGCTCGCCGGCAATGCCGCTAATGAATACCATCGGGAAAAATACGGCAATGGTTGTCAGCGTCGAAGCGACCACGGCAGAGCTAACCTCCGTAGCTCCGGTTCTTGCGGCCTCGACCGGTCCAAGTCCCTGTTCTTTCTTGCGGACGATGTTTTCCAGTACGACGATGGCGTTGTCGACCAACATGCCAACCGCCAAGGCGATACCACCGAGAGACATGATGTTGAGCGACACGTTGTTGCTGTACATCAACAGGAACGTGCCAATGACGGATACTGGAATGGCGCCCGCGATTATCCATGTGGACCGGGCGTCGCCCAGGAATCCATAGAGCACCAGGATGGCGAGAATGCCGCCAGCAATTGCTGCGGTGGTGACTTGTTGAATGGCTGCCGAGATGTATTTCGACTGATCATAAATCTGCACGAGTTCGAGATTGTCAGGCAGCGATTTTCGAATGATTTCCAACTGTGCTTGCACACGTCGTGCAACCTGCACCGTGTTTGCGTCGCCTTCTTTATAGACCGCGAGTTCGACCGACTCCTGCCCGTTAACCCGTGTTATCGCCTCTCGTTCTTTATAACCTCGCGTCACAGTGGCAACATCTCGCAGGTAAACCGGTCTGTCCGCGACGTTTGCGATGATGGCGTTCCTGAATTCGTCAACACTCTGAAATTCATTCAAGGTGCGGACCAGGAATCGTTGGTCGCCTTCTTCAAGCCGGCCTCCGGAAAGATTTACGTTTTCGGCGCGAATACGGTCCGCGATGATCTTGATGCTTAATCCAAGTTGCGCCAGCTTTTGCTGATCGACCTGAATTTGGATTTCGTCTTCCAGGCCGCCGCTGACCTTGACCGCAGCCGTTCCTTCCTGTGCTTCCAGATCGTTCTTGATCCTGTCTTCTGCCAGTCTGCGAATGGCCTTGAGTTCACTCTCGGATGTATGGTGAACAACATCATCTTCCGATTTGTGTAGCAGTCCAAGGCGCATTATGGGCTCGGACGACGGGTCGAAGCGCAGCAACATCGGCCGCTTCGCTTCAAGAGGCAACTCGATAATGTCCACTTTCTCACGGACGTCGACACCCGCAATATCCATGTCGGTGCCCCAGATAAACTCCAGCGTGACATCCGATTGTCCGGAACGCGATACCGAGCGAACAAGGCGAACATTTCGAATAACGCCGACGGCTTCTTCGATTGGTTTGGTTAGCAGGTTTTCCACTTCGAACGGGGCCGCGCCAGTCAGCTCGGTGCGAATGGTAATTGTCGGATAGGAAATATCCGGTAATAAATTTACGCTCAATCGGTTTAACGAAACCATGCCGAACAATACGACTGCGACAGTCACCATCCAGATAGTGACGCGGCGCTCCGTTGCTATTTCGATCAAACGACGCATATCAAACTACCTGGTTCACTTTTCAACGCTGTTGCCGGATTCTTCGGCCGCTTCGTTGCTTGCCGCACTTTCCGACGTCTCGTCGCTATTGATTACGACGACTTTCGATCCATCCTTGAGCCCACCCTGGCCGATGGCCACGAAAACATCGCTGTCACTCAAGCCGCTGACGATTTCCACCAGACCTGCTCCTGTGAAGCCTGTTTCAACCTCGCGCCGGTGCGCGACTTCATCTTCTACGACGAAAATGGATGTCGTACCGATCTCATCGATCAAGGCGCTGCGCGGTACTTGTAGTGCATTCGCGTGTATGTCGTACACAATGTTGATACGGGCAAACATGCCCGGCTTAAGCTGGCGGGTTTTATCCGATACCTCGATCGTGATTTTGAATGTACCGGTAGTCGGGTCGACTACCGGGCTGACGCGAGCAACTGTTGCTCGAAACAGTTCACCACCAAGTGCGTCAATAACGAGCGCCGCATCCTGGCCTGGCGCGATACGTCGAAATTCTCGCTCGGGCACATGTAAATATGAGACCAGAGGGTTGAAGCTGGTTATCTGGAATGTGGGCGCTTCGATATTCAGTGTATTTCCGACCTTGATGAATCGCTCGGACACGACACCATCTATTGGTGCGCGAATATCGGCATAACTTAACTGCAGTTTGGCGAGCCGGTTGGTCGCCTCCAGCGCCTCCATTTCGAAACGCAGTTTTTCAATTTCACCAGCGCTGATCAGACCTCGATCGATCAGGTCAACATTGCGATCGTAATCACGCTGCAATTTTGCGAGATTGGCCTCCGTCTGCATTTGTTCCAGTCGCAGTCGGTCACCGTCGAGACGCGCAAGTATCTGGCCCGCTACGACAGCGTCGCCTTCTTCAACATAGATCTTGCGAACTTCGCCGCCTACTTTCGCGATGACGGTTGCATCCGCAAATGCCTCTACAGGTGCGGTACCCGAATAGGAAGCGTAAATGTCACCGCGCGTGGCAGTAGACGTTTCCACCGGGATCGCCGGAGATTCTTTTTCAGATTCCTCTGCCGATTCGCTCTCGGCGGATTCTTCTTGCTTTTCGCCTTGTTGGCAGGCTGCCAACAGTATGCAAGCCAGCACCAAACCAGGCCACTTCAGCCATGGTTTCATATCAAACTCCTTGTGTTCCCCGAGTGCTGCTTCAGCCGCTAACAAGATCTGACGTTGAGTTGCTGGCAAGCACACGACTGCCGTCACGCAACCCTGTCTGGCCGGTAATAACCACTGCCTCGCTGGCACCGAGTCCACCCAGCACTTCGATCATGCCGCCGGATTCAATTCCGGTTTTTATAACGCGGCGTTCAACCTGGTCGTCGCTAACAACATATACAACGGCGATACCGTCTTCGGTGAGAAGGGCCGCAGCGGGTATTACGAGTGCCGATTCGTGTTTTTCATAGGCGATGCTGAAGCGGGCGAACATGCCCGGCGCCAACTGCCCATGACCATTGTCGACGTACGCAGTCGCTCGAAACGTACCGGTAATAACATCAATGGTTGGGCTGATTCGATCAATGGTGGCCGCAAACATGGCTTCGGGCATGGCATCGACGGTTAGACTCACGGACTGCCCTTCGGCAAATTTCTGCAATTCCGTTTGCGGAATCTTCAGGTATGCAACAAGCCTTGTAGTGTCTGTAATACGAAATACCGGGTCGTTTACGTAGACCTGACGGCCGATCTTTATGTCTCGCGACGATACGATGCCGGCGATCGGCGCTCGAATGCGGGTGTAACCGTAATTAAGATGCTTCAGATCGTAGCTGGCCTGCAGTGCATCCATATCAAATTTCAGACCTTCATACGTCGTTGCACTAACAAGTCCGCGCTCGTGCAAATCTCTGAGACGCGCATACTCGCTTCTGGTCTGGTTCAACCTGGCCTTCGCCTGGAGCATCTCGAGTCTGAGCAATTCACCGTCCAGCTTCGCAAGAACCTGGCCTTGCTTAACGAGAGCGCCTTCCTCGACAAGAATTTCCACGACCTCTCCCGCAACCCGGGCCAGAACGGCTGCGTCCGAATCGGATTCAAGGGCGCTGGTGGTCTGGTAGGTTGCGTATATGTCGGCGTGCTGCGGAAACGAAACCTCGACTGGCAACGCAGACGCTTCGTTTTCTTCCAAGTTGTCGGCTACTTTCGCCTCGCCAACACCGCAGCCGCTAAGCGCGATGGCGAGAATTGAGGCGACTGCTGTGATTCCTGCTTTTCTGATCATTTTTGGTACCTGGTTCAGGGTAAGTTCCCTGAGGGTCTATTGGTGTTGTAGTGGAGTATAACACTAGATAACCATAACGCAATACATCCAATTTTCACTTAAAAACTAAATAACTGTTATTTATTAGTAGGTTATGAATAACGATCATTTTCGAATCAAATGTTGATGTCGAGTCTTATCGCGGGCGTAGGCCCGCTACAACAGGCATTGTTGGAGCGCGTCTACAGGCGTGATCGAATACGACTCACAACAGGCATTGTTGGAGCGCCTCTACAGGCGCGATCGAATACGACTCGCCTGCTATAGAGATGCGCGGAAGCGCGATTTGGATTGATTTTTTTTAAAGGAAGTATTGCGACAGGAAGGGATTCATCATCCGGTCATCCGGATCGAGTTGCCGCCGAATATTTCGAAAGTAGGCAAGCCGTTTGCCGAATGCGCTGGCCGCATGATTGACACTCAGGCTGCGGGTTTGATTAAAGAACGCGTAACCGCCCCAATGCTCGGCAAATTCCGCGAAGTCGATGGTGAAATCTTCCCAGCCACGGGTTTGGGTGGATACCGCACGCAGTGCGAACATCGGCTCATCAAATGATGGCGACAATATGGCGGACTGGTCTTTCGACAAACGAAATCCAACGGTTGGCATGTCGCAGCGGAAGCCACTTTCTTTTTGAACTCGCTTGCAGAAATCTCTGTAGGTTTGCACTACGACCGAAAAGTCAGCCGCCGGAAAAACCCAGGTGGAATATTGCAGCGGTTGCGAATTGTCGCGGCCGGGCTTGCGACTCAGCGTGGTCGAATTGCTGCCGGAACGAACCAGGCGATTGTTGACGATGCCCTGAGTTGCCTTGCTAATCTGGTCGATGATTCGATAACGCACACCGGTCATTGGCACGATGCGCGTAATGGATTTGAAAATATGCGGCAGTACCGTGCTTTCACCCCAGTCTTTAAGCTTCCACGGAATTTTTCGACTAGCGCGTGCTTCAGGACTATAGCGGCGGAGATCCAGGTAAACCCGATCTTGAAATGGCATCAGGTAAAATTTCACGCCGATACTCGTTTTCGAAAGCGACTCTGCGGCGGCGGCAAATTGATCTATGCTGCAGCGCCTGTGGGTAGCAACAAAACCGCGTATCGGCCTCACTTTCAGTGTGGCTTCACTGATGATGCCAAGCATGCCGTAACTCAAACGAAACGCATGCAGCAGTTTTCGGTTGTCATTGACGACCTTCATTTGCTTTCCACCGGGTGTCACGATTTTCATAGCGACAACCTGTGATGCGAAAAAAGCACCATCATCGTCGATAGTGGCGCCGATACAGCCGCCGGCTATCGCGCCGCCAACAGTCCGGTCCACAAGGTCATGACTGCCGGCGAGTTCCAGTCCCTGCTGCGACAGGGTATTCGCCACTGTGCCGATTCGGACGCCGGCCTGAACCGTTACCGTGTCGTTGTACGCATCAACATTCAGGATCTTGTCCATGCCGGTCATGTCGATGACTGTGCCGCTAGAAGTTGCATTGCAATCTGTTGAAGCGCTGTTCGCGCCCATGGGCCGGAACGGGCCAGCGAAGCGTGACGATGGCCCCAGTATCTCCATCAACTGTTTATGGTTCGCAGGCCGGGTAATGGCAGGCCCTACGGGTGCTCTAAAACGGTATTTTCCTGATCGGCGTAAATTGGTAGCTCTGGCCGGCATAGCATGACTCCTAAGTCGTTAACTCCCCGGACAAATGCACGCGTCGGATAAGCCGCCCGATGAAGAATCATTAGTGGAGTCGCCTGCAGGCCCTGCGGACGAATGTCCCGGAGCGATTGCAACGATAGAATCGTCTTGGCAACCCCGCTGTCGTAGGTTTCCCCTTAGACCGGTAGCTTTGCGACCTCTTCTTTCAAAGAGTGTGCCTTTGTCATACAAAAATCATCGTTGCACAGGGTCCGAAAGCTGTCAAACATTCGGCGAGGCAATTTACGCATAATGTTAAATCGGCAATTTGTAGTCCGGCATTAACAATTCGAACAGCCAATCACTACTCGTGGTCGAAAGTCATACCGAGGCTTATGCCAAATCCGGTCTTAAGTAGCTCTACTGGCTGGCCCGCGAATTGTACTTCCGCACTACCGGCCGGTACCCAGCCGCTAACGCCAAGCTGCAGGCGATAACGCCAGTTGTCGCCGAGGTCAGCGGCGGCGAATCGCAAGCCCGCACCAAATGTTGCCGTCGCTTTACCGACAGCCTCCGATTTCTCATCAGCGAGCAAGCCATCGCCCAACAGTCGTTCGCTACGCCAACCGGCGCCCACTACGCCATAGGCATTGATCCAGTTCAAAGCGCCCGACAATTGGCGCTCCCACTCCATGCCGATAGTCACCTGCCGGGTTTCAACATAGAGATCGGGATTGTCTTCGTATTGGGGCTCGCCGAATCGGGTATCGATCACGATCGACTCGCGCCAGCTTGATTCCGCACCGGCGAATAGTTTGCTCTTGATTTTCCCGGCCAGCAGTACCTGAACATCCGGTAGCAGAAAACCGAATTCGATACTGGTTCGCGGAACAGAATTTGCTCGCGGAAAAGACTGGCGCCCGCCGGCAACAAGTTTGAGCTGACCGTAAGAGGCCTGGTTATTAAACTGCTGCACGGTTTCCAGGACTAACGCCCCCCAACGCAATCCAACAACGAATGCCAGGTCATCCTCTGCAGCGGCGGTGGCTATCTGCACGATGTCCTGGTCATAACCTGATCGCCAGTCGCGCCTTATGCCCATCCAGAGATCGATCGAATTCCTGGACGTGACCGCGTAGACGCCCAACGCGGAATCCAGTTGCAGATCGCTGGTGAGCAGGGAGCTTGCGCGAACCCAGTAGCCGCTGTGCCAGCCGCCAAAAAAACCGTCTCCTGTGGATATATGAAACTCATCATAATGGTCAGCGTCGATCCATAGCGTGAGATCGACGCCGCTGGCATCAACATAGGGCAGACTCTTGACGTCGCTGTCGACGATACGGTGAAACCCGTTTTGCATCGGTTCTCCGGAGTAATCACCGGCTGCCCGGAAGCCGCTACCCGCGGTCAGCCGACTAATTGTCGACGAAGATTGCCGGTCGATAAACCGATAGCCAATTGAGCCGGTGAGCTGATCGATTCGTCCGTTAAACGGGTTTTCTTCGAGCGTCAGCGTGCTGTGATCGAGCAAGGCAAACCATCGTTCGCCAATTTTTGAGCTGATGATGATTTGTGCGGTACGAAAGTCGTCGACTGAGCCGCCCCGACCGAGAAAGTCGTTGCTGAAGTTAAGGGAAAAATCAGGATCGGTAGTGGGTACCAGTTGAGATCGCAGGCCGGCGATCTCTCCGGCGTTCGCATTCGGGCAAATCGCACAAATTACGATAGAGACGATTACACCATTACACCGATATCGCACGCCGTTTACTTTTCGGCCAACAGCCACTCGGTGGCATAGCGTGCCTGGAACGAAAAAAACGGGTTGTATCGGGTACGCAGAAAATAATCCGACGACAGAGACAGCACGCCAAGCTCGCCGCGAGGCGCAATCGCGCCCAGCACCAGGCCTGCGTCGCTCGCGCCGGCGCTCTTGCCGTCACCATACAGGGGGTCGATGGAGGGAAATGGTATTGCAATGTGGGACAGTGAATAAACGCCGATCGGCCATTCAAGTGCTGTCTCCTCGATCACAAATGAGCTGTTGCCGGCAGCCATAGACGCTGTGCTGATCGAGAGATTGTGGGGAGAGGTGTTTCTCAGGATGGTTACCTTGTAGGGGTGAGGGGCAGACCGCAGGAAGTAGTCGATGGGGTCACCTGGCATTTTTCGCATGAGATGAACAATCGTGCTGTTGCGATTTACGTCGTATACGACGAGTTCGCTGCTTTGTGGAGAAAGCTTGTCGAACAATCGGGTAACAACTGCTTCCGAACTGACGGTGTTATCAACCAGTGACTGAAATGCGAGTACCGGTGGCAAATTGTTCGTTCGGTTTGGGTCGTCAAGCAGAATGTTCGTTCGTTTGGCGAATTCGTAAATCTCCCATGCGGCACGTTTCGGAAACGATGTAAATTTGAACGGATCAATTTCCGGTAACACCGACAACCACTGGAATTTTTCGAAGTAAGGAATCCAGGAGATGAGCGAGTGCAGATTGGTGATTATGGCAGCAGGTGAAACCGAGATAGCGGGCGACAGCAAGATGATGCGGTCCGGACAGGGGAGTGCATCGTCGTCATGGCAGCGAAGAGCGTAATCAATGGCCAATAAGCCGCCGTTTGAATAACCAACGATCAACAGCGGCTGACCAGGTTGACGGATTTCCAGCGCGCGCCGAATCGCGATTCGCGTCGTTGCAGTCCAGTCTTCCCACCGCGCCTGCAGCATGCCACCGACCGCGAAACCGTGTCCGGGCATACGCGGCACGATCACGTTAAAGCCCGCACCCACAGCAGACTGCGCCATCGGTAACATGGAATACGGCGAGTCGCTCAGGCCGTGCAGCATGACTGCAACACCGCTGGCGTTTGCCGCGCTAAGTTCGAACGATCGGTTCCAGTCACTGTCGAACTTATTCGGATTGGTCAGGCTGGATTCCGAATAACGATCCAGCAAACTGTCCGGTCGAAGATCCGGGTCGATTTTCTGGTCCAGCTCTGCCGCCAGCTTGCCTTCGATTTCAAGGAGCGTATTCCAGTCTGTATCTGCCTCGTCCGACGCTTCAAATTCGCTGTCAAAGTGAATGCGATACTCGATACCGAGATCGGGGAAGCGTCTTGCATCGAATGCCCTTACGACATAGATGACAAGTGCGATGGCGACGAAGATCGCCGCCAGCCTGCTCGAAATTCTGGACAATCGCTGCATGCCAAAAATACTATCAGGCATACGTCACAAATGCTCTGACAGAATGGCAGTAGCCCCAATAGCATCCAAACTTAAGGCTTGCCAGAGTCCTGCTCGAATGATTGGCCGCCACAGCGTAGGTAGTAATCAAGCGCGAGGCAGGCTTATGCAATAACGAGCGACGCCAACTAAAAATCTGACATACCGTATTCATGCTGGCCCGGGCGGCGCATTTGGTAGTAGTATGGCCGCCTGTCTGGAGGGTCAGGCACGTTAAAGACAAAACAACTGGAGCCAGAATGAATATCACAAAACCGAGAGCGGCCATTAGTTCGCTTTTAATTTTATCTTTCGCACTGATAGTAAGTGGCTGCTCGTCAACGCCACAAGTCGATTCGGCTTACGATAATGGTGTTGATTTCAGCCAATACCGGACCTATAACTTTTTCGCGGATGCCGGTCCGGACAGCACCAATTACAAAAGCCTGTTCACGCAGTACATGACCACAGCGATCGAACGGGAAATGGAAAAACGCGGATACCAGAAATCCGAGAACCCGGACCTGCTGGTTAACTTCAATGCGAATTTCCAGGACAAGACCAAAGTAACGACGTCGCCGTCGATGGGCGGGTACTATGGTTATCGCGGGGGTTACTACGGTGGCTGGGGTGGCTACGGAATGGCAACCGAGACTCGTGTGAGTCAATATACGGAAGGCACCTTCAATATAGACCTTGTTGATGCTCGCAAAAAACAACTGGTTTGGGAGGCGGTTCTCGTCGGCAAGATCAAAGATGACTCATTCGAGAATTTGGAGCAGAAAATCGATAATGGCGTGCCCAGATTTTTCGCTAAGTATCCGTTTATTGCCGGGCAGGCGGCTCCGGTCGCGCCCGCCGAATAATATAAAAGCGATATGAAAAAAGGCGCCGTTGGCGCCTTTTTTTGCTCAAAGTATTTTCTTATAATTGACTGTCAATAGGCATGATTCTATAAAAACCGGCAACAAATCGGTTCCACCAACTGGTGCTGGGTTCTTTGTCGTGGATAGTCACCTCTTCACCATTAAATTCGCGCCAACGCAGCTTGCCTTTTTCGTTCAGGAAAACCTCGTAGGCGTTGTCTCTTATTTTTTGATCCATTCCACTCAACATGCTCTCGGCGATTGCGCTTGAGTGGATAATTACGCCCAGCTCCGTATTAATATTCGCCGATCGCGGATCGAAATTGAATGACCCTATAAATACGTCATGCCGGTCAACTATAAACGCCTTGGTATGCAGCGTCGCGCGCGCCGCTTTTCCGGCCACATATTCGGATCCGCTGACACCGGCGTCTGGCCGGACTTCGTAGATTTTTACGCCGGCCTCCAGCAGCGGTTTACGTGATGGCGCGTATCCACCATGTACTGTTTTCTGGTTATTGGCTGCGAGCGAGTTCGTGACTATAGTTATGTCGACGCCGCTTTTTTGCAGTGTTTTGAATACTTCGACACCCGTTTTTCTCGGGACAAAATACGGCGAAATGATCAGGACTTCCTTCTGGGCAGTCAATATTGACTGCTTTAGTGCCGTTGTTATTGATGTAGCGTCCTTCGCAAGCTTTTTGTTCGACTTGTCCGGCGAATCGACTGTCAGCGTGTACGGTGCCCACACAAGGACTTCGTTTGTGGGCTCCAGGTAGTGGCCCACCTGACGCCTTACCGCTTCCGCGTAAGGTGTGTCCTTGATCGCTTCACGTGACTCAGTGAGCCTCTTGCGCAACTCGACCAGATCGGCTTCCGGGTCGTCGGGCATTTTTGCAAACGAAGGAATCGGTACCGCAGCCCGATAGTTCCAATAGTCGTCAAACATGTTGGACACGTCCTGCACGACCGGACCGACACCGATCACATCCAGATCGCCAAACTTCGCGTCTTCACGAGCGCCGAAGTATTCTGCGGCTATATTGCGACCACCGATGATGGTAATTCTGTTGTCCACAGTGAATGACTTGTTATGCATACGCCGATTGACACGTGAAAAATCTGTAACAAAACCCAATCCACGCGCAGATCGATATGCGAACGGATTAAAGATCCTGATCTCGAAATTAGGGTGGGAATCGAGTGCTGCCATGCCGGCGTCATAACCCTTGGTCAGAATGTCGTCGAGCAAGAGCCGAACCCGAACACCACGGTCGGCGGCTCGTAGCAAGACTTCGATAAAGACGTTGCCGACAACGTCCGGCTTTATCAGGTAGTACTGCGCATCGATCGATCGCTCTGCCTGCTCCGCCATCAACAATCGCGTTGCAAGTGCGTCAATCGCGTCGCTCATCGGGTAAAAGCCGGACTCACCTGATGAGTGGGCAGCAACCAGGACGGCAGACAGCTTGCCAAAATGAGTATCGTCGGTGTCCGTAAACGCACGACTGTCTTCTTTCGGGTAATCGAAGTCGACGCTGGCGCACGCTGCCAGCGCGCCGTAGATAGCGATGAACCCGATCAGGCGCAGTTTTTTCATCATAATTTTGATCCCAATACCCGTGCGCGATTGCGTCTCCTGATTGCCGCATAACATGGCAGATTCGAGTCTTCAAGTCGAGCAGTGGCG
>SMVB01349113.1_pt1 | contig 16230 bp, 10 predicted proteins | sample 2456461 | NCBI WGS metagenome assembly SMVB01 (sample SAMN11095934, study PRJNA526329) | marine sediment metagenome | biome: Marine sediment; feature: Surficial sediment; material: Deep marine sediment; isolation source: Hadal surficial sediment | place: Pacific Ocean | collected 2014-05 | depth...
GGCGGCGCGGGCGACGCGGCGACCCGCGCGGCGGCCGCCGTACCGACGTGGTGCGCGGCAAGCTCGAGTTCAAGGGACTCGAAGAGATCGAGATCGGCGGGAGGACCTACGAGGCCATCAAGATCGATTCCCTCGACAACTACGAGGACGTCTACATCGACAACAGCGGCAAGTTGCTCCTGCTCGAGCAGGACTTTCGCAACTGGAGCAACGCCTATGTCCGCCTGCTCCACCCTTCGGAGTACTAGCCTGGATGTCTCGACGCCCTTCGTCGCGAGGGCACGGCGCTCGCCGGCCCCGAAGCGGGGTCAGGCGACAGAGGCGTGGATGATCCAAGCGACGAGCGCGCCGCTGGCGGCGGCCACGGGAAGGGTCGTCACCCAGGCCAAGAGAATGGTTCCGATCGTGCGCCAGTGGGCCTTGCCGTTGACCGCACCGATCCCGAACAGGGCGCCGATCGACACGTGGGTCGTCGATACCGGTACGCCGTACCACGAGGCGCCCGAAACCAGCACCGCGGTCACCAGGTTACCGACGAACCCCTGGCCGGCGTTCATGTCGGTGATCTGGTAGCTGATCGTCGCCGCGACCCGCCGGGATGCCAGCCAACCACCGGCCGCCATCGCAATCGCGACCGCCATGACACCTCCCCACGCCGAGATGCCGCGCGCCACCAGCAGGATCGCGGCGATCTTGGGGGCATCATTGAGACCGCGTGCAAAACCGACCGCTCCAGCGGTGACGAAGTGGGCGCGATCGAGAAGCCATTGGGCATCGAAGCCCAACACGGTGCCCCGATAAACGGTCATGCAATCGTCAACGACTCCGGTACGGACGGTCCAGACGGGCTCGACGGCAACGGCCGCAACGCTTCGACGACTGATGATGCCGCCCGTCGCCGGACGCAACTCCGGGCCCACACATATGCACGTCTCGGCAGTGACGCCGAGGCGGAGGCGTGTCGATCGCGCCGCCCGATACAAGGGAATGGTGATCGCCAGGGCAAGCAAGGGCGATGTCACCAGCGGCAGAACGAAGACCTTGCCGAGGTGCGCTACTTGCAGATCAGAGCCAACCCACACCCAGCCGGCACCGACCAGTGCGCCGATGAGAGAGTGCGTCGTCGAGATCGGCATGCCGATACGGGTCGCCAGGGCAACCGTGATCGCCGCACCGAGACCCACCGAAGCCAAAAATCCCGGATCCGTCGTCGTCGCCTCGGGTACGAGTCCCTTGCCGCTGAAGGTGCCGATGAGCGCCTTGCCGACGAAGATCGCACCCAGGCTGCCGGCGAATGTTGTGGCCGTCGCCCAGGCCAGCGCCTCGCCGACGCCGGTCGTGCGGCTGCCGATCAGCGTGGCAACGCCTTTGGGGTTGTCGTTGGCGCCGTTGACGTAGGCGAGAAAGAGCGCGGCAACGAGGAGCGTGATTGCCATGCCCCTCAGTGTGGCAGTCTCAGCGATCGCTGGTCACGTGCACAACCGAGCCATGTGTGCCCTGGGTCACGCGCTGGGACGAAGCTCCTCGACCACCGCGCGGATGTCCTCGAGCGCGAGCTCCATGGCCGGCATGTGGGTGCGAAACGACAGCACGCAGAGGCGCAGGACGTACTCCCCGCCCACGACCGCATGGCTGATGAAGATCCGTCGACGATCGTTAACCGCGTCCAGGAACCGCCGGTTGAGCTCGTTGAGGTCGTCGCCGCTGAGATCGGGGCGCCGCAACCGGAAGGCCACCAGCGATAGCTGCGGGGCGGCGACGATCTCGATGCCGTCGATCTCACGCAACCGTTCGGTGATCCAGCGGGCCAGATCGAGCTTCTCGTCGAGCTGGCGGCGGAACGCTCCGGCGCCGTGCATCTTGAGGGGCAGCCAGATGCGCAACCCGCGGTGGCCGCGCGATAGCTCCGGCGAGATCTCGCTGAAGTCGACGAAGTCGGAATGCTCCCTCATGTTCGGCAGGTAGCCGGCCTCAGCCTCAATGGCGTGGGCCCGCGACAGCGTCTCCCGTTCGCGCACGAGCAACGAGCCGGTGCCGTAGGGAATGAACAGCGACTTGTGGGGATCGAGCGACATCGAGTCGGAGAGCTCGATCCCGGCGAGCACCTCGCGGCCACGATCGGTGAGCGCGAAGAACCCGCCGTACGCCGCGTCGACGTGGAACCACAGGTCGTGAGCAGCGGCAATCGCGGCGATCCCCGCCAGGTCGTCGACCGCCCCCGTATTCACCGTGCCGGCGCTGCCGACGACGAAGAACGGTCGGCCGCCGGCGGCGCGATCGGCGGCGATCATGTCCTGCAGCTCGCCCAGATCCATGCGGTAGTCGCCGTCGCTGCCGACGACCCGTACGCTCGAAGCTGGGAACCCGGCGAGCATCGCCGCCTTCTGGATGGAATGGTGTACCTGATCGGAAACGTAGATCGTGCCGCCGAGGAAATTCTCTTCGAGTCGCTCGCGGCGCGCCGTGAAGATCGCCGTGAAGTTGGCCATCGAGCCACCGGTGGTCAACAGGCCGAGCGCCTCGTCCGGATAGCCGACGATCTCGCAGAACCAGCGCACGACGACCGCTTCGATCTGCGCCAAGCCGGGCGCCGGGAGCCAGATGCTCGTGTAGCGATTCACCGACTCGGCGATGAAGTCGCCCACCGCCGACTGGAAAAGGCCGCCGGCGGGAATGTAGGCGAGATAGCCGGGCCCAGCGGTGTTGAACCCGACAGGGATGACGTCGTCGAAAAGGCGCTCGAGAAGGCCCTCATAGGGCTCACCGTCTTCGGGCAAAGGCTCCATCAGCGAGCGCGCCAGCTCCTCGGCGCCGTCGAGCCGGACCGACGGCTGCGCCGGAAGCGTACCGATGAACTCGACGATGCGGTCCATCGCCGCGTCGACGATGGCCCGCATAGCTTCTTCTGAAAGCTCGAACTCGGACAACTCAGCGCTCCTTTCCGAGCCATTCTTCCAGCTCCACCAGCGCCCGGCGAACCGCGTCGGCGATCGCTTGCTCGCTGGCCAGATCGTCGATGTCCATGTCCCGGCGCCACAGACGTCGATCGGCATAGTTGTAGAGCTCGAGTCGCGACTCCAGCGCCCCCGGACGCCGCCGGTCGGGATCCTTGGCGTCGATGTAGAGGAAGTAGTCGGCGCCGAGCGGATAGCGCACCAGGCCGAGCAGCGGCGAATCGGAGACGGAGCGCGACAGGGCGCGCACCACGGCCGCGAGACGCGCGTAGCGTTCCGGGTCGTCGCTGCGCGGACCCTCGACAAACACGCGCGGGACGTTGAGCCTGGCCTCCACGTCTGCCGGCGGCACCGAGCGCGCCGCCAGCAGCTCCATTTCTGCTTTCATGTCGGCGCCGGCGAGCTGGGCACGGATGGCATGATCCCACGCCGTCTCGAGGTCGCCGAGCTCGACGCTCAGCTGCCAGCCGAGGTGTTGCGTCGCCGCCACTCCCGGCTCGAGCCATAGCGCCTGGCGCAACGGCGCGAGGGCGGCGCCCGGATCGTCTTGCATCCACAGCACCGCGGCCTGCAGAAAGCTCCCGTCCCAGAGGGCCGGATCGCTGCTGACCGCCTGGTGCGCCGCCTCGAGCGCGCCGTCGAGATCGTCGTCGAAAACGAGCTCAGCGCCGCGCCGCAGCGCCGAGCGGGCGGCGTGGGTATCACTGCCGGAGCGGTAGTACTCGGAGCGCGCAAACACGCGCAACCCGGAGCGACGCAACTTCACCTCCACCCGGTGTTCGTGGATCTGAGCCGGCGTCGATTCGTCGCGGTTTTGCGGGTAGTAGCCGAGCAGGTACGAGCCGCGCAGAATGCTGACGATCTCGGCGTAGGCTTCCCGCAGCCGGGTCTCGGATCCCGACCCGACGACATACTTGCCCCCGGTCGACTCGGCAAGTGTCTTGAGCCTCGACTCGGCCTTGCGCCCGACGCGTTCCGCCTCCCGGCCGAGCGCCGCGGCGCTACCGCCGGGCAGACCGATACCGACGGGAAAGATCGGCACATCGGTTTGACGGGCGAATCCGAGTAGCTCACCGAAGGTGTGGGTGCTGGTCGTGTCGACGCCGTCAGACAGAACCACCAGCGCCGTGCGCCGGTCCGGCGACGCCCCGCCGCCTGCTCCACGACGCCCGCCGCACCCGGAGTTGGCGGCGAAAACCCGGAACGGCAGGTCGGCTCGGCGGAACCCTGGTCCGGCCGGCACGGTCTCGCGGATCTGTTCTTCAGATCGCTCGAAATCGATGCCGCCGCCGCCGGCGATCACCGGTTGCTGGTACTCGGTCACCACCTGGGCGGCGAGCACGTCGGGCACGTTCCATTGCTGCATCACGGCAAGGCCGACCATCAGCGCATCGTTGAACGAGGTGCCGCCTTCGAGCCGGCTCAGATCGATGATCTGCAGCAACGAAGGATCGGCCGGAGGGCCCCAGATTCCCGGGCCGATGCGGTGCTGAAACGGCAGCACGAAGGCGCAATCATCGGGGCCGAGGGCGTCCAGAAAGGCGCGCGCATCACGCTTCATCGTTGGCGCGCTCCGTCGGATGCTGTCGCTCCGGTCGAACACCAGCGCCACGTCGAGGGGTGTGTCACCGGGGCTCAGAGCCAGGGCGACCTCGTGTTCAACACCGTTGTCGACAACAACGAAGTCGCGCGCCGTCAGGCCGGTCACCGGGTTGCCGTCACCATCGAGCACTGCGGCGTGCAGGCGCACGATTTCGACGCTGGCGCGATACGCCGGGCGCTTCTCCTGCGGACGTACGCCGGGGGTAGCGGCCGCGGAGGCGAGCACCGTGCCGGCGGCCGAGACCACGGCCACCAGGGTGGCCGGCAGGCCGGGGTGGAAGCGTGCCGGCGAGCTCACCCGCCGATCAGTTCCTTCAGCGCCGCGATGAACTCCTTGATCTGCGGAACATCCTCGGCGTCGGGAGCCTGTTCGACGTACCTGTCGAACGCCTCCACCGCTTTTGCGTACGCCTCGACGCGAGCGTACGCATAGCCGATGTTCTGCAGGGCGAGCGGATATTCCGGCTGCAGCTCGAGCGCCCGCTCGATGTGGGCGATCCCACCCTCGACGTCGCCGGCGCCCACCATCGTCACGCCGATGTTGTACTGCGTCGCCGCGTCGTCGCGGTCGAGAGCGACGGCGGCCTCGGCCTGGACGAACTCCTCGGGAGCGACGACAGGCTGCATCGTGACGTTGAGACGGACCGGACCGGCGCGCAGCCGGCGGGTCTCTTCGTGGACCTCGTATCCTTCGTACTTGAAGATCACGATCGTCGCGCCGATCGGTACGTTGCGGGCGTTGAAATTGCCGTCTTCATCGGTGGTCAGCTCGATGGGATCGAACAGGCGAGTCGGATCCTGCACCTGCTTGCGGATCGTGACCGTGACCCCCTCCAGCGGGTTGCCATCACTATCGACGACCGTACCGCGCACCGTGGCGTTGAACTGGAACGGATCGCCTTCGGCGGCGCGTGCCGCCGCCAACCCGAAAACCAAGAGAGCAGCCAGACCTAGCCGCACTCCTACTCTCACGTGGCGAACGGCGTCGCCGAATCGCCGGCTGGTTGTCGTCATGTCGCGTCCTCCGGGGATTGGAATGCTGTCCCAACCATAACGGGGTCCGGGATCCATCGGTAGCTTGCGACGCTGCACACCGATACCATTGTTACGGTCCCCTCCGACATGTGAATCTCGTCTCTCGAAAACTTCATGCGACGCACCAGGAGTGCATCCATCCGACTGCGGACCGCCGGCGGGATCATGCTGATCTGCGGCCTGCTCGCCGCACCCGCGGCTGCCCCCCCGACGACGGGCCAGGGTCCGGAGGTGAAGCTCGTGACGCCGCGCATCGACCTGCCGCTCGATGACCCGATCGTGATCCAGGCGCTGGTCCGCTCGATCCCGGGACGTTCGATCACCAGCGTGTACGCCTTTGTCGACGACGTGGAGCTCGGTGTACGCACCCGCGCGCCCTACCGCTGGGTGATTCCGTTGGATGACGACGCCGCCGTGATTCACATCCGCATCGTCGCCAAGGACAACACCGGCGCCGAGACCCATATCGACGAGATGGTCACCCGAATACCTGGAATGCGCTTCACCGCCGAGGTCCCGGTGGTGACCCTCAACCTGGCGGCGATCGATGAGAACGAGCGCTTCATCTCCGACCTCGAGGCCGGCGAGCTGACGATCACCGACAACGGTGAGCCACAAGAGATCCTCGACTTCGCCCGTGGCGACGCGCCGCTGCGGATCTCTATCCTTGTCGATCAAAGCAACAGCATGGCGGACAAGATGGAGGAGACGATCGCGGCTTTGGGCCGGTTCCTCGACCAACTCGGACCCGACGATCAGGTCAAGCTCATGGCGTTCAACGAGCGGGTGACCTCATACACGCCGTTCACCAACGTCCACGAGCTCGTCGCCTCGTTCGCCCAAGTCATCCGGGCACAGGGCAGCACGGCGCTGTACGACGCCGTGCTCTACGGATACCGCCAAGTCGCCAGCCAGGGAGACGTTCGCGAGCGCCGCGTCATCTTCCTGCTCACCGACGGCGATGACCGGGAGTCGCGCAACGACCTGGCCCAGGTTCTGAATCAGGTTCGCAACGGTGGCGTCACCATCTTCGCACTCGGCCAAGGCGACGCGCTCGGCGACGGCGACCTGCGCGACGTCCTGCGGGAGATGGCCGACCAAACCGGCGGCGAGGCGTTCTTCGAACGAGACAAGAACAAGCTGGCCGGCGTGTTCGAAGAGATTTCCGCCGCCATGCGGGCGCTCTATCTTGTTTCCTATCGACCCACGAATCTGACCCGCGGTTGGCACGAGATCGACGTCAAAGTCTCTCGGCCGGGCGTACGACTCCGCCACAAGCCCGGCTACGATCGCACCTCGACCCAGTGAGCACGATGACCGCAAGGATCTTCTGCACCGTAGCCCTCGCCATCGCCCTGGTGGCGTCCTCCACCGCCGGCGGCGTGCCGCGGGCGACCGCCGCCGCCGTCGAGGCACCGCGCTCGCTCGCCCGGCAGCAGGGCGACATCGTGATTCCCGGCGGCGTGCGGTTCATCAGCTCGGCCGCCCGCTTCCGCCTGGCGCAGGCAGGCAGCGACACCGGCAACCAGGATTTCGTCGCTGAGCTCGCCCGCTTTCTGTCGGCGCCCATGGTTCTCGACTACGCGGAGAAGGTCCGCGACATGGTCAAGGAGCTGCGCTCGCTGCAGGAGTTCATGGCTCGGCTCGATGAGCGCTATCCCGCGGTCGCACCGAGCCTCGCCGAGCGCGACGTGGTCGCCTACACCAAGGCCACGGAGCTGCTCGAATTCCTCGGTTTCCGGGTCCGGGACGATACCGAGCGCATCCAGCTACAGCGGCGAGTCGGCGACCGGCCGGCGCGCCAGCGCCAGATGCTCGGTTACCTGGGAATCTCGGTGCCGTTGTACTCGCGCCTGTGGGCGGCGGGCGACCCGATCGTGCTGAACATCAAGGACGAGCGCGCGCCGCTGCTGTTCGGCGCCGCGGCGTGGAACACGGAGGTGTTTGAAAAGAACCTCAGCGGTGACGCGCTGTTCGACGCTCTCGTCAGCGACGCCTCGGCTCTCAGGGTCCTGGCAGGCTACGCGGCGCTCGATCGCGCCACCCGTGATTGGTTGTTCGACGAAGTCGGCTTGGATGCGCTGCACCGCAATGCGGAGATCGCCCGTGGTTTCCTCGAGCTGGCACCGTATCTGCGCGTTGAAAACGGCCGGTTGCAGCTACCGGGCGGCGATCGCGACGCCTGGGAGGCGATCGTCGGCGCATGGACGGATACCGCCGACCTCATCACCACGCTGGTGACCAAAGACGACGGCCGTCCGGCCCACCTGTGGAGATCGCTGGCGCTCGTGCCCGAGGACAGGGCCTCATACCTGTTGACTCTCAACCGCGCCACCGCGGCGCAGAGGGGAGCGTGGGCGAACGAGTTGTATCGCGCCATTCACGCCCCCGACTTCGGCAATCCCATACGGTGGCCCGAAGATACCGCCGAGCTGTTCGTCAGCCTGCGGATGCTGCCGGACAACGCCGGCATCGACTGGCCGGGCGGCGCCAACGTCTGGCTGGCGGCCTTCGACGGCAACGACCGTCTCGAAGGAGACAGCGAGCTCGACACCCTGCTCGAGCGTTTCACGATCGGCGCCGAGCACGGCCCCGATGTCGACGCGCGCTTGCTCCGCGACATTCTGGAGAAGTCGAACCCCAACCGTAACGAGCCCACCGCGATCCGCAAATACATGGCGATCGCGGCGGCGATCCGGTACCAGCCGATCACATCGATGCGGCGCGCCATCCCGTTGATGTACCGCAACTACCGCCGGTTCGGCCGCGCCTACGGCTTCTTCGTCCTGCCCACGCCGCTGCCCGAAGGCACGGCTGAGCGGCTCATCCACCACCTCCAACAGGTCGATGAGATCGACCGCGACGAGGCCCGCATCGACGCCATCCGGCAGCTGCAGGCGACGATGTTGCTGCTGCACGAGGTCCTGCTGAACGATCTGCTGACCAATGAGGATCGCGATGCGGTGCTGTCGAGCTTCTTGAGCCTACCGATCAGCGGCGCCGCGGCGAACGGCGGCTACGGGCCGGCGATGACCGAGTTCTGGCGCCGGGAGCTGGTTCCGGCGATGGCGCGCGGCCTGCAGGCAAGCGGCTGGCCCGGTAACCCCCAGGATCTGCGCAGCGTCGTCGTGGCAGCGCTCATCGGTCGCGTCGGCGGCGGCGAGCTCGAGGTCGACGGGATCGACTACAACTTTCTGCCGGCGGCGCTGCACGGCCGGCGCATGCACACCCACCTCCTCGTGCAACAGCAGCCGTCGTTCGAGAGCCTCTTCCGGCTCGACGAAATTGCCGCCGATCTCGAAGGCGGGGCGACGGAGCTCGGATACGCCGACGAGATCGAAACGATCGTCGCCGAGCTCGAGGCCCAGATGCCGCCGAACATCGGCGACCAGGAGGTCAGCGAGGCGCTCCCCGTCACCGTGGCACGCGACCAGTTGTTCGAGCGTTCCGCGATTCTCGTCGACCAGTTGCGCGCCGGCTCGGCCACTCAGGCCGCGGTCGGCGGCTTCCGCGCCGCGCTCAACGTCTACCTGGGGGACGCGCTCGTCGGCATTACGTACGCCTTGCACATGGGAGACCCGAGCTCGTTCACCTATCAACAGGGACACATCGCCTGGTTGCACCGGCTGATCATCACCGAGTTCCGCGGCGACGGACCCGAAGATCTGTTCGGCCCCTGGGCCGCGACGTCGGAGAGCTGGATCCTCGACGAAGGCTCGCGACTCCACAACAGCCTGTTCGGCGCCGCCGAGACGCTGAGCCGCTGGAATCTGGAAGACCTGATCGTTTCAGGCGCGCCGCGTGACCCGGTCGCCGCCGAGACCTGGGCGTCCACCTTCGCCCACATCCACAAGCCCTCGCTAACGCCGGCGGCCCAAAGCGTGATCGCCCGGCGCCACGCCCTGGCGCTCGCCTGGATCGGTGAAGCCGTCGCGGCGCGCGACCCGAACACGACGCCGTCGTTCTGGGTCACCGCCGATCGCACCAGCACGCCGCCGGAGCTCGCTGTTTCGTTGCGCCGGCTGATGCGCCCCGACGAGCTACAACGCTTCGCTGACGCCGTGACCGCCGGCCGTGAAGACGACGCCCTGCGCCTGGTCAGCGCCGGCAACCGCTACCTGCTGACGCTGGGGCTCGATAACTACGACGCCGATGCACCGGCGGCGGCGCGCTGGCTCATCGACCAGATGGTCGGTATGCCGCAGTCGCGACGCGGCGACTACCTCGGCCTCATGACGCCGCCCGCCGTGCCCTACGGCGAGGGCGGTGACGAGGTCGCTGACCCGCTGCTGTACAGCCGTATCTTCGACTTGCGCGTGCGGCTGGCGGTGCTCATGGAGGAGCAAGGACTGCCGGCGACCCTGCACCCACGGCTGCTGATGGGCGCTATGGCCCACATCCTCTCGAACATGGTACCGACTAACTGGCAACCATGGCGCAACATCCTCGCCGCCATCGACGCCGAGGTCACCGACGCGGCGTTGAGCCAGTGGGTTGTCGACCTGGCGTTCGCCGACGAGCTGACGCCCACGGATCCAAACCTGGCGCTCAGCGAGCTCGCCGGTAGCGGCGCGGGTGCCGGTGGCCCGGCCGGGCGTACCGGGACGCTCGGCGTGCCGATCGACCCCTCCCAGTTCGAGGCCGCTTTCGGCGCTGAGGTCAACATGGTGACCGTCGACATCAGCGCCTGGGACGACGACGACAACTTCGTCACCGACCTGACGCTCGACGACATCGTCATCACGCGCAACGGTGAGCCCATAACGCCGAGCTTCCTGCGGCTCGAGGGGAGCGCTGAATCGTCGCTGTTTCTCGACGACCTGCCGGTGGGCGTTGCCGAGCGGGTAACCCCATCGTCGCGCAATTTCGTTCTCGTCGCCGACCTGCTCACCACCAGCCCGCAGGATTGGGAGCGGATATTGCTCGACGTCACCGAGTTCGTGCGCGCCGGCATCAACGTTGACGACCGCCTGGCTCTCGTCACCATCAGCACAAACGGTGCGACGCGGGTGACTCACGACTTCACGATCGATCACGAGCGCATCGCCGAAACCCTCGAGGCCCAGGTCGGCAACTCGTTCGCCACCTTCGATCGGGAGCAGTCGTTCCGTGATCTCGCCGTGATTCTGTGTGACAACGGCAGCTGCAACGTCCCCGACGGGGACGCCGATCCGGCCGGAGCGGCTGCCGGGGCAACCTGTGAGCCACTCATGACGCCCCGCTTTGCGCAGTGCATCACCGAGGCGCCCGATTGGGAGGACCTCAAGATGAGGCTCGCCCAGGCGCAGCTCGGCCGCTGGTCGATCGAGGCGAACATCAACGCCGCGCGCGTCATGTCGGCGCTCACCCAGATCGGCGACATGCTCAACCTCGGCGATCCCTACGACCGGCAAAAATACGTCGTGCTGTTGTCGTCGGGGTTCGAGCGCCAGCCCGGCAGCATCCACCATTCCACCCTCGTCGAGTACGCCAGTTTCTCTCCTTCGCTGAACCCGATGGAGATCCGCACGCTCCGAACCGACCTTGGTCAGGACCTCACCAGCCTGGTGGACGTCATGCAGAAGTGCCGTTGCACGATCTACTCGCTGGGCACGCTCGGGCAGGCGGCGTTCATGGAAACGTCGGGCGCCCGCATACCGCCGATCGTCACCCGCTTCACGGGAAGAACCACGTTGCAGGATCCGCTCAACGCGTTGTCGCGCGATACCGGCGGCATCCCGTTCTTCGGCAGCGACATGAGCCTCGGGTTTCGCGACGTGCTCGAAGATACCCGGCTGCGCTACGTGCTCGGCTTCACGATGAACCGAGCCGATACCGACCCCGACGCCGAACCCGAATGGTACAAGATCAAGGTCGAGATCAACCGCAACGATGTCGACAAGATCCGGGCCCGCGAAGGGTTTTTCTGGCCCCGCCGCTAGCGCGCACCGCGCAACGCTCGTCTCCGGGCCCGCCGCAAGAGGGCGTTGAGATATGCGGGCCGACCGGCAGCCCGACCCCTCACACCGCCACGAGCCCGAGGATCTCGTCGTCTCCCGCCCGTTTCGCCAGATCCAGCACCGACCGGCGCGCCGCGTTGCCGCGTTGCCGCAGTTGCGGGGCGGCATCCAACAGCATGCGCACGAGGCTCGCGTGGCCGTAGCCGATGGCGTAGTCGAGCGCCGTAAAGCCGAGGAACAGCTCCGCCTCGGGGTTGGCCCCACGCGCCAGTAGCTCCTCGCCCACCCACCGGTCGCCGCGGCTCGCCGCCATCATCAGGGCGTTGTAGCCCGATTCTTCGCTGGCGTCAGGATCGGCGCCCCAATCCAGCAGGGCCAGAACGGAGGCCGCCTTGTCGGCGTCGACCGCGTGCATCAACGCCGGCCAGCGGCGCCGGCCGGTGTCGCGGGCATCGAGCTGCGCACCGGCCTCGAAGAACACGCGCATCGTCCCGATGTGGCCGCTCAGGGCGGCGAGGATGAGTGCCGTCCGACCACGCTCGTCGCGCGCCTCGACGTTGCCACCGAGTTCCAGCAGACGGCGCGCCCGGCACCGATCTGCGGCGCCCGCCGCGTCGAGCAGCTCCAGCTCCGCAGCCGAGGGCCGGTTCTCGAGCATAGCCAGCGAGCCAACCGATACGCCTACCACCATTCCTGTGCTCCTACGTGTCTCGAGTTAGCGGGAGTCTCGTGGACTCCCGGAGGTTCTTCAGAAGTTCATTGCCCTCAACGTTCGCGAACCGCCCGGATCAGGCTCTCCATGTGATCGAGGTAGCGCTCGAGAGCCCGCTGGCCCTTGGCCGTGATGCGATATTGCGTTTTCGGCACTCGCCCGGCGAACGACTTCTTGCAATCGACATAGCCCGCCTCCTCGAGCTTGCGCGCGTGGACACTGAGGTTCCCGTCGGTGGCGTCGAGCATCTCCTTGAGCTCGTTGAACGTCAGCGACTTGTTGACCGCCAGCATGCTGACGATGGCCAGGCGCGTCCGCTGGTGGATGAGGCGCTCACCCGCCGCGGCCTCTGCCGACGGCTCGGCGCGAAACACCTCGTAGAGGTCGGTCGCCGGCCGCGCCGGCGGCTCAGAGGCGACGGTGCGTTTCTTCTTGGCGTGTTCTTTTTTCACCCAGGCCTCCTCGATCAACCACCGTGCCAGCGTCCGATGGCGAAACCGAACCCGAGTTGCAGGCCGCCGAAGCCGACGGCGAGCAACCAGTTCCCCAGCGCAAGCGGAAGAAACAACGCAACGATGCCGACGAGCATGAAGCAGATCCCCATCAGCGGAATCAGGCGAATGGAGAAGGCTCCACCGGTAACGCAGGCGGTCCCGTACATCAACAGCCAGAGGCCCGGGATCGGGTCGTAGTAGCCGGCCACGAACAACGCCGCCGTCAGCACCGCGCCGGCGAGCAGCGGCGGCAACAAGCCGAGCAGAAATCGTCGCCCCTTGTCGACGAACATCGTTGTGCCGGCGGCCCGCGCCTTGTGGTCCATCGTCCAGCCACCGAGCAAGCTGGCAACCACCGCCGCCACCAGCCAGACCACGATCCAACTCTGCGGATCGGGGCGAGAAGAGGCGACGATCGCCGCCACGGTCGCTACGCCGCCCATCAGCATGCCGCCCCACCCGGGCACTCCGGTGAATCGCGAGGCGTGCTCCATCTTCTCGCGGATGAAGCGCAGGTTGCTCTCGGCTTGGGCGTGTAACGGCTCGACCGCCATACGGTGTGACCTCGAGGGTCGGCAGGGTGCTGAGACGTTCAGGACCCTGTCAGTTTTTCGAGCGTAGGCCCCCGGTAATAATTCTGTCAAGTACTTTGTAGTGTAATGTGGACATAATACAGAAATGGAATACCAACTACACGGACGATTGCGGCTGGCGCTGGCCGGCGCCGGAGCCGCCGCCTTCATCGTCTTTCGGCTTCTGGTGATGGCCCCCGGTCTCACCGAGGCGATCTACGGCAGGGGCATCGGCCCGCTGTTCGCTTCGCTGCTGTCGAGCATCACCGGTATCGTGCCGTTCTCCCTGGCCGAGATCGTCATCGTCGTGTTCGTCGGCCGCCAGCTACTGGGCGCTGCCAAGGGGATCGATCAGGTTCGCAACGCCGACCGCCGCCTGGCCAACGCGCTCGCCGCCGGCGTCCTGAGAATCGGCGCCGACATCGGCGTCGTGGTCGCGACCTTCTACCTGGTGTGGGGCTTCAACTACGCCCGCCCTCCCCTCGAGAGCCGACAGCAGTGGAACGGCGCCGAGGCCGGCGTCGAAGAGCTGGCGCGCCTGGCGCAGGAAATGATCGAGGCGGCCAACTTCGAGTACGCCACCATCACCGGCGCCGACGATTCGGGACAACCTACCGTCGGCCCGCAGGACACCGAGCTCATCGCGCAACTGACCACCGGCTGGCAGGCCACCGAGGAGATCCTCGGCGCCCCGGCGTCGGCGTTGGTCGGGTTCGGCAATCCCAAGGGGCTGTGGGCGTCGAGGATGCTCGACTACGGGCAAACCTCGGGCTTCTACTTCCCCTGGACCGGTGAGGCGAACTACAACCTCGGCACGCCCGACGTCAACAAGCCACAGGTGATCGCCCACGAGATGTCGCACCAACGTGGTTTCGCGCCCGAAGACGAGGCGAATTTCACCGGCTACCTGGCGGCCTCGCTTGCCGACGAGCCCTACCCGCGCTACTCGGCGTACGTCTTCGCTCAACGCCAGCTACTGGCGGCGCTGTCGCGCTACGATCGCGACCGTGCCCGCAACCTCGCGGGCCTGCGGTTGCCCGGTGTCCAACGCGACATCCGCGCCGCCAGCGAGTACTGGCAACAGTTCGAGGGTCGCACGAGTCGCGCGACGCGCTCGATGAACAACGCCTATCTGCGCACCAATCGAGTACCGGGGGGCATCTTGAGCTACAACCGCAGCGTCGAGCTGTTGATCGCCTACGCGCGCAGCCGCGGTGGCTGGCTCGTGCGGCCATGAGGCGCACCGCGCCCGCACAGCGGCTCGCGCCTGGTCTGCTGGCGATCGCGCTGATCGTCCTGCCTGCCTGCGCGGCTGGGTTCGATCCGCCGCCGGCGGACCTGGTGCTGATCAACGGCCGCATCTACACGTTCGACTGGGGTGAGCCCGACCGCAACGGGACGCCGGCCGAAGACGCGCCGTACGGACCCGGCGGCTGGCATCCGGACGCCACCGCGATCGCGGTCGAGCACAACACGATTCTCTACGTTGGCGATGATGCCGGCACCGAGAGATTCATCGGCGAGTACACCCGCGTCGTCGATCTCGACGGCGCCACCGTGCTGCCCGGGCTGATCGACGCCCACACCCACGTATTCAACCTCGGGGCCACGCTCGAGCAGGTCGACCTGGTCGGTGTCGCCAGCGAAGAGGAAGCCGTAGCCCGCATGGTGGCGCGGGCCGGCGGCGTTCCGTTGGGAACCTGGTTGATCGGTTACGGCTGGGACGACGGCGCCTGGGCCGACGACTACCCCGACAAGGCGTTGCTCACCGCGCGCCTGCCGAACCACCCTGTGCTGATGCGCGGGCTGCACAGTTTCGCCGTCTGGGGGAACCAGGCCGCTCTCGACGCCGCCGGCATCACGGCGCTGACCACGGTCCCGGACGGCGGCCGCTTGGCCCTCGAGGACGGCGGCGAACCCACCGGACTGCTTCTCGATCGGGCGACAACCTTGTTGACCGAAGCCGTTCCCGAGGCCGGTGTCGAGCAGCTCGAGCAGCGGTTCCTGCTGGGGCTCGAAGAGATGGCGAAATCCGGCTACACGATGGTCCACGAGGCCGGCGTAGATAGCCGACAGATGCGGGCGCTCGAAAACCTCGCGGCGTCAGGGCGCCTGCCGGTGCGCGTCTACGCGATGCTCTCGGCCCGCGACGACGCCCTGTTGCGCCAATGGATGAAGTGGGGACCGGACGTCGACGGTAACGACAACCTGATGACGCGCTCGGTGAAGGCGTTCTACGACGGCGCTCTCGGCTCCCGGGGCGCCCGGTTGCTGGAGGACTACGCCGACTTGCCCGGCCATCGCGGATCGAGCGGTGACGAGTACGGCTTCGACGAGGAGCTGGTCGCCGCGATGATGGCGGCCGGCTTCCAGGCAAGCATCCACGCGATCGGCGACGCCGGCAACCGTGAAACACTCGACTTTTTCGATCGCACGCTGCGCCGCTACCCGGCGGCGCGCCAACTGCGCCACCGCATCGAGCACGCCCAGGTCGTGCAGCAGGGTGACTTCTGGCGCTTTCGCACGCTCGGCCTCATCGCCTCGATGCAACCGCCGCACGCCATGGAGGACCGGGCCTGGGTGATCGACCGGATCGGTGAACAGCGCCTCCAAGGGGCCTACGCGTGGCGCAATTTCCGTCAAATCCGCGTCCCCCTGGCTTTCAGCTCCGATCTGCCGGGCTCCGATCACGACATCTTCTACGGGCTGCAGGCGGCCATGACGCGCCGTGACAAGGCGCTGTTGCCCCCCGGCGGCTGGCGGCCCGAGCAGCGGATGACACCCGAAGAGGCGGTCCGCGGCTACACGACCTGGGCGGCGTTCGCGTCGTTCGTGGAGGACACTCGGGGCCACCTGGCACCCGGGCTTTGGGCCGACATGACGGTGATGAACATCGACCCGCTCGTTGCCGGTTCCACCGAC
>SMVB01207952.1_pt1 | contig 16226 bp, 13 predicted proteins | sample 2456461 | NCBI WGS metagenome assembly SMVB01 (sample SAMN11095934, study PRJNA526329) | marine sediment metagenome | biome: Marine sediment; feature: Surficial sediment; material: Deep marine sediment; isolation source: Hadal surficial sediment | place: Pacific Ocean | collected 2014-05 | depth...
GTCACTCGGCCGCACCAACCATAAGCGGCGATCTGGTGAATCGGCGGGTAACTGGCAATACGCTTTAATACAGAGTTTTTCTTGTCGTGTCGCCGATCTCGAGGGTAATCAATGGACGGCTGTGTGAGTACGTGAGATGAGCGAATTGTCCGGGAATTCTTAAATGCACGTAATCGTCATCGGCTGTGGGCTGGCAGGTGTTACGACGGCGTACTTCCTGGCTGAGTACGGAGCACAGGTAACTGTCCTCGATCGTGCACCGGGACCGGCCAGGGAGACGAGTTTTGCCAACGGTTCGTTGATTACTCCGAGTCTCGCCGATCCGTGGAATTCGCCTGGTGTGTTGGGCGTGTTGTTGAGATCGCTCGGTCGGGAGGATTCGCCGATGTTGTTGCGGTTGAAAGCGCTCCCGTCGCTTGGATTGTGGGGTCTGTCTTTCTTGCGTCACTCTTCCCAGGCACGCTTTGAGGCGAGTTTTCTGAAGAACGTGCGCATCAGCTCATACTCACAATCGGTCATGGCAGCTCTGCTTCGGCAACATCCCCTGCAATTCGAGCATGTCATGGACGGAACGTTGCAGATATTTCGTAAGCCCGAAGGTCTGCAGGACGCGTTGAAGGTCGCCCACTTTCTGAAACAGGTGCAGATCCGTCACCGAGCGCTGACACCAGACGAACTGATCGAGTTCGAGCCTGCACTGGCCCCGATCCGCAACGATCTCCAGGGTGGCATCTCCTACCCTGACGACGAAGTCGGTAACGCTCGTTTGTTTTGCGAAGAGTTATGTCGGGTAACTAAAAGTTCAGGGACAGAATTCCGCTTCGGTGAACAGGTGCTCAGGATCGAGCATCGGCGGAGATCGGTTACAGGTGTGGTAACTGCACGCGAACGTTTGCAAGCAGATGCGTATGTGTTGGCTGCCGGAAGCTATAGCACGGAGTTCACAAAACAGTTGGGATTCCGTCTGCCGGTGCGTCCAGCTAAGGGCTATTCCCTGACCTTGCCGATCGACAAAACCGGTCCGAGTCCGCGTCATGCGGTAATCGACGATGAACTTCATGCCGCCGTTGTGCCCCTTGGAGATAAATTGCGCATCGCAGGTACGGCGGAATTCGCCGGTTTTGATCGGAGTATCAACTCACGCCGGATTGCCAACCTGCAGACGTTGCTCAAACGAATCTATCCGGAGTTCCAGGCTTCCCAGGAGCCTCAAGAAGCCTGGACGGGATTACGGCCGATGACGCCGGACGGGATGCCGATTCTAGGTACGTCGCCACTGGACAATTTGTTCCTGAACACCGGGCATGGTCCGCTCGGTTGGACCATGGCGTGCGGCTCCGGAAAAATCGTCGCGGATCGAATAATGAACAAGCCTGCCGAATTCGACAGTAGCCCCTATGGGTATGATCGTTTCTGACCGTGACTAACCATTGGCTTGCTTATAAACATGATACGCCGCGGCAAGGTCTTGAGCTGTGTTGCCGAGATTTTTGTATGCCGTAATGTCGCAGGAATTCGTTCGACCGACTACCTTACCGTCGATAACCTCGCCGATTTCGCCGATGATATCTGCTTCTTCGATAGCGCCTTCTGCCAGCGCAAGCAGAATGTCACCGGCCTCGGCTCGGGCGAATTCGCTTACTTCGGTGAATATCCTTGTGCCGTGCAAGGTAAGTCCATCAACTTCTCTCGTCGTCGCACTGTGGGCTCCGACAAGATTGAGATGGACACCGGGCGCAAGCCAGCGACCTTCGAGAATTGGTTGCTGAGCGCCGGTCACCGTGCAGACGATGTCGGCGTCCGCCACCGCTTCTTCGACGGTGAGACAGGCGCGTAAGGTGGTTGGGCTGACGGATGATTGATTGGCAACAAAAACCTTTGCTTTCTCGAAGTCACGACCCCAGATTCGTACCTCATCCACGGAGCGTACGGCGAGCATCGCTTCCAGGTGAGATGCCGCTTGAACCCCACAACCCAGTATAGCCAGACGGTGTGAAGCGGGGTTGGCGAGAACCTTGGTGGCGGCTGCGCTTGCCGCGGCGGTACGTATGGCAGTTATTGAAGCCGCCTCCACCAGGGCAAGCGGCGAACCCTTGTGGCTGTCGAACAATAGAATCCCTCCTTGAATGACGGGGTGTCCCGCGGCGGGGTTGGCGGGAAATACGCTGATTAGCTTTACCCCGAAAATTTCCTTTTTTATCATCTCCCCGGACATGATGAGCAGAGAGCCTTTGTTCGCATTCAAACCTAGCGAATGGCGTAAAGGTAACAGGACCTCGCCGCGCGAGATCGCCACTTGAGTGTCGGCCATGAGTTCGATGCAGGCGGGCATGGTCAAATGGCGTTGAACGTCTTGTTCGTCGAGATAGTCGATGTTCATGAGACGTGGCCGCTGTTGAGTTGAAACGACATGAACTCGTTACCTCATGGCCTTGATGCTCGTCAGGAAATGCCAACTCCCCTCGTTCTAACCCACGGGTAGATACCAATTCCGAAGTCCGCACGTTCGCGTGAGACTCCAGCGATGTTCAGTAACAGCTCTGCCATGTTGCCACTGATCATCGTTTCGGAAACCGGGTACAGCACTCTACCGTCTTCGAGGTAATAACTGTTTTTCGCGACGCCTGAGAAGTCTCCTCGGTCGTTAGGCCGCCCGCCAGAGAAGCGGGTAATGAGAATGCCGCGTTTCACATCGCCGATCAGGGATTCGAGCGTTTGCTCCCCAGGGTCCACGACGTAACAACCGCCGCCTGTTCTGGCCCTGTCGAGGCCGGTTTTACGTGCACCGTAAAGATTCAGCAGGTAGGTGCGGAGCTTGCCATTTTCGATGATCGTGGAATTCTCCGTCGGGTAGCCATCGTCCGTGACGAAATAGCCACCCATCAGATCGAGCGGACGCGAGTGCATGGAAAACATTTCCGCGGCGACCTGCTCGCCAAGTTTGTTCTTGTAGAGCGAAGTGCCCGCGATCATCGGCATCGCAGCAATGCTGCCGGTCAGGAAAGAGAGAAACGATCCAAGGCAATCGGGGGTGATAATGAGATCGCCCACAAATTTAGCTGGTACTTTCTTCGTGATTGTCTGTTCGGTGATCTGTCGCAGCAAGGTATCGGTCGTTGCGATCTCCGCGATCGGGGTATTCATGTCGTTGAGCGCAACTCCGGTGGAGTTGAACGAAGAGACACCGCCCTCGTCCCGCGCTGTGAACATCAGTTGCGCGCCGTAGCGCCCGCGGGTTGTTGAAAAGTGCACGCCGTTGGAGTTCGCCAGAATGTCTTCGTACTTACCGTGATCCACAACTGCGGATCCAATGGTGATAGTCGGATAGGTGCTTGCAGTGTATTGCAGCAATTCATCCAGACGCGCGTACATCGCTTCATAGTCGGGAACTTCCGGACCTTCCTTGAACCGTTGTGGGGGCTGTGACTCCGATATGTCGTTTGCCTCATCGGCAATGGAACCCTGGGCAATACCCCAGAGCGTGTCGATCGCTTGTTCGACGGCGTCATCGTCCTGTTTGTTCAACGTAACGTTGCCACGTTTGCCGTCGACGATACCCGCGAGAGCCAACGAGTTGTTATGTACCGTGCGAAGTAGACTGGGCTTGTTGAATTCAGCTTGAAGTTCATGGCGTTCAGCGGTGATCAGGCGCACCTGGGCTTTGTCGAAACCCTTCACCTTGAGCGCTTCGAGACAGCGCTCGACCAAATCAACGGCGGCCATTACTTACCCCCGATGTGAATTTGGCACTTGATTGCCGGGCCGCCCATGCCGACCGGAATGATCTGTTTCTTACCGCACATGCCTGCGCAACCCCAGTTCATTTCGTCGCCAACCATCGTCACGCTTTTCAACATGTCGAACGCAACGCCGGAGATGGTGGTGTCGGTGATCGCCCTGCCGAGCGCACCGCCCTGAATTTCGTAACCGAGCGTGACCCCGAACATGAATTCGGAAGTTGAATCTGCCTGACCGTTCGATGGCCACATGAGGTAATAACCATCATCGATGCTTTTGATCATGTCTTCGAGCTTGTCGGTTCCAGGGAGAATCGCCGTGTTGCGCATTCGGATGAGCGGCTCGTCATAAAACTGATATGCGCGCGCGTTGCCGGTGGGTTCGGTTTGAAAATGCTGGGCAGATTCTTTGTTGTGCATGAATCCCTGCAGCACCCCTTCTTTGATGAGCCAGGTATCGCGGCTCTCGACCCCCTCGTCATCCACATAGACCGGAACGGGAAGCACTTCCCCATCATAGCTGTTCGCAAAATCCGCCATGGAGATCAGCGGGCTTGCGACAAGCTTGCCGACGTATTCTCCAGCAACTGAACCTTCTCGCACGATGTCCGCCTCGGTTGTATGGCCTATCGCTTCATGGGCGAGGATGCCGGCGAGTTCCGAGTCGAGAATAACGTCGTGGGTACCCGCATCGGGCACGACAGCCTCGCGTTTTTTCATCAGGTGTCGGTGCAGCCCGGCAATTTCTTCATGCAATATCTCTGGTGCATCGAACACGTCTTCGAATTGACCACGGCCGCCAAAGGATTTGGTCAGCTCCACCGGCTGATTGTTTGCATCGATTGTTATCAGTTTGATGTAGACCAGAGAGCGGGTGACGTTGGAATAACTACTGGATGCATTGGATGTGTAGAGCCTTTTCTCCATGTCCAGATTCCACAACTGAACCGCGCGGGTGTGCAGTTTGGGATAAGTGGACTGGATGTGATCGTCCAGAGACTTGAGAAACTCAATGATCTCTCGTTGTGATTTACGGGGTTTAGTGGTGGCAAAATCGCTCTCGTGGGAGGCGCGTTCGCCGGGTAGATCGACATCATCACGGGCCGCATGACGGGCCAGGAACTGGGCGTTCCTGGTTGCTTCTTCGATACAGCTGACAATTGATTGCTCATCCAGTTCAGCAAGGCTCGAGAAGCCCCAAACCCCTTCCTTGAAAACCCGGGTGGAGACCCCGCTGTTGACGCTCTTGGTATTGGTCGCGACATCGCCGTTCAACAGGGCGATGCGTACGTTGGTGTTCTGCTGCAGGCGCAGCTCGGTGTATTCATCGAAGCGGTTGGAGAAACCAGCAAGGTTGGTATCGCGAATGGTCATAACTGTGTCTGGGATGAGAGGAGCGCGATAGTTTACTCCACGAAAGCGTCGAGCAACGAGCATGTCGTCGAAGTTATCAAGCTGAACGAGCTTCAGTGCTGAAGGTGCGGGTGATGGACAGTATCCAGCGACCGTAGAAAAACAGGCCCACTGCGGAAATAATTGCAATTACCGCCATGATGTCCCAGACGATCCCAACGGTGTTGGCTTGGTAGAGCGCTTGGGTGAGGACTTCGGCGGGCTGTCCGGCAAACTCGACCATGTGTTGGAAGGCTTCCCCCTGAGGAATTGCCGCGATGACGTCACCTGGCATGCCGTTGGTTGTGAGCCACTCCCGGGCAAGCGTCTCCTTTGCGGCGAATTTTCCGTACAACAGGGGCCCGAAATAGCCCTCCAGTACCCAGCCGACGGCCAGCGGAAGGTTGGAGAATCCGAGGTACATTGCTTTCTTGTCAGCAGGCGCGATGTTGCCGATGTATTCCAGAAATTTCGGGCTGGAGAGCATCTCGCCCACGCTGAAAACGAGAATGCCGATGAGGCAGGCCCAGGCGGCACTGGTCCAACCGATGAGGATAAACGCAACCGCGGTCATGAGCGTGCCAACGATCATGCTGTTGATCGCTCGCAGCTTGCCGCTGAGCTGGGCGAACAGGAAGCAGGTGATCATGATCAGGGCCGCGTTCAGGTTGAGCAGACCTTCGGGCATGATCCGGGTGCCATCGTTGCTCATGCCGAGCAGAAAGATGACGGCCGAATTGGAGGCACCCCCGGGACCGAACAGGTCCTGTACGATCGTTTCGGTATTCACCCAGTCGCGAATGTACAGCGGCAGCACGTCGAACAGTGCATTAAACATGAACCAGAATCCCATCATGACGACGAGAAACACCCACAGAGTCGGCTGCATGAGTTCTTTGAGCGACTCCCAGACGAGGTTCTGCTGTTTCGTTTCGCCCGCTTCGATACTGCGTTTGCGCGCGAGCCGCTCTTCGATGTTGGGTTCCTTGTAGATGAGCAGCAGCAGGAAGTTGATGGAGATGATCGCGGCGCAGGCGAAAAACAGATTCGACCAGGCGAGCTGCCTGAGTTGCGCGGCAAGCAGCGGCCCCATCCAGCCGCCGATGTTGACGGTTTGATAGAAAATACCCCAGGCCATCGAGCTGTTCTCGCGGCTTGTGGTTTTGACCAGCGTGCCCTGTATGCCCGGTTTGAAAATTCCCGTGCCAGTGGCGAGTATGATTGCGCCGATCACGAAGCCTTCGTAGGACGGATAGATTGCCATGATCAGATAGGCCACGATTTTGACGACGGTAGAGATGAAGATCGTCAGCTTGTAGCCAAGGCGATCGGACAAACCGCCCACCAGTGCCGGTACGAGAGATTGAAACAGAGCCCAGATGAAAAATATGGAGCCAAGATCTACCGCGGATACCCCAAGACCTCCTTCGGATAGGGGTGCTGTCGCATAGAGACCGGAAACCGCCCGCACCCCGTAATAAGCGAGGCGTTCAACCATCTCCATTCCGCCGACAACCCAGAATACGTAACCGAGGCTTCCGATGGCGGCAAAGAGCCCCAGTTGTTGGACGTCTTCGAGGCCCTGTTCGTGATCGCGGTCGATATTGCTCATACTGAGGTGCTGTTCGCTCTTGTTATTTAAAGTGGAATGTGAACGAACACGAGCTACCGATCAATAGCGCATCTTGAAGGGGATTCTTTTGAACACATGCAAGTTGGGGCTGGTGATGGTTTGGCTGCTGGCGGGTGCCAACGTCAAGAGCCAGGAAATAAAGGTTCCGGAGGCGGAAGGATTCGATGCCGCGAGCGTTCCTGCATATCAAGGCGAGCACGTTTTAGTTTATGCCCACATCGATGAGAATCTGGAAGCTCATCTTTCCCACCTGGTGCGCTGGGTACGCCAGAAGTCCATCAGTGCCCAGAACGTTGGCGTGCAGGCCATGGCACGGCTGCTCGCCTCGGATCTGGAATCCCTCGGTTTCAGCGAGGTCGCCCTCGTTGCAAGTGCGGGACACCCGGGTGTCTGGGGTTATTACGACGCGCAAGCCGAGAAAACCCTCGTGATCTACATGATGTACGACGTCCAGCCGGTCAATCCAGAGGATTGGCGGGTCGAGCCTTTTGCCGGTGAAGTCGTCGATCATCCACTCGGAAAGGTGCTGATGGCGCGCGCCGCCACCAATCAGAAAGGTCCCGAACGCGCGTTCCTCAACGCGCTTGCCTCGATTATCGCCGTTGAGGGGACGCTTCCGGTCAACCTGATGGTGCTGGCCGAAGGCGAAGAGGAGCTCGGTTCCCCCAACTTTCCGGAGATTGTCGACGGTTACGCCGAGCGTCTCAGGACGGCCGACGGGGTGTTCTTCCCGTTCAGCAGTCAAACACCGAGTGGAGACGTCAGTTTATTTCTCGGCGTGAAGGGGATCGTGTACTTCGAACTCGAAGCAAACGGTGCCGCCTCAGGCGGACCGGCGAACGCCGAGATTCACGGCTCCTACAAGGCAATTGCCGATGCGCCCGCCTGGCGTCTGGTTCAGGCCCTCGCCTCGCTGACCACCGACGATGGCAATGTCATCGAAGTTCCGGGCTATTACGATGCCATCCGTCCCCCCTCGGAAGAGGAGGTGTGGATATTCAACGGGACAGTTGCCGGTTGGCAGCGGCGCAAAGCTGACGTTCGCGAAGGATTCGGCATCGCCGAGTGGATCGACGGAATTTCGGGGCGCAGGTCACTCGCGAGCCTGACCTTTGGCACCACATTGAACATCGACGGCATCTGGGGCGGTTACACCGGGGAGGGGGTCAAGACCATCCTTCCACACAAGGCGACCGCCAAGCTCGATTCACGCCTTGTCCCCAACCAGACACCGGACGAAGCGTTACGCCTGATTCGCGCCCATCTCGATGCCAATGGCTTCGATGACATCGTGCTGCGCAAAATCTCCGGGTATCCACCCGCACAGACGTCGGTTGACACCCCGTTGGTGCGTGCGGTTATCGGTGTTTTCAATAAACACGGCAGCATTCCCTCGGTTAGCGTTCCCATCGCTGGAAGTGCGCCGTATTATGTATTTACCGATCTCGGGTTGCCGCTCATTGCGGCTGGTATGGGCCTGGGTGCCGGTGCCCACGCGCCAAACGAATTCATGGTGATTGAACCGGTTGCCGGCAGTCGGGTTGCGGGCCTCGCCGAGGTAGAAAAATTCTACCTGGATTTACTTTACGCGTTAGCGGCAGCACGCTAACAGGAACAGGGGGGGAAATGTCGATTACTCAGGCACACGAGCAACAGATACTCCGCGTCGCCAATTGCAGCGGCTTTTATGGTGATCGGCTCTCTGCAGCAAGAGAGATGGTTGAAGGAGGCCCGATCGACGTCCTCACTGGCGATTACCTTGCCGAATTGACGATGGCAATTCTATATAACCAGAAGCAGCAGCGCGGTGAGAAGTCGGGTTACGTTGGCACCTTCCTGAAACAGCTTCGGGAAGTGATCAAACCGTGCCTGGAAAAAGGCATCAAGATCGTGAGCAATGCGGGTGGGCTCAATCCTGCAGGCATGGCGGATGAGATAGAAGCCATGCTCGCAGAGTTGGGGCTTACCGCGACGGTTGCCTATATCGACGGGGACGACCTGATACCGCGCCTTGGGGAGTTGCAGGCAGTCGGAGAAGCCTTCGTCAATATCGATCGCGGGGTGACGCTGGCCGATTCCGGCAATCGGCCGCTCACCGCCAACGCCTACCTGGGTGGCTGGGCGATCAAAGAAGCCCTGGATCAGGGTGCCGATGTGGTGATCTGTCCCAGGGTGACCGATGCCGCCGTGGTCATCGGCCCCGCTGCCTGGAAATTCGGTTGGGAACGACACAATTACGATGCCCTGGCCGGTGCTCTGGCGGCCGGTCACATCATCGAGTGTGGTGCACAGGCGACGGGCGGCAACTATTCGTTCTTTCAGGAGGTAGGAAGTTTTCGCGACGTCGGCTTTCCGATCGCGGAAATTTCCGCTGACGGCAGCTTTACCGTGACAAAACATCCGGGCACCGGCGGCCTGGTGTCCGTCGGCACCGTTACCGCTCAGCTTCTTTACGAAATCTCGACACCCGCGTACCTGAATCCGGATGTGATCGCGCACTTTGACACCCTCAAGATCGAGCAGGTGGGTGATGATCGAGTGCGGGTCAGCGGTTGCCGAGGTTCCAGCCCGCCACCGACACACAAAGTGTGCATCAATACCGCGGGCGGATTCAGCAACGGCACAGAGGTTTTTTTGACGGGTCTGGACATCGAAGCAAAGGCAGAGATTTTCACCGACGCGCTGTTCCACGGCCTCGGCGGTCGGGAACAGTTCGACGAGGTGGAAATTCAGCTCATCCGCAGCGACAAAATAGATCCCGACACCAATGAAGAGGCTTTTGCTTCGTTGAGAATCAACGTTCGTTCCCAAGATCCGAAGCTCGTAGGCCGGATGTTTTCGGCGAAGATGGTTGAGCTTGCGCTAGCCAATTACCCGGGTTTCACGGGTCGTTCCCTGGTCGGTGCGGGTGGTCCCGTTATCGTTTACTGGCCGGCGCTGGTGGACGGCAAACACATCATCGAACGGCTTCACTGTAAAGGTGAAGTGACGGAGGTGGTGCCAACGAGCCAGCTGGGCCTGGAGGAGATCTATTATCAGCAGACCCCCGTCGAAATCGCCCCGGCCCCTCGGGGTGAGACACATCGCATTCCGTTCGGTCGTCTGTTTGGAACCCGTTCTGGAGACAAAGGTGGATGTGCCAACCTTGGCGTCTGGGCGAAGACCGACGAAGCTTTTGCGTTTCTGCACGACTACCTCACGGTAGATGAACTCAAGCGTCTGTTACCCGATACCGCCGAATACGAGATCGACCGGTATGACCTGCCGAATCTGAAGGCGGTGAATTTCTACATCCATGGCATTCTCCGCGACGGTGTTTCGTCCAATAACCGCCTGGACGGGCAGGCGAAATCGTTGGGAGAGTATCTGCGGTCAAAATACATCGAAGCGCCGGTTGCACTTAACCAAGACGTGACGTGAGGAACCCTTTATGAATGAGCTGGATGAGTTTCGCGCCGAAGTTGTCGCCTGGCTGAGGGAGAATCGCCCCCCGGAACCGGACTTTCTATTACCCGAGTCTTTCATGGAAGTGGGTAGTGATTCTCAGTTTCACTATCTGCGCGATTGGCAACAGCAGGTATATGAAGCGGGTTATCTCGGCATGGCGTGGCCGAAAGAATATGGCGGCGGCGGTCGGGAGCAGGTGTATCAGGACATCGTCACAGCCGAGATGGCCAGGCTCAACGTTCCGTTCATGACCAATACGATCGGGCTGAACTGGGCGGGGCCGTTGATTCTGGCCATTGGCACCGAGGATGAGAAGCAACGCTATATCCAGAAGATCTTGAGTGCCGAGGAGATCTGGTGCCAGGGTTTCTCAGAGCCGGATAACGGGTCGGACCTCGGCAATGCCCAGACCAAAGCCGTTCGAGATGGCGATGAGTACGTGATAAATGGCTCCAAGATCTGGACGAGCCTCGGCAGCTATGCGAAACACATGATCCTCCTCGCCCGCACCGACTTTGCTGCCGAGAACAAATACGCCGGCTTGAGTTATTTTCTCGCTCCGATGGATGTGCCCGGCGTGCGGGTGCAACCGATCCAGAAGCTCACGGGTGAATACGGTTTCACCCAGACTTTTTTTGAAGATGCGCGCATCCCGGCAAGTTGTCTCATGGGAACGGAAGGGCAAGGTTGGCAGATCGCCATGTCCACGCTCACCTTCGAACGCGGCGCGGCGGGTGGCCAGGCGGGTGGTTTGAGCATGGTCGTCGTGCGCGTTGCCGATGTTGTGGAACTCGCTCACCACGCCATGCGCGATGGACGGCCCGCTATCGAAGATCCTCATATACGCGATGAACTGGTGAAGTTTCTGATCGAAGAGCAAGGCGATCGTTTATGCGAATCGCGCAGCCGCGTTGCCGCGCTTTGTTCAGAGCGGCCAGGATCGATTGCGTTGTCCGGAAAATTGCGGGGCACGGAGTTGCGCCGACGGCTGTGCCAGTTTGCCATCTCTGTGCAGGGCGCCAATGGCGCGCTGTGGGTAGGCGACCGGGATGCGGTGGCCGGTGGCAAGTGGCAGCGCTCGTACTTGAACGCATTCTCGGCAACCATCGGCGGTGGGACGAGCCAGGTGCAAGCCAATATTGTCGGCGAGCGGGTGCTTGGCCTGCCAAAAGGCTGAAGGCATGAACAAACCTCAACTCAGCCTGGCGGTTGACTTCAGCGATGAGCAGGCCATGTTGCTGGACACGGCAACCGAGTTCTTTCGTGACAAGTCTCCCATAAGTTACGTTCGCGAACAGCTCACGACCGAGATTGGATTCGAGCAAAGCCTGTGGCGGGAGATGGTCACTCTCGGTTGGTTAGGCCTCGCTGTGCCTGAGTCCTATGGCGGAAGCGGGCTTGGGCTCGCCGAAGCCGTGACCATCGCCGAACCCATGGGCCGATGCCTTTTCAACAGTCCGTTTCAGTCTTGCCAGATGGCTGTCCAGGCTCTACTTGCGGGAGGCAACGAACAGCAGCGTGGTCGATGGCTGCCTCGTTTGGCGGAGGGTTCCATTGCCAGCATTGCGGTGATCGAGCGAGCCGGGGACTGGTCGCTGCTTCGGCCTGGTTGCAACGGTATCCGCGCGGGTGAGCGAATCGTTCTCAGTGGCGTCAAAACATTTGCCGTGGATGCAAATGTGGCCGAATTGATCATAGTTTCCATCGATTTTGAAGGGGAGCCGGCTCTCGTGTTGTTGGAAAGTGCCGTACTGCCGGAAGGCGCGTTGACGCGTGAAGTGGTGATAGATGAAACGCGGCGCAGTTTCAGATTGGACCTCGATGGTATCGAAGTGATCGATACCGACTTGATTGCATCGAAAGCGGCCCTCGCCGCGCTGACCGCCATCCGCGATACCGCGTTGTTGCTCATTACCGCCGAGGCCTGTGGGGGAACCGCCGGTGTGCTGGATATCGTGGTGGAATACCTCAATACCCGAACTCAGTTTGGACGTAAGATCGGCGGTTATCAGGCCTTGAAACATCCGACCGTGGATATCCTGATTGGCCTCGAGCGTGCCCGTTCGCATCTCTATCACGCCGCTTCGGTTCTCGGAGATACCCGCCACGCCGAAGTCGCTTTGCGCATGGCTAAGGCACACGGCAGCGATGCATTTGCCTATGCGGGAGATCGAGCGATCCAGTTTCACGGAGCCTTCGGCTTCACCTATGAGTGCGATGCACAGCTCTTCCTGCGCCGGGCATTGTGGTGCCAGTACCAGTTCGGGGATGCGTTGCACCATCGCAAACACCTTGCGGGCCTGTTGTTTTAACCCAGGCATCAATATTAATGTTATTTATTCGATAAGTGAGGTAACTAATTGAATATTAAACTTTATCACTGTCATGGTGCACGTTCCATGCGGCCGCTGTGGACGCTGGAAGAAATGGGTCTGGACTACGAATTGATTACCCTGCCATTTCCCCCGCGCTACCTGCATCGTGAATATCTCGAGATCAATCCACTCGGCACGGTCCCCTGCATGAACGACGGTGACGTGCACATGACCGAATCGGCCGGCATCAGCCAGTATCTGGTGGATACCTATGGTCCCACGCCGCTGAAGGTCGATACGGACGACCCGGAATATGGTGCCTATCTCAATTGGTTGCATAGAAGCGATGCGACCCTCACCTTTCCCCAGACGCTGGTGTTGCGTTACACCCGCCTGGAGCCGGAAGAAAGGCGTATTCCCCAGGTCGCCGAGGATTACCGAAAGTGGTTTCTGGCTCGGATGCGGTGTGTGGAAGATGCGCTCGCTGACCGGGAATTCCTTTGTGCGGGTAGATTCACTATCGCCGACATCTGTATCGCCTATGCGATACATCTGGCCAACTCGCTGGATATCGAAGAGGTTCACACCCCGAACATTGCCGCCTATTGGCAGCGGATGATTAAACGGCCCGCTTATCAACGAGCGGCAGAGTTGTAGGCAGCCCGATTCACAAGCTTGAGTGGGTATGAAAGCAACGGCGGATGTCGTCGTTATCGGTGCCGGTATCATGGGGCTCGCGATCGCCTATCAGCTCGCGAGACGTTCCCGGCTCAACATCGTCGTTCTGGAGAAAGATGAACGTGTTGCAGCGGGTTCTACCGGCGCATCGTCGTCGATTCTGCGACACCGGTATTCGTTTGATGAGATGGTGCAACTCGCTCGGGACGGTATTACCAGCTACCGCGAATGGTCTCGCTTTACCCGTCTCGCACGGCCACGCGCGGAGTTTCAGCACGCCGGTGTACTGTGGATGCTGGGAGAGGACACGGCCTGGGCGGATAAGGAGCAACAGCGCCTTGCCGAATTCGAGGTTGAAACATCGGTTCTCGATGACACGGCGCTTCGGCAGCGATTTCCGAGTCTCAACGCTTGTGTGATTGCCCCGGACGTCGTCTCGGGCAAAGCCCATCTATGTCGAGGCGGTGGGCGCCATCTTCTGGAAATTGATGGCGGTTATATCGATCCGGTGGCGGCGGTCGAAGATCTGCTCGAAGCCTGCCAGCGGGAGTCGGTAGCGGTCAGGTTTGGTGTCACGGTCGCGAAAGTACTGACGGACGATGAGAAAGTGACTGGCATCGCGACCGCCGATGGGGTTGAGTTACCGGCACCATGGGTCATCAACGCGGCCGGACCGTGGTGTAACCGGATACTCGCGCAACTCGATGTGCCATTTCCGTGGACCCTGACCCCAACGCGCATACAGGTGCTGTACGTCGACCGCCCGGACAACGTGCAACTGCCTGTTCCCGTGTGCCTGGACATGGTGGGTGGGATTTACTTTCGCCCGCAAAACCGAGGTGCCCAGATTGTTCTTGGATCGACGCTCATCGACGATGAACAAGAGGTCGTCGAGAATCCCGACAACTTCGAACGCACTACCGATGCAGACTTCGAAACTGCCAGACTGCACGCACTGCATCATCGTTTCCCCACCTGGCCCTATCGCGGCAAAGTCAGGGGCTATTGCGGGATGTACACGGTAAACCAGGAGGACTTTCATCCGCTGGTCGGCGCGACGGCGTTACCCGGATTTATCGTTGCGATTGGCTTCAGCGGCCACGGCTTCAAGCTCGCCCCCGCAATCGGTTCGTTGATCGCGCAACTGCTCACCGGTGGATCGCTCGGCGATGACACCCGCGTACCGCCAGGTTTTTTAAGCGTAGATCGCACCCCGCTCACGCTCGCCACTAAATCGGTGCTGGCATGAGGATCGGCGGTTTTGCGGGTACGGTTGGCAATTGTGCAGGCAATCGGGCAATCTTTCCTTTTTTTGGGCTGGAGAGGGACTGATGCCAAAAATCACGTTCATTGAACATGATGGCACCGAGCATGTAGTCGATGCTGAAAATGGCGCATCCGTGATGAATGCTGCAATCGACAACCTGGTGCCTGGGATCGATGCGGACTGCGGAGGGGAGTGTTCCTGCGCAACCTGTCATGTGGTTGTCGACGATGCCTGGGTAGCCATCGTCGGCGGAGCTGGCGAGCGCGAAGACGAGATGCTCGATTTGAACCCGGAACGCGATGAGAACTCTCGCCTGTCCTGTCAGATTCCCGTGCGTGACGAGTTGGAAGGTCTCATTGTCCGTGTCCCTGAGTTTCAGATGTAGTGAGACACCATCCGCCATCGCCGCCAACAAGGGGAAATTGAACCATGAGCGAAGCCGACAGCGATGTAACCGCGTCGATGGATCCGGATCCGTACGCAATCCCGCTCGATGAGATCGATGTCTCCCGCAGAGAGCTTTTTGAGAACAACACCTTTGAGAAGTACTTCGAGCGACTGCGCAAAGAAGATCCCGTGCACTATTGTGCGCAGAGTGAGTACGGGCCCTATTGGTCGATCACCAAGTACAACGACATCATGCAGGTCGAGAAGAACCACAAGGTTTTTTCCTCGGAAGGTGGCATCGCCATCGACGACCAGGACGAGGATTTCGAGCTGCCGATGTTTATCGCCATGGATCCGCCCAAACACGATTTGCAACGTATGACGGTTACCCCGGTCGTGGCACCGAAGAATCTCGTCAAGCTGGAGTCGACCATTCGTGAGCGAGTTGCGGAGATTCTCGATTCACTGCCACTCGAGGAGACGTTCAACTGGGTGGATCGCGTATCTATCGAGCTGACGACTCAGATGCTGGCGACACTCTTCGATTTCCCATTTGAGGATCGCCACAAGCTGACCCGCTGGTCTGATGTAGCGACGGCGGATGAGGAGTCGGGGATCATCGAGTCCGAGGAGCAGCGGCGTGAGGAGTTGCTGGAATGTCTGGCCTATTTCACGGAACTCTGGAACCAACGGGTCAACGCGGAGCCCGGTAACGACCTCATTTCCATGTTGGCCCATGGCGAAGCCACTCGAAACATGGAACCGATGGAGTATCTCGGTAACCTGATCCTGCTCATTGTGGGTGGGAACGACACGACCCGAAATTCCATCAGTGGCGGAGTTCTCGCGCTCAACGAGTACCCGGATCAATATCAGAAGCTGCGCGACGACCATTCGCTGATTCCGAGCATGGTATCGGAAATCATTCGCTGGCAGACACCGTTGGCGCATATGCGGCGGCGAGCACTGGAAGATACCGAGCTTGGCGGCAAGCTGATCAAGAAGGGTGACAAAGTGGTGATGTGGTACGTCTCCGGCAACCGTGACGAGGAAGTCATCGACCGGGCCAGTGAGTTCATCATTGATCGGCCCCAGGCGCGACGTCACCTCTCTTTCGGGTTTGGTATACACCGATGCATGGGAAATCGCCTTGCCGAGATGCAACTGCGTATCGTGTGGGAGGAGATCCTGCAACGTTTCCATACCGTGGAGGTGGTGGGCGAGCCGGTGCGCATACGCTCGTGTTTTGTGAAGGGTTATTCGGAGCTACCGGTGAGGCTGCACGCTTAAGAATCGGCAGACGGCTCTGGCCGTTCAGCCAGCCCCGAGCAATAACAAACGTTGTTGATAAAAAACGTTTATAATTCAAC